>Ga0326727_10007432_pt1 | contig 28998 bp, 27 predicted proteins | sample MB2enrmetagenome_FD_207643 | JGI IMG/M metagenome (GOLD analysis project Ga0326727, IMG submission 207643) | Lab enriched peat soil microbial communities from McLean, Ithaca, NY, United States - MB29MY | ecosystem: Environmental > Terrestrial > Soil > Wetlands > Peat | place: USA: New York... | reverse complement strand
GGGGCTGGAGCAATTCCTGGTTCAGCCCGCCTTCATCGCTCAGCAGAAGCAGGCCCTCCGAATCCGCATCCAGCCGCCCAATGGGATAGACCTTCCCCGGGAAACCAAACTCCGCCAGCGTGCGGCCCGGCGACCCGTCGCCCGTGAACCGGGAGAGGACTCCGTAGGGCTTGTTGAACGCGATCAACATCGCACAAAGGGAATCCGGGCAGGTCGGATTGGCGGGTCTCTAATGCGCCGTTCTGCGCCCCGGCGGCCCGGGTTGCAGTTGGGAAAGGGCTTGCCTGGCTGCCGGCTCACCTTTGGTTGACGCCTCGACCAGGCGTTGAAACAACTTGCCGGAAGCCTCCTCCGCCGCCTTGACGCAGCCTGGCGACAATCGATCCCGTTGAAGCAGTATCTGCTTATATCCCAGGACTGCCGGGACATAGTCGTTGGTTTTGTCGGCTGCCACGGCCGTGTCCCAGGCGGCCTTGAGTTCCGGCGGGGCGCCGTTAAAGGCGCCGGACCCGCTCCCGGAGGCGCCTTGGCCGCAGCCCGCCAGCACGACGCAGCCAATCAGGAATGCGTTTGCGCGCGCCGCGAGTGTCTTTGCGGTCATAGCATGTTTCTCATGGGGGGCGCGTAGCCGGCGGCAGCCAGCCGTTGTGCCAGTAAAGAGTCCAAAGATTCTGCAGTTTCACCGCCTCCACATGGCCGTCGGCAAAGCCCATGTTGATCCTGCCCGTCAGGGGCGCGCCGGGCGCAACCTTCCGCGGCGCGCTGGCCGGGCCGTTGAGGCCGTGCCGCGCAATGGTCACGCGTTGCATGCTGTTGTCGTCGCCACCCGTGTATAAATTGCGGGCAGGCGCATCGGTTTCCATTGGCCAGCCATCCACCCACACGGAATCCGAGAAGTAGGGCGTCATGGTCGGCTTGGTGATAGCGCTGTCTTTGCCATAATATTCTGCCTTCTCGGCGCTATCCAACCCTGTCATTCCTGTGTAACACCAACCGTTTATGCCATAGCTGCCATGATAAGAGGGAGTGCCATAAACCCAGTCCCAGGTGTAATCCGCCACGCCAAACCCACCCAGTCCGGCGTTGGGCGGCTGCTTCCATAAAGTTCCGGCGTCGTCCCTGGTTACCGGGCAGATGCGGGACTGGGCGGTTTGATTATAGTTGGTCTGGAGCTGGCTAATCCACAATGTCGTGTCGTCGTAGTAAATCAATTTGCCGCCGTTGTCGGCCGCATACATCGTCAAGGACAGGACCATCTGCTTGCAGCTATTGAAGCACTGGATGTCCTTGGCCTTGGCCTTGGCGCGGGCCAGCGCGGGCAACAGCATCGCCGCCAGGATAGCGATGATCGCGATCACCACCAGCAACTCGATCAAGGTGAAACCGGCGGGCCGGACCACTCCGGCGCGCCGGCCCCGTGCCGGGCGGGAAACGCGAAAGTGATTCATGGGGCAATCCTGCCTTGTCTTCAGTGGCTGTCAATCTCCAAATGAGAGCCAGGGCTGGGGAATCACTGGGTTCACCCCGGAACCCCCCTGGATGTTTTTCCGATGGTTCCCCGTGTTGCCGTAACCGCGCAAGTGACGTTAGACTTTCCGCGAGAGCTAAGAACGTCCGACGGCCATGAACAAGACCAAACCGAAAACCAAATTCAGCCGACTGCTGAGCTTCCTACTGTCGAAACTGCCTTGGGCGGCCAAGCCGTCTCCGCCAGCCCCGGTCCCGGCGGCGCCGCCGTGGCCCCGTCTTGGAAAGAAGATTCTCATCATTGATGACGACGCGGTGATCCTCCACATCCTGTCCCACAAGTTGCGCGCCAGAGGCTACGATATCGAAACGGCGGTCGACCCGCAGGAGGCCCTGGCGGCGGTCCGCGCCGGCAAGCCGGACCTGATCCTTCTGGACCTGGTCTTTCCGCCGGACGTCAGCTTCAGCGGGGCCGCCGACTTGGATGGGTTCGGCTTGATGCGCTGGCTTCATGCCTGCGGACTGGGCAGACAGATTCCAATCTTCATTATCAGCACGGAAGACCCGGACCAATGCAAGGGGCGCTGGCCGGCCAAGAGACCCGAAATCTTCTTCCAAAAGCCCATCGACCATGACCGGCTGCTTTTGAGCATTAGGCGGACTTTGTGGAAGGATGGGAATGCGGTGGAATCGGAAGCGGCGGAACCGGAGGGCGTTGGGTCAACCAGTCGCCCCTGGAGAGTTGTTGCCCCGCAATCCACGCCCTTTTCAGGAACTACAGCACCCCGGCCGGCACGCCCCCCAACCATGAAAGACGTGTTGCTGACCATAAAGATGGCGGAGGAACCGAATCCTCCGCCCCTTCAACAGCAAAACACTCCGGTTACTTCTTCGGCCCAAGAATCGCGTCCTTGGCTGCCTTGGCGATCCGGAACTTGACCACTCGTTTGGCAGCAATTTTGATCTGCTCTCCTGTGGCCGGATTGCGACCCATACGGGCTTTGCGATTCACCAGGACGAGCTTGCCCAGCCCGGGAATCGTGAAGGAGTTCTTGGCGTTCTTGTAAGCCAGCGCCACAAGGGCTTCGAGGGTTTGAACGGCCTGCTTCTTCGTCAGGCCGACGGTTTCCGCTATGGAAGCGGCGATTTGTGATTTGGTTAGTGCGTTTGCCATGCGCAATGGTTTAGAGGCAAAAGCCGGCCGGTTCAAGCAAAAACCGCTGCAAAACCCCGGGAAATCATTACTCCAGGCTTGCGACCGGGCGGCCAAGAGGCCAGGGTATCCGCGTGCCTGCAACCGTAAGATGGGATGCGTCAAAGCGAGAGACGGCTTTTTTCGACGCAGGGACGCTGTTCTACCGGCGGGACGTTTCCCGGAGGCGCCCCTCATGCGCGTGAGCGTTCTGTGCGTCGGGCACGCCGCATACGACCTGTGCATGAGTGTGGCGGCGTATCCGGCGGAGAATTCGAAGATGCAAACCGATTTGCTCGTTGAATCCGGAGGCGGGCCGGCCGCCAATGCGGCCTGGTTGCTGGCGCATTGGGGCCTGCCGACGGCGATGGCAGGCGTGGTGGGGGACGATGACTACGGGCGGCGCATCCTGGCCGAACTACAGCAGGGAGGTGTCGGATGCTCTCTGATGCAAACCCGGCCCGGCTACTTGACACCGGTGTCTTTCATCATTGCCAACCGCGCCAACGGCTCGCGAACGATCATCAACCGCCGGGCGGCGGCGGCGGCTCTTGAGTTGCCGCGCCAAACGCCGGCTGAACTCCAGCCGCGCCTGCTCCTCTTCGACGGGCACGAACCGGCGGCCTCGCTGGCGGCGCTGGAGGCCTTCCCCTCCGCCTTGAGCGTGCTGGATGCGGGCACACTGCGGGAGGGAACCGAACTGCTCTCCAGACGGGTGGATTACCTGGTCTGCTCGGAACGGTTTGCCGCCCAAGCGACGGGCCGGGGCGAGGTGGAGGCGCATTGGCAAGACTGCCTGCGGGAGTTGCAGGCCCGCAACGGCAAGGTGGTGGTCGTAACTTTGGGCGAAAAGGGCCTTGCGTTCTCTGATGGCCGGCAGCAGGGCCGTCTGCCGGCGCTGCCGGTCCGGGCGGTGGATACCACCGCCGCCGGGGACATCTTCCACGGCGCCTTTGTCTTCGGGTTGGCGCAGGAGATGGAGCTTTGCCGGGCGTTGCGACTGGCGACGATTGCGGCGGGGCTCTCCGTCCAGCGTCCCGGGGGCCGCCCCTCGACGCCGGAGCTGGCCGTAGTCATGGAAATGATGGAGCGGATATGAAGGAAGAGAAAGATTTTGCGGCGACATACCTGGACCAGGTGCAAGAGATAGCCCGAAGGCTCGACCGTTCGGCCATCGGGCGTATGGCCGTGATTCTGGCGGAGGCGCGCGCCAGCGGCGGACGGCTGTTCTTTTTGGGCGTGGGAGGCAGCGCGGCCAACTGCTCCCATGCGGTCAATGACTTTCGCAAGCTTGCCGGCATCGAGGCATACGCGCCGACCGACAACGTCTCGGAACTGACCGCCCGAACCAATGACGAGGGCTGGGCTGTCGTTTTCGTCAACTGGCTGAAGGTAAGCCGGCTCAAGCCTGCGGACGTCCTCTGCGTCCTGTCGGTCGGGGGCGGCAACCTCGAGGCGCAAGTCAGCCCAAACCTGGTTTTCGCGTTGGAGTATGCCCGGGAGGTGGGCGCCCGAATCATCGGCATCGTGGGGCGGGACGGCGGCCACACGGCCAAGGTGGCGGATGCCTGCGTTGTCGTGCCCACGGTGGACCCGGAACTGATCACGCCGCACTCGGAGGCATTCCAGGCGGTGGTCTGCCATCTGCTCGTCTCTCATCCCAGCCTGAAGGCCGCTCCCCCAAAATGGGAGTCGGCCGGCGCCGGCAAGTCTGCCGCTTGACGGCGGGCGGCTCGCGCCAAAGCAGGCAGGGCGCGCCACTGAAGCATTACGCATTGGTTCAGGCGTGTGCCAGAAGGGTTGCTTCTTTGGGAGATTCTTTTGGAGGTGACAACGGATGTCACACCCCCGTGATAGACTCCGCGCATGAAGGTTGGAAGGTGCAAATCTTCCAAGGAGCGGGTCGAAGGGATTAAGGGACGAAGGGAACAGTGGATCAAGGGATCAAGGGATAGATGGGGGGCGAGGGAGGCCCAGGTGCCGGGCCTCCCTTGACCATCGTTGCGCCGGTTCCTCACACCATGACACAGGGAACAAATGTTCTGATCTCGCCGGGAGCCTCCTGCGGGCGGCATCGTTAGCGGCTCATTTTGCCTCGAAACGCAAGTCCAGCGATTGCTTCATGGTCATGGTGTTCTTCTGGCCGCCAACATTCATTCCCATGACAAGTTCCGAAACCAAGGTGGAGGTCCCCTCCTGAGGCAGGAGCCGGCCCAGGTTGAAGACCACGTCGCTGTTGCCTTTGCCGACCATCTTTGTAAGGTCGAGTGTCAACCCGGCCATGGCCGGATTTTGAATCTTCTGGTTCGAGGCGCGTTGCTCGACAGTGCCTTTGACAGTCACCCGTTCGCCTTCGACGGAGACCAGTTGGCAGGTGGTCGTTTGGTCGATTGTCATGCCTTGTGATTTGACGGGCACTTTGACCTCCCACCTGGCGCCTGGGCCGACGGCCTCCTCGGGCAGTGGGACTGTCAAGTTGGCGAAGGATTCTCTCATCTGATCGACGACCTGGCGGAGTTGGGCGTCAGAGCCGGGCGGCGTTTTCATCTCAGTCCCCTTGGAGAAACCGCGGCTGGACACAGTGGCGGAGCCTGAAAGGCCCTTGAAGCCCGCCAGAGCGGACTTCAGGACCTGGGCGATCTGAGGATTGGCATCCGCTTCCCCGGCTACCTCGACGTTGCCCACGCTCACGTCATAAAGGATGTCGCCATCCGGGGAGAGGCTCTTGACCGTCGCGTCCATGCTCATCCGGATTTCGGGCAATTTCATCGATTGGCTCGGCATTTGGGCGGCCTGGATGTCCATCGCAATTCTCATGGTCAGGCTCAGGGTTTGCTTGTCCCCAGGCTCGGGATGCAGGCGCAAGACCTTGCGGGGTTCCGCCCCGGCATCGAGGAGCTTTGCCTGGGGCGCCGAGGCGGCGGAGGGGGGCTTGGCCTCGGGCTGCGCCTCCTGCGAACCAGCGGTTGGGCCGCCCGTGGCAGGCTTGGCGGCCTTTGCGCCAAGGGCTGCAATCTTTGCCGCCAGGTAACCGGAGCGATAGGAAACCGCGTCGGCATTCCAACCCGGGTCCTCCCTCTTGAGTTTCTGCAAAACGGCTTGCGCTTCCCGGTATTTGGCCAGGGCCGGGCCGCTCTGACCGCCAGCGTCCAAGGCATCGGCCTGCTGGATGAGAGTGTACAGGTGCTGGTACAGGTCGGCCGAGTCCTGGGCTCGAGCGGGCCACAAAGCCATCAACAACGCCAGGATGACCATGCCCCAAAGCCAATGGAGGTCCATTTGAGGCCGCGTTCTTGAGGTCGCGCCGGTGAGACTCGTCTGATGACTGCTCTTGCTCATGCGTCGCAGCGTAGCACGGTGACGGGGGAATGGCGATGTTTTTTAAGTAAGTGAAACGATCCCGGCAACAGAATGGTCCTGATTGACAATGGCGACGGGGCTGCTCAGTTTACAGTGGTGACTGCGGATTCTGCAAGTTCCGGCAGTTGGAGCAGACTGGCTCGGGTCGTCAACCAAGCGCCGATGGTGCTTTCCAAGCACCAATGGATTTGGCCGTTGGCAGGGGCTTTGCTCATCGGCCTGGTCGGCTTCTGGACTCGGGACCTGGTAGAAGGAACGATGAAGACGGAACTGACGGGGCGGCTGCAGACCTTGCTCAGCGCGAACGTGGGAGCGTTGCGGCTTTGGTTTTCGGAACAGGAGTCGGACGCGAGGTTGTTTGCGACGGACGCGCGGATTCGGGAGGCGGTTCTCGCGTTAGTGCGGCAGGCAAAACAGCGGGGCGTCACCCAGGCGGGTCTGGCAGACTCCGAAGCAGCCCGGGCGCTGAGACAGGCCCTTGGGCCGCTGCTGGAATCACACCGCTACCTGGATTGCGTGGTCATTGGGGCGGATGAGCGGGTGCTGGCCTCCCCCCTGGGGTTCCTGGTCAATCATCGCGCGCCCGCAAGCTATTCGTTGTTTGTGCGGCGAGCCCTGGAGGGGCAGGCGATCGTGTCCCCGCCCTTTCGGGGCGAGGCTCCCCCGGGGGAGCAGGCCCAGGGGGCCACGATGTTTGTGGCGGCGCCGGTCAGGGGGGCCGATGGGAAGGTCGCGGCGGTGCTGGGCTGGCGGATGAAGCCGGAGGAGGAGTTCAGCCGGATTTTTCTGGCGACGGGCGTGGGAGAGAGCGGGGAGGCTTGCGCATTCGACCGGCAGGGGGTGATGCTGACGGCTTCACGGTTTGACGCGGAGCTCAGGCTCCTGGGCTTGATCCCCGACGTGCCGGGAGCCACAGCGATTCTAAACCTGAAATTGCTGGACCCGGAGGTCGACCTCGAGCGCGGGGAACATCCCCCCCTGCCCCGCGATCGAATGCACCTGACGCGGATGGCGGCCTCGGCCACGCAGGAATGGCAAGGCTGCGACGTGGAGGGCTACCGGAACTGCCGCGGCGTCAAAGTCATTGGGGCCTGGATGTGGCTGCCGGAGCACAACCTGGGGGTGGCGGTGGAGGTGGGAGCGGACGAGGCCTTCGAGACGTTGTTTATAGTGCGGCGGGTGTTTGTGACGATGTTCCTGCTGCTGATCCTGGGCGGCGTGGCCATTTTTGCGTTTTCAGTGCTGCTCGAGCGGTTGCAGGCACGGTTGCGCAAGAGCGTGGTGGCGGAGCGGCGCCTCGGACAATATGTGCTTGTCCAGGAAATCGGGCGGGGGTCCAACGGGATGGTATATCGCGCGCGGCACACCCTCCTGCGCCGGCCGGTGGCGGTCAAGGTCTTGAGCCCCGACTTGACCAACGAAGCGACGGTCGAGCGGTTCGAGCAGGAGGCGCAGATGACCAGCCAACTCACCCACCCGAACACGGTGGCGATCTATGACTACGGGCGCACGCCCGAAGGACTGTTCTACTACGCGATGGAGTACTTGAGCGGAATCAACCTGGACCACCTGGTCCGCCAATTCGGTCCCCAGCCCGAGGGCCGGGTCATCTATATTCTGCGGCAGGTCTGCGGTTCTTTGGCCGAGGCGCACCGCGTGGGACTCATCCACCGCGACATCAAGCCCGCCAACATCCTGCTCACGCGCCGGGGCGGGGTCTGCGACACCGTCAAGGTGCTGGACTTCGGGCTGGTCAAAACGGCGCACGCCGCGCCCCAGGCGCCCGCTGAGGGCGCCGTGGTCGGGACGCCCCATTTCATGTCTCCCGAGGCCATCGAGACCCCGGACGCCCTCGACGCGCGCAGCGATGTCTATTCGCTCGGGGCGGTCGCTTACTGGCTGCTGACGGGCAAGACGCTCTTCGAGACGGACCAGGTCGAGCAGTTGCTCGACGAGCAAGTCAAGCGAATGCCCCTGACGCCCTCACAACGGCTGGGCAGGGACGTTTCGACCGACCTGGAAGAGTTGATTATGCGCTGTCTGTCGAAGGCGCCAGCCCAACGCCCCTCGAGCGCCAACGCCCTCGAGGAGGCTCTGGGCCGATGCAAAGCCGCCCGCGCCTGGACCTCGCAGGACGCCGCAGACTGGTGGGCGGCCAACGTGCCAAGCGTGGAAGCAGCGCCGGCGCCGGCCATGGCGGAAAAGACGCTCGTCATCGCCCCCAGGCCGTGACGCCTCAGGCAGGGGTGACGAGGATCGCGTGTATCATCTTCTAACTGACGCGCCCGGCGGTCCCCAAATTCGATGGCCAACGGGAACGGCCTTTGGTAAGACTCGAGGGATGAAAACCGACTGGCCGGCAGTCAAGCCCTGTTCCCAACCCAACTATGAATGCGTCACCCCTTGCCTCGGCCCGCTCGACTGGCTCTCGTCCTGGCTGTTTAACTCATTTCACGCGTGTAGCCCTGGTTGCACTGGCAACGGTTGCAACCGGCCTGGCCGCCGACAGGCTGGAGAGCGGTTTTAGCCATCCGCCTTCCTCAGCGCGGCCCTGGGTCTATTGGTTCCCGCTGGACGGCAATATCAGCAGCAACGGGATCACACTGGACCTCGAGGCCATGGCCCGCGCCGGCATCGGCGGCGTCCTCTACATGGAGACAGACCAGGGGGCGCCGCGGGGCCCGGCGGCCTTTGGCGGCCCGCTCTGGCGTGATTTGTTCAAACACATCTGCGCCGAGGCGCACCGGCTTGGGCTCCAGGTCAATATGAACAACGACGCCGGCTGGTGCGGCAGCGGCGGGCCCTGGATTACGCCGGAGCTTTCCATGCAGCGCATCGTCTGGACCGAGACGAACGTCAGCGGGCCCAAACGATTCGAGGCGGTCCTGCCGCAGCCGCAAGCGGTAAGAGATTATTACGGCGACATCGCCGTGTTCGCGTTTCCCACGCCGCCGAGCAATTACGTCATCCCGAGGCTGGCAGGGAAATCGGCAAGTGTCCCGGAGGCAATTCCGTTGCAGACAGCCTACCCGGCCTTGCCGGCCCAGGCGATAGTGCCGCGCCAGCGCATCGTGGACCTGACCGGCCAGTGCGAGAGCAGCGGGCGCCTGGCGTGGGATGCGCCGGCGGGCAACTGGACCCTCCTGCGCCTGGGGCATACGACGACAGGCAAAGACAACCACCCGGCGCCCATTGCCGGTCGGGGTCTCGAGTGCGACAAGCTGAGCAAGGAGGCTGCCGAGGCGGCGTTTGCGGGGCTGATGCAAAAGGTGATCCAGGATTCCCTGCCGCTGGTCGGGCAGGCAAAGACCCTGGTCTCGACCCACATTGACAGTTGGGAGGTCGGTTCGCAAAACTGGACGCCGAAGTTCCGCCAGGAGTTTCAGCGGCTGCGCGGCTACGACCTCTTTCCCTTCCTGCCGGTCATGGCGGGCCACGTCGTTGAGAGCCTCGAGGTCTCGGAGCGGTTCCTCTGGGACGTGCGCATGACGGTCAATGACTTGCTGGTCGAGAATTACGCCGGCCATTTCCGCGAGATGGCCCGCCGCAACGGCATCCGGCTCTCGATTGAGGCCTACGACGGCGACCCGGCCGACGACATGACTTATGGAGGTCAAGCGGACGAGCCGATGGCGGAGTTTTGGTCCTGGACCAAGTTCATGGCCGCTTACAGTTGCACGGAGATGTCCTCAGTGGCCCACGTTTATGGCAGGCGCATTCTCGGCGCGGAGGCCTTTACGGCCACCGACGCGGAGAAGTGGCAAGGGCACCCGGCTTATATCAAGGACCTGGGCGATTGGGCCTTTTGCGAGGGCATCAACCGGTTCGTCTTCCACCGTTACGCGCTCCAGCCCTGGACTGACGCGCGGCCCGGCATGTCCATGGGGCCGTGGGGTCTGCATTACGAACGCACCCAGACCTGGTGGGAACAGTCGCGCCCCTGGCACGACTACCTGGCCCGCTGCCAGTTCCTTCTCCAGCAGGGGCTCTTTGTGGCGGACCTTTGTTTCCTGGAGCCGGAGGCCTCTCCGCAACGCTTCAAGTCCCCGGTCAAATCCGGCTATGACCGGCCCGGCTACAATTTTGACGGCTGCCCGCCGGAGGTGGTGCTGAGGCGAATGAGCGTGCGGGACGGCCGTTTGGTGTTGCCCGACGGAATGAGCTACCGGTGGTTGGTGCTGCCGCAGGCGGGCGCCATGACCCCGCGCCTGCTGGGCAAGATCAAGGAGTTGGTTGCCGCAGGCGCCACCGTCGTTGGCGCCCCGCCCGTGAAATCCCCCAGTTTGAGCGGCTACCCCAAATGCGACCGTGAGGTCAAGGCACTGGCGGCCGAATTGTGGGGCGCCGGCGAAGCCCCCGAGCAAATCACCGAGCGTCCCTTTGGCAAAGGCAAGGTGCTCTGGGGCGGAGAGTTCCGCCCCAAATCCCTCCTGGCGGAGGCTCCGGGGACGCAGTTGGGCTCGGCGCAGTGGATTTGGCGCAAAGAGGGCAATCCCGCTTCGGCGGCGCCGGTCGGCAAACGCTACTTCCGCCGCGTGCTGAGCCTCGATGAGGGCGGCCACGTGGCCGCGGCGTCACTGGTCATGACCGCCGACAATTCTTTCGAGTGCTGGGTCAATGGCCGGCCCGCCGGGACCGGGGACGATTTCAACCACACTTACCGGATGAATATCGCTTCCCTGCTCAAGCCGGGGACGAACGTGATCGCCGTCGAGGCGACCAACGGCGGCGACGCTCCGAATCCCGCCGGTCTGATTGCCCGGCTGCGCATCGAGTACGGCGCCGGACACGTTGTCGAGACGCCTACCGACGCCCGTTGGGAGGCGGCTGAGACGGTGGCGGCCAACTGGCGCACTGAACCCGGGGCGGCAAAGGCCTGGGCCGCGGCGATGGAATTGGGTCCGCTCGGCATGGCGCCTTGGGGCGACCTCACCGCCGCGGGCGAGGGACCCGATCCGATTCCGGATGCCGGCATTCTCTGCCGGATGCTCGAGGAGCGCGGTGTCCCGCCGGATTTCAGTTACCGGGCCCGAAATGCGCCCGATGGCCTGCGTTACACCCATCGGACCATCGAGGGCGCCGAGGTCTATTTCGTGGCCAATAAGAATCTCCAGCCCGAGGAGGCCCTGTGCTCATTCCGCGTGAGCGGGCGGCGCCCGGAATTCTGGTGGCCTTACAGCGGCCGCATCGAGCGGGCCGTGGTCTATGATGAGGCGGGCGGCATCACGCGCGTTCCCATTCATCTGGATGCCTACGGCTCGGTCTTCATCGTCTTCCGCAAGGGCGCTCGAGCAGAACCCGACCGGCTTGTCGCCGTGACGCGAAACGGCCAGGCCCTGCTCGACACGGCTCCCATTGCTGGCGCCCAGGCCGGCAAGGTCGCGGCTCCGCAGGCGGCGGAAACCATCCGGCTCAGGCGGGGCCGGAATGGGGCAATCGAGGCGCTGGTCTCCGCCCCTGGCGCTTACGCGCTCAAGAGCGCCAGCGGCAGGACCCGGAGCTTCAGGGTCGCCACCCTGCCCTCTCCCATCGAGCTCGAGGGTCCCTGGGAATTGCGTTTTGCCGCGAATTGGGGCGCGCCCGAGCGCGTGACGCTCGACCATTTGATCTCCTGGAGCGAACACAGCGAGCCGGGCGTGAAGTACTTCTCAGGCACAGCGGCCTACCTCAAGAAGTTCGACATTCCAGCCGGTCTGCTTGGAGGAGGGCGCCGCTTGTGCCTGGACTTGGGCAAGGTCGCAGTGATAGCGGAGGTGAAGCTGAACGGACAAGACCTCGGCATCCTGTGGAAGCCGCCGTTTTGGACGGACATTACGGATGCCGCCAGGCCGGGGGAAAACGCGCTGGAAATCAAGGTCGTCAATCTTTGGATCAACCGTCAGATCGGTGATGAACAGCTCCCCGAGGACAGCGACCGCAACGCAAACGGCACCTTGAAATCCTGGCCCGAGTGGCTCACCCAGGGCAAGCCGAGCCCGGCCGGGCGGTTCACCTTTACCAGTTGGCGTTTGTGGAAGAAGAACGATCCCCTGGTGGAATCGGGTCTGCTGGGGCCTGTGACGATACAACCGGCGCAGACGGCCACGGTGAGGTTCTGAGCGGGCGGGCCTCCTAAAGCATTTGATGTTGCGACCTTTGCGCTTTTTGACGACCCTGCCGGGCATGAATAATCGAAAAAACGGTTTGCTATTGCCCACTGGAATCTTCGCCGCCGGCGCCGGTGTCTTGCGCGCGCGCCCCAGGCGCCTGCGGGAGGCCGGGCTGATTGCCTGCCTTCTTTTGGCCGGGCTTGCGCTGGCCCGCGCCCAGGAGCAGTTGCCGCGCGAGACCGCACTCAAGGGCGCTTTCATCGTCAGCCTCAACCTGAAGGAGATGCTCAATACGCCCATCCCGACCGACCCGGATGTCAAGCGTCCGGTGGCGCTGTCCCACGAAGGTCATGCCGGCATGGTCCTGCCGGAGAGCAAGCTCAGCGCCGAAACGTTCGCCAAGGCCGGCACTGAAGTGTCGCCGGTCGGCCAGCTCTGGATGCTCAAGCTGGTCCCGAGCAGCGACGGGCAGCCGTTGCAGATGAGCAAGCTCCGGGTCGTTCACCTCAAGAACGAGGACAACGAAGCCGAGGCCGTCTGCTGCGCGCTGGGTGTTCGCAAGGGCGCCGACGGCGGGCTGGAATTGCTCATCTACGGCAAGGACAAAGAGCCGGTGCTGCGCATCCCGTTGAAGGCCCTCTCCGCCCAGCAGGAAAACCCAATCGAAATGTCCGCTGAAGCCGGAGAGAACAGCGGCCTTGTGACCCTGAAACTGGTTGGCAAGTACCAGGCCAGCTTCACGGTGACGGAGCCGGAGTGAGAGCCGCCTCGCGCGCGCAACCTGGACGAAAGTACGGCGCCTTATGAAGACCAGAATCTCATTGCAGCCCGACCCGGAACTATTTGAAAACAAGCGCCCGGCTCCGAACCCGGGTCGCGCGCTTCTGCCGCACGAATGCGGCAGCCGAGGATTTTGCCGTGCGCCCATCTCGGGCGTCCTGGGCGCGGCCCTCCTGGCGACGGCCCTGGGCCTGGCTGGTCCGGCGTTCGCCCAACGGCTGGTTTCCCCCGAGGCCCAGCCCGATGGCCGCGTGGTTTTCCGGCTCAAGGCGCCGGAGGCCAAAGACGTGCTGGTGCATTGCGAGGGCGTCAAGGCCTCCCGGATGCAAAAGGACGACCAGGGCGTGTGGTCGCTGGCCTCCGAACCGCTGGAGCCGGACATCTATGCCTATTCGTTTGCCGTTGACGGGGTGCGATGCATCGATCCGAACAACCCGCTGCTCAAGTACAACCTGCTCAATATGGACAGCCAGGTGCGCGTGCCCGGCCCGGCAAGCCTGGCCTGGGAAATGAACGACGTGCCCCACGGCCAGGTGCATCGTCATTTCTACCACTCTGCCGTCGCCGCCGACGATCGGGACTTTTACGTCTATACGCCCCCCGGCTATGAGCCCGGTTTCGGGAAACGCTACCCGGTCCTCTACCTCCTTCACGGTTATAGCGACGACGCCACCGCCTGGGTCGGCGTCGGATGCGCCAACATCATCCTGGACAACCTCATTGCCCGGAAGCAGGCCAAGCCGATGATCATCGTCATGCCCCTGGGCTACGGCACGATGGAGGTCGTCAGGGCCGGCTGGGGCGGCGCGGGCCGGGGCGAGGTTTGGCAGGAGAACCTGGACAAGTTCCGCCAAACGCTCCTGGGCGAGGTGATGCCCCAGGTCGAAAGGGCCTACCGCGTCTTGCCCACGGCCAAGGCGCGCGCCATTGCGGGTCTCTCGATGGGGGGCTCCGAATCTCTGCTCGTCGGCCTGAATGCCCTCGACCGTTTTGCATGGATTGGCGCCTTCAGCTCGGGCGGATTGGGAACCAACCTGGCTGCCCAGTTCCCGGCCCTGGATGAAAAAGCCAACGCCCAACTGCGCCTGCTCTGGATCGGTTGCGGAGAACAGGACGGCTTGTTCTCCGCCAACCAGAAGTTCAGCCAATGGCTCACATCCAAGGGCATCCTCCACACCTGGGTCCAGACCCCCGGCCAACATAGCTTCCGCCTCTGGCGCCGCTACCTGGCCCAGTCTGCTCCGCTCCTGTTCCAAGAGAAGACCCCGCGCTAAGGACAATACCTTTCGGAGATTCGCGGGGACTCTTTCCACCTTCACGGCTTTGCGGCGTCATTTTGGGCATTTTTGGTTGCAAGGGCTGGGGCCTTTCGACCAATAATAGCGGCCGACGCAACCATGCACTAACCGTTTGAACTATGAATCCGCTATTCTTCAAAGAAACCAATGGCTACTTCGATCCCAATCGCGCGCGCTTGGATTTGAGCTGCGGCAGGCAGGTCAGCATCGTCGCCGGTGTTGAAACCGGCCAGCTCGCGGGGAGTTTTGGGACGTTGGAAGCCGTCGGCAAGTACGCCACCGAGTGCGGCGCCCGTTCCATGATGATTACCAACTATCTCCTGAACGGGCCCGGGCACGGCGAGAACTGCAAGATCGTCTTCCGCAATCCGAAGGAGGTGCGCCAGGTGCTCGACGGGCTGGGCGTCGTGGCGCCGGTGATCAGCGCTCATTGCTCATCCTACGCGCACCTAAGCGCGAAATGGGGCCTCGAATACGCGGAGAAGTTTGTCCCCGCTTCTGTCCTGGCCAAAGGCGCGCAGTACGTGGAGCATTGGTCGGAAGAGTACCTCATCGGCCTGCTGGAAACGGGGACCGCCGCGGGCATTCACATTTACGGCTGGTTCTGGGGACTGTGGGGCAACCCGGTTCTGCACAGCGGCTACCCCTGGGTCTTCGGTTGGGATGCGATGATGGCTGCGGGGCTGGAGCGGTTCCGAGTCAAGACCGCAAAAATCCGCGCTTACGCCAATAAAGCGGGCGCCTGCCTGGCCCAGGAACTGCACCCCGGCACAGGCGCCATTTGCTCGCGCGATTTCGGGCTGCTGCTCATCGCCACCGATTATGACAAGTGCCTGTGTGTTTGGGGCGATCCGAGCCACTGCTGGGCCGGGGAGAAGTGGACCCAACGGTTCACCAGTCCGTTTGTCGCTCCTCGAGTCATCGGCAGTCATGCCAAGAACTTCAAGTACCTTGACGGGGCCTCAACGCTGATGATCTCGGAGGACTGGACGCAGCGGGGACACCAATTCTGCGGCCATGGCGAAGGGGAGGTGAACCTGGAGAGCTACACGAAGATGCTCCTTGCCATCGGCGCCGGCGATCGTTTCTGCGCCCTCACGGGAGGGGACGTCATGCCCATGTACAGCGAGGCGGAGGACAGCATCCTCCCGCTGACGGCGCCGGCGCCCAACTTGCTGGGCGCCTGCAGCGCCGGCATCCGGTGGGTCAACGAGCACCTGGCCGGCATGTCGTTGACGACCGCCGTCTTCACCGACGCCATGGCCAAGGCCTGACTTGGCGGGCCGTTTAGCTTCTCCGCTTTCGCGCGACGCCGGCCTTGAGGGCGGCGCGCTGGACGGCGGCGGCCACGCGCTGGACGACCTGCCGGTTGAAGACGCTGGGGACGATGTATTCAAAGCTCAGTTCGCTCAGGGCAATGCAGCCGGCAATGGCGCGCGCAGCGGCCTGTTTCATGCTCTCGGTAATCCGGGTCGCGCGCACGTCCAATGCGCCCCGGAAGATGCCCGGAAAGGCCAGCACATTGTTGATCTGGTTGGCATAATCGCTGCGGCCTGTGGCGACAATATAGGCAACCCGGGCCGCCTCTTCGGGCAGGATTTCCGGCGTCGGATTGGCCAGGGCAAAGACAATCGGCTTTTTGCCCATGCGCCGAAGGTCCCTGGCCTGGAGCGTCCCCGGGCCGGACACGCCGATAAAGACGTTGGCGTCGCGCAGCGCGTCCTGGATGCGCCCGCGCAGCTTCCGCGGGTTGGTGTTCCGGGCAACCCAGCTCTTGCTCTCATTGAGACTGGGCAGACGGCCTTCGTGAACAATGCCTTGGCGGTCGCACACCACGATGTCCCGCGCCCCCCCGCGAAGCAGGATCTGCGTCACTGCGATGCCGGCGGCCCCGGCGCCGGAAATCACGATGCGCAGCCGCTCCAGCTTCTGCCCGGTCAAACGCAGGGCGTTGAGCAGGGCGGCCAGCACCACGACCGCCGTGCCGTGCTGGTCGTCGTGAAAGACCGGAATGTCCAGTTCCTTCTGCAATGCGCGTTCGATGTCGAAACAGCGGGGGGCGGAGATGTCTTCCAGGTTGATGCCGCCAAAGCCGACAGAAAGGTTCTTTACCGTGTCCACAATCTGCTGCGCATCCTTGGTGCCCAGGCAGATCGGGTAGGCATCGATGCCGGCGAATTCCTTGAAGAGCATCGCCTTGCCTTCCATGACTGGCATGGCCGCCTCGGGGCCGATGTCGCCCAAACCCAGCACGGCGGTGCCGTCGCTGACGACGGCGATGGAGTTGCCCTTGATTGTAAGCTGCCAGACCTTCTGCGGTTGGGCGGCAATGGCCTGGCAGACGCGCGCCACGCCAGGCGTATAAGCCATCGACAGGGCGTCGCGCGTCACCAGGGGCACCTTGTTCCGGATGGCGATCTTGCCGCCCAGGTGGAGGAGAAACACCCGGTCCGACACGTTGATTACCTTGGCGCCAGGGAGGCGCCGGACCCTGGCGATGATTTCTTCCTGGTGCACCGCGTCCCGCGCGCGCACGGTGATGTCGCGGGTCATGGTTTTGCTGTCGGACGCAACGATGTCCACCGCCCCGATGTCCCCGCCGTGTTTGCCGATGGCCCCTGCGATGCGAGCCAGCATGCCGATTTGGTTCGGATAGGCCAACCGTATGGTGAAACTGTAACTGATGGAAGGAGGGACTCGAGGTCTGTTCATACCATGAATAGCTTCCTTAGTGGTGATGTTCATGACCACTTAGTGCGCGCGCGCCGGTTCGGCGCCGCCGCGCGGGAGAACGCCCACCACCAGACCCGAAGGCGCGTCCCCGGCCCGATAAACCCGATGGGCCGCCTTGACAAAGTCCTCCGGCCTTGCGGTCGGGATATTCACGAAAGTCTGCGGGTTGCGGTCCACCAGCGGGAACCATGAACTCTGCACCTGCACCATGACGCGGTGGCCCGAGCGGAAGGTGTGGAAGACATCGGGGAGGGCGAACTCCAGGCGCGTTACCTGGCCCGGCTGGAACGGCTCCGGTTTCTCGAAGCTGTTTCGGAATCTGCCCCGAAGCACCTCCCCGCGCACCAGTTGCTGGCAACCGCCCAGTTTGACCTCCGCCGGGTTGGGCTCGGGGTCCGGGTAATCTCCCGGATAGACATCGACCAGTTTCACGACCCAGTCCGCGTCGGCGCCGCTCGTCGAGACGTGCAGCATTGCCTTGAGCGGACCGGCCACAGTCAGGTCTTCCTGGAGCGGTTCGGTTTCGTATGCCAGCACATCCGGGCGCGCGGCGGCGAAGCGCTGGTCCTCGACGGGGTAGGCGCGCGGATAGCTGGTGGATGGGGTGCTGGTATAAGGCACCGGCTTGGCCGGATCGCTGACGTATTCATCAAAGGCCCCCGCGCCCTCAGTCGGGCGGTCAAAACCGAGCGAGCCGCCCGCGTGGAAATAGAGTGTGCGTGAGGAGAGGTTCCGGGGCGGCCAGGCATCCAAGCGCCGCCATTGGCAGGCGCCGGTCTCGAAGACCTGGGCTTTGGCCGCTGCGTAGTTGGTGTCTCCTTTGAGGAAATGGCGGAAAAACGGCAGTTCGATCTTCTCCCGGTAGAACTCGCACGTCCGCGCATGAAAGCTGACGGGGCCCAGGGTTTCACCGACGCCGCGGCCCCACTCGCCGTGCGCCCAAGGGCCTATGACCAGCGTATTGACGATTCCGGGATTGAGCCGCTCAGTCCAGCGGTAGGTCTCCAGCGCCCCGAAGAAGTCCTCCGCATCGAACCACCCGCCGACAGTCATCACGGCGCAACGGATGTTCTTGAGGTGCGGCCGGATGTTCCGGGCCTGCCACCAGCTATCATAGGTCGAGTGTGCCAGGAGGTCCGTCCACGCGGGGTAACGCCCCTTGAAATAGAGCGTGTCCGAGTTGGTCAGCGCTCCCATGCGCAGGAAGAAATCGTAGCCGTCGGGCGTGCCGAACTGAAAGCCGGGAGGGTCTTGGTGCAGCGGGTCTTGCACCTGCCCGCCGAACCGGTAGAAGAAATTGAAGTTCTGGGAGAGGAAAAACGCGCCGTTGTGGTGTGCATCATCGCCCATGAACCAGTCGGTTATCGGCGCCTGGGGCGAAGCCGCCTTGAGCGCGGGATGGCTGTCGATCATCCCCATCGAGGCGTAAAAGCCGGGATACGAGATGCCGAACAGGCCGGCCTTTCCGTTGTTCCCAGGCACGTTCTTTACCAGCCAGTCAATCGTGTCCCAGGTGTCCGTGTTCTCGTCGGTCTCCCCAGGGCCCTTGTTTGGATTGAACGGCCGCACGTGCACGTATTGGCCTTCCGAGCCGAAACGGCCGCGCACGTCCTGGGCGGCCAGAATAAACCTGTCCCTGGCAAGTGTCTCGAACGACCCGGACTGCTGGGCATAGTTGTCCGCCCCGTAGGGTTTCAGGGCGTAGGGCGTGCGCATCAGCAGGATAGGCCAGGTCTGCGAGTCGTCCTTGGGCACATAGACCCGAGTGAACAGCCGGACCCCGTCGCGCATCGGGATGCGGAACTCGAATTTGACATAGTGCTCCGCCATCCAGGCGGCGGTCGCCCTCTCCTCGGCCGCACAGAGGCGGCCGGAAGCGAGCGCCATCAGGCCAAGCACACAACCTATCCGGATTCTCGATAGCATGGATGATAAATGTTCTTGCGCCAGTTTGCAGCAGGCCGTCTCCCTGAGCAAGACCGAATGATTGCGCACGGCGGGGGGCTGCCTCAAGCTCGCCCGCCCGCTAAATCCTGTCCCGGAGGGACATCCCGAGAATGACCCGACGCTTCGACTTCATCGTGGGGCCCTGCGCTCCGGATGCCCTTGAGTGCGGCAAGGACGGCTGAGCTCGCTGGTGCGCTCAATCGTCTTCTGGGGACCGACCCTATCTCCCTGCGATCGCGAGGGACGGGCTCTGGCTCCGCCAGACGAGGGCTGAGGCCCTCAGGTGAAAAGCCCTGCGGATCGGAGTTTGGCGAGAATGGCCTCTGCGAGTGGCTGGACTTCACCAAAGGGGGCTGGCAGCTTCTCCGTGGCGGCCGCGCCAGCGGCGTCCGCTGGCCGATACCGTACCGAGCCGAGCTCTGATTCAACGCAGGCAATATGATCAGGGGACGCTCCGCCCTCCCTTAGCTGACTTATGATCCAGCGTTGCCAGGCTTCATCACCGTCCCGTGTCGCTGGCCAGGTTCCGTACTGAATCAGTGGCAGCCCCGCAGACTGGAAGACGGCGAGGACAAAAGTGGCGCAGGTCAGGCCGTAGCGACCCGGCCCGAGCAGAAATGCTCCAGCGTGGGCATCAAAACAATCAGTGGCTGGGCTGAACGCGTAGGGAATGCCCGAAAGGTTGGCGCGATAAACTCTCCTGCAGAACGCGGCGAGTTGCCTGGCACGCGGTTTTGGGATCGGTGGGGAAATCCAGGCATAGGTGTCCTTGGGAGGGCTGTTTTTGAGCGTGTGGTGCCACGCAAGGTGGAGCATGCGAAGTTCGCTGGTTGTCTGGTCCTTGTGGAGGATTCCAACATGCTGATGCCCATCGTGGCCCTGGAGAAGCGTAATCGCGACCGCCACATGCTCGATGAGACCGAATGGCCGCTCTTGCGGTGTGTAAACTCGAGCGGCCATGGGTGAGCGTCAGCTTTCCAGCCCGCTGAGGAGGCCGTCTTCCCACGCCCCTGTTCTTCGTATCTCTCGCTCGACTTTTGCAAAGAAGGCAGCCCTGGCGGGGAGTTTTGTTCGTGCCGGGAGGGTGGAAGTCAGAAGCCCCAAAAGAACATCTACCGAGAGGAGTTCGGGGCTGACCTCCCTGAGCATCAGATCGACGTCCCCGTACCTGTGGCTCAGGAGCAGGGTGTCGATCCGGTCGTATATCAGGTCGAGCGCTGCGTCCGACTTCCCAAGCTTGTCCAGCCGATTGGCGTGTTCGACAAAAGCTGCTGCCTTGGGCCTGCGCCCCGCTTCAACTCCTCGCCTCGAGCCAAGCCTCGGGTATAATGCCTCTGCCAACGGAGCGAACGTTTGCGACCGGTCTGGCGCGCGAAAGACCTCGCCCGGCCGGCGTTCCAGGAACGGCACGCGAAGATAGTCCTGTGGTTGAGACCTGGTGACCTGCCGGTATGGGTCAGGGGACGGGAATGTGGCCGGGGGCCTAGTTTCCCTCGATAGCTCCTGAAGGGATCCCGACATCGGCTGCGTTACCTGGTCCGACCAAATCACTAACGCGTCGAACGGACTGCTGCCCAAAGGCGGCGAGGCGCGGTTGGGCGGGGTCGAGTAACCCAATGGGGCGGAGTCGGCTAATGAAGTTGGCATCGGTGAAAATGACCAGACTGGATCCTTTTTCGGCTTCCTTTACGTCTTTGGGAAGGAAATGCCGTCGAGGCTCGCAAGCGCTTCCAAACGCTTGGCCATCAGCTGAAAAAGATCTTTGGCTGCTTCCTTCGGGGTTGTGGCACTTGCGGCAAGAAAAACGCCGTGCTCGTATGCGAGGGATTTTTCCGAGGCATAACGGAGCACGCCATCGACCTCCGGCACGCGGCTGACCAGCACGGTCCCGCCGGAGAGAATGGCCTCGGAGAGCGAAGTAAACCGCCTCATGTGTTCCTCGTAGTGGGCCGGCTCCTCAAAAACGGCGTGGGCCGTGAAGGACAGTTGGGTCTGCTTCGAGGGCCGAGCACCGGCAAGAAGCAGGATTCTCAGTGTATAATCGACCATCAGATCGAGATGCTCTTTCTGGCTGCCCCGATTAAACACAACGTTGGTGCGCTGCGCGCTGATAGTTACGCTTGCAGCGCCATTAAACAAAGGAATAAATAGCGAATAGGAAAACAAGTCGTTCTGCTTATTGACGTTGACGCCCATCGGGTCGACCGCAGTCCCAAGCGGCGGAGCGCAGAAGGCCTTGGCTATTTCCTCAAGGTTCGCTTCGCGGTACGCCACAGGTCGCTCGTACTCGACGCTCGTGCTCAAGGAAAATTCTTTAATCTGAACTGGTCGCACGAGGAGCACTCTACGAACCATTGGGCCGTTTGGCAATAGCGGATCGACGGCATCGAGCAGAGCCGACAGTATGAACAGTTTTGCTCACGCGCTCAACCGGCATAATGGGGAACCACCAATTCGGGGGACAGGCCGCGCTGGGGCACGCCGCGCATCTTGTTGGAGCCGGGGCCATTCTGGGTGATGGCGTCGAAGGTCGAAGGTGTCAAACCATAGATTGGCTCATTATTGGACCTTGTGCCGGACGCACCCATCTGGAACTACAGGCAGTGCTCCCAACTCCTGGGGTCACGCCGTAAATCCATTACCGAAGCAATCAGAATCTCGTCGGCTCTGATCTGGCAGAATAGCCCGAACGGAAAGCGGTGCGTCCGACAGCGCCTCGTTCTGGGGGACATGGGCGCCCAAGCCTCGGGATTGGCCGGTATGCGCGCGACCACCGCCTCGACTTCATCCAGGAATCTCGCGCCCAGACCGTTCTCGGCGGCTTCGTAGAAGCCAACCGCCTCCCGAAGCTCTGTTTCTGCCGATGAAGTGAAACGAGCGTTCACTCGCGCAAACCCTTGCGCAGGTCAGAGAAAAGGCCGCCCGCATCCCGGGCCGTCAGCTTGCCAGCCTCGAAGGCGTCAATTCGACGCTCCGACTCCACAGCCCAAGCGGCCTCGCGCGAGGCGGCTTCCGGTGAAGCGAGAGAATCCCAAAGCAGGTCGATCAGCTTCACCCTGTCGCCCGCCGGCAAGCTCAGAAGCTCAGCCCGAATTGTCGCAACGCTCATGATGCTTAAGTACCCTGGCCAACTCGAGCTGTCAAGGTGGGAGCAATCGTGTCCATCGGTCCGCCGCATCCGGGAACTGCCCCCGGAGCGCCGGACTTCAGGCGGCCTTACGCGCACGTGGACCCCTGCTGTGCCGATGTCGACAATTGGTTTTTTCCCTGAGAATGGCATACGAATTGGCGGACGGCCAGACCGCTGAAATCAGCGACGATGGAACGGCGCTCCGGGCAGAGGGGTTGAACAACGGATCTGGGCGGCAAAAGACCAACATCGTATTAGTCCCGAAGGAAGAGTGCTTCGTTTTCTTCAATTGCCTGGTGTGTCCGGAAACTCGGCAAAGGCGAAAGTCGAGGCCCTGTAGATCGGGGCGGGGGAATGGCGCCCTTACGGGGTCAGCCGTAGATTGGTGGTTTCTTGCTTCGGAAATTCACGCGGCCCCAGAGCCGGCGAGGGCGGTGCAGCGAAAACTAGGGCGGGGCGTCCAGAGGGGCAAGGCCCCTCTGGTCGCGGCTATTGTCTGCCGACGTGGAAATCCCACGGCTGGGCGGGTCGCTCGTCGCCTGCCGTCCGGAGCGCCGCGGCGGGCACGGCAAGCCGGATGGCGTATGCGAGCTGGGCGGGCCACTGCTGCTTGGTCCCGTCGCGAAAATACAGGGTGCTGTGCGCGGATTACGGGGACAGCGGTGGGAGTTGATTTCTTAGATTGAAGCGCGGACGTATTTGTGCGATAAAAGTCCCATGAAGACAGTTGCCTTCGAATGTCCCGACCGGCTCCATGAACAGCTTGACAAGCTGGTGGCGGCGGGCTGGTTCAAGTCGCCCGAAGATGCGGTACTGGAGGCGGTGCGGCGTTATTTGAGCCTGCATTCCGTCGAACTTCAGGAAAAGCAAATCATGGCCGACGTGCATTGGGCGTTAAATGAGTGCCGCTGAGATCGTCGCCGTCCTCGACGCCGGGCCGCTCATTCATCTGGACGAACTGGGCTCGCCGCTGGGCTTTCCGCTCGACCGTATGACTTCCGTGCCGTCGCTCAACACGTACTTCACCCGTGTGAACTTGAACGGCTTGCCCGCCACGTCTTCATCATAAGTCCCCAGTGTCTGGCCCTTGTGCGCCTCGGAGAGCCGGCGCAACTCGTCCAGTTCGGCAACACCCAGGTCGTGCTTCGGACCTTCTGGTTGGCCTTCCGACCAGGTCACGAGCGTTCCGTCTGAGAGTGTGACGGAGTACCTCTGGAAGTGGACGGTTTTTCCAAGGATCTGGACTTGTGCGCTGCCAAGGAGCTCGCCCTCGTGCATGGCCTCAAGCCGTCCCAATTCCCTTTGTTGCTCGGTTGTCAGAGGCACTGGACCAGGCAACTCCGGGTCGCGGTCCCACCTTTTGACGTCTCTGCCGTCGCTGAGAACATAGCGGCAAACGAGCGTGCGTTGCCTCTGACCCCCGAACTCCACTTCGAGGCTCATTGTGGAAGCGTCATTGGACATTGTTGGTTCGAGTTCATTTTTCTGTAAGTATAATGCTTGAGGAGGCTAAAAGGTTGCATTCTTCGGTCAATTCCATATAGCCGCCTGAGTTGGTGGAAGTCGCCCTGCGATTTTGCGCAAGGGCCGGCCAAGGCGGGCGCCTCACTGTCGAACCGGGCAGGCGCCGGCGCAGAGTCTCAAAACAGTCAAGAACCGTTTCGTTCTCCTCGGCGAGGCCAAGGAGAACGTTAGTGCCCGTGGCGATGGACGGGGGTTCTGGCACGAGCGGGATCGCCGTAGATCAACTGCAACCCTCGGGCCATTAGGCGTTGCCTTTTTTCTTTCAGACCGCGTCCAGACATGCGAGCTTGCCGTGCCAGCGCCGTCGGTGCGGGGAAGGGGTCAGCCTTGACATCGCGTCCCACTTACGCCCGAACCGCGGGCCGAAAAAAAGAAAATCGAACAGCCGGTGGGATTGGTGCCAAGTAGTCGAACTCGTGCTCGCGGAAACGGAGGGCCAGTTCGGCGAGCGCCGGCTCGCAAAGCCGCGCCAGGAAATGGCCGAAACCAAGGCCGCGCAATCATTGGCGAGGACTTGGGCCGCCGCGGTTGGAGCCCCGCAGACTTGCCGTCGCGGCGCAAGAGCGACCCGCGAAAGTTGCAAGTCGCAGCCCGACTGCGGGGGACAGGCGACGCCCCCTATCAAGCCGATCGCGGGGCGCTTGCACTTAGAGTTGATTCAGGAACTCGTTGAGGGAAATGCCGGCTTGACGAAGGATGGTTTGCAAAGTCTTCGGCGCAATTGTCTTGTGCTTCGGAACAGTGAGCCGCACCCGGCCCCGGGCCAGCCGAATGTGCGAACCAGCTCGAATCCCATTCGACTCAGGGCCTTGACGGCGTCCTCACCGGAAATATCCCGAGGGAGCTTCACGCGGTCGCCAGAACAGGGTCGGCTAGAAAGTGCAAGCGGATTGAGCGGGGCGCTTCGCGGGCGCCGAAGTGGCAGGCCACTGCCTCCGTGAGCATGTCCTGCAGTTCGCGCAAATCTTTACCTTGGGTGGTAATGCCCCCTTGCTGATTGGGCTCGTCCCACGAGGCAACCAGCAGGCCCGTTTCAGCACACGGTTCGACATTGAAGGTGATCTCGGTCACGTCAAAAGGCTACCGCGCGATGGTGGTTGTCGCAAGGCGTTTTTCACACTCTTCGCGACAGAGCAAGGGGTCAAACCGTAGTTTGGTTCGTTTTGACTCAACACCACCGGGGCGGTTAAAGCGCAGTGCCCACGGGGGCTTCAGAAACCGTTGCACTGGGGCCACGTAGGCCGCTGACCGCTGCGGCGGGATACCTTGCCCACCCCCACCCTCGTCGACTGGCATCGCCAGTGCCACCGCACGCAATGTTTTCAGGTTCTGTCCGCGGAGACTCAACACCGCGTCCAAGCTGCGCCCAGCGGCGGTGCTGGCGGAGGCTGGGCGCGGAGACTGGGTCCTCTGCCAGATCACCAGCAAGTCCTACGGCGACCCGCGCGCCATTCAGTTGGACGGCAGCGACTTCGCCCACCATTCTAATGAAAGAACTGGTGGACAATTTTCCAAGGGGAAGCAATTAAGGGGGCATGGACGTCGGCGGCGTCGAGAATCAACTTGAGTGCCTCGTAAGGGATGTCTTTCAGATGGGCATCGGCGCTGAGCAGGATGGAGGCGCCGATGATCCCCGCCTCCGCCACCACGTAGGAGTCGTTGGTTTCGTCTTCGGGGATGAGCCCCTTTTGGCGTATGGAACGGGCTATCTTTTCCACAATCCCGTGGCCAACGGGGACACAGTTAACCGGCTGGAATCCCCAGGGACGAAGAATACTCTCAAGGGCATTGCGTGCGGCCCGCCGGGTTTCCTCCGTCTGGCCTTCGTCAGCTAAATCCGCCAGTTCATGGATGACCGTCGGAAGAACCATGACCATCGAACCAGGCAAACGCCGGCGCAGAGTTTCGAAACAGTCAAGAACCGTTTCGTCCTCCTTGGCGAGGTCAAGGAGAACGTTAGTGTCCGTGGCGATGGACGGGAGTTCGGGCATGAGCCGGATCGCCGTAGATCAGTTGCAGTCCTCGTGCCATGAGGCGTTGCCTTTTTTCGTCAGTGAACGTGTTCGCCTTGGCGCGCTCTTTTTCCGCAACGACCGTGCCCCAGGACTTTTTCTCCGTCGATGGCTTTTTCATGGTTTGCCCGGCAAATCAGGACGCAACCAAGATACGCTGTTCAGGCCGGGCGTCAATGTGATCTTCACGCGTACGCGCCCCGCCGGGATAACGACTTCGCAACGAAGCCGGGCGGCGAAAGACCAACATCGTATTAGTCCCGAAGGAAGAGTGCTGCGTTTTCTTCAATTGCCTGGTGTGTCCGGAAACTCGGCAAAGGCGAAAGTCGAGGCCCTGTAGATCGGGGCGGGGGAATGGCGCCTGTTTGCCTGCCGGGTCAGCAGCTCATCCAGGTCCTCCAGGGAATGATTGGCGACGAGTTGATAGTTGGCGAGGGTTGGCGGCAGCTCGCTGCTCAAGCCAGGCGCCGAGACGGCACGGACCGAGGATGGCGCGGGCGAGGGAACATTGCCGGTTCCGAATCGGGACACCAGCAGGCCCAATGCCGCTATCGCCACTGCCATTGCGCCGAGCGCGGGCAGAGCGGCGCGCCACCTCAGCCGGGCTCCTCGAAAGGGCGCCGTCACTGCTTCCCAAACGGACCGTGATTGCTCCGCCCTGATTGCGCGCGCCACTGCCCGGTGGAAGGACTCCGAAGCGCCGATGTCCGCCCTTGCCTGCGCCTCCTTCAGGGCCCGTGTCACCTCTGAAGTCTCCTCGAGATAACGGCGGCACCCTTCGCAAGTCTCGATGTGGGCGCGCAGCGCTCGCGCCTGCTGCGCGTCCAAAGCGCCCAGCGCCAGCCAGGCAATCCGCTTCCGGTCTTTCGCACAAGGTCTCATAAGTTGCGGCCTCGAAGCGCTCTGCACGCTCCAGGCTCCGACGTTCTACGTTGAGCGCAGGCAATCATATCCCGGGATTATTTCTTGCACGAACCCTAATGGCGTTCGTGGCCCGCAGCTTTTCCAGGGCGGAAAACAGGCGCGATTTCACAGTCCCCACCGAGCAGCCCAGGGCTGCGGCGATTCCCTCCAGCGAATCGTCCACATAGAACCGCAGGTGAATGACCTGCTGATGCTTGAGGGGCAGCGATTGCACGCATTCCCGCACCAGGGCGGCCTCTTCGCGCGCCAGGGCCGCCTGGTCGGGCCTGGCCCCCTCATCGGCCAACTGATCCGTCCGGTCTTCAAATTCATCCCGGTCCTGCCTGGCAAGCGCCGCCAAAGAGAGCGGGCGCCTCCGCCGGAGCGTGTTCCGGTGCCGGTGAAGAAGGATCGCGCAGAGCCAGGTGAAGAAGCGGCAGCGCCCGTTGTAGCGGCGCAGGCCCTTCCAGGCCTCGACCAGCGTGTCCTGGGCCAGGTCTTCGGCCAGCGTCGCGTTGCCGCACAGGGCCATGGCCTGTCGCAGGAGGCCCGTTTCATAAACCCGGCACAGCTCGCAGAACGCTTCGCTGTCGCCCGCTCGGGCCCGGCCCAGCAGACTCATCGTCTCCGGCGTCTCGAGCGTCATGATTTTGGCTCTCAATCTTAATCCGAATCCGAATCCGAATCCCAATCTCCTCCGATTTGGAGATTGAGATTAAGATTAGGATTAGGAGAGGCCGCCATAAAGGCGAAATGCACCCGCCGGGGGCTTTCCCGGCGGCTCATTGGTAGGCCCGGCCCACGTGCGGTCCACCGACCAGGAATGGATCGCCCTCTTTCTCGACGAAGATGAGCGAGTTGGAATCCGAGGCATCGATTGCGGATGTGAGTTGAAACCCCCGGTCCACTCCGTGGAAGATGAACCGCCGGAGCACAAACGGGCCCTGGCCGCAGGGATCGGTCACGCCCCGGAATCCGGAATCGCCGCGCAGCTTGTACTCCACGGCTGCGCGCACCATCGCCTCATACACCTGGGTCTTGAATTCCCTGCGGCGGGCCCGCTCCCCGCCAGGGACCAGCAAGGGAACCAGAGGGTTTGAAGTCCCCTCAATCTCCCCCCTGAAGCCTTTGATCTCCTTTTCAAAGTCCCCATAGGGCAACCTGGCGATGACGGCCAGTTTCTGAACGACCGGATCGAGGCCGCGGATGAGTTCGATCACGCCTTGGCTGGTCCCGCCGGCAGCTTGGGCCAATCGTTCCCAGACATTGGTTTGAGCTGAACTGCCGACGGTCACGCTGGGCGTATCCTGCTGCGGTTCCACCATCCATGCAAACAGTTCACCGACGGCCGCCATCGTCTTGGCGTCGTCGCCCGAGTTGGCCTTTTGTATCTCCTGAATCCTGCCTATCAGCCAGTTCCGCGTCACGGAATGATCCAAGAGGACAGAGCGGGCCACAGTGCCACGCGCGGGGGCGGCGTCAAGGCCGTCCACCAACTGCTGCAGGGTCTCCGGGGAGAATTGGCCAAAATGTTCGGCCAGGGCCCAGTAGGTCATGCATTCAATGGCCGTCTGGCAGAGCGCGGAGATCAACGTCCCGTCGCGGGAGTCGTTTCTTCCCAGCACGAAGGCGGCCAGCAAATCATCGCGCGCCTCCGCCTGCTGGCCATGCTGCAACTCCCAGCGGACCCGCGTCATGGCCGCGACGGCGACCGCCTTGGCGCGGGCCAGGTACGGGAGCAGCGTGTCCGGCCCTGCGCTCAGGTCCACGCCCCAGTCACAAGGCGCCGTGGAGCGCGCCGCCTGCCGCACCAGTTTGAACTGGTTGTCGTACCCGGCGACGATCTTGCCATAACGTCCCGGCAGCTTCCAGCGGTGCCCCTCTTTCGTGCCCAGATAGTCGTTGTCCGCCTGGGACATCGGCTCCGGCGCCAAAAGAAATGCCTGGTAATACAGCAGCGCCGGGTTGATGTCCGTGCGCAGAGACTCCTGGCTGGCGCCCGCCAGCCCCCCTCCCGCAACGAGCAACAAGATGCAGATTGATTTTACGGTTTTCACAGTTTTCATAGCCTTTCTCCGATTCCACGGCCCAGTGTGTCCATGTCTGTCCATTAATACCGCCCGGGTGGCAGAAGGTTCACTTTTTCCGATCCTGGTCGAGAGCGGGGTGTAATCAATCTTAGTGGACTATTACGGTTGCCAGGCCGGAGGCGCGGATGGGAACGGAGATGACATTGTCTGTGAGTTGGAGCGGCCCCAGGGGTTCTTCCACCAGATTGCACGCAACGGCCTTGGGCGCAGGACGAAATTCTTCGGAAGCGCGATAGTGACGCACGAAAGGCGTGAGGCGCTGCCTCGCTGGGAGATCATCCAAGGCAACGCCTGGAGCGCCAAGGGCGCGGTCCATATCAGCCTGGGCCAACGGCCCAGGTCTGGAAGTTTGGACCTCTTGCGGCACCGCGTAGCGGTGATTTGAAGGTAGCCGTGGGGCTTCAGCCCACGGAATCAGCGGCCCGTAGCCGTCGCGTCGCGCCAGCGACGCTTGCACCCCCCGGCTTGCCTTG
>Ga0326727_10007431_pt1 | contig 29000 bp, 23 predicted proteins | sample MB2enrmetagenome_FD_207643 | JGI IMG/M metagenome (GOLD analysis project Ga0326727, IMG submission 207643) | Lab enriched peat soil microbial communities from McLean, Ithaca, NY, United States - MB29MY | ecosystem: Environmental > Terrestrial > Soil > Wetlands > Peat | place: USA: New York... | reverse complement strand
CATCCCGTGCCGGATCGCCCCAGGGATGGATTTTGTATGCCCGGTAGCCCAGGTCGCGGTACTCCTGCGCCTGCTGCACGAAGGCGTCAATGGTAGGCAGGATCAACGAGCTGGCATATGCCGGCAAATGCGTGCGATAGGCGCCCAGCAATTGGTAGAGAGGCAGCCCCGCAGCCTTCGCGCCCAGGTCCCACAGCGCCACGTCCACCGGCCCGTGCGCGTAGATAGGCAGGAATCCCCACCAGCGGTCCATGCGCCGGACTTGTTGCCAGAGTTGCTCACGGTTCAGCGGGTCCTGGCCGATTAACAACGGACGAATAATGGAGCCGATCAAATGCGCCGTCGCCTGGCCGCTGCGGCCGCCCCACGCAAACGCGTGACCCTCCAGTCCCTCATCCGTTTTGATCTGCAAAAAGACGATGTCGTGCGCGGCCCTGCCGCCTTTCACGCCCGCCGTCACCAGCTCCGAATGCGGGTTGGCGATGACGCTGATTGCAACGTCGCTAATCTTCATGCCCATTCACTCTTTTCCTTGTTCACTTCTTCGCACACACACTCGTTCATTCATCGTCCACCGGGTACCCGCGGCTCACGTAGCTGTCGATGATCCTGTCGTATACCTTCTTCCACCCGCCCTCGCGCTCCTCCGGCGGAATTCCATCCGGCCAAACGCTGATGTAGAGATAATGCAGTTCCCGGTCAGCCGAGGCATTCTCCACCCAGTGCTCGGTGCGCACGGGCACAAACGCCACCGCCGGAGCCCGCACCTGCCGCATCTCCCCGCCGATATAGACTCTGGCCTCGCCGGCCCAGAACAAATAAATCTGCATGAAGGTTTGGTGGCTGTTCGGCGGCGTGGCGCCGCCCGGCCGCACCATCTGCAGCACCGCCTCGCAGGCCCCGGTTTCGTCGCGGGGCAGCAGCATCACAAACTCATTGCCCGCGCAGCGAAAGGGCTCTCCCTCGCTGAATTGCCTGATGAACATCGATCGCTCCCATGGGGTGTTGCCGCAGCCCGCGCTTGCCGCGGAGTGCCACGGCAGTACTCTAACAGGTGCGGCGGCGCCCCCGAACCGCTTCAGAGATGCGCTCAAATCTCATTCAGAATCAGCGCAATGCGCCCCGTCAGCACATCGCTGGGCGACGCTTCCGGATCCATGGCAATCAGCTCCACGGGAGATGCAATGTTGTGCGGGCGGAGAATCAACCGGTTTGACTGGAATTCCGCATAGCGGAGCGTGAGGTGCGAACCGTGGCGGATCGCATAAAGATTGGGCCGGTTCGGCCGGTAGGGGAGCAGCGAGTTGTAGTGCCGGTCGATCAGCGCGATGGCCTCGGGCAGCACCAAAGGCTCCATGGGCAGGGCGTCCGCCGCCGAAACACGGATGGCCACAAAACGCTGCCAAGCGCGGCGCACGTTCGAGGCCCGTGCCCGCACCGAATGCAAAGCCCCGGGCGGAAGATGCAGCATAAGCTGGACGGCCGACGGCCGGATTACCGGCTCGAATAGCGCCGTGGCATGTGAAACCACCGGAACCGCCCCGGCGCTCTCATCCTCCGGCCAGAATCCGCCCTGGGGCAACGCGGGCAGCAGGTCGCCAACCGTCAGGCGCTGGGCGGCCAGGATGCGATCCATCGCCTCCAGCGAGAGTTGGCGCCGGCTGCGTAGAAAGTTGGAGAGGTGCGCCTGCCCGAAGCCCGTTTGCCGCGCCAACAACGAGACGCTGAGCGTGCCCCGCTGGATCCTGCGCAACAGTTCCAGGCGAAGGCGCTCGTGCATCTGGTTAAAGTTCATCTGTGGAAAATTTGCCGCCAGCAATAAGTGATTCTGCTCATTGTTTTCCCTTGGAAAACTTATCAGGGCTGGTTGCCCTTCATTCTGAGCATTTATGAGCCGGTTGGAAAGTGACCGATTGGAAATCTGCGGAGTCAAGTTGACGCTGAGGAAGCATATCCCTACATTGGGTTTACTTAATCACGCATTGACTTGTGGGAATCTTTAGGAAAACGTTCATTCGCTGTTTTTCAAGCGGAGGCGGAAACGTGCCTCCGGAAACAGCGGATGAACATTTTGCCGGTTCAGCTTGTTGTGTTCCGGCTTTCCTCCTCCCAACTCCGACATCGCTTCAAACGGCGCCGGAGAACACGCCAATCGGGAAATTCCAGGATCTGCGCACGAATGGTCATGACAGACAACAAGAGAGCACAGGTGGCAATCCCCCATCAGGACAGGAGAAATCTGAGTTGCCTCGCCTGGTTCTCTTCACCCCGCGGAATAACCTGCAACACAAACCTCTGTCGGGAGATGAAACAAATACGGAGAATCAGTCATGGAAGTGCGCGTGCAATTGAAGATTTGCGAAGGGTGCGGTTGTCTTTGGTATCGCGCCCAGACACTCGGGAGTGTGTATTGCAAAGAGTGTGAGTCGAAGTTGAGACCGTTTCCAACCCCGGAGAGCCGCAAACGGCGCGGTCGTCCGGGCCGCAAGCAGCTTGCCAGGGTTTGGGCGGTAGCTCAGGCTGCGGGAGGTGCGCAATGAGTGCAGCTCTCCAGTTACCCGCGGTTTGGGAAACCAGCACGTCCGGGGCAGTTTGGCGGATCGAACGCAGGAGATGGGAACGAAAACCCGCGGCACGGCCCCAGGCGGAGCCCGCTGCGGTCCAGGCCAAGCCGCCGGCCAACCTTGCCTTCTACCGGAAACACACGGAAAGCCTGTTGCGGCGTTACCTGTACGCATCGATGCAGGTGGGCAGGGCGCCGTCCATCCTTGGCGATCCGGTCGCGCGCGGCTGGGCTTCCAGCCGTCCCGTCCGCACCTTTGAAGACGCTGTCATCTTTGTCCTCGATATCGAAAAATGCATCGCTCAACTCGGGCGGCTCGATCGCGAAATTCTGAGCCGCGTCGTGCTGCAGGAGTATACCCAGGCTGAAACCGCCGTCATGCTCGGCATGGCCGTTCGCACCATAGGTTACAAATACCCCCTGGCCCTCGACCGCCTCACGGAAAAGCTGCTCGCGGCCAGTCTGCTCGTCTTACCGCGTTAAAGAAGACCGGCACAGAGGAGCGCAGATTGCGTTCTTCTGTGCCGGCCGCACCTCCTCGCCCGCAGTCCTGCAGTCCCGCATAAGGGGTTAACGCCAAAGCGTCTCCCCCAGGAGTGCAATCCATTCTCATAGTTTTCCTATTTACAATGGGCTGCAGTGATGGCCCTCGCATGTTAATCCGCTCCAGAGCGCCGCTTCGGCTGGGTTTGGCCGGTGGCGGCACCGACGTCTCTCCCTACTGCGACGAGTTTGGCGGCGCCATCCTCAACGCCACCATCGATTACTACGCCTACGCCGCGCTCGAGTCCCTATCGACCGGCATGGTCGAATTCGTCTCCGCCGACCTCGGCCAGAGTGCATCCTACCCCTCCGCCGCCGTTCTTCCCAGCGACGGCCGCCTTGACCTTTTCAAGGCCGTCTACAACCATGTGGTCCGCGAGTTCAACCAGGGAAAGCCGCTCAGCCTGCGCATGAGCACGCGGGTCGACGTGCCTGCCGGCTCCGGCCTGGGTTCTTCCTCCACGCTCACCGTGGCCATGCTCGCAGCCTACGCCGAGTGGCTCAATCTCCCCCTCGGCGACTACGAACTGGCGCAGACCGCCTTCGTCATCGAGCGCGTCGAGGCCGGCCTTGAGGGCGGCAAGCAGGATCAATATGCCGCGGCCTTCGGCGGCTTCAACTTTATGGAGTTCGGCGGCAATGGCCGCGTGCTGGTCAACCCATTGCGCGTCAAAGACTGGGTCGTCTCCGAGCTTGAGGCCTCGCTGCTGCTCTACTTCACCGGAAAATCCCGCACTTCGGCCGACATCATTCAGGAGCAATCGCGCAACGTGCGCGACCGCAACGAGTTGGCCCTCGACGCCATGCACGCCATCAAGGAAGAGGCCTTCCAGATGAAGGAGTGCCTGTTGCGCGGCGACTTTACGAGCCTGCACCGAGTGCTGCGCAGCAGTTGGGAATCGAAGAAACGCATGGCCAGCCAGATCAGCAACGAGCACATTGAGGCCCTGTACGCCTGTGCCCTCCAGGCCGGCGCCTATTGCGCCAAAATCTCCGGCGCCGGTGGCGGCGGCTTCATGATGTTTCTCGTCGATCCCATCCACAAAGACAAAGTCACCGCCGCCTTGCGCGGCCAGCACGCCGGAGGCACCGCCTACGCATGCCACTTCACTCCCGGCGGTGTACAGGTGTGGAGAGTGCCATGAGCGATGCGACGACTGATCTGGTCCGGGAGAAGCTCCTCGAAGGCATTGGCGTGATGGAAGCCGTGGCGCGCGACGCCGCGCTGCACGCTACCCTCGCCGCGGCTGCCGAAGTCACGGCAGACGCATTGCTGGCCGGCCGCAAGCTCATGGTTGCCGGCAACGGGGGCAGCGCCGCCGATGCGCAGCACGTTGTCGCGGAGTTCGTCTGCCGTCTTGTCGGCGACCGTCCCGCCATGCGCGCCGTCGCCCTCACCACGGACACCTCCATCCTTACCGCCGTCGCCAACGACTACGGCTTCGAGCGCCTCTTTTCCCGCCAGATTGAGGCCCTCGGCCAACCCGGCGACGTGTTCCTCGCCATCTCCACCTCAGGCAACTCGCCCAACGTGCTGCGCGCCCTCGAGCAATGCCGCGCCATGGGCATCGTGACCATCGGCCTCACGGGCAAAACCGGGGGCAAAATGATCGGCGGCAACGTGCCTCCGCTCTGCGACTACTGCCTGTGCATACCCTCCGACGTCACCATGTACATCCAGCAAGCGCACCTGGCCCTCGAACACATCTTCTCTCTGCTGGTGGAGCGCCGCTACTTTGCCGCGAAGCCCTCCGCGGCCAGGGGCTGAATCCAGATGGAAGCCATCGTTCTTGCCGGCGGGCTCGGCACGCGGCTCGCCTCGCGTCTGCGCGGCCTACCCAAGCCCATGGCTCCGGTCGCCGGCCGGCCCTTTCTTGAAATCCTGCTCTCCCAGTTGCGCCGTTCCGGCTGCTCCCGCGTTCTGCTCTCCGTCGGCCACCAGCACACCGTCATTCAGAACCACTTTGGCGCGTCCTTCCACGGCATGCCAATCGACTACGTGATCGAAAGCGTTCCTCTCGGCACCGGAGGCGCCATTCGCCTCGCGCTCGCGCAAGCTCGTGAGGAATCCGTGCTCGTGCTCAACGGCGATACCTTCCTCGATGCGGACTACGCCGCCATGCTGCGCTTCCACGCGACCGAAGGCGCTGCAGTCACTCTCGCCGTCGTGCATCGCGACGACGTGAGTCGGTACGGCAGCGTCAACCTCGAAGGCCAGCGTGTTGTGGGTTTCGAAGAGAAGGGCCGATCTGGGCCTGGTTGGATCAGCGCCGGAACCTACGCGGTCGCGCGCAACCTCGCATGGCCGTCGGCTCTTCCCGAGAAGTTTTCCATCGAGCGAGATCTCTTTGTTCCCGAGGTCGCGCGACTTCGTCCTGCAGCCTACAAGGTCGATGGCTTCTTTCTCGACATTGGCATCCCCGAAGACTACGACCGCGCCCAAACCGAGCTTGCGCAGTTTCTCCCGTAGGGGGCGACGGGAACTGCCTCGTACCGCCGGTCTCCTGACCGGGGTCCCCGGCGAGTGATCTTTGCTCGCTGGGGTGGCTGACCAGCTGTTCTGCGAGTCTCCAGACCCGTACATGGCGGCTGGCCCGAGTCTTCAGGTCATGATACCCAGGTTGATGATCCGCGCTATTTCTGTGCGGGCGCGGTGGAGCTGATGCAAGCGTCGATATCCTTCTTCATCTCGTCTGTGAGCTCCTTTTGGGCTGCCAGAATTTGCCGCATGAGCACGGGCATCAACTCTTTCTCGACGACCGGCTGCAAACCCACCATGCGCTGACCGGCGGGCGAACTGTAGAACGCGATGTAGGCTTCGACGTCCGTTTGGGTCATATGGCGCTGGTAGATGGGGCTCATGTCGGCGATCATTTCGTCGGTGGAATAGACGGTGAGCGCTTTCTGCTCGTATTTGCTCATCAGAGCTGCAAGAGCCGCCTGCTGCTCAGGCGTGAGGGCGCCGGGGCGATTCTGAGTCTTCAGCGTGACTTGATTCTGGAACTGCTGCTTCATGAGGGTTGATAACGGGAAAGGCATCGCCTTCATGAGCAACTCCATCTGGTCGTGCGGATGCATCAACTGAAGCAGCTTTGTCACCTGTGCGCTTGAGGGCTGTTGATCCGGCGGAACGGTGGGCGCGGGCGGCGAGTCAGGGGCGGCAAACAGACTGGACAGATCGGGCGGCGGCGGCGGCGGAGCGATTCCCATCGACGGCAGAGTGGCTGGCGGCAGCGTACGTGTTTGCAAAGGAATATTTTCCGGCGCCTGAAACAGGGTTTCCGGCGGTGCGCTGCGCTCGAACGACGTGATTTCGTAGGTGCGGGTTGCGCCGAAAGGATTATCGTCCGACTCGGCGACGATCAGTTGGAGATCCGGCGAGGTCCATTGCTCATGGCGGATCACGATCTCCCGGTCATTGCCCATATTCCCCGCGGCAATGGTCGTGACCGTGCGCGTTCCCACCACTGGAATGCCGGCGATGGTCTTACTGCCCAGATCTTCTTTTGTGACGCGCTTTCCGTCGGGCGGCAGTGTCGAGGAAGCATCCCGTTCCAGAGGCAATACCGAAACTGTGATATGACTGGTCGCCCGGATCGGGATGCTTGTGACTGTTTTTGACAGCGTGCCCCATTGCAGATCGCGCCCGCTGACGGGATCGAGAACGGTATGCGATTCGATGTGATTCGCAGGCTGAATGGAATGCGTTTCGAAGCAGAATCGGCCCTGATCGTCACGGGCAAGCACGATGTGCGATTCCTTGACGATCACGGTTCCATCGCCAAGATGCTGGGTGGAATGCATGGTGGCCTGGGCCTGGAACGGCATGCCGGGAGTAGGAAAGTTCAGCCCGTTGTCGCCGAAGGTCACGCTGGTTTGCGCAGCGGCGGTGAAGCAGAAAGCGACAGCGAGAATCAAACTGGCAACGAATTTGCCGGCAAAGAATTTTGGCTGGAGAGGAGAAAAAGGCAGGTATACGTTCATCATGGCAGGCTCACCTCATGGGAGCTGACTCGCCTGCGAAGGCTGTCTACAGCACGCGCAAGCGAATAGATACTTGGGAAACCAAGAAGTATACACGGAGTTTAACTTTTGCTTTCCCGGCGGCGGTAGGCCGCCAGTCGCCGCTGCAGCCTGTTTCAAAAATGGTCCAGTGGATTTGGCCCGAATCCCTCAGGAGCTAAAGCCCCCGTATTCTTTTACATTTTCGGCCCGGCTCAAGCCGTGCCCTTGTTACCAAGCCGGTTTTTGAAACACGCTCTGGCTCGACCGCCGCGCTACACCACCGCATTCCGCGCAATCACCTCGCGGTACCACTGCGCGCTCAGCTTCGGAATCCTGCGCTCGGTCTTGTAGTCCACGTAGTGAATCCCGAAGCGCTTGCTGTACCCATCCGCCCATTCGAAGTTGTCCATCAGGCTCCACAGAAAGTAGCCCTTCACCGGGAAGCCTTCCGCGGCGGCGCGTTGCAAGTGCGTCAGATGATTGCGCAGGTACATCACGCGGTCGGTGTCTTCAATCCGACCCTCCGCCGTGACCACGTCGGCAGCCGAGCAGCCGTTCTCGGTGATGTAAACGGCGCGCGGATTCCAGATCTCGCACACGTTTCGCACCGCCCAGTAAATGCACTCGGGGCCGAGATAGAGCCAGGGCGAAGCCATGCGCGGATACGACGCCGGATACGGGTCAATCGCGTAACCGCGCTGCGACCCGTCAGCTCGCACATACGTTGGCGTGTACACATTCAGGCCCACAAAATCCAGCGGGCTGCCGATGGCCTTCATGTCGCCCGGCTCGACATGTGGCGCGTTGGCTCCCTCGCGCTGCAGATAGCTCTCGGGATAAGCGCCCTCGAGCAACGCAGTCAGGAATGGCGCGTTTTCCTCGCGCGTGGCGCGCCGCGCCGCCTCCATGTTGGCGCGATCCTCAATCACGGGCACAAACACCCTGGCATTCTCCGCCAGCCCCACCTGGGCTGCGGGCGCGTTGGCGCGGATGGCCTCGACGCCCAGCCCGTGCGCCAGAATCCCGTGATGCCGCACCTGGTTCACCTCGGCCGCCGGCAGCTTGAGCCCCGGCGCAAACTGGCCAATCTGATAACTGAGGTCGGTAAAGCAGGCGAACTCGTTGGTGGTCATGAAGTGGCGGACGCGATCGGCCAACTGGCGCGCCACGTAGCCGGCGTAATCGGCAAAGGCCAGCGCCGTGGCGCGCGATTGCCAGCCTCCCGGGAGCGCCGCGGGCAGGTCCCAGTGGAAGAGCGTCACGTAGGGCGTGATGCCGTTGGCGAGCAGCTCGTCGAGCACGCGCTTGTAGTAGTCGAGGCCCGCCTGGCTCGGCTGGCCGGCGCCTTGCGGAAAGATGCGCGGCCAGGCGATCGACATGCGGTACGCGCCGACGCCCAGATTCTTGAGCAGCCGCACGTCCTCTTTGTAGAGATGGTAAGAATCATCGGCCACGTCGCCCGTATCGCCGTTGAAGGTTTTGCCCGGCGTGTGCGAGAACACGTCCCAGACCGACGCTCCGCGCCCGCCCTCGCGCACTCCGCCTTCAATCTGGTAGGCCGCCGTCGCGCAGCCCCACACGAATCCCTGCGGGAATTGCCGGCTGCCCGGCGGTGGCTGCCCAAAGGAAAACTCCGGCAGCGAAACTCCGGCCAATGCGGCGGTCGCTGCCGCAACCTTGCCAAACTGGCGGCGCGTGATTTCTTTCATGGATTTGATCGTCCTTTCGAAATCAAAGGCCGATTATAGCCGAGCAGAAGGACCGCCGCGGGCACACGATCAGATCGCAGCGTTTACGGTTGCTGCTTGGAATCTGTCAAAAAGCTGATCTTTGGAGGTAGTCTTACGCCCGCTGAAGCGGGCTGGGGATGCGGATTCTGCTTCCTTCCCCAGGCTCACGCCTCCACCCCACGGACGAAGACCTGTCCGCGGGGACCCCGGACCTGGGGCCAGTGTCTATTGCCCGCTAAAGCGGGCTCGATTATGGCGAAGCATCGATGAGAAGCTGTCCAAAACCTGGTTTCTTGGACAGGCCCTTAGAAAGCTGCGATGGCGGGCATTTCGGGATTAAACGACCTGTTTTCCCAACTCCGCTGCACGCGTCAAACGGATTCCATTCCGACTTTTGGCCGATTACAACCGTTGCTGCCGCTGCTTAGGATCATGTTCGGGCGCACCACAACTCGATCTGCTGAACCCGAATCGATGGGCATTCATCTCCCTTCGCGCGAAGGGGGCGAATGCTCGCGGTAAAGCGCCAGGAAATGAGAACTGATGTTGAACCGGGCTCCCATTTTCGCTCTTTTGTGGCTGCCGATGGCCGCACTCCTCGCGGGTTGCGGATCGGGCCAGTCGTCCCAAAGCTCGACAACGACGACGACTACCACCCAGGCTACGTTGACGACGGTGGCCTTTGCACGCGGCGCCGACATCGGCTGGTCGACGCAATTGAGCACGCTCGGCTACATGTGGGAGGATCAGACGCAGACCCAGATGGCGCTGCTCCAGATTCTCAAGAATCACGGCGTGAATCTGATCCGCATCCGCACCTTCGTGAATCCGGCCATCTCGTCGGGCAGTCTGGGCGTGGGCGCGATGAACCAGGCGGGCAGCATTGCCCTGGCCCAGGCCGCCAACGCGATGGGCTTCGCCATCATGATCGATTTCCATCTGAGCGACACCTGGGCCGACCCCGGACATCAAACCATACCTGCCGCATGGGCCAGCGACAATTACAGCCAGCTGCAGACCGACGTCTCCAATTACGTCTCCGGTTTTATGACGGCCCTGGCAGCCGCCGGAATCTATCCGCAATACGTGCAGATCGGCAACGAGATCAACAGCGGGTTGCTGTGGCCTACGGCCGAGTACACCAACCCTTCGCAGATGGCGGGACTGATCAACTCCGGCTATAGCGCGGTGAAGGCGGTGAGTCCATCGACGCAAGTGATCGTGCACCTGGCGGGTCTGAGCAATCTCCCCGACCTCGAATGGTTCTACGACCTGCTGAAGGCCAACGGCGGCAACTGGGATGTTTCGGGCTTCTCCTACTACGACGGACCGGGAACTCTCGCGACGATCACGGCCAACCTGAATACCATGGCCAGCCGCTATTCGAAGCCGGTCATGATCTGCGAAATCGGTTACACGGAAAGCGACTTTATGGACACGGCTGACGATGTGAAGACTGCCATCGAGGCCATCCAATCGGTTTCCAACAGCATGGGACTGGGAGTGATTTACTGGGAACCGGATGCGCCGGATGACGCCACCACCAGCGATTACAGCATGGGCGCCGTCAGCGAGGTATCGAACAAGCTGCTGCAATTCAATACGGCGATCGACCAGTTCCTCTTCACGGGCACAACTACAGGCAATCAGATCATCAATCCGCAGTTTTCCAATGGCAGCAATGGCTGGCAGATCACGACCAGCATGCCGGCGGCGATCTATGCGCAGGCCGGAGGCAATGGAACCATGTTGTCCTTCAATGCGTCGACAGCTTACAGCGGCACCGTCTGGCAGGATGTGACCGGCTTGCCCAACGGCACCTACACCATGACCGCCTGGCTAGAAAACGGCGGCGGACAGACGACTGCCGAAATGTTCGCCTACCCCACCGGCGGAAGCAATATGACGGTGAATCTGCCCACGGCCAGCACTTGGACCGAAGTACAAATCTCCAACATCCAGGTAACCCAAGGCACGGCGTGGGTTGGCTTGACGATCAACGCCAATGCCGGCGAGTGGACGAACATCGAGTCCGTTTCGTTCACCCAGAACTAGGGCCAGTTCACACGATTGGGCCGCCATCCCCATCGGCTGAACAGGCCCCAGGTTTCTGACGGCGTGAATTCGCCCCCTTGATTTTGTGGCGGAATCAAGAGGAGATTCCAGCTGAGCAATTGCAGCGGATGCCAAACGGGAAGAGATGCCTACGCGATGAGATTACGGCTTGGGCTTCGCCATTGACCGGCGGTGGGCCGACTCGATCGAGTCAATGATGGTTTCATCGAAGCCGAGTGCGCGAGCCTGCTCCATCGTGAGGTGAATCTCCTGCTCGCATGCGGCAACAACATGCGGCAGGCCACTAGCGATAGCGACCAACTGCTCCTTTTGCGCGTCCGGCCAGATCAGGAATAGCTGTTGATTGTCAAAAGCATCCTTGCATTCCGGAGATGCCGCTGCCAGGTTGATCTTTTCAAGGGCCGGCAGAATCAACGCTCCGACCTCGGTACCGTCGTATGCCGTGTCGGCGATGGAGGACGCGCCAGCAGTTTTCGCAATCATTGCCGCCCAATCCACCGGGTCGCCGGTGGACATATCGAATACCATCGCGTTGCGGTCACTATCGGGATACGCCCCGCCGCAAAAGATGAACGTATCGGTTGCAACGATGCTCAAGAACCGCGGGCCGGCCATGGTCACTTCAACCTTCCGCTCCCAGTCGCCGGCTGCGCTGCCTTTTCCTTCAGACGCATGTCCCAGGTCCTTCGCCCATGCGAAGTAATTCGTATCGCATTCGCTCAGGGCCTGCGCAAGCTTGTCATTCATATTCTTCAGAGTCGCATTGACTCGCTGTGAGGCCGCGTCATTTGCATTCACAATCAGCGGCCACGCATCGACACCCTTGCGAACCTGCTCGATCGGCAGAAATTTGTAGAAGGAAGCCTGATTCGTTCTTCCGTTGCCTGGCGGAGACTGGGCCCACCCACCCGAAAGAAATTGAAGAGCACAAGCAAAGAAAGCGAGCGGCAGCATCACCCTTGCGGATTGCATCGCAGATCCTCTTCAAAAAACATGCCAATTATAGGCGCGGCCGCAAGGGTGTGCCCGCACACAAAAAGGCCGCAGCGTTTCACGGCTGCGGCCTGGATGTGACCTCGGAGCTAAAGCCCCTTTCATTCTTTGGCCTGCAGTTGCGGCACAACTGAAGTTGTGCCCTTTCAAAAGCAATTGCAGCTTACATCTCTTTCACGCCTTCGACAAACGCCTTCAGCTTGCGGCTGCGGCTCGGATGACGCAGCTTGCGCAGCGCCTTGGCTTCGATCTGCCGGATGCGCTCGCGCGTCACCTGGAAGCTCTGGCCCACTTCTTCCAGCGTGTGCTCGGAGCCATCTTCGAGGCCGAAGCGCATCTTGATCACGCGCTCCTCGCGCGGCGTGAGCGTGCGCAGAACCTGAGACGTGTATTCCTTCAGGTTCACGCCGATTACAGCCTCAGAAGGCGACACCGCCTGGCGATCTTCGATGAAGTCGCCCAGGTGCGAGTCTTCCTCTTCGCCGATCGGCGTCTCCAGCGAGATAGGCTCCTGCGCGATCTTGAGCACCTTGCGCACCTTGGCCACCGGAATGTCCATGCGCCGCGCAATCTCCTCGCTTGAAGGTTCGCGGCCCAGTTCCTGCACCAGTTGGCGGCTGGTGCGGATGAGCTTGTTGATGGTCTCGATCATGTGCACCGGGATGCGGATGGTGCGCGCCTGGTCGGCAATGGCACGCGTAATCGCCTGCCGGATCCACCACGTGGCGTAGGTCGAGAACTTGTAGCCGCGCCGGTACTCGAACTTGTCCACTGCCTTCATCAGGCCGATGTTGCCCTCCTGAATCAGGTCGAGGAACTGCAGTCCGCGGTTGGTGTACTTCTTGGCGATCGAAACCACTAGCCGAAGATTGGCCTCGATCAGCTCGCGCTTGGCCTGCTCGGCGTCCATGTCGCCCTGGATCATCTCGCGCTGCGTGCGCTTCAGTTCGGCAATGGAGACGCCCGCGTCGCCTTCAATTTTTTCGAGATCGGTGCGGCAATTCTTCTGCTGCCTGCGATATTCCTTCTTCAGCTCCTCGCTCTTCGAGGCTTCGTACTTCTGCTCGAGGGAACGGATCTGCCGCTCCAGCGTGCGCATGGTGTCCACGGTCTTGTTGACCTTGTCCAGCAGGCGCTTGCGCTCGATGGCGGTGTACTTGAGCTCGCGCACGATGCGCGACACGTACACCTTCTCGCGCGCGATCGTCCAGCGCAGCCGCCGCGCTTCCTTCGCCTTAGCCTTGTTGCCCGGCGCGATACCGGACAGTTTCTCTTCAAGCTGGGCAATCTTCTTCTGGTGCTTCACCAAAGCGTCGGTGCGCGCCACCGTGGCCTTCACGCGCGCCTGCACCACCTCTTCGGTCAGCTCCTCCTCGTCGAAGATCACCACTTCTTTTACGTTGCGCACGCCGCGCTTCAGGTCCTCGCCCAGCGCCGCGATCTCGCGAATGACAATCGGCGAGCGCGAAATCGCCTTCAGCACGCGCATCTGCCCGCGCTCGATGCGCTTGGCAATCTCCACTTCGCCTTCGCGCGTGAGCAGCGGCACTGTGCCCATTTCGCGCAGGTACATGCGCACCGGGTCGTTGGTCTTCTCCAGCGTGCCCGGCGTCAGATCCAGCTCGACGTCCTCGCCTTCTTCCAGCTCAAAATCCTTCTCGCCGGGAAACTTGGGAGCGTCCAGCAGGTCAATGCCCTGACCGCTGATGGTGGTCATCAGATCGTCCAGATCGTCGGCAGAGCCAATCTCATCCGGCAGCGCATCATTCACTTCGCCGTAGGTGAGATAGCCTTTTTCCTTGCCGGTCTCGATCAGTCCGGTTACTTCGTCTTCGAATTTGTCTTCAATCGCCAAATGATCCCTGCTCTCTTCGGCAGCGCGGGAAGCCCCGCGTCCTGCCCGTTTTCATCCCTTTCGAACCATGGCCCACAACGCACTCCGGCCGGCCCGTTCGCGCATGCGCGCGCCTCAACTCGCATTACCGCTTGCGGATCTTGCCGCGCGCCACGCCACGTAACTTGTGCCGCGCAATTCGTCCCGCGCCGAAGTGTTATCGGCGACGGACCCGATTCCGCACACGCACGATAAAAATTTCCGTAAGGAAATCCTCGCGCGCGGACACATCCGCACTTCCGCTTGAGCGGACTTAGCTTGACTCGGAACAGGATGGCAGCGCTTCAGGTTTCGCCTGGGTCGCCCGCGAGCCGCAGCTCATGTGTGGGGCAAAGGGGCGCGCATCCTCACTGAGATCAATAGATTACTACAGTCGAACCTGGTCGCGCCAGCACAAATTCGGCGGCAAAATCAACCCCATCGAGCCCGCTGCGGGGCGTTGCAGGCACTCATTTCTGTGCCATCCGCTCCACTTCCTTTCTTTTAGACGCCGCAAACCCCCTGAACGACGCAAACTTCCGGCACTTTGGTCGCTGGGGCGACCTGGCCGTAAACCCTACTGTCCGGGTCTCTTGCGCCCTTGCAATTCCCTCAGCGCCCGGTCCAGTTCCAGCTTCTGCTGGGTCAGCACCGCCAGCTCCGCGTAATCGCCGCGCCGCTCGGCCTCGGCAATCTGTGCCCGCAGGTTGCGGAGCCGGCTTTCGATGGCCCGCTCCTGAACTTCCTGCAGCGCACTCTCCACCTCGTCCAATTCCAGCAGCCGGTTTTCGCCCAGCAGCGCTTCGGCCAGGAGGGCCCGCTGCGCCGCGTCCTCCACCACGTCCATCGGATCGTTGGCCGCGCGACAGGCGAGTGCCTGCAGCCCCGGAAACGCCCCGAGGTGCTCAAACCATGCCGGCTGCTGCACTACGGCCTCGGCCGCCATTCTCCGCGCCGCCTCGCCTTCAGGATCGGTAATCGCCAGCGCCCGCAGCAGAACTCGCTCCACTTCGGTCAGCGCTATCGGCTTCTGCTCTACGCGATCGCGCCGTTTCAGCGCCGCCTGCCGCAGCTCCTCGCGCAGCACCGCTGAGTCGATGCCCAGCTTTTGCGCCGCGTCGGCCGCAAACTGGTCCCGAGCCAGCTTTTCCGGATTGCGGCGGATGTGCGGCAGCAGAAAATTCAACGCCTTCACCTTCTGTTCCGAGCTCGCGCCGGGGAACAGAAGCCTTGCCCGCTCAATCAGATAATCAGATTGCCGCCGCGCACCCCGAATTGCCTCTTTATAGGCCTCCACTCCCCGCTCGCGAATGAAGCGGTCCGGGTCCAATCCGCCTTCCAGCGTCACCAGCTTGACCGCAAAACCCTCCTCGGTCAGCAGGGCAACGGACTTTTCCGCTGCATTGGCCCCTGCGGCGTCGGGATCGAAATTGACGATCACGTTGGACGTGTGCCGCTTCAGAATCGCCACCTGCTGCTCGGTGAAAGCCGTCCCGCTGGTCGCGATCACGTTCTGGATTCCGCGCAGAAAGACGCTGATGCAGTCCATCTGGCCTTCCACCAGCAGCGCAAAGCCCACCGTCCGGATCGCCGTCTTCGCCTTGTCCAGGTTGAACAGCACCTGTCCTTTTGTGTAGAGCGCGGTTTCCGGCGAATTGAGGTACTTCGGGCCGGCCTTTTCGCCCTCCGCGGTGGCGCCCAGCGTCCGCGCCGTAAACGCAATCACTCTCCCGCCCTCGTTGCAGATGGGGAACACGACGCGCTTGCGGAACCGGTCGTAGATCGGCCCCTGGTTCCCGTCGCCCTGCTCCTTTGAAGCAAACAGTCCGCTCGCCCGCAGCGTTTCCTGGTCCGCCATGCCGCTCAGCCGGTCGCGCAGCGCGTTAAAGCTGTCCGGCGCATATCCGATCCGGAATTCTTTTATTCCCTTGGGATCAAGTCCTCGGCCAGCCAAATATTCGCGCGCCAGCGCCCCTTCCGGCCCACGCAACTGCTCTTCAAACCACGCTGCCGCAGTCTCGTGCAGTTCCAGCAGCTTGGTCCGCAGCCGCGCCTCGGCTGCCTGCTCCGGCGACGCGAACTCCCGTTTGGGCAACGGAATGCCGGCCTTTTGCGCCACAATCCGCACGGCTTCGGGAAAGCCGACGTTCTCAATCTTGCTCACAAACGAAAACACGTCGCCCGAAGCGCCGCATCCAAAACAGTGGTAGAACTGCCGCACGGCGTGCACGCTGAACGAGGGCGACTTCTCCTTGTGGAACGGGCACAACCCCGAGTAGTTTTGCGCTCCCGCCTTGCGCAAGCGGATGTAGCCCTCGATCACCTTCACGATGTCGGTCTGCTGCTTGACGGATTGGGCGAAGTCGGACACGGAAAGGCGCTTTTACCAAGCATAAGGCTATCGTCCGGCCCGGAACCTTGGGCTTTTTCACAACAGCGCAACATATTTGTTGCAACGACTATCTCACTGCCGCATCCAAAGAATGAAAACCAAGATGCCCCCTGGGCATCCAAGGAAATGAAAAGGAGTCTTCCCGCCATGACCACTGCAACTTCCGCCCCCGCTACCACCACCTGGAATATCGACCCCGCGCACTCCGCGGCCGAGTTCAAGGTCAAGCACATGATGATTTCGAACGTGAAAGGCAGCTTCTCGGGTATTTCGGGCGTACTCACCGAGCACGCTGCTGATTCAACGCTCTCCTCTGTCGAGGCCTCGGTTCCCGTAGCCACCGTCTCTACCGGCGACGCGCAGCGCGACGGGCACCTGAAGAGCGCAGATTTCTTCGACGCCGAGAAGTACCCCACGCTGAACTTCAAGTCCACCAAGGTCGTACGCAAAGCCGAGAGCGAGTACAGCGTGACCGGTGACCTGACCATCCACGGCGTGACCAAGCCCGTGACCTTCGCGGTGGAAGGCCCCAGCGCCCCCGGCAAAGATCCCTGGGGAAATATCCGCATCGGACTTTCTGCCACCGCGAAGATCAACCGCAAGGACTTCGGGTTGGTATGGAACGCGGCCCTCGAGACCGGCGGCTTCCTGGTGGGCGACGAGATTTCCATCACCCTCGACGTGCAGTTCATCAAGGCGGCCCAGTAAGTTTGAATCGCGGGCAGGGGCGTCGTGAACGACTCCCTGTCCCCCAGGCTTGCGCCTGGGGCTACCGTCTAATGCCCGCTATGCGGGCTGAGAACTCAGTTCGATCGTGCTAATTCCAGAACGCTGATCCAGGATCGCGGCCGACGGGAGTGAGGACGGTTCGGCACAGCGCGAAATGCCTGTTGCAACGAATATCTCGCTCGCGCATCCAATACATGTACGGCAAAATCGGAGTGGGCCACGCAACGCGTTTGGGGCTTTCCCAGCCCCAAAGAGGCATGCTGGAAACAGCCGCGCGCCCCTGATTCTGCCGTGGGAGGTTCACCATGTCACTCAGAGCTGTCAAAGAGATCTACCAAACCAAACCCACCATTGAGGGAGCCGGCGTCAAGCTGCAGCGCGCCTTTGGCTTCGGCAAAACCGGCGAATTCGACCCGTTTTTGCTCCTCGACGACTTTCGCAACGAAAATCCCGCGGACTATCTGGCCGGCTTCCCCTGGCACCCGCACCGCGGCATCGAAACCATCACCTACGTTCTTGCCGGCGAGGTCGCACACGGCGACTCGCTTGGCAACAAGGGCCGCATGACCGCGGGCGATGTGCAGTGGATGACCGCCGGCAGCGGCATTCTGCACCAGGAGATGCCCAAGGGCGACGAGCACGGACGGATGCACGGCTTCCAGCTATGGGCCAATCTGCCCGCATCGCTCAAAATGACCGATCCGCGCTACCAGGACATTCCTTCGAGCGCCATCCCCGAGGTCACTGAGGACGACGGCACCAAGGCGCGCATCATCAGTGGCACATTCTGGGGCAAAACCGGACCGGTCGAGGGCGTCTCAGCCGGGCAATCCTCGGTTGACGCGCGTTACGTCGACATCAGCGTACCGCCCTTGGCGCGCAAGCGCATCAAGGTAGAGACCACACGCAACGCTTTCGCCTACGTCTTCGCCGGATCAGGCACCTTCCGCGACGCCTCCGCGCCGCAGGCGGTGCTGACAGAGTCGGCCATCGACCCCAACGCGGCGCCGGTCTACGACGCGAAAAACCACTCGCTCGTGCTTTTTGACCGCGGCGACGAAATCGTGGTCCAGGCCGGTCCGGAAGGCATCCGATTCCTGCTGGTCTCGGGTAAGCCGCTTGAGGAGCCGGTGGCGTGGTACGGCCCGATCGTGATGAACACTCAAGCCGAGCTGCGCCAGGCCATGGCTGAGCTTCAGGACGGCACCTTTATCCGCCACGGATAAGCTGCGGGCAGCGCCCGATGGGTGTTTGTGTTGGGGCGGGGGCCGAACCATGTCCCCGCCCTGGACCGCTTTCCCCGCCAGTTCTTCATGAACCCAGCCGCCGCATGCAACGCGCAGTGCGCCCGATTTAAGCCCCTCCTCGAATAAAACCGCTCGCGGATGCGCGTCCAGGCCTGCCGTCGGGCTCCGCCGCTAGGCATATTCCTCCCAAGAAAATCGCTTTTCTTATTGCGTCTCGCGGGATTTTGAGTCTACACTGATCAGCGGCGAAGCGCGGGCATTTAGACCGGACTCAATTTCTCAGTCGCCTCGCGTTTTCTTGCTCATTTTGTTCGAGACGGCAAGAAATGCTTCCGCGATCGCGCTGAATGCCACCCGCAAGGGGCTTCAACAGGAACGGTGCGATGAAGAAGCAAGCAGCAACTCCCAAGCAAGGGCACGCCAAGATCCCTGCGTACAAAATCTCAAGCCTTCCATCAGCGCGGCGGGTCAAAGACTTGCTCTCGCGCATGACCCTGCAGGAGAAGGCCGCGCAGATGCTTTGCATCTGGCAGCAAAAGGCGCAAACGCTCGTAGACGCCGACGGCAACTTCGACGAGGAAAAGGCCAAAGCCGCGTTCCGCGATCGCCGCGGCCTCGGCCAGGTGGGCCGCCCCAGCGATGCCGGCAAGGGTCTAAACGCGCGACGGATGGCGACCCTGACCAATGCCGTTCAGAAATTCTTCTTAGAAAACAGCCGCCTGGGAATTCCGGTCATGTTTCATGAGGAATGCCTGCACGGCCATGCGGCGGTGGACGGAACCAGCTTTCCGCAGCCCATTGCACTCGGCGCCACCTTCCATCCCGAACTGGTGGAGCAGCTTTATACCATGACGGCCGCGGAGGCCCGCCTGCGTGGAGCGCATCAAGCGCTTACGCCTGTGGTCGACGTGGCGCGCGAGCCTCGATGGGGCCGCGTGGAAGAGACCTTCGGCGAAGATCCGTTTCTGGTTTCGCGGCTTGGCATTGCCGCGGTGCGCGGATTCCAGGGGGATCGCACCTTCAGGGACAAGCGCCATCTCATCGCCACGCTCAAACACTTTGTCGGCCACGGCCAGCCCGAGTCCGGAATGAACTGCGCACCGGCCAATGTCTCTCTGCGCGTGCTGCGCGAAACCTTCCTCTGCACATTTCGTGAGGCGTTGCGCGAGGCCGGCGCCATCAGCGTCATGGCGTCGTATAACGAAATCGACGGCGTGCCCTCGCACGCCAACCGCTGGCTGCTGCGCGACGTGCTGCGCAAGGAGTGGGGCTTCAAGGGCTTCGTAGTTTCCGATTACTACGCCATCTGGGAGCTCGGCTACCGTCCCGACACCCACGGCCACTTCGTCGCCGCGGACAAGAAGGAATCCTGCGCGCTCGCGGTCAAGGCCGGCGTGAATATCGAGCTGCCCGATCCCGATTGCTACCTGCATCTTGTCGAGCTTGTCCGCAAAGGCGTGCTGAAAGAGTCCGAGCTCGACGAGCTGGTTGCGCCCATGCTCTTCTGGAAGTTCGAAATGGGCCTGTTCGACGACCCCTATGTCGATCCCGAGGAGGCCGAGCGCGTCGTCGGCTGCGACGCCCACCGCACATTGGCTCTTACCGCCGCGCACGAAGCCATCACGCTTCTTAAAAACGAAGACCACATCGCGCCCATCGATTTAGGGAAAATCAAATCCATTGCCGTCATCGGCCCCAACGCGCATCGCGGCCTTCTCGGCGGTTACAGCGGTGTGCCCAGGCACAATGTCACGGTTCTCGACGGCATCCGCGAAAAAGCCGGCAAGAAGATCAAAGTCCTCTATAGCGAGGGTTGCAAAATCACCGTCGGCGGCAACTGGAATCAGGATGAAGTGATCGCGAGCGATCCTGAAGAAGACCGCAAGCAGATCGCCGAGGCCGTGGAAGTCGCCAGGCAAGCCGACGTGATCGTGCTGGCCATCGGCGGCAACGAGCAAACCTCGCGCGAGGCCTGGTCGCTCAAACACATGGGCGACCGCACCAGCCTCGATCTCATCGGCCGCCAGGAAGAACTCGTCAAGGCGATGGTCGCTCTGGGCAAGCCGGTTATCGCGCTGCTCTTCAACGGCCGCCCGCTGTCGATCAATTACCTAAGTCAAAACGTGCCGGTCATCTACGAGTGCTGGTATCTCGGCCAGGAAACCGGCCGCGCCGTGGCCGATGTGCTGTTTGGCAGCTATAACCCCGGCGGCAAGCTGCCGATTACCATTCCGCGCTCTGCCGGCCACCTGCCCGCGTTTTACAACTACAAGCCATCGGCGCGGCGCGGTTATCTCTGGGACGATGTTTCGCCGCTCTACGCTTTTGGCTACGGCCTCAGCTACACGAGTTTCTCGATCGGCAATCCGTTCCTCACCAAGAAGAAGATTCGCGGCGACGGCTCTGCGCGTATTCTGGTCGACGTCACCAACACCGGGCAGCGCGAAGGAACGGAAGTGGTCCAACTCTACATCCGCGACCTGGTCAGCTCCGTCACTCGTCCTGTCAAAGAGCTGAAGGGTTTCCACAAGGTACGGCTGCAACCGGCCGAAACCGCAACCGTCGCCTTCAATATCACGCCCGCGTTGCTTTCCTTCTACGACGTCAATATGAACTACGTCGTGGAGCCAGGCGACTTTGAATTGATGGTCGGCAACTCTTCCCGCGACGCGGACCTTAAGAAGATCATTCTCCGCGTGACACCGTAGACGCGGCCGGCAATGCCAGCGAAGCACGAGGCGCTATGACCGAGAAACTGTCGTTTCGAGAGAAGTTTGGCTACGGCCTGGGCGACATGGCCGCCAACTTTGTCTTCCAGGCCATGCTGGCCCTGCAGTTGGACTTCTACACCCACACCTTCGGCCTCACCGCGGCGCAGGCGGGCACGCTCTTCCTCGTCGTAGGCCTCGGCGTGGCTTGCCTCAATCCGGTCATGGGCGTCATCGCCGACCGCACTACGACGAAATGGGGCAAGTTCCGGCCCTGGCTGCTGTGGACGGCCGTCCCCTTTGGCGTGATCGGCGTGCTGACATTTACCACGCCCAACCTCAGCCCCTCCGGCAAAATCATCTATGCCTGGACGACCTATGTTCTGCTCCGGCTGATCTACACCATCAACAACGTGCCGTACGCTTCGCTCACCGCGGTCATGACGTCAGACCCCGACGAGCGGAACAGCATCGCATCCTACCGCCAGATCTTTGCCAATATCGCCGGGTTCATTGTGCAGAGTCTCGCGGTGTTGATGGTTGCGTACCTGGGACGTGGCAACGATGCACGCGGCTACCAACTCACCATGGGCCTGCTCTCGGGCCTGAGCATTCTCTTTTTCATCATCGCCTTCCTGTCGACCAAAGAGCGCATCCAGCCCGACCCGCAGCAGAAGACCTCTCTCGCTCAGGATCTTTCGGACCTCTTCAAGAACCGTCCCTGGATCGTGCTCTTCCTGGCCACCTTGTTTTATTTCGCGGCCATCGTCATTCGCGGCAATGTGATGCTGCCTTATTTCCGCTATGTCGCAGGCAACGCGAGCCTCTTCTCATGGTTCAACGGATTTGGGCTGGCCTCGCTGATCGCGGGCGTTGCGTGCTCCACTGCTGTGTCCAAGCGCGTCGGCAAGCGCCTGCTCTTTATGGTCAGCATGATTCTGTCCGCGGTTCTGGCGACGGCGCTGCTCTTTCTTTCGCCGCACGCCACGGTCCTCATCATTGCAACGGAAGTCCTTCGCCAGTTCTCCTTTGGATTGTCGGGGCCCATCCTGTGGTCCATGATGGGCGACGTGGCCGACTACGGCGAATGGAAGACGGGCCGCCGCGCCAGCGGCACCGTCACGTCCGCCGTTGTGTTTGCTCTCTGGGCAGGCCTCGCCCTCGGCGGCGCCATGGCCGGATGGCTTTTTTCTCTCTATGGCTTTGTTTCCGGAGCCGCGGGACAGACGGCGCACGCGCAAGAGGGCATTCTGCTGACGGGGAGCGTTTACGCAGGCCTCGCCTTTTTTGCCACGGCTGTCTGCCTCGTCTTTTACCCCATCACGCGCGAGCTGAATCAGAAGATCGCCGACGAACTCGTGGAGCGGCGCAAAGGGTTCGCGCCGCAGGCGAGCTCATAGTGCTCAGGCTTCGTAATTTGGTATTCCATTGTCGAAGGGTGCGGGCGTGGACGCCCACACGACAGCCGGTCCGGAGACCGGCGGTACAGTGCCGGTATCGGCAAGGAGGAACTATGCGCAGTAATTTGTGGACCCATACTCGATCGGCAATCTTTCTCGGTCTGATCCTGGCAAGCACGGCAGGCGCGGCTCATGCGCCCACTTCGCTCAAAGCCGCGTACAAAGGCGACTTCGTCGTCGGCGCCGCCATCAATGCGGCGCAGATCACCGGTCAGGACGCGCGCGGCGACGCGATTGTGGTGTCGCAATTCAATTCCATCTCACCGGAAAACGTGCTCAAGTGGGTGATCGTCCATCCCCAGCCGGACAAATACGACTTCACGCTTGCCGATCAATACGTCGCTTTCGGACGAAAGCATCACATGTTCATCGTGGGACACAACCTGGTCTGGCATAACCAGGTTCCCGCGTGGGTCTTTCACGACGACCATGGCAACCTGCTCACCCGCGACGCTCTTCTCGAGCGCATGCGCGACCACATTCATACGGTCGTTGGCCGCTATAAGGGGAAAATTCAAAGCTGGGACGTTGTGAACGAAGCACTCAATGAAGACGGGACGATGCGCGATTCACTTTGGTACAAAATCATCGGCGAGGACTACATCGAAAAGGCCTTCGAGTACGCGCACGAGGCCGACCCGCAGGCGCAGCTCACCTACAACGACTACAACCTTGAAAACGAGCCCAAGCGCAACGGCGCTATTGCTCTCGTCAAGAAGCTGCAGGCGAAGGGAATCCCGATCACGATCATCGGCTTGCAGAATCACGACAATCTGACCTGGCCCACGGCGGATCAGGAAGACGCCACGATTTCAGCATTCGAGGCGCTGGGCCTCAAGGTCGCCATCTCCGAATTCGACATCAACGTGCTGCCCAGCGCCGGCCGTCAACCCACCGCCGATGTCACCTTGAGCATCCAGCAAAATAAGGCGCTGAATCCTTACGTCGACGGCCTGCCCGACTCCGTCCAGCAGCAACTTGCCGCGCGCTACGCCGAGCTCTTTCGCGTTTTCCTGAAGCACCGCGGCACGGTCACGCGCGTGACCTTCTGGAATGTCACCGACGGCGATTCCTGGCTCAACAACTGGCCGGTGCAGGGCCGCACCAACTACCCGCTACTCTTCGATCGCAACGGCCAGCCGAAGCCAGCATTCGACGCGGTCATTCGTGTTGCGTCGGAGAACCGGCCGCATTGAGTGTCGGCGCGAACGCCCAGTTGTGTCCCAGGCAGAAGTTCACGGTCGAGCAGCACAGAATCGCGACCGCATTCGCTACCACCACGGGAATCCGCATGCCTTCCACAAGAATCGGCATCAGGGCCAGGTTTCCTACCATCGAAACCAGCCCGTTTGACAGATGAAAGCGGACCAGTTGCCCCATGATCGCGTTTCGGCGACGGCGATCGCGCCATGTGTACTGCAGGTGCCACACAAAGTTGTGCAGCAGGGTGATCTCGATGGCTGCGGCCGTCGCCACCATGTAATGGCCCGGCGCCAGGCGGTTGATGAGGGCCAGGGCGCCAAGCTGCACGGCCATGCCCACCATGCCCACCAGGTTGAATTTGCCCCAACGGACCACGAGGTTTACCACTGGGACGTTCATTTGAGTGGCTCCGATTTCAGGGGTTCCTGCCGGTAGAGTTGTGCGGTGTGCCGCACCGCGACGCCGATCGCCATCGCCGCCATGCATACGGCCGCAATCGTTCCTCCCAGGTCGAACAGCAGGACTCTGTGTCCGAACACCGTCGAATACGGGTTGCGCAGCGCAGCCAAATTGCCGAGTGCCAGCAGAATGCGAATTTCTGTAGGGCCGAAGATTCCCTGCGATAGCTGGAAGCACGATAACGTGTACGTGGCAAGGTAGCTTTCGCCCGAAAGCACAAGAAACGCGATCAGCATCGCCATCGCCGTTGCCCAGTGCAACAGCCCCGAAGCGCCGAGGCCGCACATCAGCGCCACGGAGCCGAGAATGTCGACGATATGATCCACGTAGAACCCGTAACGCGGCCGTTCCTGCCGGCGCGCGCGCGCCAGTGTTCCGTCCAGGCTGTCGCCCAGCCAGTTCAATGCCAGGCACACGATCGCGAGCAGCAAAGCCCTGCGGTCCCAACGCGCCAGCGCATAACAAATGCCCGCTCCGATTTGCGCACCCAGCCCCAGCAGCGTCAGCTGGTCCGAACTCACCCACTGCGGAGCCCGCTCGGCCATCCATGTGAGCGCCCGCTTTTCCATGCGCGCTGTCAACGCCTGGTTCACCCGCCGCGCGTTTCGGAACGCCGCTTGATCTCCATTTGCAACTGCCTGCGTGCCCATCTTCGTCTCCTTTCCCATCGCGCCGCTCTTAACGCTGTTTCCGCAGCGCGTCGCTCGTGGCGCGCAGCGTAAACTCCAGCGAATCCCGCGGCACGCTCTCAATGAACGGCCCGATCAACCACCCCAGCCCGGTCGGAATCGAACGCGACAGCGAAACCGACTCGATTTGGATGTAGAGTCCGCCGTCCCGCTCTTCGTAGCTCCAGTAGGTATTCATCCGCCACAAATAACCGTGCTCTTCGCCCGGCCCCAATACGCGCTCGTGCGCCGTTCCCGGCGAATCGATCTCCGCAATCTGGGTGCTGCGCGAAATGCTGTAGCCGTGCTGCGCATCCAGACGCCCAAAGGTAATGTCGTACGCCGTGTCCATCACCACCGTCAGCACGTGCTTCTGCCGCACCCGCATCGTCGCCTGAAAGTGATCGCCATCATGTTCGAGCACCTTCGCCGTCAGCACCTGCGGCGAATACACCTTTGGGTAGGCAGCGAAATCCTTCATGAGCCGCTCGAAATCCGCCGCCTTGCCGCCGGCAATGAACGCCGAGCCGCGCCAATCGTGCAGCAGCGCTCCGGGCAGCTCCGTGCCCGCTCCTGTTGTCAGTTGATCGATGATCAACTCGCCCTGGCGCAGCCGCGCCAAATCCACGGGAGCAAGAAAGCCCTCGGGCGACCGATGCTGCGCCTGCAGCCGCGCGTCAAAGTTCGCCTCCAGGCGTTCTACATAAGAATTGAAAGCGGCCGTTGCCGCGGGCGTGGGCTGCGCCGCAACCCACGCGGGCGCGGCCAGCAGGAGCAAGAGTCCAGCCACCCAACTTCCGCTACCGATTTGCTTGCGTTCGTTCATGCTTCGCACCTTATCCGGTCAGACGTACGGGCGCAATGCAAGTTGTCTCCTTTGTGGGACGTTCGTATCTCACCGTGCAAGTGCCACGATCGGCGCAACTTGGGAAAAGTTCTCCCCCATGCGGCGAAGCCCCGCGTGCAAATCTCCATCGGCTACACTGGTCGAAAGCCATGATGGAAGACCGCACTGGTCCGCAACCGGCCCCGCGTTATCGCTTCGGAGTCTTTGAGGTGGATGCCGCCACGGGAGAGCTTCGCCGCCAGGGCCTGCGCGTCAAGCTGAATACCCAGCCCTTCCAGGTGCTGCTCATGCTGCTCGACCGGCCCGGCCAACTGCTTACGCGTGAGGAGATTTCCCGCGAGCTGTGGCCCGACGGAACCTTTGTCGACTACGAGCACGGCGTGAACTCGGCTATCAACCGCATCCGCGAAGCTCTCGGGGACACGGCAGCCAGTCCGCGTTTTCTTGAAACCCTGGCGCGCCGCGGCTATCGGTTTATCGCGCCGGTCGAACGCGTCGACTTTGGCAAAGACACCTCGGCCGGCGAAAGCCAGTCACCCCTGGCCTCCGAGTCTACGGCGCCGGCAGATGAGCAGCTATCCTCCGGCTCGCCTTCGTCCCGGTCGCGCTTGCAGATTCTGGCCACACCAGAGGAGCTTCCCAAGGTCCCCTATCGGGTTGTGCAAACCCTCTTCATTCTCTTTCAATGGATGTATCTGGGATTTTACGTAGGGGCGTTGGCCAATCTGGCTGAGATTCAGGACCTTCTTTCGCCGCTACCGAATGCGGCCGTGGTGTACCGCGTTCTCATCGTCACCGCCGCCATCCTCATCCCCGTGCGCGCCTTCGTGCTCTGCGCCGCGCTCTTCCACGCGCCGGGATTCCGCGAGAAATTCCTGAAAATCTGGCTCGTTCTGCTGCTCTTCGATGAGCTTTGGTCGCTCTCGCCCTTCCTGCTGCTGCACCACATCAACTTCGGATTGGCGCTGGCCTGCACCACGCTTCTCGTCTACTCGCCCTTCGCGCAGCGCTCGCTGGTTCTGATGGGTGCGGGCGGGGAAAAGCAGAGAACGGGGAGTAGCCAATAGGGAGCAGGAGTCCGGGGGGAACAGCCCTTAGCCCTTGCACCGTCCCGACGGGACTCCGGAATTCATTTGTCCATTCCGGCTCCCCACGCTGAAGCGCGGGGCTAACTAACACTACGCCTACGGCGCGACTGCCGGGACATTCCATATGCGGCCAGTTCCAGTGCTCTGACAGGGCGATTTCGTAATTGCTCTCTGACGGGTGCGGGTCTGGAGACCGGCGCTACACTTTGCTCCCTGCTTCATTGTTGCGGCGGCGCGGGCGTCTGGGGTTGCTGGTTCTGCGGCTGGCCGGGCTTCGTGATCTCCTGGTCGCCGTAAAACACCCTGGTGGTCGAGCCGAAGCGCTTGTAGTCGGAGTATTTGATGGTCTCGCGGAGATGCACATCCTGCGCCATGTAGCCATAGCCGCCGGTAAAGTGCAGAAAGCCCTCGCCCTTGGTGTACACCGGGAACCAGTAGTGGCCGTCGATCTGTTGCCGCCAGGTCATGAAGGGCGGATGCAGGTCCGCCGAGCTTTTGCGCGTGTCGGTGTCGGGCACCATGCGGCCGTTGGTTACCACGATCTGCAGGTCGGTCGTATCCACCCAGATACGCCCATCCAGGTAGCGCTTGTTCTTCTCGATGGTTTTGGGGCTCACATCGAAGACGTAGCAATCTACCTCGTCCACTTTCTGCCGGCCCACGTATTTAACGTCGTATTGGGGAAGATCCTCCTTGGTCAGCACGAACGGATAGCCGTGCTGCAGGTCATGGAGGTCCGAAGGCATCAAGATGATCTGCTTCAGCGTGTTCTCCGGCGCAAAAACCACGTGCTCCGTGCGCCTGCCCGTGGAATCAAAGATCACATCGTCCACCTCGTACCACTCGCCCGTGACCTTGTTGTCGTCGTCCAGCTCCTGCACGCGTGCGGTGCGGCGGTAGGTGTAGTGATCCAGCGCATCCTGGAATTCGCTCTCTTTGGCCGCCAGGCGCTGGATGATCTGCTCCGGGGGAATCGCGGGATCGGAGATGTCCATGCGCCCGAAACCGGAGTCGAGCGGCATGGGTGTAAAGCTGTCCTTATCCTGCGCCGCAGCCGCCGGCAATCCCAGCGACGAAGATGTGCCCCCGGGGACCCCGGCAAAAGCACACGCGGCGACAGCAGCCGCCGTAATCCATGAATGCACCTTCACCTTGGTTGACCTCCTACTCCGATTCTCGCGCATTTCCGCGCTCGGCGCATGCCCTTGCCGGCTCTGCAACCTTAGACGCATATACTCGGTTCCCGGAAGGCCTCAATCTGGACTCGGAGCGGTTTGGGTCGTCGGCAGGGCCTCGTTCAGCGGCATCAAGCGCCCGCCGCCAGATTCGCCCGTCCGGGGCTGACCGCCGGAACTCGGGGCAGTAACCGTCGCGCATTCCGTACAATAGCTTCGAATGGCCTCCAAAGCAATGCGCAGCGCCCAAGCGGCCGCCTGGCGTGTGGAATGCGAATCGCCGAAGCTCTTCCATCGTTCCCAAGGAGTTCGAGTGTTCCTGTGCCGTCGCGATTGGCGCGTGTTGATTATTGCCCTGCTGGCTGCATGCTCCATGGTCGCGCCTGGTACCCATGCGCAGCGCATTGCGCCCGAACTCGCAGCGCCCATCGAAATCTACACCCACGCGTCTGCCCCAGCCGTGCATTCCGCCGCATCTCCTCTTGGCGAAGCTGTTGCGCTCAGTGACCTGGACCAGATCGTCCGCCTGAAAAGTTCCGGCCTGCGCATCGACTACGATCTGCTCGACGCGTCCGCGATCGCGTCCGACGGCCTCCACCCTACCAGCCGCACCGCCGCATGGCCTGATGGTCCCGATGCCTGGATCGCCCGATGCCGAGCCGCTGGAATCCAGCCGGGACTGCGTTTCTCCGCCAGCGCGCTCCGCCCGAACGGTCGCGCTCCCGCGCTCTTTGAAGGGGAATCTCTGCGTGATTTCATCCCCGCTTTGCAGTCCTGGTACGACCGCGGCGTTCGCCTTTTCGCGTTCAACGACTTCGACCTCGCAGGCGCGACGCCTGAATCCGCGGCCGGCCTCACGCAAGATGAGATCGTCGCCCGCAATCTTGCGGCTCTCCGCGTCGTGCTCACTGCATTCCGCGCGAAAAATCGTGGCGCAGTGTTGCTCGCCATCGAAGACAACGGATCCTTCTCCGATGCATCCCCCGCCTTCCTTCTGGTTTCTGCAGGCTCTCCGCACGGACCCTCCTGGCCTGAGACCAGCGTCGAACGCGCCGACGAAATCGAATCCGACAGCGAGATCCGCCGCGTTGAGCAAACCGGCGTTCCTCTCGCGCACATTCTCTCTGCCGGCTTCATCGCCGCGCCTGCAAATGCCGCCAGCCCGGGCGCGTCCAGCCTTCCGCGCGGTTGGAAAGGCGAATTCCTGCTCTCCATGGCGCGCGGCGGCTGGGTCAACATGT
>Ga0326727_10007430_pt1 | contig 29000 bp, 27 predicted proteins | sample MB2enrmetagenome_FD_207643 | JGI IMG/M metagenome (GOLD analysis project Ga0326727, IMG submission 207643) | Lab enriched peat soil microbial communities from McLean, Ithaca, NY, United States - MB29MY | ecosystem: Environmental > Terrestrial > Soil > Wetlands > Peat | place: USA: New York... | reverse complement strand
TAATGAATCGAGATGGCTCAGTTTCGATCGTATTCTCGATGGCTTCGTGAACACGATTCCGTTTGCGCGGATTGTACTCCGCGATATACGTGCGTAGATTTTCTTTGGTGCCAACTTTGAGAATCTCAAACGCAGAGAGATTTGCCACATACGACTTAACGCCGGTTGCGGCCTCATCGGGGCTAGTAGTGTTGCGGATCAATTGGTAGGAAAGTTGTATACGCGGACGCGCACCTACGGTTTGCTTTGTCATGTTTTTCTCCTCTGTCTCGTTGCTTGTTCGCGGGATGCCACATCTGCGGCACTCGCATAGCAATCGGTAATTTAATATTACCACAGTCACTCTCCCCGCGTCAACCCGGATCGGCGCTCATCTCTTAGAAGAGTGGAAGACGTTGAGACGATGTGATTCAATGGGTAAGATGGCGATGGCGCGGAAAAAGACGGTGCGGGGGTTGTGGATCAGGGCGACGCGGAAGGCGCGCGAGCTGCGGATGGTGGCGCGGGCGCTGGCGGATACGGGGCACCCGGTGCTGGCGCAGATTGTGCCGGCGCGGTTCTGCAACCTGAGTTGCGGCTACTGCAACGAGTATGACAAGGTGAGCAAGCCGGTGCCGCTCGAAGAGATGACGAGGCGGATCGAGCACCTGGGACGGCTGGGGACGGCGATGATCGGCATCAGCGGCGGAGAGCCGCTGACGCATCCGGAGCTGGACGAGATTATACGCAGGATTCGGAAAACCGGGGCGATTGCCGGAATGATTACCAACGGCTACCTGCTGAATGTGGAGCGGATTGAGCGTCTGAACAAAGCCGGCCTCGACCACATGCAGATTTCGATTGATAACCTGGAGCCGGACGCGGTGTCGATGAAGAGCCTGAAGGTGCTGGACAAGAAGCTGGTGATGCTGGCGGAGCATGCCACGTTTCACGTGAACATCAATTCGGTGGTGGGCGGGGGCTTCAAGAATCCCAACGACGCGCTGGTGATTGGACGGCGGGCGCTGGAGCTGGGCTTTGAATCGACAATTGGGATTATCCACGACGGGGACGGGCAACTGAAGCCGCTGAAGGAGGACGAGGCGCGGGTGTACTTCGAGATGACGCACCGGAAGAAGACCAATTATTCGCGATTTGATTTGTTTCAGGAGGCGATTGTGCAGGGGCTGCCGAATGACTGGCGGTGCCGTGCGGGGTCGCGGTATCTATATATATGCGAGGACGGGCTGGTGCATTATTGCAGCCAGCAGAGAGGGTATCCGGGCGTGCCGCTGGCGAGCTACACGAAGGCGGATGTGAAGCGGGAGTTTTTGACGGCCAAGAGCTGCGCGCCGAATTGCACGATTGGCTGCGTGCACCGGATCAGCTACATCGACCACTGGAGGGCGCCGCAGATCAGGACGGTTTCGCCGGGGGTGGCTGGGGCGGAGAAGCTGGTAAAGATACAAAATACAGGGAATAGGGAACAGGGAACAGGGAACAGAACGTGATGCCCAGAGACAAACGGCGCATCCTGAGCGGGTGCGCCGTTTTGCTTTGGAGCAGCTTTGATTAAGTATTAATGCGTATCAGCATTCCCTCAGGGGCTAAAGCCCGTGTTCATTTTGTTTGACAGAATGTACGGGCTAAAGCCCGTACCCTTCAGCCCGTACCCTTCAAAACATCAACTTATTCAGCAGTTCCTTGGAGCGCTGCAACTGTCATTTGCCGGCCGGCGGCGTGGCTGGTTTTGATGCCGGCGGAGCGGCTGGTTTTCTCACATGCGTTGCGGCGGGGGCGGGTTTGGCGGAGGCGGTGTCGGCAAAGGCCTGGTCGATCATTTGGTAGAGCTTGGTGCGATCGAGGACTTCGACAAAGGGCGCGCCCTTGGAGTTGGCGGTGACGACCCAGATGGTGGGGGTGTGCTCGATGCCGATGCGCTGGCCGAGAGCGTAGTCGGCCTTGACCAATTCGGCGAGCTTGCCCTGGGGGTCGACGGCGAAGGGCAGGGTAAGGCCGTGGCTGGCGGCAAACTTCTGAGTGAACTGGAGCAGGACCTCGGGGCTGACGATAGAGACCTGGCTGGCGAAGACCTGGTCGCGGTACTCGTCGCCCAGGGCCTTGCTATGAGTGTCGAACCAGCGGGCGTAGACAGCGGCGTTGAAGCTCCAGGCGTGCATGGCCAGCGGGAAGTCGTGGCGCACCCAGGGAATTTTGTATTTAGCGGCGGCCTCCTTGAGCAGAGGGTTGGCGCGGCCGCAGTCGGGGCACTCCATGTCTTCAAACTCGACCAGGGCAACACGAGCGCCGGGGGGCGGCTTGAGCGCGGACGGGTCGTGCACCTGAGTTCCGGCGGACGGCGCGCCAAATTGGGCGTGGGCGCTGGCGGCAAGCAGAGCGGCGGCAAGGGTGAACATCCCGAGAGCGAAAAAACGGCGGGCAAGGACGGAAGAAAGAGTCATAGCGATTAGACGGCTCCCTATTGGTTATTGTAACCACCTGCGCCACCTGCTGTGGGGCCAATCGCTCGCTGTTCGCTCGCACGAGCTTATTGACAGCTAGCCGGCACCTGCAACCGCCTGCGGGCACTTGCAGTGCGGCAGACGCCGCTTACGCGGCACGGGCTTTTTGGAAGTGGCCATTCGAACCATAGAACATCAACAATTTTGCGAATTATTGGCGACCGCGGCGACGGGCGGGCGGGGTCCCCGCGGACAGGTCTTCGTCCGTGGGGTGATTGGCGATCCATTGACGCCATTTGTAGTCGGCAAAGAGTGAGGCGGCGACGATGAGAACGGCGAGAATGCCGAGGATGATTTTCATGGCATCTTCAGGATTGCATAGTTGGGTACGGCGGGATGCGCTGAATATACTTGGATGAATGGGCAAATCAGCCCGGGGAGGCCGTTTGTGAGCAAGAATCAGAGTCAACGCGCCGTGGAACTTTTTTCGCGGAGTTACAACTGCGCGCAGTCGGTTTATGCCGCGTGCGCAACCGGCAAAGGAATGAGCGAGGCGCAGCGGCTGGCGCTGGGTGCGCCCTTCGGCGGCGGTGTGGCGCGGCAGGGAGAGATTTGCGGAGCGCTTACCGGCGCATTACTGGCTCTTGGAGAGATTGAGGGCGGAGCCATGGCTGCCGATCCCGTTGCCGGGCGCAACGCGCTTTACGAGCGGGCGCGACAAATGACCGAGGCCTTCCGCGAGGCACACGGGGCGATTCTATGCCGAGAATTGACGGGCTGCGCACTGGACACTGAGACAGGGCAGCAAACCTTCAAAGAGCGCGGGTTGCATCAGAATTTATGTACGAAGCTGGTGGCGTTTGCGGCGGAGCAGGTGGGGACGATGATCGCTAAATCGCCGCAGAAGTGATGGTGACCTCCCAGGTCTCAAAAGCGAGACCTGAGGCACCCAGATATTGTGGTTGATGCGGAAATGATTAGAGGCACTATTTCTGCGCTATCTGCGCGGGCTTTTGTGACGGGTTGACCTGGACGTTAAAGAAGCCGGCGAGGTCGTCTATGTCCTGCTTGGTGCCGACCATAGGCGGCATGAAGCGGCGATAGGGCGAGTCAGGCTTGTAGTCGTGCAGCATGGTGATGAAACTGGCAATGTTGGCGCGGTCGCGGCCGGCGAGGAGCTTTGCAAGCGGACGGTAGCCGTTGAGGGTGTGGCAGGAGCCGCACTCGCCGCGGAAGATGGCCTCGCCGCGGGAGTAACTCGAATTCGAGTCATTCGCAAGCCACATGGTGCGGGCAAGGTAGCCTTCCTGATTGATGCGGCTGACGTAGGGAACGCGGACGCCGTTGGAATACATCCAGCCGCCGATGACGTAGGGCTTGCGCAGCATCTCGCGAGAATACTCGCCCGCGCCTGTGGCGATGAGAGCCAGCAGCAGAATTGCAATCGCGTGGGAGAGATTGAAGTCGAGGGGATTGCGATAGGCGAGGAAGTAAGCGACGCCGACGATGGTGGCCGAGGTAACGATGATGAGCAGGGCGATGCGGGTGATGATGGAGAATGTTCCGGAGCCGATGGTGTCGATGCCCAGGGTGAGCAATGCCTGCTGCGATGCGGGAACCATCCAAAGGTACCAGATGAGGATGAAGGGCGTGGCGACGAAGGAGGGCACCAGCCACTTGACGCTCCACTGAACCATGGTGGTTTTGAGGGCGGGTTGCTTATCGCCATCGATGCGGCTGGCGGTGATGAGCGCCCAGATGCCGGCCAGCGCGCAGCAAACGCAGGCGCGCAGGAAGAGGCTGGGCCAGTAAGTGGGATTGAAGAAGGCGTTCCAAAATTTGCTGGCCTCGTGGCCGGTTCCGGCGACGGCCAGCCAAGTGTCGCCGGGGGTGAGCATGAAGGTGAGAATGCCGTTGATGATGACGAGGGTGGCGACCGATGCGCCAGCATAGACCCAGCCCACGGCGAGATGCAGCTTGGGATCGATGCGGCCCCAGGTGGAGTAGTAGACGGCGATGGTGGTGAGCTCGACGATGAAGAAAACCCACTCCATGGCCCAGCCAAAGACGAAGTTGTGAATCAACGTGCTGGTGGCTTCGGGATGAGTTAGGCCGATGGCGAACCAGATGCCGACGCCGCTGACAGTGCCGAAGACGGCGGTGAGTACGAGAAAAAACTTCGAGAAGCTGGCGAGTTGGGCAAGCCATTCAGCGCGGAGGTGGCCGTCGGCCATGCGCATAGCCTTGCGCTCGGCGAGAGGAAGATAGAGTCCGCCGCCGACGGCAAACTGCGAGATCATGACGTGGAAGATGGCGATGATGCCGATCACCCAGCCGGAGCCGAGAATTGGAATTTCCCAGAATGGATAGTTCATGGTTTCACCGAATCGTCCAATAGCCGATGATGGTTGTGGCCAGCAGGGCGAAGACCGCCAGCAGGCCGAAGTAATGCGCGGCGCGGGCGCGCTGGCCGAATTCCTTGCTTCTGTCGTAGAAGGGAATCAGCAGCCAGAGCACAATGCCGAGCGTGAAGAGCAGAATGCCGGCGATTTCTCCGACGCCAGCATACTTGCCGGAGAAGACGAAGCCGAGCAGCTTGAGCATCTCGAAGGGACTCATGAAGTACCACTCGGGATGAATGCCGAGGGGCGCGGGCGCGAGAGCGTCATATGGCTTGCCGAGCGACCAGGGAAAGACGGAGGCCAGCAGCGCCAGGATGTTGAGCGAGATGAGCCACATGGCGAGGTCTTTGCGCACGAAGTTGGGGAAAAAGGGCATGGACTTGCGCTGCGCGGGCGGCAGGGCTTCGACGGATGGCGGCGAGGCATTGCCGTGGCGCTGGACTAACCACAGATGAAAACCGAGCAAGGGCAGGAAGACGGCCGGGAGAACCACGACGTGCAGGGCAAAGAAGCGCTGGACGGTGAATTCACTCACATCCGGGCCGCCGCGCAGCATGTTGGCCAGAGCCGCGCCGATACCGGGAATGGCCGAGGGAATCTGCAGGCCGACCTTGGTGGCAAAGTAGCTCAACTCATCCATGGGCAGCAGGTAGCCTGAAAAGCCAAAGACCGAAGCGATGCCCAAAAGAGCCATGCCGCTGAGCCAGCCAAACTCGCGCGGCTTGCGGTAGGCCTTCATGAAATAGACGGAGAACATGTGCACCAGGATGGAGAAGATCATCAGGCTGGCGGACCAGGCGTGCGCCGAGCGGATGAGCCAGCCGAAGTGCATGACGAAGGTGATCTGGCGGACAGACTCGTAGGCATTTGCGCCGGGTTGGTAGTAGACCAGCAGCAGCACGCCGGTGAAACACTGGACCAGGAAGAGAAAGAGCGAGATGCCGCCCCAGTAGTACCAGAAAGACTGGGAGTGAACGGGGACGGTTTTGTGGCGCGCAAAGTCGGCCAGCTCTGATAACCCCAGCCGCTCATCGACCCAATTGTAGATTGCCTTTGAAGTCATGGTACTACTCTTTCCGTGATTTCAGGGGAACCGCTTCATTCCCTCCGGGGCTAAAGCCCCTTGTTTTCTTATGGCCCTCTTCGGCACGACTAAAGCCGTGCCCTTTCAAAACCAGGTTATGAAACAGCCTTTAGAAGAACGTCAAATGCCCGTGCCTGAAGGCGCGCTCATATTCGCTTTCTTTCAGGGGGCTGAAGCCCCCTGCTCCCTCCGGAATCTTCGATTGACAACTGTTGCATCATCGGCAGAGCCATCCGCCATCGACGACCAGAATGTGGCCGTTGACATAGTTGCTTGCATCCGAGGCAAGAAAGACCGCGGCGCCGGCGAGATCCGATGGCAAGCCCCATCGTCCCATGGGAATCCTGCTGAGAATGGCGGCGGAGCGCACAGGGTCGGATCGCAAAGCCGTGGTGTTGTCGGTGGCCATGTAACCCGGAGCGATGGCGTTGACGTTGATGCCCTTGTCGGCCCATTCATTGGCCAGAGCTTTGGTCAGTTGCGCAACCGCTCCCTTGGCCGCGGCATAACCGGGAACCAGAATGCCGCCCTGGAAGGCCAGCAAAGAGGCGGTGTTAATAATCTTGCCGTGGCCTTGCGCCAGCATCAGCCGGCCCGCGTACTGGCTGAGGAACCATACGGAGTTGAGATTGGTATTGATGACGGTGTTCCAGAATTCTTCAGAGTGCTCGGCGGCGGGAGCGCGGCGGATGGTGCCGGCGTTATTGACGAGAATATCGATGGAGCCGAATTCCTTCACCGTGTCATCGACAAGCATGTGGGCGATCTTCCGGTCGCAGACATCGCCCGACCGGCAGATGTACTTGACGCCGGTTTTCTTGACTTCCTCTATCGTCGCATCCAACACCTTGTCGTAGTTGTGCAGAGTGACATTTGCGCCAGCCTGCGCAAACGCAATCGCCATGCCGGCTCCGAGACCCTGCCCTGATCCGGTAACCAGCGCGTTTTTGCCTTTGAGACTGAAGAGATCGAGAATTCCCATGAAATTGCTCCTTTGTGTGAGAGAACTGAGTCGTTCTGCGTTGTGAAAAACTAAGCGCGCGAAACCTCCACGCCGGCCTCGTTGACGGCCACTTTGAAAAGCTTGAGCGGCCTGGGCGGAGGGCCGCTGACATTGGCGCCGGTGTAGGCGTTGTAGACGCCGCCGTGACAGGCGCAGTGGATGCGGTCGGCCTCAGGCTCATATTGCACGGTGCAGCCCAGATGGGTGCAGACGGCGGTCATGGAAATCCAGCGGCCGTCCTGGTGGTGAATGAGCATGGCCGGCGAGGGACCGAATTTGTACATCAGCACGGAGCCGGCAGGGAGTTTTTGCGCGTCCTTGAGTGTTACCTCTGTGACGGCCGCGGCGCTGAGCGCCATCTCCGAAGGCGAGGCCAGGTAGCGATAGATGGGATAGGCCAGTGCCGCGGCATAGGCGAGGCCGGCGACGCCGGCGGCGGCCAGAAAAGCGCGGCGGGTATTCTTGTCTCCGGGATCTTCGACGATGTTTGCGGGGAGTTTGATCTCTTGGCTCATAGCAATCATTTCGCGGGGATTTATGCCGCGTCCTCCATCACTTTGTTGGCGCGCGCCACGACGGAGACGAGCCAGCCGATCACGCCCAGTCCGGCAACAAAGAGGACCAGAAAGAGGCCCACGACCCACCAGTTGGTTTCGACGGCGCGGTTCCAGACATCGTAGCCTTTGCTGAGCAGGGTCAGATCGCGGACGCCGTCGCGATAAACAACCAGGGCGAGCTCAATGAGCACGGCGAGATGAACGACCGCAATGCTTGTCCAGCGCGCGGTGAGTTTGCCGAATCCGGCGATGGCGGCGACCAGCACGGCAACCACTACCAGGGCCAGCCAGCCGTAACCGGCAAAGCCGAAGTACTTGTAGAATTCATAGCCTGGCGGTGGTGTCGCCAGCATCGACTTGACTTGAGCCGGCTGCACACTGGCGGCCCACACTCCGGCGGCCAGATAGACGACGCCGAAGAGTGCGGCCACCTTGCCGCCGAGGCCGGCGAGAAAGCGCTTTTCTTCCGCGGTGAAGGTCGAGCGGCCGGCGAGATAGATCAACCACAATCCGCCGATGAAGAGGCCGCCAGCCATCATCAGCAGCCAGCGCGGGGTGAGCGTGGGGTCACCGTTGGGCAGATACGCGCCCATGGCGGAGGCGGAGTACATCTGTCGCCAGACCTCGGGGCGCAGCATCAAGGTCATATTGGTGGAGAGCAGCCGGGCAATGGAGCCGGCCAGCAACCACGCGATCAGGCCGACAAACCACGCCGATTTGCCCGCAGCTGGCCCCGATTCCAGGCGCGCGGTGAAGCGGTAGAGCAGCCAGTAGGTCATCATGAGAAGGCCGATGACGGCGATCCAGTAGAGGCCGATGAGCACGCTGCTGGTATAAAGCGCGCGGCCATAGAGCACCTGGGAAAAGAGCAGCGGTGGCACAGCCAGGTTGATCACGAAGGTCATGACAACGGTGAGCCGGCGGGCCAGCGCCTTAGCGGTGACCATGGAGACCGGCGACGAGCGGAAGAGGCTGCACAGAACCGCCAGCAGCAGCCCGCCCAGCAGCATCTCCACGGCGACAAAGTGCAGGGCCAGCGTAACGATATGCAGCAATTTCAACAGACCTATCGGCGCAGGCAAAGGAATCGGATCGACAGCGGGAAAGGATTGCATAATGCCCTTTGAGACCCTCGGGGGCCGCTTTTCAGACTAACACGGTCCAAAATGACGTATGTGACGGCAGTCACGTACCAGAATAGCGCACGAGCCGCAGGCCGTCACCCGCCACGCAATGATCTTAAACCCGCGCATTGGCCGATCAAAGACCGTGGGAATCAATGCCTGGTTTCCAAGGCTTGCAAAACCGGGCCGGGAGTGTTTCAATCAGAATATTGAAACAGGGGTGCTCCACGAAGTGGGGCTGAGAAATACCCTCGAACCCGATCCGGATAATACCGGCGTGGGAAGCTTTCGAAGCCGAACGGCCATCTTCCTCGATTCGCAGCTGAGTTCTCTTGTTTCATGAAATTGGGAACAAGGGGAGCTTATGTTCACATCTGCTGGCGCCGATTCGGCCTATAAGGCATTTCAACCGCATCTGCTCAGGATTCCGGGCCTGTTTTCCGGCCAGGCGTCTGCCTGGCGTCGAGCCCGAGCGCTCTGGATGACAGGCTTGCTTCTTTGCTGTATGGCCGTTTCGCTCGGCGCTTTGGCACAGAGCCCAACGCCGGCGCAAGACAAGCCGGTCCCGCCTTCCGAGACGCCCAAGCCGGCCGCAACCGCGCAGCAGATTCCGCGCGTAACTACGACAGTGGTGGTGCATGGCGAAACGCCGGATGAGTATCTTCCCGAGGCTGTCACGGTGGGCAATCTGGATGACGCGCCGCTGGAGCAGACGCCGCTTTCGGCCACGGTGGTCACGCGCGAGCTGCTCACGGACCAGGGCGCGCGCCTGCTCTCCGATGTGGTAAAAAACGATGCCTCCATCGGCGACGATTACGTGCCGGTGGGCTACTATGGCGTCTACCAGATTCGCGGCTTCGCGATCGATCTGGCCACGGGCCTCCAGATCAACGGCATGACCATCGCCGGCGAACAGGATGTGCCGCTGGAAAACAAGGAGCGCGTTGAATTCTTGAAGGGCATCGCCGGAGTGGAGAGCGGCGTGGCCTCGGCCGGCGGGCTGATTAACTATGAGACCAAGCGGCCGGCGATGGTCAAGGCCGTCGAGATGGCCACCGATCAGCGCGGCACGGCCTACGGCGCAATGGATTTGGGGCGGCTCTTCGGCAGCCGCAAGCAGGTGGGCGCGCGGGTGAATCTGGCCGGCGAGCAAATCATGAGTTATATGAACGACACCAATGGCTGGCGCGCCATGGGCGCGGGCGCGGCTGACTGGAAGATTAGCACGAAGGCGCTTTTGAAGGGCGACTTCGAGTACCAGCATAAGGTGGAGCGCGACGGCAGCGGTTACCAGTTGCTGGGCGGCGAAACGGTGCCGGACATAAACCGTATCTATCGATCTACGATGCTGGGCGACCAACCCTGGGGACCGCCCGACACCTATGACACCTTCAATACCGGCGCGCGCTTCGATTACAATCTTCCGCATGAGTGGAAGGCTTTCGCCGCGGTGAGTTACAGCCATTCGCTCATACAAGATAACGTGATTTATGCGTATGGGTGCATCTACGAGAGTGAGTGCGCCCAGGTTCCTGGCCCCGGACAATCGTCAAATTACTTTTTCGCACCTGACGGCACATACGACATCTACGACTATCGCGATCCCAGTGAACTGCGCATCGACGCACTGACCGAGGCGATTGTTACTGGCCACGTTAAAACTGGAAAGATCACACAAGACCTGACCGGCGGCGGGACGCTCTTTTTGCGCAGCGTGCGGCAACCCGGATTTTACACCTATGCAAATCCGTATTCACCCGATGGCATCGTGCAGGACGGCGCCGTGTACACCTATGTTGGTTCGGAGAACATCTATCAACCACTTACGCCCATTCCCATCGAAAGCCCGCTCGAATCCGCCGGTCCGCGCCGGCTATGGGAAGACAGCCATCAATCATCCGCCGTGGTGCAGGATCGCATTCATCTGCCGGGACACATTCAATTACTCGCCGGCGGACGATTCGACGACCTGCGCGACCGCAACTATTCTCTGGCCGCCACAAGCCCCTGCACTGTTTCCGTCGCACCGGGACCGGCGACTGATCCGTGCCCAACGACCTATGATGCGTTTGACAATCCAATCTACTCCGTTCCCACTTTACCTAACCTCACCAATAAGTCCATCTGGCTGCCGCAATATGCAGTCACTTATAACCCGGTTAATAACCTGACGCTCTATGGCAACTACGCTGTGATGCTATCGCTGGGTCCGCAGGCGCCGTGGTGGGTGGATAATGCAAACCAATTTCTATCGCCCTACTTCACTCGCCAGGCCGAGATCGGCGCAAAGTATGAGCCGGGCCAGCGCATTTTGTTGACCACCGCGCTTTTTCGTATGCGCGCGCCGTTTTTCTATCCCAAAACACTCACTGGCCCCGACAGCTTTTGTCTTACCGGGAATTCCGGCGATCAATGCTTTGAATCTGATGGACGCGAGACGCACAACGGAATCGAGTTGAACGCGCAGGGCATGGCTGCGAAGTGGCTGCGGCTGACGGCCTCGGCGGCGGGCATGCGGGCAATTTCGAGCGATTCGAGCACTCCGGCATACAACAACAGGCAAGTCATCAACGTGCCGCACCTGCACACCACCGTCTTCGCCGATTTCACGCTGCCGCACCTGCGCGGGCTGCACCTGATGCCCGGCTGGAGTTATACCGGCCGCAAGGAGGCTACACGCGACGATGCAGTTAGTGTGCCGAGTTATAACTTATTCAACCTCGGCGCGCGTTATACGCCAGGCGGCGAACAGGGACGAGTTACCTTTCGCCTTTACGCGAATAACATCGCCGACAAACATTACTGGAGCGACACCGGCGCCAGTCTTGGCGATACATTCATCTGGCTGGGCGCGCCCACGACAGTGCGGTTTTCCGTGCACTATACTTTCTAGGTTAGCGGACGTGACAAAGGACGCATCGGCGATGACGACGATGGCAAGGGCGCATGGATTGGACGGCAGTCTAGTGGAACCAGACTGGCTGCCGCTCACGCTGGGCGAAGTGCGCGAGCTGCTCTCTCTGTTTCCCGGCTGCGGAGAGCCTGTCGAGATTCTATCGGTGAGTCCGCGGCCATTTTCGGCGGCGAGCGTGGTGGCGACGGGCAGCGGACGGGTGTTCATCAAGCGACACTCCCGGAACGTCCGTGACCGCAAGGGATTGCTCGAGGAGCATCGCTTCATGCAGCATCTTCGAGAGCACGGCGCGCCAGTGCCGCGCGTCCTTGCGGCTTCTTCCGGCGAAACAGCGATTGAAACCGGCGCATGGACCTATGAGGTGCATGAAGTTCCGGCGGGCGTGGACCTATATGAGGATGCGATCTCCTGGACGCCGTTCCGTTCCGCGGCCCATGCGCGCTCGGCGGGAGAGGCGCTGGCGCGGCTGCATCTTGCTTCTCATGGATTCGACGCGCCGCTGCGAAAGGTGCAACCTCTGGTGGCGGGCTTCACAATCTTCGCGGCAGAGGATCCGGTTGCGGCGATGAAACGCTACCTGGCGGCGCGGCCTGCGCTGGCCGAGGATGCAGATGCGCGTGAAGGCTGCGGCGAGGCGCTGGAATTGCTGGCGCCGCTTCACGCGGAACTAAAACCGCTGCTGCCGTTGCTGAAGCCGCTGTGGACGCACAACGACCTGCACGCGTCCAATCTTCTTTGGAGCGATGCCGGCGACGATGCGCGAGCCGTGGCAGTGATCGACTTCGGGCTTGCTGACCGCACCAACGCCGTGCATGATCTGGCGCAGGCAATCGAGCGCAACATTGTGGAGTGGCTTGATCTGATCGAAGATTCCGCGCGGGAAGAGGAAGTGCGCGTGCATGTCGATCATCTGGAGTCGTTGCTCGACGGCTACGAGCAGGTGCGGCCGCTTTCGGAGAAAGATGCCGCGGCCTTGGCGCCGATGACGGCGCTCTGCCACGCGGAGTTTGCGCTGACAGAAGCAGATTATTTTCTGGGAGTGCTGCACTCGAAGGAGAAGGCAAGACTGGCCGCGATGGATTATCTGGTTGGCCATGCGCGCTGGTTTTGCGGCGTGGGCGGGAAAAAACTGCTGGATGCAATTGGCCGTTGGGCAGCGAAGCGGGAGCGGCATGCGGCATCGCTCGGGAGAGAAGACAACTGATGCATTGGACGGATATCGCGAATTACCTTGCCGCGAACTGGATGGAGGATGCGGGCGTCGTCACAACGATTGTGGGCATCTGGCTCACTACGCGCCGAAAGCTCCTCTGCTGGCCGGTGGTGATGGTTGCTGAAGTGCTTTACATGATTGTATTTTACCGCGTGCGCTTGTATTCCGATGCGCTGCTGCAGATTGTCTTTATGGGTTTCACATTCTATGGCTGGTGGTATTGGTGGCGTGGCGTGCGCGAAGAAGGCGAGGTGCGCGTGGCGCGGTTGTCCCCGTGCAATATGTTGGCGGGATTGGCGGCGGGAGCTGCGGGAAGCGTGCTGATGGGATTTCTGATGGAACACGTGGGCGCAGCGCTGCCGCATCTGGACGCGGCGCTGATGAGTTACAGCCTGGTGGCCAGTTGGTGGCAAACGCGCAAGCATACAGCAAATTGGTGGCTTTGGATTGCGGTCGATCTGGTTTACATCGGCGAATATCTCTATAAGGGCCTAAGGCCGACCGCGGCTCTCTATGCGTTGCTGGCAGGCCTGGCCTTGTTAGGACTGCGGGATTGGCGGCGGGCGGCAGCGAATCAGACTGCGGCTTGAACCACGTTTTGTAGCGGCTCGCCGTTGATGTAGCGGCGCAGTTCATCGGCGGCTGTCTTGAGCGAACGCGGCGCAAACTGCGGGCTCGATCCGGCTACGTGCGGCGTGAGCAGCAGGTTGGGACAACTCCACAGCGGGTGGCCTTCGGGCAGCGGCTCGGGATCAGTGACATCGAGAGCTGCGCGAATGTGGCCTGTGTTGAGCGCGTCGACCAAGGCGTCTGTGTCCACAACTGGCCCGCGCGCGGCATTGACCAGCAGTGCGCCCTGCCGCATCAGAGAGAGTTGGCGGCGGCCGATCAGATGATGCGACTCGGCGGTCGAGGGCAGGATCAGGATCACAATCTCCGCTTGTGGCAAGAGACTGTCGAGTTCGCTGACCGGATGAACTAGCGGCTTGGCGCGCGCGGTGCGGGCGATGCGCTCGAGCTCCACATGAAAGGGCGCGAGCATGCGCTCGATCTCTTTGCCGATGGCGCCGTAGCCCGCCAGCAACACAGACTTGCCGGTAAGTTCTTCCAACTGGACGGGCGGATATTGCGGACGCGCATCGCCGGTGATGCGGGCGTAGTGGGCGCTGGCCTCGAAGCGGCGCTTCCACACGCCGGTGCGCTGCACGTCGAGATAAAGCGGGAAGTACTTGAGCATGGCCAGAATGGCGGCGATGGTCCACTCGGCGGTGGAAATGTTGTGCGCGCCGCGGGCGTTGCAGATAGTGACATGCGGCCCGGCCAAGGAAGGAATCCACTCCGTGCCGGCCATCAGCGACAAAATCAGACGCACGCCGCGCAGCCGCGGCCAAAGTCTTATGGCGCGATTTGTATAGGGGTCCGTAATCCAGACATCGATGTCGATGTCGTGGTCAAGATCGTTGGGCAGGGGAATGAGTTCGACTTCCGGGGGGAAATCGCGCAACATCTCAATAGCAAATGCGCCTGGGTATCCGACTCGCAGCATCATCAATGACTCCGGGGAAAACGGGATTCTGTGCAACATAGTACATGAGATGGGATGTCTCGCGCGGCGTTTTGACTCGTTTATCTATTACAGCAAGACAAAAAATCAGACCGCAAGCAGTTCCGTGTAAATGGCCATGCCGACCACCGCATCGGCGCCCAGCGCGTCCAGCGCATCAATCTCCTGCTGCGAGCGAATGCCGCCGGCCACGATAAGCTGTCGCTGGGTGAGCTTGCGCAGGCGCGCGGCTGTGGCGATGGGAAAGCCCTGCATCATTCCTTCGCCGTCCACATGCGTATAGAGAAATGCGGCGACATGGGATTCGAGCTGCGGAATCGCTTCGTCGGGAGTGAGAGCCACCTGCGCCTTCCAGCCCTTTACGGCGATGCGGCCGTTTTTGGTGTCGATGCCGGCGACTACGCGCTCCGCGCCAACGGAGGCGGCAAGTTCCGCTGCGAATCTGGTTTTGACTGCACCCTCCGCGGAGAAAAGAGCAGAACCTATGATGACTCTCTTTGCACCTGCATTGAGCACCTGTTGCGCTCGCTCAATGGAATGAATGCCGCCGCCCGCCTGGCAGGGAAGCCGCTTGGCAATCTGCGCGACAAGATCGGAATTATCGCCCTGGCGCATGGCCGCGTCGAGGTCGATCAGTTGGACTAACGGATATTTGGAAAATTTTTCAATCCAGTATTCAAAGTCGTCGAAGGCGAGTCGCAGTTTTTCGCCCTGCACGAGCTGAACAATTTGACCGCCGAGCAAATCTATCGAAGGAATCAGCATGGAAGCCTCACGGAGACGCCGGCTTTGGCCAGCTCTTCTTTGAGCGCGCGCGCGCTGGATACGCCGAAATGAAAGATGCTGGCCGCCAGCGCCGCATCGGCCTTGCCGCGCCCGAAGACATCGGCAAAATGCGCTACGGTTCCCGCGCCGCCCGAGGCGATGACGGGAATGTTGACTGCTTCGCTGACCGCCGCGGTCAACTCGCAATCAAAGCCGGTGCGCGTGCCGTCGCAGTTCATCGAGGTGAGCAGGATCTCGCCCGCCCCGCGAAACTCGGCCTCGCGCGCCCACTCGACCGCGCGGCGGCCTGTTAGTTTGCGCCCGCCCTGCACAAAGACCTGCGCATCGCGCACCGGGTCGGCGGCTTCAAGGTCGCGGCGCGCGTCGATGGCGACGACGACGGCTTGCGCGCCAAAGCTGCGGCCGATAGCGTCGATCAACGTCGGGTTGGCGAGCGCGGCGGAGTTCACGCTGACCTTGTCCGCGCCCGCCTCGAAGACCTGCGCAGCATCGTCGGCGGTGCGAATGCCGCCGCCGACACAGAAGGGCACGAAAAGTTCGCGCGCAGTCCGGCAGACAGTATCCAGCAGTGTCTGGCGGCCTTCGTGCGTTGCGGTAATGTCGAGCAGAACGATCTCGTCCGCGCCCTCACGCGCATGGCGCGCGGCCTGCGTAGCCGGGTCGCCTGCATCGATGAGATCGACGAACTGTACGCCCTTGACGACGCGGCCGTCATGGACATCGAGACAGGCGATGATGCGCTTGGTGATCATGGCTTCCTCTTCGTAACATGGCGTGCGACGAGATCGTTGAGTTCCGTTCTTTGAGCTTGCGATAAAATATTAGTGGGAAAAAAGTAGAATCTAGATTTGTGTATATATATGAGAGTCACCTTCTCATTCTGCACATAATCTACAATCGATTTCCAAAAGAACGTCGCCTCACTGACACCGGGATTTGTAGAGCGAACACCTTCTTCATCAATCTCAATTGATACTGTTGCATTTTTCCCCATGGGCCGAATAAGCCGTTTGAAGCCTCTGCGCGTATCGAAGCTGCTCATAATCGGTATAATCAAGAGGGGTAGTGGTGTCCAAACGACATAAATAAAGTCTTCCGGATCTGTAAAGAACACATTAACCATCAGTCCAACGAACGCCAAGACGGCAAGCAAACCGATGCAAATGAGGATGAAAATGACGCGTTTACCTAGCTTCTGATGTCTGTTAAGCCGTATAGCCGCGACATAATCCGTAAATGTGAGAGTGTAGCTGAACTTCATCACTTCACCTCCAAAAAGTTCTTGAGTATCTTCAGGCCGGTTGCGCCGGACTTCTCCGGATGAAATTGCACGCCCATCACATTGCCGCGCTCGACGGCGGAGGCGAAGGGTTCTATGTAAAACGTCGTGGCCGCGGTGTCAACAGTAACGGGAGCTTTATAGGAGTGCGTGAAGTAAACGTACTCGCCCGGTTCGACTCCGGCAAGAAGGCGCGAATTGGGGCGGATTTCGAGCGAGTTCCAACCGACGTGCGGGACTTTTTCCGTGCTTTCGGAGAAGCGCGCGCAGGATTCGGCAAAATGTCCGAGGCCCTGCTGCGCGAGCGCTTCGCTTGAACCGGCGTAGAGCCACTGCATTCCAACGCAAATGCCGAGGAAGGGAACGCCGCGCGCAATCGCCGCTCGAATGGCGGACGTGAGGCCGGTTGCGTCGAGCCGTACAGTAGCCGCGAAATGGCCCACGCCGGGAAGGACAATGCGTTCTGCCGATTCTACAAGCGCAAGATCTCCGTCGGTCACCACCGTCTCCGCGCCCAGGTGACGTAGCGCCTTGAGCACGGAGGTGAGATTGCCAGCCTTGTAATCGATTACAGTTACGCGCATCAGAGCAATCCCTTCGTCGAAGGCAGCATCTTGCCCAGTTGCTTGTCGCGCGAGCAGGCTACGCGCAGCGCGCGCGCAAAGGCTTTGAAGATGGCCTCAATCTTGTGGTGGCTGGAGCGGCCATACATGATCTTCACGTGCACGTTGGCGCGCGCGCCCCGCGCAAAGCCCTCAAAGAAATCGGTGACAAGTTCCGTTTGCAGATCGCCCACCAGGCGCGTGCGAACTTTAGTATCGACAGCAAAGGCGGCGCGGCCGCTGAGGTCGATAGCTGCGATGGCCAGGGTTTCATCCATGGGCATCAGAAAATATCCGGCGCGCAGAATGCCGCGCTTGTCGCCGAGGGCGCGGTTGAAGGCTTCGCCGAGCGCAATGCCTACGTCTTCGACGGTGTGGTGCTGATCGACATCCAGATCGCCTTTGCAGGCGAGGTCGAGGTCAAATGCGCCGTGGCGCGTGAAGAGTTCCAGCATGTGATCGAAGAAGCGGATGCCGGTGGAGATTTTGTATTGTCCGCTGCCTTCGATTTTGAGCCTGATGGCGATGCGCGTCTCCGCGGAATTACGCTCGACGATGGCGGTGCGCGCCTTCCGATTCGTCGCGGCTGTTTTCTTCGTTGTCATTGCGCCTCTTTTCCGGCCCGCAGTGTGGCCAGCGTTTCTTTGAGAGCCATGGCGGCCTGCCGCATTTGCTCACGCGTACCGATGGTGATGCGCACACGACCATCGCAGCCGGGGTCGCTGGAGCGGTCGCGCACCAGCACGCCCGCGGCGCTCATCAGGCGCGTGAACTCCTTGTGCTGCGCGCCGATTTCGACGAGGACGAAGTTGGCCCTGCTCGCCCAGCGGCGGAGGCCGGCCCGGTCGAGCGCGGCCTCGAACTCCGCGCGCGCTTCGAGCACCTCGCCGACGTACCAGTTGAGATATGCGGTGTCTTCGAGCGCGGGCGGAAGGCAAGCCAGCGCCAGCGAGTTCACGCTGTAGGGAGAGAGCACGCGCTTGATCCAGCGCATCAGTTCCGCGGGACCGGCGAGCAGGCCAAGGCGCAGTCCGGCAAGGCCATAGGCTTTAGAAAATGTGCGCGCGACAATCAGATTAGGAATCACTCCGATCTTATCGATGACGGTTTCGCCGTGAAAGTGGAAGTAAGCCTCATCGACCAATAGAACAGCTTGCGGCGCGCGCGCGGCGATTTCAAGCAACTGCGCGCGCGTAGCCGCGGAGCCGGAAGGGCTGTTGGGATTGGCGATGGCGATGATTTTTGTGCGTGGCGTGATGGCCGCGAGCAGGCGCTCGAAGGGAAACTGCAAGTCGTCGCCTGCGAGCACGGCAACCACGCGTGCGTCGGTGGCCGATGCGTAGACCTCGTACATGGTGTAAGTGGGCACGGGCAACAGAAGTTCGTCGCCTTCTTCAAGAAAGGTCTCGAAGAGCTCATGAATGGCTTCGTCCACGCCGTTGGTGAGCGCGACTTGAGAGGGCGCGAGGCCGAGATGCGCGGCGACAATGGCCTCGACAGGCGCGCGCTCGGGATAACGCGTAAGGCTTCCTGCACTGATGCGGCCCAGCACCTCGCGCACTTTGGGCGAGCAGGCCACGGTGTTTTCGTTGAAGTCCAGACGCAGCGCGTCGCGGTTGCCGAGCGGAGGGTGATACTCCTTCATGGCCTGCACGCGCGCGCGCGGCTGGGGTCCGTGTGTTGCGTTGGAGTTAGTCACGGGAACTCCTATTTTGCAGGCGTGTGCGGATGGCTTCAGCGTGGCCTGTTAGTCCTTCAGCTTCGGCCAGCAGGATTGCTGGAGGGCCGAGTGTGCGCAGGCCTTGCTCCGAATACTGCTGCACGGTGATGAGCTTGACGAAGTCGTTGACGCCAAGGCCGCCGCGCACCCGCGCCATGCCGCCGGTGGGCAGCGTGTGATTGGGGCCGGAGATGTAGTCGCCCATAGGCTGCGAGGACCATCGGCCCACGAAGACCGAGCCTGCGTTCTGAATCCAGTCAAGATCGCCGGCGGCATCCACGGTGAGATGTTCGGGCGCGAGTCGATTGGTGATGGCGCGCGCTTCGTCGATGTTTGCGGCGACGATGACCAGGCCGTGATGATTGAGGGCTTGGCGCGCGACAGGATTCATGGCGCTCCGCGCTTTTACTTTTTGGATAACCTCTTTCACCAAATCTGTACGCGTGGTGATGAAGATGGCCAACGCCTCGGGATCGTGCTCGGCCTGCGCAACCAGGTCCGATGCGATCTCGTCCGCGTTACCGCGTTCGCTGGTGACGACAATTTCCGTGGGTCCGGCGAGCATGTCGATGGCGCAGTCAAAAGCCACCAGACGCTTGGCGGCGGTGACGTAGAGATTGCCGGGGCCGGCGATCTTGTCTACGCGCGAGACGGACTTAGTACCATAGGCCAGAGCGGCCACAGCGTGAGCGCCGCCGAGGCGATAAAACTCCGTGATGCCGAGCAGGTGCGCGGCAGCGAGGGTTTCAGGCGCGGGTTTGGGCGAGACTACGACGATGCGCTCTACGCCCGCCACCTGCGCGGGAATCGCGGTCATCAGCAGCGTGGAGGGCAGCGGATGGCGTCCGCTGGGCACATAGCAACCCACCGAGCCGAGGGGACGAACAAGCTGGCCGGTGGCGAGGCCGGGAATGGGTTCATCGCTGAATGAGGCGGGCAGTTGCGAAACGGCAAAGGAGCGAATCTGATTGGCGGCCGTCGTCAGAGCCTCTTGCATCGCTGGATCGGTGGATTTCCACGACGCGGCCATTTCTCCAGGTGTAACGCGCAGTGCGCGCGCGCCGGCGAGGCCGTCGAATTTGGCGGCGTAGCGCAGTAGAGCGCGGTCACCCTGCCTGCGCACATCGGCCACGATGCGGCGGACGGCAGGCAGCACAGCATCGAGCGCCGCGCCGCCACGATCTTCGAGCGCGGCGAGAATTTCTGCTGCTTGCCGTGCTCCGCGTCCTTTTGTCCGGATCAGTTTCATTGTCGTTCTCCGAGCTAGAGCACAACCTTGTTGAGCGGATACTCGACGATGCCCGTTGCTTTGGCTGCTTTAAGCTTGGGTATCACATCGCGGGCCACGCGCTCTTCGACGATGGTGTTGACCGCGACCCAGTCGGAGTTGCTGAGCTGAGATACGGTGGGCGAGTTGAGCGCGGGCAACACGGCCAGGACCGCGTCAAGATTGGCGCGCTGCACATTGAGCATGAGGCCGACCTGCGATTGCGCATCGATGGCGCCGCGCAGCATGAGCGCGATCTGAGAGAGCTTTTCGCTTTTCCACGCATCAGCAAGAGCGTTCTTTCCCGCAATCAGATGCGTTTCGCTCTCCATGACCGTGTCGATGATCTTAAGGTGGTTGGCCTTGAGCGAGCTGCCGGTCTCGGTGACCTCGACAATGGCGTCGGCCAGCATGGGCGGCTTGACTTCCGTTGCGCCCCAACTGAACTCGACCTTGACGTTGACGCCCTTCGAGGCGAAGTAGCGCTTGCTGACTTCAACCAGTTCGGTCGCCACAATTTTTCCCTCAAGGTCTTCAGCTTTTTCGAAGCCGCTGCCTTCCGGGACGGCCAGCACCCAGCGCACCTTGCGGCGGCTCTGCTTGGCGTAGGTGAGAGTGGTGACGCTGGTGACCTGGAGGCCGCTCTCGACCACCCAGTCAATGCCGGTGAGGCCGGCGTCGAGAACGCCGTGATCGACGTAGCGGGCCATCTCCTGCGCGCGAATCAACATGCACTCGATCTCGGGGTCGTCGATGGAGGGAAAGTAGGAGCGGCCGTCGGCGTAGATGTTCCATCCGGCGCGCTTGAAAAGAGCGATGGTGGCATCCTGAAGACTGCCTTTGGGAATGCCGAGTCTTAACTTGTTAGCCACGAGCTGCCTCTTTCTCATTGCCGGATTGCTGGTTTGCCCCGACCGCGGGGATTGGCTTGGTGAAGCAACTGACGGTGCCCTCGTGGCAGACGAGTCCGTCGCCCTCGACGACAACACGAAAGAGCAGCGCGTCGTTGTCGCAGTCGGTTGCGGCGGAGACGACGCGCAGGCGGTTGCCGCTGGTTTCGCCCTTCATCCACAGCTTTTGGCGGGTGCGGCTCCAGAAGGTGACGAAGCCGGTCTCCAGGGTTTTGGCGTAGCTCTGGGCGTTGAGAAAGCCCAGCATCAGCACCTCGCCGGTGCGCGCATCCTGCACTATGCCGGGCGCGAGGCCGTCCATCTTGTCAAAATCGACCCATTCCATGGGTTTTCCCCTTTGGTTTAGATTTGTGGAACACTAAAAAGCCCGCGGGCTGATTCGCCGGCGGGCTTGGTTTCTTTGATCTCTCTGGCCGATTACTTCAGGCCATGGCAGTCCGCCGGCATGGAGGTTCCATGATGATGGCTTGACCCGAGATGGCGGCGGCTCTGCATCTAATTGAAAGATTAAGGGAAAACCGGGCGTTGTGTCAAATCTTTTTCTTGCGGATGGGACGGGGCAGGGCGGAGAATAAAGCCGTGCGAGCAGGGGCGCGATTCACGGCGGCAGCGGTAGTGATGCTGGGCCTTTGCCTGGCCGGGGCGGCGCAATGCCAGGTTCGGGACATTCGCGGCCTGCCTAAAACATCCGCAACGGCCCCACGGCCCGAGGCGAAGGTGGACATCAACCACGCCAGCGTGGAGGAGCTGCTGAAGATTCCCGGCATGACGCCGAGTTGGGCGGGACGCATCGTTCACTTCCGGCCTTACCACGCCAAGCAGGACCTGCTGGAGTATGGGGTGGTGACCAGCCAGGTCTACGACCGCATCAAGGATTATGTGATCGCGCACCGGGAGGCGCAGTGAGCCTGGCATTGTACGGCCAGGCAGCGCATGCGCGGCAAATTATCTTCGCCGTCGATACCGCCATCGAAGCCTGATTGAGAGCGTCTTTTCCAGGGTCATACGCAAACTCTCTTCGCGGGCACTGGGAAGAACTCTTTCCGCGCAGACATACCAAGCTCTCTTGCCCGGCGTTGCCTGCAACCTCAACCGGCTTATGCCGTCTATGTATACAATAAAAGGATGTCATCAGAGCCGCATATGCTCTATTGAGGTTATTATCGAAGATGGCTTTTGATGCTATAAGCGTAATTGTTCCCCACTACAATCGTCCGGATTTCGCTCGCCGGGCGCTGCTGTCGATCTGCAACCAAACCGTGAAACCGGCCGAGATCCTGCTGGTGGATGATTGCTCCAGTCCGGAAAATCTGGAAAAACTGAGTGAGCTGTCGAGTCTGGCTACCATCCTCTGCACCTCCAGAAACATGAGTGACTCGGGGGCGCGGAACTTTGGCGCTCAACATGCGTGTGGCAAGTGGCTTGCCTTTCTGGATGACGACGATTGCTGGTTGCCTGACAAGCTGGAGCGGCAGATCCGCTATCTCGAAGCGCATCCAAACGTGGAGGCCTTGGGCGGCGGCATGACGATGGTAACGCCAGACGGACGTGAGGAGTATTGGGGCGACAAGTACACGCACAGGCTGACCCTTGCGAGCGCGCTCTGCTATACCGCCTCTATGGCGCAGGCGCTCATGATTCGCCGCGACGTCTTTACGGAATTGGGCGGTTACGATACGCGCCTGCGCAATATGGCGGACTATGAGTTTGGCATTCGGCTGCTTTCTTCCGGGCGTGAGACCCACTTCCTCGGCGAGCCACTGTTCGTTTACTACCACGGCGGTTGGCAACAAAAGAGTTTTCAATGGAAGAATATGTTTAAGTCAGAAATGAAGATACTGGATATGCATTCCGGAGTAGTGCGCAAAGAGCTCGGGCCGCTCGGCGGAATCCGCCTGAAAGCGCGCTGTTGCAGGAAATATGGGCTACGGAGGGGCCGGTTGCTGGGCCGGTCGATCTGGGCCTGGGGTTGTATATTGGAGGCGATCTTTGGCCGTGTGCGCGGAGAATTCGATGAGTGACTACTCCGGCCGGAGCGCGCAGAGAACCCGCAGTATTCACGGCGCGAATCGCTATTGCAACTGAAAAATTACAACTATGCTTCGGCCGGCTGCTGTATGTCATCGTCGCCGCGCCGCAGCAGCCTGCTCAAAATCACGTAGAGAACGGGAATAAAGAACAAGTTGAGGACAGTGGAGAGCAACATTCCGCCGACAACCGTGGTGCCCACGGAACGGCGGCCTATGGCGCCCGCGCCGGTGGCGAAGACCAGCGGAAGAACGCCGAGGATGAAGGCAAAGGAGGTCATTAAAATGGGCCGCAGGCGCAGCTCGCCTGCCTCGGCGGCGGCATCGGCGATGGAGCGTCCCTTGCGCCGCAACTGCTCGGCAAACTCGACGATCAGAATTGAATTTTTCGCCGAGAGGCCGATGAGCATGACCAAGCCAATCTGGCAATAGACATCATTTGCATAGCCGCGCAGCGAGACCAGGCCAAGCGCTCCCAGCACCGCCATGGGGACGGCCAGAAGAATGATGAAGGGCAGCGCGAAGCTCTCGTATTGCGCCGAGAGGGTGAGATACACGACCAGAATGCCGAGGCCGAAGATGATGAGCGCGCGGCCGCTGGATTCGATCTCGTCGAGCGTCAAGCCGGTCCATTGAAAGGCCATGCCGGGCATCATCGTTTTGCGGGCTACGTCTTCCATGGCGGCAAGTCCCTGGCCGGAGCTGAAACCCGGCGCGGGCGAGCCGTCGATTTCAACCGCGCGGAAAAGGTTGTAGTGGGTGATGACCGGCGGACCGGAGCTTTCTGTCACCTTGACGAGGTTGTCGAGCGGCACCATCTGGCCGGCGTCCGAGCGCACGTAGTAGTTGTGCAGATCGCGAGCCGACATGCGGAAGGGCTGGTCGGCCTGGACAAAAACGCGATAGGTGCGGTTGTTGTAATCGAAGTCGTTGATGTACTCCGAGCCCATGAAGACGCCGAGCGTGTTGGTGATCTGCGAGAGCGGGATGTTCATCTCCTTGGCCTTCTCGCGGTCGATGGTGACCAGCATCTGGGGGTCGTTGGCCGAGTAGGTGGTGATCAGGCCGGTGAGGTTCTTGCCTGCATTGCCCGCGGCCACAATCTGGTGGGCCACGCGGTCCAGGTCGCTGAGCGTGTTGGCGCCCTGGTCTTGGAGCATGAATTGAAAGCCGCCATAGGCGCCTACGCCCGAAACCGCGGGAGGCTCGAATATCGCCACCAGGCCGCCATTGGGAGCGAACATGAGGCTCATCAGCTTGGGCGATAGATCGGCCACAATGTCGGCGGTGGAGTGGCCCTTGCCGCGCCGCTGATCGCTGGGCCTGGTGGAAATGAACATCATGCCCGCATTGGAGGCGTTGCCAGCAAAGCTGAAGCCAATCACCGAGAACGAACCGGCAATATCGGGATTCGTCTTAAGGATTAGGGTTGCACGATCCGCCAGCGCGCTGGTATAAGCCAGCGAAGAGCCCGGCGGGGCCTGCACGACGACCATAAGGAAGCTCTGGTCTTCCTGAGGAATGAAGCCGGTGGGCACATGCTGGTAAATCCAGACGGTTGCGCCCAGGCCGGCGAAGAAGACGACGAGCAACGCGTAGCGCAACTTGAGCGCCGCATGAATTGATTTAGCATAAGCGGCCCCCAGCCAGGTGATCTGCGCGTCAGTGGAATGAATGAATCGGGCAAAGAGGCGCGAGAGCGGCGCGATGCGCAGGAAGTCGAGCTGCTTGGGCCGATATTCTTCTCCGCGCAGGAACAAGGCCGACAAAGCCGGCGAAAGCGTGAGCGCGTTGAAGGCCGAGATGGCGATGGCAAATGCGATGGTCAAAGAAAACTGGCGATAAAGGATGCCGGTGGTGCCGGGAAAGAACGAGACCGGCACGAAGACCGCGATCAAAACCAGGGAGGTCGCAATGACCGCGCTGGTGACTTCGCCCATGGCGCGCGAGGTGGCCGCGTGGGGGTCGGAGTGCTCCAGGTGCATGTGGCGCTGCACGTTCTCGATGACCACGATGGCGTCGTCCACCACCAGTCCCGTGGCCAGCGTGATGCCGAAGAGGGTGAGCGAGTTGATGGAGAAGCCGAAAATCTTGATGAAGGCAAAGGTACCGATCAGCGAGACGGGAATAGTGACGGCGGGAATGATGGTGGCGCGCCAGTCCAGCAGAAACAAGAAGATGACGGTGATGACGATGAAGACGGCCACGGCCAATGTCACCAGCACTTCGCGGATGGAGTCGCCGACAACGGTGGTGGAATCGAAGGCGATGGCGTATTCCAGGCCGGGAGGAAAGCTCTTCGACAACTCCTGCAATACGGCCTTGGCCTTGCTGTCAACATCCAGAGAGTTGGCATTGGAGAGCTGCATGACGCCGATGCCCATTGCATCATGCCCGGAGTATTTGAGCGCGGAACTGTAGTCTTCGGCGCCCACCTCCGAGTGGCCCACGTCCTTCAGCAGCACCAGGCCGTTCGAAGTGCTCTTGACGATGATCTTGTCGAATTCATCGGGCGAGGTGAGCCGTCCCACGACGCGCACCGGCACCTGGAAGGCTTGACTAGGGTCCGATGGCGGCTGGCCAAGCTGGCCGGCGGGAATCTCGACGTTCTGCTCGACCAGCGCGTTGACCACGTCGGTGGCCGTGAGATTGCGCGCGGCCAGGCGCGCCGGGTCAAGCCAGACGCGCATGGCGTACTTGCGCTCGCCGAAGATCATCACGTCGCCCACGCCGGGCACGCGCTTGAGGGCGTCTTTTACATAAACGTCGAGGTAGTTGGAGATGAACTCGGGCGAGTAGCGGCCGTCGCGGGTGAAGACGCCGGCCCCGAAGACAAAATTGTGGGAGGACTTGGTGATGCTGATGCCGGTGGCGTTGACCGCCGCGGGCAGCCGCCCGGTTACGCTGGCCACGCGATTCTGCACGTCCACCGCGGCGATGTCCAGATCATAGCCGGTCGTGAAGGTCGTGGCGATGGAACTGGTGCCGCTGTTGGTGCTGGACGAGCTGATGTAACGCATTCCCTCGACGCCGTTGATGGCTTCTTCCAGCGGAATGGTGACGGCCTTCTCGACGGTGTCGGCATTGGCGCCCACGTAGTTGCACTGCACCGAAATCACCGGAGGCGCAAGCGTGGGGTACATGGCGACCGGAAGGTTGGGAATGCACACCGCGCCCGCGAGAATAATCAGCAGCGCGCAGACCGTCGCAAAGACTGGCCGATGAATAAAGAAATCAACGAACAAGGGCTACTTCCTTTCCGTTTGTGGAGCGCAACAGAATCGGGCGCCCCAGGTCTCGATTTTGAGACCTGGGAATCTTCGAATCTCAGCCGCCCATCGGCATCACCGGCATGCCGTTCACCAAAAACTGCGTGCTCGACACAATCACCCGGTCGCCTGCATTCAGCCCGGAAGAGACAGAGTAGTTGTTGCCCACCGTATCGCCCAGTGTGACCGCGATTTGACGGGCCACAAAGCGGCCGTTCTGCCCCTGGGCCACGAAGACGAAGCTCTGCCCGCCCTGGCGCGTAACCGCCAGCACCGGCACGACAGCCATGGGCGTGGTGCTCCATATGATGCGAGCCTTGATCATCTGCGCGTTGCGCAGCACCTCCGGAGCGGCGTGGACCGGAGCCTTTACCAAAATTCCCTGCAACGTGCTCTCCACCTGCGGCGAGAGAAAATCAATCTTCGTCTTCTCGATCAGCTTGCCGGCGTTGTCCGTCAGCTCCACATCCAGCCCCGGGCGCACCTGGCCGGCGCGTTCCGTGGGGACGTAGATGTAGGCTTCCAGATCCTTGTAATCATCCACCGTGGTCAGCACCGTCTCCGGCGAGTTCATCGGCGAAGCAAAGTCGCCCACATGCACCGGGATGTCGCCCACAACACCGTCAAGCGGCGCGCGAATGATGTAATAGGCCAGTTGTTCTTCCTGCGTCTTGCGCAGCTCTACCGCCGCCTCGTAGTCCGACTTGGTGTTGCCGAAGGATTGCTGCGCCTGGTCGTAAGCGTCGCGGCTGGTCACTCCTGCCTCAAAGAGTTTGCGCTGCCGCTCAATCTCCACCACGTTGTAATCGTAGACGGCCTTTTTCTGCCGCTCGGTGGCGCGCGCCGACTCGACGGCGGCCATCTGCAGCCGCGGATCGATCTCCATCAACAACTGCCCGGCCTTCACGTGATCGCCGGAGCGAACGAGAATCCGCGTTAGCACTCCGCTCACCTGCGGCATCAGAGTGGCCGAGCGGCGCGACTTGATGGTGGCCACATAGTCGCTTGACTGCGGCACCGGGGCGAGGGTGACTGTCGCCGTCTGCACCGGCATCGCCTGCATCCCGCCCGCCGCCGGCCCAGCCGGCTTGCTCTGGCAGCCCGTAGCCGCCAATCCAAGAAGAACAAAACAACCTATCCAAAAAAAGCGCTTCAAAGCGATCGTCCTCACTCTTGTGTTGCCTTCCCTATTGTAATGTGATGCCTGCGGCCGGGCATGGATGAAAAAATTCATTGAATGATCTCCGGCCAGCCTGCCCACATGGCTCCCCGGATGATTCCTTATGCGGCTCTGGATTCTTTGACATGGCCCCTCTGAATTGGTAGCCTTCATAAGGGCGCATCCGGCCAATCCTGGCCGCTTGTTGACCCTGCCTCAAGTCCCCGTCGTCTAGCCCGGCCTAGGACACCGCCCTTTCACGGCGATAACACGGGTTCAAATCCCGTCGGGGACGCCATATTATCAATAACTTACAGTAGCTTTGAGCGACACCCCGAAAAGCGGGGACGCTACGGGGACTAACGGAAAGGTACGCTGTCCCCAAACATCCCCCGACAGGTTCACTTCGGTTCCGGCAACGAACCGGCAAACACCCCATCTAACTTGTTCACCGCAGCGGCCATGAATCCCGGCGAAAGGTGCGCGTACCGTTGCGTCATGCGCGGCGTCTTATGGCCTAGAATCCTCCCCACGGCGTACAGGTCTACGCCTTCCATCACCAGCCAACTTGCCGCTGTGTGGCGTAGGGAATGGAAGGACGCATCCTCAATGCCCACGGAAGCGAACACGCGGCGTGTGTAGACGCTGAGGCGGGCCGCGTCTACGTCGGGGAACACCAGTTGAGCCGGTTCGCCCACGGGGAGACTCTGGAGCACCTGCACAGCCAACTGGTTCAACGTCAGAACCCGCAGTGTGCCGTTTTTTGTTTCCGTCAGATAAACGCGATTGTTGGCAAGGTCTACATCCTTCCAGCAGAGTCCGAGAATCTCTCCCCGGCGCATCCCGGTAAACGCGGCCAGGGCCATCGGGCCGCGCATCCAATCCGGCGCGGCTTCAAGAGCGGCCTTGAATTCGGTGGGAGACAAATACCGCGTGCGGCCTTCCGACACTTTGGGCAGTTTCGCGCCCTGTGCCGGATTCACAATGAGCAACTCCCATTCATCAACGGCCAACTGGAGAGCGTGTCTCAGAGTGGCAAACTCTTTCGCCACCGTCCCGGCTGATACCGTCTCGCTCCGTGCAAGGATGTAATCGGCCACCGTCCGGCGCGTGATCTCTTTCGCGAAAGTGGGTAACGCGGCCTTGAGCGTCTCCAGAATGCCGTCCAACCGGACAAACGTAGTAGGGCGCAAATGCGCTTTCTGGTGCGTCTTGAATCGCTTGAGCAGGTCAGCCGTGGTGATCTCGCTGGCAGACTTCACCCCAAGAATGGATTCACGTTCGATGCGCGTCTTGATTTGAGAAAGGGCCGTCATTGCCTGTGTGCGGGTGTGGGCCGTGACCTTCTCTTTCTTGCGCTTGCCGCTTGCATCGACATACGAAACCCACCAGCCGCTACGGTCCTTGCGCTGAAACACTCCATCCCGCTCTTTAGCCTTTGGCATGATTCCTCCGCTCCGCTTCCACTTCAATTTCTGCTTGGTGCCATGTCACCCAATTGCCTTTGATAGTGCCCCAACTGATTGGCTGACCATTAATCCGCGCATTCACTCGGTCGGCAACCCACTCTGACCGGACTCCGCTTCCCTCCGTCCATTTTGTCCAACACTCCGCAGCCCATTCGATCATCTGTGTCTTTCTCTGCTTGCGAGTAGAATCTGTCCGTCTTTTCCCACCT
>Ga0326727_10007429_pt1 | contig 29005 bp, 24 predicted proteins | sample MB2enrmetagenome_FD_207643 | JGI IMG/M metagenome (GOLD analysis project Ga0326727, IMG submission 207643) | Lab enriched peat soil microbial communities from McLean, Ithaca, NY, United States - MB29MY | ecosystem: Environmental > Terrestrial > Soil > Wetlands > Peat | place: USA: New York... | reverse complement strand
AGCAGTATTATCGTGACGAAAATAACAGATGCTATGGCCACCATGAATTCATGGCTCAGATGCGTGATGCTTTCCTTGACGACCTCAGGCTGATTGGCGATGAGATCGATCCGGACATCCGGCGGCAGCAGAGCGTTGAGGCGGTTAAAGATATCCCGAATACTGTCGCCGAGTTCGACGATATTTTTCCCCTTCTGCATTTCTACGGACAACAGCAGGCTCGGCTCGCCGTCATAGCGCACCATGAACGTGGGGTCCTGGTATCGCCGCTCCACCTCGGCAAAGTCGCGGATATAGACGGGTTGGCCCGTGCGGGAGACGTCCACCAGAACATTTCTGATCTGTTCTTCCGCATTGAACAGGCCGGTGGCGCGCAGGGGAATTTTCGTCCGGTCGGCTTCAAAATGGCCGGAGCTCTCGATAATATTCCGCTGCCTGAGGGCCAGGAACACGTTAAGCGGGTCCGCGAAATACTGCGACATGCGCTGCAGGTCGCCGGTTATCCAGATTTGCTCGCCTTGCTCGCCATACATGGCCAGCTTGCCCACTTCACGAATCGTGCGCAGCTCATCTTGAATCGTGTCCACGTAGTCACGCAGCTCGCGGTAGCCATACCGCTTGCCGTGTATCGCGAGAAGCATTGCCACGGTGTCTCCGAAGTCCGAGTTTACGATAGGGCCTCGAACACCCTCGGGCAGTTCGGTTAAGCGGACCTCGTTCATCTCGTGGCGGATTTTGGCCCAGATGACGTCCGAGTTTTTTACGTTGCTTTCAAGTTCCACGTTAATGATGACCAGACCGGGGCGGCTGGTTGAATAGGTTTTGTCCTTGCGGATTTCCGGAAACTTGAAAATGTGTTTTTCCAGGGTTTTTGTTACCTGCTTTTCGACCTGCTCGGAAGTTGCGCCCGGATAGAGTGCGATTACCAGGCCGGTGCGAATGGTGATTGTCGGGTCTTCGGTGCGCGGCATGTAGAGGAAGGAATAAAGTCCGACCACTACGGCCATGGCGGTAAGGATCAAGGTAACTGTCGGGTAGCGAAGAGAAAACTTTACCGGGTCCATCACAGCACCTCTTTTTTATCAGGCGGGTTTTGTGGCCCTCAAGGGGCGTTTTCCCCAACTAATGAGACGATGGTTCCGTCCCGGAGCTTTTCCTGGCCTGCAAAGACCACGGCCTCATCGCCTGAAAGGCCGCTTTTGATCGCAATCTCCCGGCCGTAAACGACTCCAGTCTCGACCCGCTTCGCATAGACGCGCTGCTGCTCGGGGTAGTATACAAAAACAATCGTTGCCCCCTGCGGGTCCCGCAGGATGGTCTCGGCCGGAAGGGTCATCAGGTCGATCATCCTGTCCCCCTGAATCCTGGCCTCGGCAACCATTCCGACGCGGAGGATATGCGCGGGATTGGGCACCGCGATCCGCGTCATGTATGTTCGGGTAGCAGGATCGGCTGAGACGTTAACGATCCGCACTTTCCCCTCGAAGGATTCCGTCGGCAGTGCCGGGATCGTGACGGTTGCCGTCTGCCCGACCCTGACGAGATGAATGTCGGTCTCCGGCACGCCCACGTTGATCTCCACGGGATCGAGCTTCACGATTTCGAAAACGGGGATCCCGGGACTTGCAGTCTGGCCCGGTTCGATGGACCGCCTCGAAATAAAACCGGCGGTGGGGGAATAAAGCGATGCATCGCTCAGGCGCTTTTGGGCTAGCTTTTGATTTGCGATTGCCTGATCTACCTGCTGTTTGGCGCTCAACCAGGCCGCCTTGAATTTTTCAAAATCGTTTTCAGCGAGGCTCCTGGTCTCATACAAGAATTTCATCCTGGCGTACTCGTCTTTACTGCGATCGAGGGCGACTTTTGCCTGTCCGGCCTGTGCGGATGCGGCCTGAAGCGCCAGCTTATAGTCAAGCGGGTCGATAACCGCCAACAGTTGTCCCTTTTTAACGTAATCGCCCTCCCGAGGCCCCACTTCGATCACTTTTCCCGAGACCAGGAAAGATACCTGGACAGGAGCCTCGGGCGATGTAACCGTACCGCTCACCGATACGAATTCCCGCTCCTGGAGGTGTCGCACCTTTCCCGTTTTTATCGGTATCGCGCTGCCTGCGTGCTGCTCCCCACTTTTACCCTGGGAACAGGATACCAGCACCAGGAAAGACAAAAGAGAAAAGACCGTTAATACTGATCGCATAGCACCGAGTCCTGTAATTCGAGACGAAGACATATTTACCCATTCTTTAAAGCCGCCATTATGCCTCTATCAGGCTGGGCGACAACTGTTCCCATACTGTCACCACACCGTTGTTCCACTTGACAAGTTGGGCTACTCCGTCCTGAGAGACTACCACCGCAAGCACGTCATGCAGCGCTTTGCACAAACTGTAAGCCGAATGATGGCGGGTACCAACGGTGTCGGCCTGCTCCTTCCGAATCTCGATTCCATCGGGGTCCAAAGTTTGCGCTATTGAATCAACACGCCCCAGTTTGCCGGATATTTCAGCTCCAAACCCAATCAGTTCTAATCTGTGTGTTATCACCACGGCGCCGTCCACCTGCGTCATGCCGGCTACCAAATGAGCCCACTCGAATAGTGATTCATCCAGTCTGGAAAGAGTTTGATTCTTACTGGTCAAATATTCCGTCCAGCCTGCCGTTCTTTCAGGGTTTTCAACAGAGCCGTAAAGTTCCGCCAACTCATTGGCTATTTTTACAATAAGTGTGCGAAATCGTCTGCGTGGTTCTTCGTCAATGAATCTGTACTTAAGCTTTATATAAGGATTCTCAGACAAAAACTCTTCTTTGAGCTCATCGGGAATGGAAATCAAGGTGCCGCCATGCCTAAAGGAGCGAATCCTTCCTATAATTCTCATGAAGGCCTGTTTTTTAACTGTCCCAAAGAATTCAGGACCAATTGCCGCCCAAGGTCTCTTCGCATATTTTCGAGCCTCCCTGTGCAGCGCAAGTTCCTCCTCGACTATGGAGCCGAATTCCGAACGGATCCACATCGAATCATAAACCGCCGTCGAAGGGCTAACGATTTTTCCCGAATTGAGTGTGGCGATTTCGGTGGATCCGTTGTTTACGGTAATGCGACCCGGATTTGTAACGTTTATGACGAGAGAGTCGGGAAGAGGTTGGTACCCCTTCCCACCTCCATGAATGCTCTGGGCCCATCGTGGTCCGGAATGCAAAATTCCCCAGATGGATATTCCGCCTTTTCCATCGTGCCATAATCCTATCAGGGAACTGTAGAAATCCACCGATGGCGAGAGCTTTCGCAATTCACGCGCGGTAAACGCAAGCTTGTCTCTGAATAATAGCCTGTGAAGGCCTGCTGGTGGCCCGTGATCGGGTGGAAATCGGCCGGGGGCCAGCAAAATGATCCTAAACCTGACGGGCCGCCCCTCTTCTTGAAGCAAACTGGCTTGGTAACAGACAGAGACTAAGTGTTCCAACACAGTGAGGTCTGGTAATGCATCATATTCCTTGGTGCTCCCCGTCTGCCAGCGATCCCGGACGAAAGATGCAAGGTCCCTTGGATAGGCGCTAATTTGCTGTTCAGAAGCCATACCAGCCTCCTCGGCACCATTCAAAAATGGCGCTGCAGGATTCCCCTAACTTAGTCAGGGATTCTATTCCGTCTCCTTTAAGTTGGATCAGCAATCGGCATTAAGCGATTGCGCCAAGTCCCATAATTCAAGGCTAAAAAATCTTCACGTAACCTGTTCCAAGCCGCGATTGGCTCTTTAACAGCTTACAACCTTGCTTGCCAGCCGTTCAGCACAAGCGCCGCTAGCAATCATTGCTCCCCGCCATAATTGCGCGACCGCTGTCTTCAGTTCCATGCTGAATCCACGGCGAAAGATTGCCAGGGTAGGGTCGTCGAGAGCCTTTTTCATCTCATCCGGAATGCCCATCATTATCCAAAGCCCTACGGTCAAAGACCATGCATGGAGCAAGAGATCGGCCCCATCGCTTGGCATCAGGCAGCCGAAGCGCTGCTCAAGCAAAGCTCCGGCTTTGGATAAACTAGCGCCGACATTCCTGTCCAGGCGCGAGAAAGACTCGATTGGCAGGTTTTCTCTAAACATGCTGTTGAGAACAGATGAGAGCGGCACCACATCCGGTAATTCAGCAAGAAGTTTCACGTACCGAGTCGCAAAAGCATCAGGCGCAGATTCCGGGCGAGGATCGAGGAATTCGATAATAGGCAGCAGTCGGGCGATAAGCTCTAAGAAGGCGGCTTCAAGAATCGCGACAAAAATCTCCTCCTTGCTCTGGAACCACAGGTAGATTGCCCCCTTCGCTATGCCCGCGACCTTAGCGATATTGGACACGGTGGGGAGCGTCCCATGTTCGCGGTAGAGGCGCCGGGCAGCATCCAGCAGAGCCGTGCGCCGGTTGAAACGTTCTTCTTCACATAGCGTGCGTCTGGCCATTCAAGTTCTGCTCCTATGATGTTCCCAAGAGCCGGAACTGGTCTCCGTTCGCTTTGCCACAATCCCTGATGCTCCCGGCGTGGACTGGTTGAGTACTCGAAAGCAGGACACCGCGGTCGTATTCAAAGACCTTGGGTCATTAAATACCTGCAAATTTGACCGGCGGTCAATAAAAAATGAGGCGCTCACCGGCGAGATTGTCCAAAGACGTACCGGCTGAAAAGTCCAACAGGACATCTCTTGCCGGAAGGCAAACCCGAAGATCAGGACCTTTCAACAAGCATCTTGAACGTCACAGGGTGTCCAATCGCGATAACCCAAGGCATACTTCAACACAAAGGCGCCGGCACGACAGCAAGACACCTTAATAGGTTGAGGGTATGCGGGTTGCGCTCGATGACGCCTTCCGAACGCAGGTCGCACACCAGTCCCTTCGCTGTTCTTCAGTTTATTGGCGCTTGACGCTATTAGTGCCTTGCGCTAACATAGGTACCATGATCCGGACATTCAAATGCAAAGAGACTGAGAAAATTTTCAGGCGCAGGCGCTCCTCGAAATTGCCTGCCGATATTCAACGGATTATCATGCGCAAATTGACTGTGCTGAACGCTGCGCCCAGCCTCGATGCCCTGCGCGTTCCACCGGGAAACCATTTGGAGGCCATGGGGGGAGAGCGGGAAGGCCAATACGGCGTCCGTATCAATGACCAGTGGCGCATATGTTTTAAGTGGCATGAAGGAAATGCATATGATGTCGAAATCGTCGATTATCACTAGAAAGAGGGAAGATCCCATGGTCGAAGAGAAAATGGCGCCTATCCACCCCGGCGAGATTCTTAAAGAGGACTTCATGGCCCCCATGGGAATCAGCCAGTACCTCTTGGCCAAGGACATCGGAGTTGATCCCCGGCGGATCAATGCGATCGTTCATGGAAAGCGCGCCGTTACTGCCGATACGGCTCTGCGCCTTGGCCGCTACTTTGGAATCGAGCCCGAGTTCTGGATGAATCTTCAGACCCATTATGATCTTGAGGTAGAGTCTGACCGGCTGGCCGGGAAGTTGGAGCAGGAAGTTAAGATATATTCGGCGGCTTAAAGAGACAAAAGGGGCTGCGCTCATCGCGCAGCCCCTTGAATTTTCTGGCGGGGTGGAAGGGACTTGAACCCTCGGCCTCCGGCGTGACAGAGCGGTTTTGAGGAACACTTAACCCATTGAGGACCCCTGATAAGACGGCGGGAAGGCTTGACCTCGGCATTATTTTGTTATAACGTATGGTGTAACAAGGGTGTGCTGTTATGCGTGCTACCGTAACACAAATTGGTAATTCAACCGGCGTTATCCTGCCGAAGGAGGCGGTGGCTCGCCTCAAGGTCAAGAAGGGCGACAGCGTGTTTTTGACGGAAACACCTGACGGCTACGTCATCACGCCTTACGATCCGGAATTCGAGGCGCAAATGGAAGCGGCTCGGCGCGGTATGGCTAAGTACCGGAATGCTCTGCATGAGCTTGCCAAGAAATGACCTGGCATTGGCTTATCGAGGGGGTTGTCATTGCCGTGCACGGCGAACTGATTGCCGAACATGGCGGAAGCCCTGGTATCCGTGATGCCGGTCTGTTGGCATCGGCCCTTGCGCGTCCGCAAAACCGAGCGGCTTATGGCGAGCCGTCCGTATTTGATCTGGCTGCCGCTTATGCGTTCGGCATCATTCGGAACCATCCTTTTGTGGATGGCAACAAGCGCGCGGGGTTTCTTGCCGCCTACGTGTTTCTTGGTCTCAACGGATGGGAATTGATGTCATCGGAAGCAGAAGCCGTGGCCGCTGTGCTTGCTTTGGCAAAAGGTGAAATGGACGAAGCCGGTTTTGCCGACTGGCTTAAAACCAAGTCCACTATTTGCAAAAAGGGCCCAGCCTGATCGACTGGACCCTGATGTTTTCTGGCGGGGTGGAAGGGACTTGAACCCTCGGCCTCCGGCGTGACAGGCCGGCGTTATAACCAACTTAACTACCACCCCGATGTATCATAGGCGGAACAGGGCTCGAACCTGTGACCCCCGGCTTGTAAGGCCGATGCTCTCCCAGCTGAGCTACCCGCCCAAAATCCACCCCCGTAGATACTGAGGGGGTGAGGAAAGACAGGCTCCTTGCCCGTTGTTCAAAAGTTCTTCATTATCAGAGATACGTCCAAGATGTCAAGCCGTTTTGCTCGGCCCAAACATCCGGAACTCACCGTGAAAGGCAGCGCCGGATCGCTGGCCGGCGCTTTCGTCAGTGCGCGCGAATCTCGTCGCCGGCCGGTTTTTCCGGCAAAATGACCGGTGAGGAAGGTTCCGGTTCCTTGAACAGATTTCCGGCTTCGTCCGGCACCAACGCCAGTCTCAGCACGTCGTCCATATGATTTACCAGCTCGATGTTTATTTCTTCGAGAATCTTTGACGGAATCTCCTTCAAGTCCTTGGCGTTCTCTTTCGGGATTAAAACGGTCTTGATGAGCGCCCGGTGCGCGGCAAGAATTTTCTCCTTCAGTCCGCCGATTGGAAGGACCCGGCCCCTGAGAGTGATCTCGCCCGTCATGGCCACATCGCTTCTTACCGGAATTCTGCTGAGAGCCGAAACAATCGATGTCGCCATGGTGATTCCCGCTGACGGGCCGTCCTTGGGAATGGCCCCTTCAGGGACATGGACGTGGATATCGAGGTTCTGGTGGAAATCCGGATCGAGCCTGAATTGTTTTGCGCGCGACCTGACGTAGCTCAAAGCCGCCTGAGCCGACTCCTGCATCACCTCGCCCAGTTTTCCGGTTATCGTCACCTTACCCTTTCCCGGCATGATGACTGTTTCGATCCCGAGAATGTCTCCCCCGAATTCGGTCCATGCAAGACCCATCGAAAGTCCGATCTCGTCCTCTTCCTCAGCGCGTCCGTAGTGGAACTTGGGAATTCCGAGAAAGTCCTGAATATGGTTCTCGGTAAGCTCCACCCTGGTTTCAGGCCCGTTGCGCACAACTTCCTTGGCCACCTTGCGGCAAACGGCGCCGATTTCGCGCTCCAGGTTCCGTACTCCGGCTTCCTTGGTGTAGTGGCGGATTATGAAGAACAGGATATCGTCGTTGAAATCTATATTGTCCGAGCTTATGCCGTTAGCTATCGACTGTTTCTTTATCAGAAAATTTCTTGCGATGTTGAGCTTATCGTACTCGGTATAGCCGGCGAGCTGTATTACCTCCATCCTGTCCCGAAGGGGAGGAGGAATCGAATGCAGCGTATTGGCCGTCGTGATGAAGAATACCTCCGAGAGGTCATAATCCAGGTCGAGATAATGATCGTTGAAAGCAAAATTTTGCTCCGGGTCGAGCACTTCGAGCAATGCCGCAGAAGGATCGCCACGAAAATCCATGCTCATCTTATCTATTTCATCGAGGCAAAATACCGGATTATTGCTCTTGACCTTCTTCAGACACTGAATGATCTTGCCGGGCAGGGCGCCGATGTAGGTGCGCCTGTGGCCTCGAATTTCAGCCTCATCCCGCACACCTCCGAGCGAAAGCCGGATAAAGTTGCGGTTCATGGATCTTGCGATCGAACGCGCAAGCGAAGTCTTTCCAACCCCGGGAGGCCCGACGAAACAAAGAATGGGGCCCTTTATCTTCTTTACGAGCGCCTGCACTGCCAGGTACTCGATGATGCGTTCCTTTGGCTTTTCCAGGCCGTAGTGATCTTCGTCCAGAATTCGTGTGGCTTCGTCTATATCGATCTTGTCCTTGGTTCTTTCATACCAGGGCAATGAAAGGATCCAGTCGATATAGTTGCGCACAACGGTCGCTTCGGCGCTCATCGGGGACATCAGCTTGAGTTTCTTAAACTCGGCCCGAACCTTGGCAGCCGCTTCATGGGAAAGTTTCTTTCTCTTTATGCGCTTTTCAATCTCTTCGATTTCGGATTTGAAATCGTCCTTTTCACCCATTTCCTTCTGAATCGCGCGCATCTGCTCGTTGAGATAGTATTCGCGCTGGGTCTTTTCCATCTGCTTTTTGACCCGGCCTTTGATGCGCTCCTCTGTCTGGATGATCTCAATTTCCGACCTGATAAGTCCGAAAAGCCTCTCCAGTCTCTGCAAAACACTCAGGGTGTCGAGCAGCTTCTGTTTGGCCTCCAGCTTGAAAGGCATATATGAAGCAACTGTATCTGCAAGCCGGGAAGGATTCTCGACCGCCGCAACTGCGTCCAGGATTTCCTGCGTTATCTTCTTGTTGTGTTTGGAATAAGCCTCGAAAGAGGATTTGACGCCCCGCATGAGAGCTTCGACTTCAACCGACTTTTCGGAGGTCTCCGCGAGTTCCTCCAGTTGCGCCATAAAATGGTCCGGATGAGGAACGAAACTGATTATCCTGGCTCGGCAGTCGCCTTCCACAAGCACTTTTACAGTCCCGTCCGGCAAACGGAGGATCTGCAGAATATTTGCCACCGTCCCCACGCGATAGATGTCGCCTTCGCCGGGCGTGTCGGTCTTGGCCTTCGTCTGGGCTGCCAGAAAGATCTTCTTGTCGGTTCCCATAGCCTTATCGAGGGCGTTCACGGACTTGTCACGCCCAACGAACAGAGGAACCACCATCGACGGGAATACCACGATATCTCTTAGAGGCAGAAGGGGCATGATAAAGATATTGTCTTGCTGGCCTTCTTTGGTGCGAGTTAATTTAAACATTACCAGTCATTCTCCTGGTCTTGAAAATTTCAAATAAAATGTCTTGATGTGGGGGAAAAAGGACCGGATTCTCCCTTCAGGTCTGAATCTGATGGGTTTCCGGGACCGTCATCACCCCGATCAATCCATTTTCAAAATCACGCTGACTCCTGGTCCTGGCCGCGGTACAGGAGCAGGGGCTTGCTGCTCTTGGTGACCACGTCCTCATTGATGATGCACTCCTGAATTTCAGGGTGGGACGGAAGATCGTACATGATGTCCAGCATGATATTTTCCATGATTGACCTGAGACCTCGCGCCCCGGATTTGCGCCTGATGGCTTCCTTGGAAATCGTTCTCAGGACACCGTCGGTAAATCGCAACCGAACGTTTTCAAGCTCGAACAGTTTCTTGTATTGTTTGATAAGCGCGTTCTTGGGCTCGCTCAGAATGTTCACCAGTTCATCTTCCGTAAGCTCGCTCAAGGTTGCAATAACCGGCAGGCGGCCTACGAACTCGGGAATCATCCCGAATTTGAGCAGGTCTTCCGGCTGTACGTGCCGCAGCACCTCGCCCACACTCTTTTCATCCTTGCTGCGGATTTCAGCGCCAAACCCCATGCCCTTCACACCGATGCGGCCATGAATGATGCTCTCCAGGTAATTGAAAGCCCCTCCACAGATAAAAAGGATGTTGGTAGTATCTATCTTGATGAACTCCTGCTGCGGATGTTTGCGGCCGCCCTTCGGAGGCACGTTGGCCACGGTGCCCTCGAGAATCTTCAAAAGCGCCTGCTGGACGCCTTCTCCGGAGACATCGCGGGTTATGGACGGGCTATCGGATTTCTTGGCGATCTTGTCAATTTCATCGACATAGACTATTCCCCGTGACGCCTTCTCGATATCGTAGTCCGCGGCCTGAATCAGGCTTACCAGGATATTTTCCACATCTTCGCCAACGTAACCGGCTTCGGTAAGAGTGGTTGCATCGGCTATTGTGAAGGGCACGTTGAGAATACGTGCCAGCGTTTGTGCTAAAAGGGTCTTTCCCGAGCCGGTCGGGCCGATCATCAGGATGTTGCTCTTCTGGAGTTCGACGTCGTTCTTGTCGACCTTGAGTTCTATACGTTTGTAATGGTTGTGGACAGCCACGGAGAGGACCTTTTTTGCCCTTTCCTGGCCGATCACATACTGATCCAGCACGGATTTGATTTCAGCCGGCTTGGGAATCTGTGTCGCCCTGGCAGCCCCTTCTCTTTCATACTCCTCGGCAATGATGTCATTGCAAAGTTCCACGCATTCATCACAGATATAAACCGTGGGACCGGCAATGAGTTTCTTCACCTCGTCCTGGCTTTTTCCGCAAAAGGAGCATCTAAGCTCGCCGCCTCGGTCGTCACGCTTCCTAGCCATCAAATCCTCCTTGGCCCATTCCCCTCGTAGTGATTCTGCCCTCTAAAAGAATATCGGGCGGATTTAAATATTTATTAACTAAATCTTGTCCAGGGTCCGGTAGGCCGAATTATTATAACCATCGGATAAAAATTAAGCTACCTCAAATTGCGCTCCTTCTAGATCGGAGCCTTTCTCGAAGGGCTGGAGTGGAAATGCGAGCAATGCATTCGGGCCAAAGACACTACCCGTCAGGCGCTCTTCGGATTCCAGGCGGTTCCCTTCGCATGAAAATAATGCATGCTTCATGCCGCGTGTGATCAGGGTATCCGATTTTTACTCCCGGCTAACCCCGGGCTCTAATTTCTTCAGCTCCCGCGACCCTTTCTGACAGATTCCGTTCCTGCCTGGAATCCAATGGCTGTTTCACGATGCATCGGCGTCCCTGTCCTCGTGGAACAATCCCGGAAATCTTTGCCGATGTTTTGGCGTTAATCGGTCTCGACCGGACTGTTTTCGAGACGTGCTTTCGAACATTTAATACCCGGATTTTGGAAAGTCCACCGGTTAATGGGCGGTCTGAGTGAAAATGCGGGCTGAAGTTGTCTTAAAGGGGGATAGTCTGGTGGATATTTATCGCGTGTATCGTTTTCCAGGAGGAGCGCTATTCCTTGAACGGCAAAATGATGTAAATAATATTTCCGTTGTGCTGGGGTTCGCAGCCCACCTTGCCGCCGTGTATTCCCACCACGTTTTTTACAAAATTAAGTCCATGTCCAGTCCCGCTTTCAGTCCGGCTGCCGGCTCGAAAACCCTCTTCGAAGACCCGCCCACATTCTTCAGTGCTAAGCGGTCTGCCCGTAGTGAAAAAATTGAACCGTACGCCCGGTTTGTCCTGTCCGAACATGTCCTTTATAATCTGCCGGTTTAAAGAGAAAAGTTTAACAGAGTCTCCCGACTCGCTTTCGATAGCCCCGGTGTATTTGATCGCATTCGAGAAAAAGTTATCAAAAACCTGTGATATCAACCCCTTATCGACAAAAAGGGTGACCTGCTCATCCGGAACGTTTTCGATCCTGTCGTCCACAACCATCCCTTTTTTCTCGAATTCGCTGGAGTACCGATCGAGAAGGGGCTCCACAATCTCCGTGCGGAAGTTGCACGACTGCTTTCTGAGCACGTAGGTGCCCTTCTGGAAATGGTCCTTGCGGAAAAGGGTTTCCAGGAACAGGCTCGTGTGTTCGTAATGCCGGGAAAGGGCCGAATACTCGGCGCGGAGCCCGATGTTCGTCTCATGAAGTGTTTCGGTGGCGTTTTGCAGAGACTGCGCCACAGCTTCGCAGACCGCCGCGTCCTCGATGATCTTTCGAGTCAGGGCCTCTATCCCTTCGTAGTTTGCCATCATCTTTCGCAACCGGATCAGGAACAGCTTGTAGTACATATTCGGTGTGATGACGTTGTGTTCTATATCGGATACAAGCTGGTTTATAAATTTGATGTGATCGATGTTCTGCTGGACCAGTAATTTCTGGTGCAGATTGTACCCGATCCGGTTGGTGAATTTTTCGAGAAAGAACTGTTTTCGTTCATCGACTGCTACCTTGGGGTTTATTTCAAAGACGCCGAGCACGGAACTCCGGCCCAGAAACGGCAAAATATTCCCAAGCGCCTGGTTGCCCCGAACGGGGAAAAACCACGACTCGTCGGTCTCGACCACATGTTCGAGCACCACTGCCTTATGATTCGTTCGTTTTTCCGGTGGGATCAGTCCCTGCCTGCTGGTGCAGACCAGCTCCAGTTGAGAGCTTTTGGGATCTATAATGTATAATCTGCTTTCGAGGCCGAAGAACTCCTTTGGAACAGCCACGCAAATCTGGTAAAGGCTGTCTATGGTATTGAATTCCTGGGCAAGGTCGAAGAAAGTTGCAAATGCCTCCTCCTGCGAACGCTCGAAATTGTACCTTTGATAATTTTCCTTTTTTTCCTTCACCCTCACATCGATGCAATGCATCGTCTCCTCCGGTGAAATACTCCCCCCCTGTCTGCAGGCGTCACAGCCGGCCAGTTCACTCGCGTCCATGATTTCTCCAAGATCGCACTTCTCAAAATGTCTATAAACATACCGGAAATAAAGCGCGGCAAGAGAATTCTATCAAGAACATTCAACTCTCTCAATCAGTTTAAGTACTCGTAATTAAATCGTCACGAGGCAGAAACCGTCTACTGGCAACATTTTGTAACCTTTTTGAAAACATACGGCGGTTCGAAACTTGAAATATGGTCCTGCCGGTTTACGCCGGGTTTTTACTATGATATTGCAAATATAAATTAGAAGAGCCGGAAAATGAATTCCACCCTGCAAAGGGTTCTGTTCAGATTTTGTTCCGGTCCAACCCAATGGATTGAAAAGTAGCGTGGAGAATCAAATGGCACACGTCAATCTTTCTGATTTTGAAGAAATCTCCGTGCTCGTAGTCGGTGATGCAATCTTAGACCGTTACCTTTGGGGGCGGGTGAGCAGAATATCACCGGAAGCCCCGGTCCCGGTCGTAAAAATTGAGAGCCGTACCTACCGTTTGGGGGGGGCCGCCAATGTGGCGGCCAACCTCGCTTCTCTGGGCTGCCGGGTGAGCCTTTTGGGAATCAAAGGGAGCGACAGCTCCGGAGAACTCCTTTCGCGGCTCATAAAAGAAAGCGGGATTGACGACCATCTCTTCACAATGGCCTCACCACGCCCCACGACTACCAAAACGCGCGTCATGTCGCAGGGGCAGCAGCTTTTGAGACTGGACGAGGAAGAAATCGGGCCAATTTGTCCCGATGAATCGGAAGCCCTGCTCCATCGCGCGCTTGAACTCATTGAGAAAGCAAAAGTGGTTATCCTTTCAGACTATGGGAAGGGGATTTTGGACGGTCCTTGCTGTTCCGCCCTCATTCAGGGCGCCCGCCGTAAGAAAGTGCCGGTTCTGGTCGATCCAAAAGGTAAAGACTGGACCAAATACGACGGGGCGACCTGCATAACGCCCAACACCACGGAGCTTGAGCTTGTCTCCGGCAGGCAGATCGTCTCCGAGGAAACCCTCATGGATGCCGGTCAGGAACAGATCGATAGTCTTCGGATCGACCGGCTCCTGGTGACCAGAGGACCGAAAGGAATGGCACTGTTTTCCCCCAACCGTCCTCCTGTTTTGATTCCCACTCAGGCGCGTGATGTTTTTGACGTTTCAGGCGCCGGGGACACGGTAATCGCCACGACCGCCGCCGGCATAGGAGCAGGCATGGATTGGCCGGATGCGGCAAGGCTGGCAAACATGGCGGCAGGAATTGTCGTGGGGAAGGTGGGAACCAATCCCATTCGGGCCGAGGAGCTTTCCCTGGCATTGAGACAGGGGCAGGATGGAACACAGAGGAAGATATGCGACCGGGCTTCAGCGGTGTTTTTGGTCAGCGCATGGAGGGCCATGGGGGACAAAGTAGTTTTTACCAACGGATGCTTCGATATACTACACGCTGGTCATATTCGTCTCCTCCATGCGTCCGCCGATGAAGGAGAGCGGCTTATAGTAGGTTTGAACTCGGATGTATCGGTAAAACGCTTAAAGGGAGTGCATCGCCCCATACTGCCTCAACAGGACAGGGCCTCTCTTCTGGCTGCGCTTGGCTGTGTGGATATGGTGGTCATTTTTGATGAGGACACCCCTCTGGAACTCATAAAAATATTAAGACCCGACGTGCTTGTAAAAGGGGCCGATTACACCCGGAAAACCATTGTCGGGCATGAACTTGTAGAAGGATGGGGAGGGCGGATCGTGCTGGCGCCCCTGATCGAAAATCTCAGCACCACAGGTATCGTTGAGCGGGTCAAAGGAAAAACCTGAAATCCGGCGGCCTTAACCTCCACGCCGCCCGCGACCGGAATTTTGGCTCTTGACCGGCTGGTTATAATGACATGGGCTGGAAAGACAAAGGTTCTTTCCTCTTTGGGAGAGTCAGGTTCTCCTCCTCCTTTTCCTGACTCTCCTTTTTTTTCCAAACTCGATGTAATTTCCCTGTCTCCTGGGTCCTTTTGGGTTTTCCTTGTATAGCAAAGCGTTTAACAAATCATGTACTTTCCGGGCTTCATCAAATACTGTGCCCCTCCTTCACGATTGGGGTGTAAGCCCTATTTATTTTCTACATATACTTGGTATAGTGAAATACATTCGCTACTTGGAAATCCCACATAACTACCTGGACCCCCATGAGAGTACACGGGCTCTGACTTTCGGAACAGGAGTTCCCATGGAAATGACCAAGAGCTTCGGCAAAATCAACAATGCTGAATCAATGGACTCCTTCGCCCAGGTTGCTTCAGCAGGGAATATGTACTCCCGCGGCCAGACCCGCGAAAAAAGATGGCGTATTATTTCCGACTACTTTCGTGTCTTGGACGATATGAAAGGACCTATAGCGGTCGAATCCGATCTGCCCTGTTCGAAAGAATGGGTTGCGGAAGCTATTCTCCAGGAACTTGCGGAAGAGCCGGAGTATGATTTGAGGCGCCGTCTCGAAATCGCCTATGTTCGGCTTGAGTCCTTTATTGCGTACAAGGAATACCGCATCATCGAGGATTTCAAAGATGCGAGCCTGCGCGCGCAACTGATTGCAGACATGAGAGATCCCACAAGCATCCTGAGGTCCGCGCGAATAATGAAAGGGGCCAGGGGAGAACGGGCTGTCAGGCTGCAGGAAAAGATTTATGAGAAGATGAGCGCAAGGCGCTTGGAGCTTCGAAGGACCTGTGGGTACTGCTGTGCCTGAGATGCAAAGCGGGTAAAACTTCCATTACTCTCTTGCCGGGGCAGTCGCGGAAGACGGATCATTTCGGGTCGTTGTTAAAAGAACCTTCCGATATCTTTGATCTCCAACGTCAATCTGTTCTTGAATCCATTCCAGCCCACATTGAAAACCATGTCCAGGACATGCTCCCCACCAGGGCATGGTCGATTTTCTATTTCACTCCGGATTTCTGAGAAGCGCCGAGCGCCTCTCCACCAGACACATTCCAATCCGTTTTCCAGTTCCAGTTTCACATGATTTTGATCTTTCCCGAATGTTCTGGAAGATTTGAACTTTGCGCCGCTCAAGGCGAAAACCGGGGCGGGATTGCCCATCCCGTGAGGCTCAAGGTCTTCCAATGCCTGAAACAACTCAGGGCCGATCAGGGTCAAGGGTAGTTCCAGATCGACATTTCCGTGCGGAATGAAGATTTCCGGTTCGTATTGCCTCGAAATCTCCTCAAAACGGGAAGCGAATTCCTTGATTCGATGGACCTCGATTGTCAGACCGGCCGCTGCTTTATGTCCGCCCCATTTTACAAGCAGCCCGGCGCACATCGAAAGAGCATGGTGTATATCGAACCCTGGAATGCTCCTGGCTGAGCCTCTCGCAATCCCATGCCTTTCGTCTATCGAGAATATAACTACCGGGGCGTAGTGGAGGTCCTGCTGCACCCTGGAGGCAACGATACCGACGACGCCCTGAGGCCATTCCGGACTCCCCATTACCAGCGTTCTTCCGGCTGGAGGCTGTTCGGCAAGTTTCACGCGAATGTCCCTGAGTATCTTCTCTTCCTGGAGCTGCCGTCTGGCGTTCAGGTCGTTCAGCTCTCGGGCCAGTTCCATCAGCTTGGGCTGATGGTCTGAAATCAGTAGATCGTATGCGGTCTGTCCCTCGGCAATGCGGCCGGCCGCATTTATGCGAGGTCCCAAATAGAAGCCGATATGTCCGGCGGTCAACGTCTTTCCCGCCAGACCCGAGGTTGCGGCAAGGTGCAGGAGGGGAGCGCTGGCATTAGCATTAAGATTCCTCAGTCCGTTTTGAACCAGAATACGGTTTGCCGAGACGAGCGGGACTAAATCGGTGATTGTCCCGGTCGCTGCAAGGGCAAGGTACTTCCCACCGATCTGGGGGAGGGTGAATCCTGTGTCTTCCTTACGCAGGGCTTGCCTCAAGCTTGCCAGAAAAAGGAAGCTCAGGCCTGAGGCGCAGAACTCCTTAAAATGAGAACAGCATCCAGGGTGCTTCGGATTTATAAGGACTGAAGCCGGGGCAACCGCCTGTCCGGGATCTGACGATGGAAGAAACGCAGGGACCTCGTGATGGTCGATCACTATGCATTCGGCGCCCATGGAGCGCGCCGTTCGGATAGGTTTGAAGTCGAGTGTGCCGCAATCGAGCGCAAGAAAGATCTTTGCATCGGGGTTTTCGGTAACGGCGCGCTCAGGGATGCCGTATCCTTCGTCGCGAGATGGGATTACGACCCTGAAGTTCTCATATCCGGCATCGCGGAAAAAAAGGGCGATTTGCGCCGCAGATGTAATTCCGTCGCAGTCATAATCGGCAACAATAACTATTTTATGCCCGCGGATCATGTGCTTGGCCAACAACGCTGCGCCTTCGGCCATTCCACGCATGGCGAGATGTCCGGAAAGATCTTTGAGTTTTCCGCAAATCGAAGCTAAATCGAGGTTGCGGTTTTGCAAAATGATGTCTATTACATCCGCAACCGATGCTGGCGTGCGGCGGCTCACCATTTTCCAATGCGGTCGAATGCGGCTGTCCCGTCCCATAGGGTCTCCACGCTGCTCTTGCGGTTGACAGGTTGGCTCAGGCGCTTCATTGCACGTCCGAAAAGCGAAGGATCAGCACAGATCCGGAGCTTTACCTGCCGCGAAAAAGATAGCCGGCAATTTGCCGGTCTCTTATACCATCTGGATGGCTTGGGGTCGAGCGCGCCGAATCAAAAAGCGGAAGATCAAAATTGCGACAGGATGTGTTATTAGGTTTCCCTTGCGGACGGAGAACTGCTATAAGATGCTGCCGTATTTTTGGAGAACCAGGAGGGTAGGGTCTGTTTTTCGCAGATAACATTCGAATTTGGACAAAACCGGCAAGTTAGTGGAAAAACAGAAACAATCCGGCGAAAAACAGGTTAGAACGAATTTTGCTCAATGCGGGGGATGAGATTAAAGTCCCTAAAACAAAGGGGAAATAGAAAAATTTCCAGTATCCGGACTTCCCGCATTTCCCTTCTCGATGATTTGCCGAGTTCCAATAGTTATTAGGAGTTGATGAATGGATACTTTCATTTACATAATGAATTTCATTAAGGATAGAAATGTAGCATCGGTTACCCCAACTTCCTCGGTCGGAGTTAAGAAAGTCTGCAGCAAAATAGATTTCAGTCAAAATAATTTGATTGTGGAATATGGCCCCGGGACAGGTGTTTTTTCAAAATACATGCTGCAGAAGATGAGGGAAGCCTCCCGTCTCATACTCATTGAAAGAAATGGGAGTTTCAATTCCATTCTTAAACAGAAGATCAACGATCCCAGAGCGGTTCTGGTGCACGACAGCGCCGAAAATGTACTCCAGACCCTGAGAGCATGTAAAGAATCTGAAGCCGATTATATAATTTCAGGAATCCCATTTTCCTTTCTGAATTCCGATCTGAAACACCGGATATTGTACAACACGCATCGAGCCCTGAAAAAAGGGGGCAAATTTCTCGTTTACCAAACCTGCTTCCAGACTAACAATCATCTCAAGGTTCATCTCCAGAAGTACTTTCCGATCGTGAATTCCAAATACGAGCTGGTCAATATTCCGCCTCTCAGGACTTACGAAGCTATCAAAACCTGATTGGAGACACCTGTTTCCGTCGGAATGCCCCGATAGAATTGAGACGGCAATGCCTCCGGCGATGCTTCCATGCGGGCCCTGCCCTGGTTTTTTATTGCGTGAATGGGTCCTCCACATCGCTTCCAAAACAGGAGTGAGAACAATGCTGAATTGGGTTTTGTCGGCTTTTTTTGTCCTTGCGATCATGACAGGTGCTTTGGGGTTTATCGGTTTGGCCGGGTCGGCGACATGGATAGTCCAGATGCTATTTTTTCTTTTTGTGATCGCTTTCGTCACGGGGCTATATTGGAGACGGCGCGGCTGGGACGGAAAGTAGCCGAACCCTGAACGCTAAGCGAGGAGAGGGGAGCTTCCTGCTCCGCGACCGCAGCTCCACGCTTTTGCCCTTCCTCATTGGCACACCCCTTGCTCATCTTTTCCCCGGTGAAATTAACCAATTTTAATAACCGCAAAGTGGCGGCCTGGGAATGAGTTTATCTAGAACCTTATTTGGCGTGATGCTGGTGGCCTGCATGATCGCTGGCTTTGCTCCAACCTTATGCGAAGCAGCAGGTAAGGACAACCCGGAAACCAGAATAATAGGGTTGCGTGTTTCGGTCAAGGGAACCCTGACACGTCTGATTTTTGACGCGGAAGGCGCTAAGCCAAAAGAGATAGGCCCGGAATCAGACGACGGTATCTCCGTTTTCTTTTCTCAAATAAATACAAAGCTAAACGACAATGTTATCAAAGACGGCAAAGCTGCCGCCAAAGAGGTTAAGTTCAGACGGGAGAGCGGTTTTTTTGAGGTCATTTTCAGACGGAAGAACGTATCGGTTGCTTCCAGCATACGAGATGGTAAGAAGGGGCATTACACTTTGACCCTGGACTTGACCCCCGGCAAATCAGGGAAGGATTCCCAGAGAACCTCGAAAGAGCCGCCTGAGGACACCGCGGCGAAATCAGAGGCAAAAGCGCCGCAGCCTGAATCGAAAAGGCTGGAGACCGCTGACCTGTTCGGCTCAAAAACAGTCCAACAGGTAAAAAGCTCTGCAGTCTCTGCGCGTTCGCCCAAAGCAGAGGAGCCGCCGCATGCGGGTGGGACTGCCGCCAACTCAAAGGCGTTTGTGGAAATGGACGCCAATGCTCTTGCCCTCTATAACAGCGCCAACGACCGGTTCGAGAACTGTTCGAGAAGCCTCGTGCTTTGCGCTCCGGAAGTCATTGAAGCCTACAATGAGGCGCTTAAAGCATGCCCCCGGTCGCCGCTGGCCCCCTTGGCGATCTATAGGGTTGGCTTGGCCCACTCCACTAAAGGAGATTATGTGAAGGCCGACAAACTCTTCAAACAGGTGATCTCCGAATGGCCGGATCACCCGTTTGCAACCCGCTGCTGGATATCGATAGGCGAGATTTGCAATAAGAGACAGGCTTACCTGGAGGCAATGGAAGCGTTTCGGTCGGCGTTGCGCGTCGCAGTCGAAACCGACGACAAAGCGGCTGCTTCTTTTGAACTCGGCAAGGTTTTTCAGATTCTGGGGGTGAACAAAGAAGCCCTGGAGATGCTGAACAACTGCCTCAGCCTGGTTCCGAATTATTATTTGAAAAGGCCTGAAGTTCTTCGGTGCTTAGGCGAGGCATACTTCGGGCTTGGCAACAGCGAAAAGGCAAAGGAGCCCCTTCTGAGATATATAAACTACCAGCAGAGCGCTCCAGACCAGGATATGGTTTTGGCTAAAATCGCAGAGATTTTGCTGAATCAGGGGGAGGTAGGCGCTGCGAACAAACTGTATTCCTTCGTCGCAAAATATTACACCGGTTCCGAAGGAGACCTGATCTGCAAAATACGCAAGGGAGAGTTGACCGAGAAAGAAAACCTGGACGAGGCGATTAAAATTTTTGATGATCTGCGCAGTAAAGACCTGTCTCCGAGCCTTCGAGGGATCGTACTAATGAAACTGGCCGCGCTGAATCTGCAAAGATCAAATCCTGAGCGAGGCCTGGAACTGCTGGAGGAAGCTTTCCCCGCAAAAAACGACGGCTCCTCCGGAGCACGCGAGCCGGCAGCCTTGAGGGAAAGAATCATTTGCGAACTAGTCAGGCAATACTACTCCGAAAAGGATTACATAAAGGTAGTTCAGTTGTACGAAAAGTATCACCGCATCATCGATTCTTTACAGTCCTCGCCCGCACTGGAACAGGTCGCCGAGAGTTATGCCTCGCTGAGATTCTATGCGAATGCTCTCGCAATTTTCGACAAGATCATTGCAAAAGGTCAAAAGAAAAACGATGGGCTGCTGCTCCGGTGCGCAATCTATGCGTTGCGGTTGAATGACAACGGCAGGTCTTTTCAGTTCTGTAAACTTGTTCAAAGCGAAGCCCTGGAATTGAAAAAATCCGAAATACTCGGTCACATTTTCTATCGCGACCAGAAATACCCTGATGCCTTGAAATATTTCGGCAAAGTTGTTCAGAGCGGAAAAGAATTCGAGTTGGATGACCCCAATTCTGCTGTCGTCTATGGGTACAGCTTATACCAGACAAAGAAATTTGATGAGGCGATATCTGTTCTTAAGAAAGCGATGCACGCGATGAAAACGGATGATACCAGCGTCCTGCGGTCGGTTCTAATGACGCTCAGCAAGTGTTTCGCCGAGCAGAAGCAGTACCAGAGTGCGGCGGACATGTTGGAATCGGCAAAGCAATATTCCGGCGAAGATCAGATAAACGAGCTTTCCTATGAAATTTCAAAGCTCTATATCACCGCAGGGCAGATGGACAAGGCGATACAGAGCCTGAACCAACTCAAAGGAACCGAGCATCCCTTCTGGGCGATAGTCGCCCAGGAGCAGCTCAATACAATCGATATGAGCCGGACTAACACGCTCCCCTGACCTTAGACCGGGCACACGATGAATGTACTTCTGATAGAAACGGATACCAGAGATACTCAAAACCTGTCCTCTTTCTTGAGAGACCAGGGGCATCTTTGTATACTGACGGATTCTGCCAGATCGGCAAAAAACCTGCTGAAAAAAGAGTCTCCCGGCCTTGTGCTTCTCCATTTGAACGGCAGTCCGGCCTATGCGCTGGATTTTCTGGAAACCGCGCGTAATCTTGAACCTCCTGTGCCGGTAATCGTGGTTACTCGAAAGCCAAAGCTCGACGAGGCCGTCCAAGCCGTTAAGAAAGGCGCCTACGATTTCTGGACAAAGCCCATCGAGCCGGAGCGCCTGGCGAAGACCATCGAGCTGATTGAGCAAACCGTCATCAGGTCAATCCGGAATTCGGCTCTCCAAGATGCTGACGATCAGATAATCTCGGTGGACCCTGCTCTGTGTTCGATCAAGGCCCTTGCCAGGAAAGTGGCCCCGAGCAACGCTGCCGTTTTTATCCAGGGGGAGAGCGGTACCGGCAAAGAACTCTTCGCCCGCTACATCCACAACCAAGGTCGGCGAAAAGACAAACCCTTCATTGCCATCAACTGCGCGGCCCTTCCAGAGACTCTTCTGGAGAGCGAACTGTTCGGTTATGAAAAAGGCGCCTTCACAGGCGCTATCAGGAACAGAGAAGGTAAATTCGAGTTGGCCCATACCGGGACACTTCTTCTCGACGAGATTACGGAAATTCCCGTTCATCTTCAGGCAAAACTGCTCAGGGTGCTTCAGGAAGGCGAAGTGGACCGTTTGGGCGGCAAGTATCCCGTGCCGGTTGATGTCAGGATCGTTGCGACTACAAATGTCAGGATCGAAGAACTGGTAAAAGAGGGCAAATTCAGAAAAGACCTGTATTACCGGATAAACGTGATTCCTCTCAAAATACCTCCTTTAAGGGAGCGGCCCGGTGATGTCGTGCGGTTGGCAGAGTACTTCCTTGCGAACTACAGCAAGGATAACGGCTCCCAAATCAAGACTTTTGCGCCGGAAGCCTTGAAAAAGATTATCGACTACTCCTGGCCGGGTAACGTCCGGGAACTTCAAAACGTGGTTCAGCGTGCAGTACTTATTTCCGATTCGACCATCGTCAGCCGAGAGTGCATTATTCTGGAACCGGAATTGGAAGATAACGCAGCCCCGGGCCCCGGTTTTTCCCTGATGCCCCTTTGCGAAGTAGAGAAGATGATGATCGAGAAGGCACTTTCCACGGTGGATGGAAATCGAACCAAAGCGGCCGACATTCTGGGCATCAGTGTAAGAACTCTCCGCAACAAGCTCGCCGAATACCGTCAAGCCATTGGAATGTAGAATGGCGCTTTTCATGTCAATTCTTTGACCGAATCTGGTAATCGCTTCAAGAGTATCCCGGAAAAAACGAAGTAATTTCATATCCTGTCTAGTTCTCAATGGGCTCTGGAAAAGTTTATGGAATGGTACGGGATTTGCTCCTGATAGGGCCTGACAGGAAAGGAGTCTGATATGAGCGATCGTATTGTTTTCGATAGAACTGTGCAAATGATCGAGGATCGGCTGAGTCTCAATTCGTTGAACCAAAAACTGATTTCGGGCAATCTGGCGAACATAAACACTCCGGGCTACAGGGCCAAGGAGCTGTCTTTCGAAAGCGCGCTGAGGCAGTCTCTGGAGGATCAGGTGCTCCAGATGGTCCGGTCGAACTCCGAGCACATGGCGCCCGATGAGCCGCTTCAGGCAATGCAGGCTCCGGAAGTGGTCGAAACCGGCCAGGTGGACCTGGATGCCCAAATGGTGGCCCTCACCAAAAATAGCATTGAATATCAGCACATGGTCGGCATCCTGAACAAGAAATTTACGATGCTGAAGACCGCCATAACGGAAGGAGGCATCTAATGGACATTGAGTCGGCGATACAGATCAGTGCATCCGGTCTGAAAGCGAATCGCACCTGGATAAACGTCATCTCATCGAACCTGGCGAATGTGAATACCACGAAAACCTCCGAGGGGACGCCTTATTCGAGGAAGACGGTCATCTACGAATCGGTGCCCGACGAGGGTTTTGGGGCGGAATTGAGCGCTGCCATGAGCGAGACCACAGATAAAGTGAAGGTCTCGGACATTGTTCCGGATAGGCGGGATTTCAAAGAGGTGTACGACCCCGGACATCCCGACGCAAACGCGAAAGGCGTCGTGCTCATGCCGAATATAAATCCGGTCGAGGAAATGGCGAACATGATGAATGCCAGCAGAGCGTATGAAGCAAACCTGGCAGCACTCCAGACCGCCAGGCAGTTGGCTCTGAAGTCGATGGATATCGGCGCCAAATAATCAGGAGAGGGTTTATGCGAATCGATCCTATTATGAAGAACCTGTGTCAGGGGGCCCCGGGCGCGGTAATGCCAAAAGGACAGGGCGGCCCCGAATCGGCCTCGTTTGCCGATCAGTTGAAATCGAAGATCGGAGAAGTGAATCAGCTTCAGAACGATGCAGATACCACAATGGCGAATGCAACGGTCAAGGGAGCTTCCGGCATCCATGAAACGATGATCCACCTGGAAGAGGCCAATATGTCACTGCTGCTGCTGTCCAAAGTCCGGAACAAGGCGATCGATGCATATCATGAAGTCATGCGCATGCAATTCTAGTTTCTGTCCGCATAGGTTCAATCAGAGCCTTGGAGGCATCATATTCGGCTCTCCGCCGGGGCGTCATCCCCGATTAGGGATACGGAAAGAATTGACGGTGCTCAAGGGATGTTTCCGGATTCACAAAGCCATAAACCCTTGCTGAATGTTGCGAGCTTTATAAAATGAATGCAGCGCTCCAATACCTTCAAAAATTTCATGAATATTCCCGAACCCTCACGCTTCCGCAGAAGATTTCATATGGCGGTGGAATAATTGTTTTACTCCTCTCATTGGCTTTTCTTGTCTATTTCAACAACCGAACCGATTACGCGCCGCTGTATTCGGGGCTGTCGCAGAGCGACATGGGAGAAATTGCGCAGGCGCTTAAAGCCAAAAAGATATCTTACCGCCTTTCACCAGGAAGTATAGAGGTGCCAAAGGAACAGATCTATGAAACAAGGCTTACCCTTGCATCTGATGGAATTCCCAAAGGTTCGGGCATGGGATTCGAGATTTTCGACCAGCAGAGACTGGGCAGCACGGAATTCGTCCAGAAGATCAATTATCAGCGCGCGCTGCAGGGGGAACTGGCGAGGACCATAAATGGTATGAGCGAAGTGCTCGAGAGCAGGGTCCACCTGGTCATGCCGGAAGAAAGCCTTTTCAAGGAGGATCTCAAACCACCCAGCGCGGCGGTCGTGCTCAAACTTCGGTCCGGTGCGAAAATGGGAGACAAGGAACTCCAGGGTATCGTGCACCTGGTTGCTGCCACTGTAAGGGGGCTGGAAGAGAGCCGGATCACAGTCATGAGCAACGACGGACAGGTTCTTTATAAGAAAGGCCCGGAAGACCAGCCTTCTCAGATGAGCAACGCTCAAATCGAACGCAAGGAACGCATGGAAGAAGACACGCGTCAGAAAATCCAGACTATGTTGGAACAGGTGGTTGGTTCCAACCGAGTGCTTGCACGGGTCGCGCTCGATCTGGACGCAAACCAGATTCAGATAGCCGAGGAAACATTCAACCCGGACAGCGCAGTCATAAGAAGTCAGCAAAGGACTACCGAGACCACCGAGGGAAAAGAAGCGGGCGTAGCAAAGGGCAATCCGGATATGCCCATCAATATCGAGGGCAAGCTTTTGCAAAACTCTCCCCAGTCGGATGGGGGCAAGGCCGTCAAACAGTTAAACCGCCAGCGTGAAGTCGTAAACTATGAAATAAACAAAACAAGCCGGCAAATCGTCCAGATGCCCGGCAACACAAAGAAGCTGTCGGTAGCCGTCATAGTTGACGGGAAATATGAATCCAAGCCTGGCGCCGACGGTAAACCCAAGCAGACTTACGTGGCAAGGTCCGCTGAAGAAATGAAATCTTTGGAGGAACTGGTCAAGAAAGCAGTCGGCTACAACGAGACGCGAGGCGATCAGATCACTGTTTCCAATATCCCATTTGTTTCCGATATTGGTGGTTCTGAAATGGTCAAGGCTGAAAACAAATACCTTCAGCTTCTGAAAAGCAATCAGAGACTTATTCTAAATATCGGCCTGGTGTTGCTGGTTCTGCTTTTCGTGATTAGGCCCTTCATGCGCAAATTCCGCCAGGTTGCCGACGAAGTGAGACAGATCCCAGCTCCTGTAACCGGACCGTCGATTGAGCAACAGATATCCGAGTTGCTTCTGGAAAAACCGATGGACCACGTTTCGATGCGAAGGAAATCAACCGCTCTGGTAAGACACGATCCCGATAAGGCAACAGAAATAATCAGGCAGTGGCTGAGAGACGAGGTTTAGAACGATGGCTAAGGCAAGCAGCACAAAGATCACGGGACCTAGAAAGGCAGCTATGGCCCTGCTTTCTCTCGGCGAGGAAGTTTCCTCTCTGATCCTCAAAAAGCTTACCACCGATGAGATTAGAGAAATAAGTCTCCAGATGGCTTACATAAACGGTGTCAAAAAGGACATATCCGACGAACTCTTAAAAGAATTTACCTCGCTTTTCAAGACCGAAGGCGCTGTCAATGTGGACGGCGACGAGTTCATTCGAAACCTGCTGCCCAGTGTACTGAAGTTAGACCAGGCCAGAGATATTATGGCCAAAATGGATGAAAACAAGCAAAAAGTACCTTTCAAACACTTGAGAGACATAGACCCCAAGCTGCTTGCCGGATTCATCAAGGGAGAACACCCGCAAACGATCGCAATAATCGTCTCCCACCTCCAACACCTGAAGGCCAGCCAGGTACTGGCTTATCTGCCGGAACAGCTCCAGTTTGAAGTAGTGGGACGAATTGCAAACCTGGAGAGCGTGCCGCCTGACCTGATTCAGGAAGTTGACGAAGTGCTCGAAAAGGAGTTGATGTCGCTTGGAACACGGGGAGAACAGATCGGGGGCGTCGGGGTAGTCGCCGAAATCCTCAACCACTGCGACCACCGAACCGGGGACAGCATATTGCAGTTTCTCGAGGAAACGGACACGGATCTCGCCGAAAGAGTGAGGAAGCTGATGTTCGTTTTTGAGGATCTGCTCCATGTAAACGATGCGGGCATCCGGGAACTGCTGAAGGAAATCCGGAACGAGGAGCTGACCATGGCGCTCAAAACCGCATCCGAGGACCTCAAGACAAAGATTTTCAAGAACTTGTCACAACGTGCCGCGCAGATGCTGCAGGAAGATATCTCGATGATGGGACCGGCGCGTCTGAGCGAAGTGGAATCCGCTCAGCAGGCCATTCTTACTGTTGCGCGAAAACTGGAAAAGGATGGAAAGCTCGTCTTGGCGGGGAAAGATGGCGGTGAGTCATTTGTCTAATCTGCTGAAAAAAAATTTGGACTCTGAGGTGCCCGCTTTCGGTTTTTCCGCTATCCAAAAAGGAGGAGAGGAAAAACAAGTTTTTGACGTTGAGGAGCAGGAACCCCCCGATACAAGCCCCGAGCAGCTTTTCCGAACAAAGCTCCTCGAACTCGAGCGTCAGACCCAGGAGATTGAAAAGGAAGCCTACGGTAAAGGGTTTGCACAGGGTGAAAGGGATGGCTTCGAGTACGGGAACAAAGCCGCCCAGGTTATCAAGGCACAACTGGAGCGCATTGCGGAAACTATGGAAACCATGCCCGGAAAGGTCCTCAGTGATTACCGGGAATGGCTGATCCGGACCAGTATGGGGATCGCCGAGCGCATCATCAACAGGGAAGTGCGGATCTCGCCTCAAATAGTGGCCGATATCGTGAAAGCCCTTGTCGACGAAGCCGAAGAACACACTACCCTCACCGTTTATCTCAACCCAAACGACTTCGATCTGATAGAGAAAAAAACTGACTTGGCTCTATTTGCCGACAGGAAGCACTGTGCCCTGAAAGCAGATAAGGGACTCGATCGGGGCGGGTGCCGGGTCGAAAGCGCGATTCAGCTCCTGGACGCGTCTTTGGCAACCAAGTTCGAAAACCTGGAGAAATACCTTGTCAACAGCCCCGATCTGCCCGACGAACCTGGTGAAGCAGATGCAAGCTAACGACTATCTCAAACTTTGGGGTCGGGAATTTTTCGATTTCGATGTCCACACCCTCCATAGCAGGTACGGCAAAATAGTTCAACTTACCGGGAACCTGTTGGAAGCTGATGGCTTGAATGCCGCCATAGGTGATATCTGCAGGATTGTCCACTCGGAGTCCCCTCATCCCGTCCTGGCTGAAGTAGTCGGTTTTGAATCCAGCAGGATAAAACTGAGCCCGCTCACTCATCTGAATGGCGTGCGTCCAGGAAGCCTGGTGCATGTTCACGAAGCGTCGAATAGCGTTTTGATGTCGGAGGCGATGCTGGGACGGGTGTTTGACGGTCTCGGCCAACCGCTGGACGATGGCCCGCCTATTTCCTCAGGCATATCGTATCCACTCGAAGCCAAACCCTCCAATCCTCTCGATCGGCCGCTCATAGAACAACAGCTCGATCTGGGGATCCGGTGCATAAATACTCTTCTCCCCATAGGCAAGGGGCAGAGAATAGGCATTTTTGCAGGCTCCGGGGTGGGCAAGAGCACCCTTTTGGGCATGATGGCCAGATACACCGGCGCTGATGTGAACGTGATCGCGCTCATCGGAGAACGCGGAAGAGAGGTAAACGAGTTTCTGGAAAACGATCTGGGGCCGGAGGGTATCAGACGCTCCGTTGTCATAGTGGCTACTTCGGATCAGCCTGCCACTGTTCGCATAAGAGGGGCCTATCTTGCCTGCACGATATCCGAATTCTTCAGGGACCGCGGCAAAGACGTGCTCTTTATGATGGATTCGGCAACGCGGCTCGCTATGGCGGCGCGCGAAATAGGCCTTGCCGCAGGTGAACCCCCGACCACCAAGGGATACACTCCGAGCGTGTTCAGCCTTCTCCCCAGGCTGTTCGAAAGATCGGGCAAATTCGACAAAGCATCCATAACCGGTATCTATACCGTGCTGGTCGAGGGTGACGATATGGAGGACCCGGTCGCGGACACATTGCGCTCCATTCTGGACGGCCATATTGTGCTTGACAGGGCATTGGCGCAAAAGCGGCACTTCCCGGCAATAGATGTCCTCAGAAGCGTCAGCCGTTTGACGAGCCGGCTGCTCTCGGACAGGCACAAGGAACTAGTCTCACGTTTTGTCAGTATTCTGGCGGATTATAAGAACAGCGAAGACATGATCCGGATAGGCGCCTATGTCCGCGGCTCTCACCGGGAAACTGATTACGCAATTGAAATGATCGAAAAGGCAAACGAATTCATGAAGCAGGAGATTACGGAAAACTGCTCCGTGGATCAGTCTCTCATCGAGATAGAGAATCTGTTTCAAAAGAACACTTGATGCCATGAGGCAGACCAATATCCAGGGACTGCCGGAAGCTGAAACCTATGCCATTCAGATTTCGCCTCAAATCGCTCATGAGACACCGGGAGTTCAAGCTGCGCGAGGCCCAGGCTGCTTTTGGGAAGGCAGAGTCCGTCAGAAGGCGTGTTCAGTCGGGCATTGACAAGCTTAATGAAATGATTCGCAAGGAATCGGAGCAATTTGAACTGGAACAGAAAAATGGGATTGGAACTGCCAGGTACATACATTTCAAGAAACACTTGAGTCTTCTGGAACATGAATTGCTTCTATTGAGCAAAGAGTTGCAAAAGGCAACTACAGAGGTAGAAGAACGAAAACAAGAAATGATTGAGTGCGACAGATCCGTCAAGGCCATTGAGAGTATCGAAACAAGGGACAGGGAATTGTACAAATCAATTCAGTCTCACAAGCAACAGAAGCAACTGGACGAT
>Ga0326727_10007427_pt1 | contig 29007 bp, 22 predicted proteins | sample MB2enrmetagenome_FD_207643 | JGI IMG/M metagenome (GOLD analysis project Ga0326727, IMG submission 207643) | Lab enriched peat soil microbial communities from McLean, Ithaca, NY, United States - MB29MY | ecosystem: Environmental > Terrestrial > Soil > Wetlands > Peat | place: USA: New York... | reverse complement strand
ATCGTCATTTCTCATGATTGCCTTTTCTATATTGGGTGTGCGGCTCTCATAAGTCAATTCATTAATTTTTATAATATCGATAAGCATTGCTTCGATTTCTGGATTACGACGGCGTACGAGCATCCCCATCTCACCTGTTCCTGAAATAGAGGGCCGCAAATTCCTTTAAGGTCTTTTTCATAACGATCGACGCATCAGGGATGTACAGGTCGAATGTGGACGATATAAAGGCTGCATCGATATCTCGGCACCCTTTATCATACTGCGCAACAAATCTAGACCTCACGTCTTCGGGAAGGGCGGCAACCATGTTCCTGCCTATCATGTTCTCAAGAAGACGGTTGAGGTCTTCGACCAGCCGCTCGCGCGCGTCCGGCTCCAGTCGCTCCCCCTTTCGGTCGATCAGTACCCCTATGAACTGCTCGATGTAAGGATTCTTTTGCTCCATTTTCCCGGCCTCCTTTGCCTGCCGGCCCCGATTGCCTATCTTCTTCGCACGCCGGCGCCTTTGACGATCAGGGCGTCTTCCCCAAAAAATGAGAACCTGAGCCAACGCATCGCGAGATTCATGAGCTCAATCTCATCGATCGCTAAATTCTCCTTTTCTTCGGCTGAGACGTCGAAAGCCGATAGGAATTTCGTCTGGAAGACAAACTCACGGAAGCGATCCAAGTTGTAGCTGGCCATGGAGAACATGGCCAGCCTTCGTTCGCTCAACTCTCCAATGACGCCCCGTTCGTTCATGACTATCTCTATCCACGGCCTGTTCATTTCGTTGTAGATGCCAGCCCCCTGATTTTCGACCCATTCCTCGACGGTCCATTGCTTGCTGTTCTGAAAACCGAGGCAGTGCGACTCCTCTACGAGGAAATACAGGGCGCCTTCCTCTTTTCCCGACCTTCCCACGTCGGCCGCCCTTCCCAAAGGGTAGAGCCGGCAGGCGCCTGGGCGGTCCTCATATACGGCGCACCCCCGGGGGCTGACGAAAGGGCACGCCCTTCCTTCATCGTCCCTCATCTTCAACGCTATCAGAGGAAACGCGCATTCCCCCTCGAACGGTTTCGTGTACCGTTCTATGAATTCTCCCGAGCTCAGGCGGAGACGATTTTTCATGCGCAGGATATCGTACGGGGTAAGGGGAAGGCGGAGGTCGGCGCAGCACGCGGTGAAGCAAGGTGCTTCCGGCCCGCAGAGAAACGTGAATTCTCCCGCACCGGCGGGCCTCACATCCGCGTCCCTTCCCTTTACCGGCGCTGCTTTTGTCCCAGGCATCATTCTTCCCTGCCGGCTCCCCGCAGCACGTCTTCCCGCATCCTGAAAGTGTCGCCCGCAACAAGGCCGAACGCGAGCCACTGATGGGCGAGCTTAAGAAGCTCCATATCGTCATTGGCGATCTTTTGTGAGCGTTCCTTATCCACCTCGAAGATCTGCAGGAACCGGCTCTCAAGCACGAACCTGCGGAACTTATCGAGGTCGTAGAGGGCCGTACGGCACATCTCCTGAACCTTTGGGTTCTGGATTACCGTCTTCGAGAAGCGGGGGTCCGACGCGATCCTGCCCAGCATCCGCTCGCTCTCGTCATAAGGACCCAATGCTTGGCCGTCAAGATACGACTCCACCGTCATCGCCTCTCCCTCCTTCATGCCGAGACAAAAGGATGGGCTTGTGATAAAACGATATTCACCCGGCCGATCTACCTGATCAAGGGGAAACATCCGGCAAGCCCAGGGCCGGTCTTCGTAAATCGAACACCCGCAGGCCGTGATGAAGGGGCATTCCCTGTTCCTTTCCTCCTCCATCTTTAATAGAATTACCGGAAACCCGGAGGCCTCGGGAATAAGCGAGATTGTGTATCGTTCCAGGAACTCCGTTGATGAAATCTTCAAGTGCTTCTTCATACGCAGGATATCGTAGGGGGAGAGAAAGATGTTCACGTCCCGGCAACACGTGGTAAAACAATCGAGTCCGGCGTGGCAGCGGAATTTCATAGCGCCATCCCGGCAGAGTCTTCCGTCCGCGTGATCGTTACGCTTCTCTTCGGGGCACATCGAGACCTCCCTCCATAACGGGCAACCCGGTCTTTTCTTGAGCGAAGACGTGCGGCAACGCAACGCGTGCCGGTTCCCTGCCTGCCGCCTGCGTAAAGACGAGCGCACAAAAGCGGTAAAGGAAATGGGCAAACTTCGAGAACGGCAGATACGCAAAAAGGAACCAGACAAAGACCAAATGCGCGAAATAGACCGGATAAGCAAGCCCGGCGATATCTGCCAGCCTGAGGACCTCCGCCAGAAAGCCCGTGAGGCCCGTAAGAAAGACAACAAGCAGGAAGAGCCAGTCGAAGTAGGTCCCCTTCCCCACATCCGCATCGTTTAAGAGCCGGTGAAAGATAGCGATGAGGGACCCTGCTATCAGGGCGAGGCCGCCTATGTTGCCTATCCACTTTATAGGGTTGCTCAGCGCGTAAGGCGTCTCCTGGTGGAAGAGATAGACCCCGGCAGCCACCGATGTCGTCGTAACCCCAAGGAGGATGAACCCCCACAAGATATTGAAATGGGCAAAATACCTAGCCCTGCCTACCACGCATTCTTTGAAATATCTATGAGCGAGCACGTCCAACACCTTTGAGAATACCGGCTTGAAAGAGAGGTTCGAGGATTGGTCGTAAGGGGAGGCGCTGAAGCCTGCCCAGAGACGGCGCAGCGCGAAGGTTGCGCATAGCACGGCCCAGATTGCCGTCAGCGGAAAGAGGACGTCTATTACGGGCCATTGGGGGATGAACTTGCGGTAGATAATCTCGCCTTGCGGTATGTGGAGGGTCCCCGCGGCGGACATGAAAAGCAGGAGCAGCATTACGGGAAAGGCGAAAATCACGGGAAGGAACCAGGGGTCATTGACCATTTTCGCAAGGAACCTGGGTCTTGCGTTATCCTCGATCTGTTTGCGGCGCAGCGAGGCCATGACATCGCCGGGCCTTGCACCCCGGGGGCAATACTTGCTGCAATCATTACACTGATGGCAAAGCCATATATCGGGGTCGCCAGTAAGCCGGTCCTTTAACCCCCACTGTGCCCAGGCCATCTCTTTCCTGGGAAAAGGCCGCTCGGCCGGGGAGAGGTTGCACGCCACGGAGCACGTGGCGCACTGAAAACACTTCTTGAGGGCATCCCCTCCCGAAGCCTTCAATTCCCTGATAAATTTTATATCCGGCTCTATCAGCGCTGGCTGCGGCATCCGCAGTTACCTCCTAAAACCCTTTATATGGGTTGGGGCCCACCTCGTTGATCGTCTCCAGGAATTCGTCGATGATGGCCGGCAGGCGGTGGTAGTCCGAGATCTCGATCTCCTCGATGCGGAGACGCTTCGATTCCAGGGCCAGCCGGTTCAGCGTCTCCTGGACTTTCGAGAGACGGTAGTTAGCCAGCTCGCTTCCCTTTATCATATGGCAATGGTAATCCTCTCCCCGCACACAGCCGAGAAGGAGGATGCCGTCTATGCCCTTGGAGAGGGAATCGGCGATCCATATCAAATTCAGGGAGCCCAGGCAGCGCAGGGGAATAATGCGTACGAAGGGGTTATATTTCTCCCTGCGCCATCCCACCATGTCCAGGGCGGGGTACGCGTCGTTCTCACACGCAAGGATAAGGATCCGCGGTTTCTCCTCGTCTTCCTCCGGCACCTCTATCGCCTTGATCATGGCCCCTATCATCGGCACGGAATAGTCCTTGAAGGAGATGATCCTCTCAGGGCAGGAGCCCATGCAGATGGAGCAGCGGCGGCATCTCGTAGGGTTCGGAAGGGGGTTTGCCTTTTCATCTTCGTTGTACATACCGAAGGGGCACTCCTCGGTGCACCTCTTGCACTGGGTGCACCGCTGCATGAAAAGATCGGGGTAGCTCATATCGCCTACCCGGGGATGGACGGACTTCCCTTCCGAGGTCAGTTCTACGCACTGGATGGCCTTCAGTACGGCGCCCCTGGCGTCCTCCTTGCTGAAATCGATGTCCATCGGCTGGCGCACGGGGCCTGCGGCGTAGATGCCCGTCCTCCGCGTCTCATAAGGGAAGCAGATGAAATGGGAATCGGGAAAGCCATACTTAAGATCGGGGAGCTCCGGGCCCTGGCGATACGCAAGATTAAGCGTATCCGACTTGATGATGCGCGTGGGGATCAGCAGCCTGGACGCCATGTCCTGCGGATTGTCGGCCTTCTCCTTGTCAGCCTCGTCGCAGATGGCCATGACCTCTTCTTCTCCCAAAGCGGTCCTTGGGACCATGCCCGTGGCGAGCACGACGAGGTCGGCCCTGACCCGGATCTTCTCTCCCAGCAGCGTGTCGTCAACCTCCACGCCGACAGCCCCGTCATCCTCGGGGGCGACCGCGCTCACCCCTCCCTTGGTCAGGAAGACCCCTTCGTCCTCCTGGACGCGGCGATAGAAATTCTCGTACTGGCCCGGGGTGCGGATGTCCTTGTAGAAGACATACACCTTGGCTTCCGGATCGTGCTCCCTGATATAGAGGGCCTGTTTCAGGGCGGTCATGCAGCAGGTGGTCGAGCAGTAAGGAAGATGGTCCTGGTCCCGGGAACCGGCACAAAGGATGAAGGCCGCGCTCTTTACGCTCCTGCCGTCGGAGGGGCGGGTAAAGTCGCCTTTTGCCGCCATCTCTTCCAGGGTCGCGGTGGTGATCACGTTCGGGCTTGCGCCGAAGCCGAGATGGCCGAGCTTTGCCGCATCGTACGGCTCGAAACCTGTGGCAAGGACGATAGCGCCGGCGGTCTCCGCGAGCAAGGCGCCGTTCTGCCGGACTGACGCCTCGAACATGCCCGGCGCGCCGCTTATCTTTTCGATCTTCGCCGATGTGAGGACCTTGACCCGTGGCTCCTTGCCGACCGCCTCCACAAGCGACTCAAAGCCGGGCGGCTCGAGGTCCCGATAGGGCGGGACTTTCGGGTACTCTTTGAAGAGCTTCGCCGCAAACCCTCCCAGGGACCTCTCCTTTTCGACCAGGACGACCTCGTACCCGGCCCCGGCCGCCTCCAGCGCTGCCGTCATGCCGGTCACTCCCCCACCTATAACAAGAATGCGCTTCGTTACCTCGGCCCGGTAGGGCTCGGGCGGCTCCGTCTGCTGCACGCGCACGATGCCCATCCGCAGCTGGTCCTCGGCGAGCATCCTGATATCCTCGTCGAACTCTTCGCCGGAAGCAGGATTCGGGTCATGGCACCAGGCGACCTGTTCGCGCAAATTGACCCGCTCAAGGAGCGTATTATAGGCGTCGAAAGAAAAGACCTCCGTTTTGGCCCTCGGGGAACAGGCAGCAAGGACGACGGCGTTGACGCCATTTTCAGCCGTGTCCTTCCTGATCTGCCCGAGGCCTTCAGGACCGCACAGGAACGGGTGGGCCAAGGCTGCAACCTTGAATTCCTGCCTGGCTACGCCGGCAAGCTTTTCGACGTCGATTGCTGCGCCTATCCCGCAGCCGGAGCAGATGTAGACGCCGATTTTCTTTTCCATCGGTTTACCTCCACGCCGCTGTCCGGATCGCCTTCATGGCCGCTGCCGTTGCGTCCTGGACGCTCCCTGCTACGTCCAGGGGGCGCTTCGCGCACCCTGCCCCGTAGATGCCCGGCGCATCACGGACGAATCCGTCCTCATCAAGGGCCAGCAAAGAAGACATCATGTTCTCCAGCGACGCGGACGGAACCATCCCGGTCGCGAGGACCAGCATGTCTACCTGCGTCCGCACTATGTTTCCAGAGGCAGTCGCCTCGGCCTCCACGATGACGTCCTTTGTGGCCGGGTCCTCCATCACCTTTGCGATCTTTCCCTTGATGAGGCGCACCTTCTCATCCGCCTGGATTCCGGCGAGGAATGCCTCGTTTCGCCCCATTGCGCGGAGGTCGATGTAGAAGATGGAGACCGCTGCATCGGGGTACTGCTCGCGGATATAACGCGACTGTTTCAGGGAAGCCAGACAACAGACGCGGGAACAGAAGGGGAGGTGGTTTTCGTCTCTCTGGCCGGCGCACTGGCAGAAAGCGATGCGCTTGACCTCTTTGCCGTCCGAAGGCCTGACGATCCTCCCCTGGGTCGGGCCGTCGGAGGCAGCCAGGCGCTCCATCATCACGTTGGTAATAACATTCTCTACAGTACCGTAACCCAGGTTGTCTATCTTCTCTGCATCATACGGCGCCCACCCTGTGGCTACGATAACGGAAGCGACGTGCAGCTCGACAACCTCGGGCGTCATCTTAAGGTCGATGGCGTCATACGGACATGCCTCTGCGCACCGCGCCGCATCATCCTTGCCGATTATCTCGGGGGCGAGGACATAGCGCAGGGGAAATGCGGCTTCGTGTGGCAGATAGGCGGCCTTGATGCGGTCCATCCCGTAATTGAAGGGGTTTTCGATTTCCGTCTCGCAGACTTCGGCGCACCTGCCGCAGGCCGTGCAGCGCTCGTTTACATAGCGGGGTGAGACGGCGAGCTTCGCCGTATAGGCTCCGGGCTCGCCTTTTATCTCAGTCACCTTCGCCATCGTGTGGCAGGTAATGAGGGGATTAGCCTTGATCCGCCTGAAATTGATTTCCATTCCGCACGCGGGCGAACAGAGCTTCGGGAAATACTGATTGAACCGCATCACCCGTCCACCGAGGGTAGGCTCCTTTTCGACGAGGTGGACGGCATAGCCAACCTCCGCCGCCTCGACGGCTGCCGAAACGCCTGCAATGCCGCCGCCTATCACCAGGATGGCCCCTCGTCCGCCGCCTTCATACCCCATCGCTATCTCCTTGTTTCCCCGCAAGCATGACACGCTAAGGCCCTTCGGGTGCCGGCTCCAGGTGCCCAAAAGCGCCTGGAGCCCCCCCGTTTTACGCCCCTCGTGCCCTTACTTCTTTCCCGAAATGAAATTGAGGACGGGCTTCTTCATCATCTCCCATTTGTCCGTCTTCGAATCCCAGCGGCAATTGACGAAAACCCTCCAGTTCTTCTCGTCCATCGCAGGGAAATCCGCCCGGAAATAGTAACCAGGCCATCTCGTCTCCTCTCTGAAGAGGATCGAGCGCATGTGGGCTTCGGCTTGCCACATCCTCTGTACGTTCTCCCAGCACCTCATCAGTTCGTGCAAGTCGGAGGCGGCGAGCTTGTCCGCGTCTTCTTTCAGGAAAGCCAGTAATTCCAGTCCTCTATCGAGGTATTTCTGGCTCGTTGTGAAGTTCGCGGTGACGCCGCCTGAATACTCGTCCATGATCTTCTGCATGCGGAGCATGAAGTTCTTCGGCTTGATGTAATTCGGGTTGATGTCAGGGTTGTCCGTTATTGCCTTGTACTGCTCGTAGAGGTCGAGGGGACGCAATATCCTTTCCTTGAGTGCCTCGACGGTCTTGGCGTCCACGGCTGGCTGGTCAGGGTTGTCCGCCACATAGGCGAGGGCGCCCTTCGCGGCGATCCTGCCCTCAGCGTGAGACCCGTCGGAGAACTTGTGGCTGGAAGCACCGGAGCCGTCGCCCGCCGCAAAAAGCCCCTTTATCGTGCACATGCGGTTATACCCCCAGAAATACTCGGGAGGCGCGACGTCCGACGGGCCGCTCACCCACGCGCCCGAAGCGCCGGAATGGGAGCCGATAAAGTAGGGCTCGCACGGCATGATCTCCGAACCCTTCTCCTCCGGCTGGATGTTCTGGCTCGCCCAGAGGATGGCCTGGGAGATCGTCATGTCAAGGAAGTCCTCCCACGCCTCCGACTCCAATTCCTTCAGTTTCTTCTTCCCCGCCTTCTCGTCGCCGGCTCCGGCGACGATCTTTTGGATGGCCTCTTCCGTTCTCATATAGATAGGGCCCTTGCCCGCAGCGAGATCCATCATGCCCAGCCAGTTCCTCAGGTTTGCCGGGATCGGCTTCCCCAGCCCGTAAGGCGCCCATTTCTGGAGCTCATCGGTGTGCGTCACCATGTAATCTTCGCCGAGGGCATTCGTCGCTCTTGACTTGAAGAGAAGGAACCAGGCCCCGACCGGCCCGTAGGCGTCTTTGAACCGTACGGGAATGAACCGCACTTCCTGGCACGTCATCTCCGCCCCTGCCCGGATCGTGAAATAAGCGCTGGAGCCGGAGTTGAAGGGGGGATACCATGACCTTCCCTGGCCCTCACCGACCGATCTCGGACGGAACACATGCACCGCGCCGCCCATAGCGACGAGCACAGCTTTTGCCTTGAACACATAGAATTTGTTCTCCCTGGTGCTGAAGCCTACTGCCCCGGCAACCTTGTCGCCGTCTATAAGGGGCTCGACGATGAAGACCCTTTCGTAAATGTTCTCCATCCCCAGGGCGTTCTTGGCGGCTTCAGCAACGACGATTTTGTAGGATTCACCGTTGATCATGAGCTGCCACCGCCCCTCATGCACATACTTGCCGTTCCCATCCTTCCAGATGGGGAGCCCCCACTTCTCGAAGAGGTGCACAGTAGAATCCACGTGGCGTGCGATATCATATACCAGGTCTTCCCTGGTGATCCCCATGAGGTCCTGCCTGACGTAATCCACGTAATCTTCCGGCGTGTTATCTCCTTCGGCGACTCCCACATACTGGTTCAACGCAGAGAGGCCCATGGCCACGGCGCCGCTTCGATCAAGGGCCGCCTTGTCCACAAGGATGACCTTGAGGCCCTTCTTCTTCGCCCAATAGGCCGCTTCTACAGCGGCTCCGCACGCGGCCATGCCGCCGCCGCAGATAAGGAGATCGGTTGTTACTTCAACGGTTTCAAAAGGCTGCATATGAATTACCTCCTTGTATGCTTGTTATTTCTTGAGCGTGGGCACGTCTACCCCAAGAGAGCCCGGCTCCGAGAACAGGATATGGCTCTTAAGATCATCCGAGCCCGTCTCCCATCCGCCGTCCGGCTTTGCCGAGCCTTCCGGCGTCGTTCTGATGGGGAACTTGAAACGTTTGACCGCTCCGTTGCGGAACTTGACAGTCCACATGATCGAATCGGAACTGCGCAGCGGCACAGCCGAAGCGCCAAGAGGAACAAAGTCGGCGTATCCGCGGACATCCATGGCCTGCTGCGGGCAGATCTTGATGCAGTTGTAACATTCCCAGCACATCTCCGGCGCCCGGTTGTAAGCCTTCATGGTCTCCTTGTTGAGAACCATAAGGTCGTTGGGGCAGATGTACTGGCAGGCCGTCTTATCCTGTCCTTTACATCCATCGCATTTCTCCATGATCACAAAACTTGGCATCGTCTACCTCCTGTTAAGAAATGTTGGGTTCAAAGGGATGTTGAATTGCTTTTACCCCCGCTGCGCATCCCACCTTCACTTGAGAAACTCGCCCATCACATCCAGGGTCTTCCTGGCGACTATGAGGCTGAAGATTCGGTCCTTTGCATCCCTGGGCAGGAGCTCGATGCTCTTCGTGGTGGCGCTGTCATACTTGGCCATCGGATATTTCTTCAGGATGTCGTCGCGCTGCTCCGCCGTGGTAGGGACCCGCAGGACCTTCAACCCCGCAAGCATCTCCTGCGCCATTGCGCCCAGGCCCGCTTCCTGCAGCTTCTGGTATCTCTCCTCGTTGATCCAGATGTTGATCGGAAATGTTTCAGCCATCTCGTTCCTCCTCACGGTTATTGGGCGACCCGCTAAAGCGGGTGCCCCTGTCGCCCCCTCCGCAGAACCACCTGTTTTTGCCGGGTACCCGCGCGCTCCCATCTCTCTATTCGCGGGTGGCAACCCCCTCATCAAAAGGAAGAGGCACCAATGACGGTTGCCTCAGAGCTTCGGAAAAGTGAACACAGGGTTCCTGTTGGCCAGGTACTCTTTGGTGACATACGCGGAACCCATGCCGTACTTGTTCGCGCATTCCTCTATGAGGTCAAAGACCTCGGGCCGGAATATCAGCCTGGGCGGCTTGACGCCATCCTGAATAATGCTGCGGATCAAGGTGCCGCTGAAGTTCTGGATTTTGTCCTTGTGGTTGCAAAGGCCCATGTACGTCACCTCTGCGCACACCGGACAGTACCACCATTCCAGCACGCGCACCGGCTTGATGTTCAACTCACTGCTATCGAATTGATCGAAGATCCGATGGGCGTCATAGGGGTCATAGTAGGTGCCAACGCCCGCGTGGTCGCGTCCGAACATGTGGTGGCTGATACCGAGGTTGGCTCGCAGGGCTGCGTGAAAGACGGCTTCACGCGGGCCCGCGTAACGCATATCCCAGAGGGATATAGAGGTCAGGTGGACATCTTCCCGGAAGTATCCCGCTTTTCTTAATACATCGTGGCACAGAACGATGGCTTCATCAATGTAATCCCCCGGCCGTTTCTCTCCGATGATCGCGTTAACGATCACGCCGACCATCATCCTTTCGACCGGCAGCTCTCCGTAGGCGGACAGCCAGGAGCCTTTCATAAGCCACTCGTGCCCAGTATGGGGCACGTTTCTCGTCTGGTGGGCAACTGTCCTTACCCATCCTTTCTCTTTGATCTTCTTCCTCATTTCCAGAGGCGTCACCAGGAATTCCGTGAAGGGCTCGTTGATGGTCGGCTTGCTCACCATCGTAATTTTCCCGCCCACGAATTTGTCTTTGTACTGATAAGTAAGTTTGACGCCCGGGTGCTTCTCGTCGTTCGTCCCGTAGACGTCCTTTGCCATCTCCTGCTTGTCGTACTGGTAAATCTCCTCCACGTCGAAGACGGCGACAGGACTGTCCTTGTACGTAAGGAGGATCGGCTCGCCTTCTTTTACCCCGTAATCAGCGATTTCCTTATCGGACATGTCGAAGACGATCGGAATGGACCATATCGTTCCGTCCGCAAGACGCATCTTCTTGCACACGCTCTCCACATCGGATTTTCCCAGGAAACCCTGGAGCGGGGAAAAGAATCCGTAAGCAATGTCTATGACCTCAACTGCCATCTGCTCGCGGACGGGGACTCTCTTTAGCCCCTTGATTCTCTCCCCAGCGGACTGCGGGTCCAGAATACGCTCCACAATCTCCTTGCCCCCATGACCAATCTCGCTCATATTAGTTCCTCCTTTTGCCCTGGTATGGGTCTTTGTTCATCGGTGTCCGGAATAACGTCCGAACCAGTGTCGCAATGCATTCACCAGATGAAGTTTTTCCCCCTCTAGCCGGCATATCTCTTGAATAAGATGTCCCGCCTCTCGAAATGATGTTTTTTCTATGATTTATTCTCTTGACACTATAATGTGGTGACTGCTAATATAAGTCAATTCATTAATTTTTATCATATCGATAAGTATTTCTAGAGGGTTACATGAACCTGCATCAATTGAAGGTCTTCTGTACGGTAGCCGGGGAAGGAAGCTTCAGCGCTGCGGCTGAAAAACTTTTTATGACCCAGCCTGCCGTGACGCTGCAGATCAAGAATTTGGAGAGCTATTACCAGGTGAAGTTTTTTGAAAGGACGGGAAAGAAAGTGCTGCTGACCGAGGAGGGCAGGGTGCTCCTGACCATTGCCTCCCAAATGCTTGACCTTAACCGCAAAGCCGAAGAGGTCGTCTCCGACCTCAAAGGGTCCTCAAGAGGGAACGTCCACATAGCCGCCTCGCTTTCGTTTATCGACTATTATCTCCCACCCCTGCTCCTGGCCTTCCATAAACGATTCCCGAACATATTTCTTCAAATTACAGAAGGCAATACGACTCAGCTCATCGAGGATACCCTTCTCCATAAGAACGATCTGGCGTTTGTTGCCTCCCGCCCTGTAAACTCCAAGCTGATAGTGCGGCAATTCGTCAGGGACAGCCTGGTAGCCATTATTCCAGCGAAGCACAAATTGGCCGTAAGGGAATCGGTCACTCTCAACGAGCTCAACAGAGAGCCGCTGATCCTAAGAGAGCCGGGGTCCTCTATAAGAGAATTAGTCGATGAGGCTTTCCACAAGAGGGGAATGAAGCCCTTCGTCGTGATGCAATCTGCCAGCACGGCGGCCATCAAGAAGATGGTGGAAAACGGGGCAGCGGTCGGCATTCTGTCAGAAAGGCTGGTACAGAATGAAGTTGCGGCAGGTTTATTTAAAGCGATACGTTTTACGGAAGTCGATATGATGGTGCCGTTTTATCTCATTTATCACAAAGATAAGTATTTTTCGCGAACCCTCAAGGCCTTCGTCGATATGGCCCTCGATTTTACGGATAGCCCCTGGGTTGAATAGCTCCGAACCTAACCGATCCGACAGTCATGACCGATCGAGTCTACTCGAGGGGGATCGCGTCTCCCTCCAACGAAACCAGTACCTTTTGGACACCCGGCACTCTCTTCGTCACCTCGTAGAGGTCACCCGCTGCGCTTTCTTTTCCACGCCACGAAAACATACCGCTTGTCAGAATACGTCCGGTAATCCGTATCACTCCCTTCTCCGCCCCTATCTCCAGCTCAAGGTGCTTGGTTCGTTCATCGGCGGCAAGGACGAATTTGACATTGCTCGCGAGAACAAAATCCTCAATCCTACCTTGCGCCTCCGGAAGCTCCTTGAATTCCTCCTGCCGCAAGGCACACGTAATCACCTGGCACGCGCTCTCGACACTAAGGTTGGCAATATTGATCACCAGGTCATATAAGGACGGGTCGAGCCATTCCACGTTGTATAGGAAACGCACCCATCTGCTGCGTCTCTCGTCCCATCGTTGCGTCGACCGGACTGCCTCTTCGAAACTTATGTTCTTTTGCTCCATCAGCTTCTTCGCACGGTACTCCAAAGGAGCGACAATGCCAACCTTGAGTACCTGCGGCACACCTTTGAGTAAAAAATGACCGGCAAGGCCGTGATAGATGAAGGGGCCCTCCCGGGCTTTCCTCGCCAGGGCCAGTTGCAGCGCCGCTAAATACAGGTGGCGCTCCGGCGACGGACCGCCGAAAAATCCCTTCGTCTTTTCAAGCTGCTGCCAGAGGGCGGCTTCGGTGATGCCGAACTGGTTGGCTACCTGTGTAATCACTTCGCGGCTCACGGCCGGGATGGAAAGTTCTTCGGAGAGGCGACTCGCCAGCTTCTCGCCTCCGCTCCCCGTAAACCTGGATATAGTTATTACAGTCATATGCTCCCCTTCATGCGAAGCCCGAACGGTACTCTCTACACCCTAAAATCATTCACATTATCTTCCCGCATCGTGAGCAAGTCAAATCAGAAATTCTTATTGTTCCTATAAGCATTTCGTCGCTCCATTACGATTATCATTGTTTGACATTAAGTACGAGTTTGCCCGTTACACCGTGTAGTCATCGTCTGCCATTCGGTATGCCCTGATTTTCTTTACGTACAGAACACCCGATAGGGCCGAAAAAGGGACGCGTCGATCATGCCTGCTGATGCTCGCCGGGCGGGTGCCCGGCAATGGCATTGGCTTCCGCCTCGATGAATTCCGCAACATACCGCTTAACTTGTGCCTCATCTGTCATCCACAGATCGAGGAGTGACGAGAAACTCAGGAGGCGCCCGATCATTGTGAGTTCTTCGGCGCCGGAAGCCGGATCGAGTCCACGGACCCATCCGTTCAGGAGATCCTCCGCAACGTCCACCGTGAAGTGATGGAGGCGCAGGATCTCCGAGACGAAGGCTGTGCGGAGGGTCCGCTGCCACGGGGCGCCGCCGCCGCCTTTCATGCGAAAGCTAATATGGTTGTTGTTCTGATTGTCTGACAGAAATGCATCAACGATGGCGAAATGGTAAGCCTGCCGGGAGTTAAGGTTCAGGTAGCTTTCGGTGACGCAGGCATAGTTCGGACTGCCCAACTCGCGCGAGCCCCGGCTGGAAAGGGTGGTCTCAAAGGTGGACCCGAACGACTGCAAGGGCGGGGCCGTGTGACGCTGGAACGCCGGGTCGGAAAGGCCACGCCACAGCGCCCTGAAGGGTGCCGAGACGACGTCCTCCGGCTTTACGGTCCGACCTTGTGCCGCTGCCGGGGAAAGTCCCCCGCCGAGATCGACAATATGCATGAATAACGGCTGGGCGGAAACGATCTGTTTGACGCTGCCGATTGACGAATTGAGGAGGCGGTCTCCTATATCGAACATAGCCTGAATGGCCATCTCGTGGGTAAACCGAATGACATCGTGGAGGGACTGGCACGCCCACGTGCCCATGAAGCTCATCCCGGATAGCGTCGTGAGCTTGCTGGACACAAAGTCAGGAAGCCCCGTAGTGCGACGGCCGGTCAGTCTGACCGGGAGACGCCCGCGAAGCTCGGGCCACAACACGCCAGCAAATACGCTGCGGGCGCCGACGTCGAGACTCGCCGTCTGACCTGCCGGCAGTCTATCGATCGCACCCTCTGCTCCGAAGAGACTCGGTACGCGGAACTCACGCAAAATGGAGGCTGCGTGGCCCGTTACGGTCCCGCGTTCCGCTACTATTCCGCATACGCGGGGGAGCAGCCGGATACAGTCCGGCTTGAGCCTAGGGACCACCAGGAGAGCGCCGGTCGGCGTCTTTTCCTCGTCCTCAGGCGTTACAGCAAGATGGATAGGGCCCACGGCCCGGCCGGGCCAGACTGGCTCCCCGCCTTTTAAGAGGACCTTCGCGTCCCGAGGGACATCTCCCGACACGCCCTTCGCCTTTTCCGCAGGCAACGGCCGCGCCTGGAGGATGAAGAGCGTGCCTGCCCGGTCGATAGCCCATTCGATGTCCTGGGGACATCGGAAATAGCGCTCGATGCCGGCACCGGCTTCAGCGATACGCAGGACCTCATCGTCGGAAACGGAGGCACGTTCTTGTTCTTCCAAGGATTCGGACAGGTGTGTTACGCCCCCGCTTTCGGCACACTCGATGCGCTCCGGCTTGCGGGCGATGCGCCGTTCCAAGATGCGGGAGGCGCCCCGCGACACGACGAATTCATCTGCGATCGCCAACCCGCCGGACACGTCCTGCCCCAGGCCGCGCACAGCCGTGACAAGCAACACCGGCTCTTTCCGGCTTTGGGGACGGCGGGTAAAGAGCACACCCGATGCCCGGGGGAGGACCATGCGCTGCACGAGCACGGCCATAGGGGTATCGACTTCGGCCAGGCCCGCCGCGCGCCTGTAGAAAACCGATCTGGGAGAAAAGCGGCTTTCTACGACCCGTTTCCAGGCCTCCGGCACCTCCGGCTCGGGAACGTTAATAAGCGTCTCGAACTGCCCTGCAAATGAAAGACTGCTGTCCTCGCCCACGGCGCTGGACCTCACGGCGACGGATTCCCCCGGTTGCAAGCTCAGAGACCTGTAACCCGAGCGGATCGCCTGCTCAACCGCCGGCGGTGTAGGTGATTCGCGCACAAGCGCCTGCGCCATCTCACAACGGTGCTTGAAATCGGGGGCGTCAGGCCGCGCGGGCGCCAGGATGGTGCGGAGCTTACCGGACAGTCCTTCCGCCTCCACGAACTGTCGATAGGCCTCGGTTGTCACAACGAACGCCTCCGGTACGTGCAGCCTCAGATCGCAATCGAGGCGCGCCAGGTTCAACGCTTTGCCTCCCACCCTGCCGGCAGTGATCGAATTGATCTGTCCGAGTTGAAGGGTGAGAGAAGCACCTGCTTCATCGGGCATCCTCCCGATGAAGCCCAGCACATCGGTGCGGAGGCTGACAATGACGTTTTTCAGGTCAAAGTAGCGGTTCCCTGCGAGCTGATTGAGCACCTGGACCATTTCCTCGGTCCCGTCGAAAAGGGCGCGTATGCGCATGCGGACCCGTGGGTGATGAAAGGAGGACCAGGACGATTCCTCCTCAAGGTCGGCAAGAAGCTCAAGGACCTCATTGTTCAGGGTCAGGAGGTTCCGGAACAGATGGTACTTGGCGTGGAGGCGCTCCACCGCCTCCGGCGAGCGCGGCTTCAGCCGCAGGCCGAACAGACCCTCCATGAAGAGCCTTCTCAGATCCGCTTCCACGTCGAGTATCGGACCACGGCTCGAAAGCCCGCCCCTGCGTCTGAGCCGCCCTATGAAATCGACTGCAACCCCTGTTGAGACGGTCACCAGGAGCGCGAGGAGCCCGAAAAGAATGCCGTTCTGATGGGCAAGGTCGAAGAGGGAGGCCGGCAGACCGACGCGCTGAAGCATGACATGCTCGATATCCTCGCTGAGCACCTTCCCTCCTGCCAGCTCGTAAACGGCCACCTCCAGGTCCCCAGGCGGGGTAGCTGCCGGCAACGGCACGGCCACATTGAAGACGCGGCGCCCCTGCGCTTGATCCGCAAGATGCACCGCCCCGGCCATGATCCGGTACAGACCCTCGCGTTCTTTGAAATCGACGAAATGTTTGAGCATCAGGCTGCGCTCCACCTTCGTTCCCTCGACGCTCATCTGTTCATCGAGCGGCTCGTAGCCCAACTGGAGCTGCGCTCGTACGGCCGGAGTTGCAATCGTCGCCAAGGATGAAGAGGTGTAGACGGCATAGAAGGTAGGCGCGTTATGGAAGGTTACATGCTCGATCCCGCCCCAGATGAGTCCTGCGATTTTTCCACGGCGGTTAAACACATGATGCTCCGGCGGCCCTTTGATACGTACTGCCACCTGTGAGTCTTCGCCTGCACTTCCACGGATGTGCAAGGTCGCTCCGTTGTAAAATGTGCCGGCCGCAATGCGGGCAGGCTCTACAGTGGAGAAGCTCCCGGCATAAGCAAGATGGGAGACAACCACAAAGACGAAAACCGCCGCAATCGCGCGCTCAAAGAAACGAAGGCATATTAGCGACTTATCCATCGCACATCTCTCTCACTCACCCGCGACATGGGAGAGAAAAATGGCGGGAGTACGGAAGAGATTCCAGCCGATCTGGCAAGCCACAACGAGGATGATCAGGGCGAGCAAGACCTTGAGCTGATCGGCCCGCAACCGTCGCCCCATCCTGGTCCCGACCATTGCCCCGGTTGTTGTGCCTATGGCCAGGAGAAAAGCCAGCACGAAGTCCACGGTATGGTTCTGGGCGGATTGCAGAAGGGTGACCAGCATACAAGTGCAGAGGATCTGGAAAAGGCTGGTCCCCGCAGCCACGTGGATTCTCATGCGCAGCACATAGAGCATGAGAGGGAGCATGATGAAGCCTCCACCCACACCCATCATGGCCGCCAGGATTCCCGCCAGCATGCCGAAGCCGATAGGCACGAGCAATGACACCTGGATGTCCGACTTCGGAAACCGAACGCGCCAAGGCAACGCCTCGACCCATGTCCGGCTGCGTATGGGTTCGAACCTGCGCTCCGACATGTAGGCGCCCCTGCGCCACTGCCCGACCGATTCCACGAGCATAATGATCCCGATGGCCCCGAGCATGACCAGATAGAGGATGCGGATGGCGCTGTTCGCAGGACCGGAGCGGTTCAGCCAATGGATCAGCTCAACGCCTGCTACGCTTCCGATGGAGCCGCCGACGAAAAGCCAGAAGCCCATTTTGTAATCGACGGTGCGGCCGCGTGAATGTTCCAACGTTCCGGTTGTGGAACCTGCCACGATAGCTGCCGCATCTGACGCCGCAGCAACAGCCGGCGATATACCTAAGAACATAAGCAGCGGCGTAAGCAGGAAGCCGCCGCCGACCCCGAAAAGACCGGACAGCAAGCCGACCACGCCTCCGGCCGCGAAAATGACAGGAATACTCACGCTCATCTGAGCAATCGGAAGTAAGATGTTCATAGCCCCTTCGCTACTTGCTTGACTACATAATCTTCCTGAATCGGAAGCCAGTCAATTCATAAATTCTTATGATATCGATAAGTTTTGCTGTGATAATCATCTTCTATTGCCCGTCCGGCATATGCTGGTCGTTCGAACCGATTTGAGGGCAGGTTGGCCAACATTTGAATGAGAGCCAAGGGGTCCGACTTCAAAGGGGTAAAGTCAATTGTTGGTGACGGACTTTTTCCAAAGCGCATCCCATTCTGAAGATAGTCAGAAAAGAAGACCTCTTTCACAAGTTTGTCCTGCGCCATACGTTACGCGCGGCCGTCGCCGAGGTCAAGAAAAGCCGGATAAGTCCATTAAAGTTCTCTGGGAGCTTGACTTTAGCGGCTTAACCGGCACTTGCCGGCTTCACCTGCACTTCGAAACGCGATATGCGAGGGAACCGGACACAAATAGATAATAGATTGCGATACAAGCGTACGGGCAGGATCTGGATAGAAGCTTTTTCAAAGCTTGCGGCGAATCCAACCGGCGAGCATTCCCATTGCAGAGACTGATATTGCCGACCATTTTCTGTGTGGGACTTTGTGTGGGACTTGCGTCCAAAATTAGCAAAAATTGCGATTATAATATAAAATCAACCAATCGTAAACCACAAGTAATTTCCAATAGTTTCCTAATTTGAGGAGGTCAGGAAACTCAAGGGGTTCGTTTTCCTAATCCTGGTGCCGTGTGTTCGAGTCACACCGGGGGCACTTTTCTTTAAAAGAATCGAGCACAGGATTCCCGAAATAGAAACCGATGCCTGCTTTTGCCGGGCACCCGCGGCCTACCACCTGGCTTAGGAGAGGACCAGCGACGCCCCGTGGGTGGCGCGGGTGTTCGAGTCACACCAGGGGCATTTTTATTTTCAAGGGGTTATCGATCGCCCTTCCGGGTCACCCCGTGGGGTTATTTCGACCTGACGCCGCCGTCTGTCTTTGGCCTTCCCATTAAGGCGCGGCTGAGGGCAAGCACGACCGCGAGGGCGGCCCCGGCGATAAGCACAAACTTCTGGGCCGGCCACAGATCGACGGACGACAGCGCCCATCCCGCATGGAGCGCATCCAGGCAGTACAAGAAACCGGGGAAAAACACCAGCCCCGTTACGGCGGTGATAAATAGGACAAAGCAGAGGTCCTTGCAGAACGTGCTGAACGCGCGCACGAGCTCGGCCCTCTCCTTCCATCGTCTCGCTATCTCTTCGGCAGCATCGAGCTCCATGGATGCCTGCGCGGACTGGTCCATGCAGCGGGCAAGAGGCTCGCGCCGCAGCAGGTCCTCCTCGATGCGCTTGAGCTGTTCGATGATGGGACGGACGCGCAACGCCATCCTTGCCGCTATGACCCCCTGGATCAGCGCCCCGGCGCGCTCCTTTAAGCCCCTGAGGACTTTCACGGCGTTCTCCCTGCGCTCCCGCTCTACTGCGCCGCAGTCCGCCGTGATCCTCTTTGCCGTGTGAAATGCCTCACGGCACAAGAGGAATACCTCCGGCTTAGCCAAAAGCCCGCGGAGGCGCTCCTGCATTGCCAATATCTCCGCCACGTCCGCATCAGCGGCGTCCAAAAAGCGCGTGAGGGCGGCGGCGGCTGCGTCTGCCTCTTTCGCTGCCTCCAGCGCCTCGTCGCGTACCTGCGCTTGCAGCCTGTCGAGCTCGGGCAGAATGAGCGGGCGGAATTCGGACAACTCAGGGGAGACGAGGGCGGAGACATAGAATTCGTGCGAAAACTGAAGCAGCTTGGCCAGCCGGTTGAGACCGTCTGTCTGCCGTTCCATCTGAAAATGGCGGATTACTTCCTCGAACCTAGCCTCCAGGCAGTAAGGCTCGATCCTCAGCGCCTCCTTGAGCGCCTCCAGCGACTTGTCGCGTTTGCCTAAAAGCTCGTAAATGCGCGAGACAAGTAAGTTTATGTAGGTCTTCTGGGCCGGGCTCGCAGCCTGATTGAGGGCCTCCCGGAAACGATCGCCCGCGGTCCTGTATTCACCTTGTTCCACGCTGATGAAGGCCAGGCCGCACGCGGACCTGTAATCTTTCCAGTTTTGCCGACTATAGCGCGTCAGGAGCTTCTCCGCCTCACCAAGGTCGGAGGCCCTGATGCAGTCGCGGGCGATCCAGAGGACACCCCCTTTTGCCGATGTCTCCCGACCACTCTCCCTGACCTTGTGCCAGTCGTCCTTGGGCGACGCGCTCCAGATAACGTTCATGTAGCGGATCTGGAAGACCTTCTTCAGCTCATAGAAGCCCCAGGGGGCAAGGTAGGCGGGGTCTTCCCCGTCCGCTTCCGCGGGCGCCGGAAGTCCTTCCCCCGCCTCGTCAAGATATCGGGCAAACAGGTCGTTTATCTCTGCCATCGATAGACGGCCCAGCCTTGCCAGCCCGTGGGTTGCGTAGGGCAGGTGCTTCGACGGGCAATCCGACGTAGGGTGCTTCCCCGTCCCGCAGTAAAAACACGGCGGGTGCCTTCCTTCCAGCAGGGCCTGGCCGTGCGCGAAGAACCGGGTGCCGGCAGCGCCGGGGCGCGCGTCCAGCTCAGATGCGGGCGAGCAGTCCGTCTCTGCGCTCCAGACAAGCTCGTAGAAAGAAAGACGACCGGAAAGGGGGCCTTGCGGTATATCCACCGGATTCAGCTCGATTGCCTTCATCCCCTGTAGGGCGGCGTGAACGGCGGCGGAGATGTAGATGCGGCCGGCCCTCGTGATGCGTGCGGCCTCCGCCGCAAAAACGGCGATATCGCCGTGGACGGCCCCTTCGCCGAAGTACCCCCTGCCGCAATGAAGGGCGATCCCCACGGCGAAAAGACCCTCGCCGCCTTTCTCCCCACGCGCCCCCTTCTGCATCCGGATCGCGGCCTTTGCCGCCTCGACGGGGTCGGCAAAGCAGGCGAGCATCGAATCGTCGCCCTTCTTCACTACGCTGCCCCCCCTTTCGACCGAAATCCGGCAGAGGCCCTCCAACCAATCGCGTGCAGACCTCGCTGCCGGGGCATTATCCGGCGCCGGGACCTGCCGGCCTGCCGAGACCGCCGCATAAAGCACGGTTAATGCGTCATCGTGTGTGTGCTCCTGTAGTGACCGGGCGTCTCCCATGGGGATTACATCTCCAACCAATGTTTATCGCCCATACCGCCACATGCTTAAAGGCAAAACGGATAAAGCCTTTCGCCCACCGGCCCCGGCGGTTCAATTACCGCTACAAAAGTGCGCGGGATGGTGGTAAACTTCAGGTGCCGCATATCTTTTTATAACATCCATAGAGAGGGGCGGATTCGTGCAACGCGGCCAGGAAGGCTCAGTTATGCGGAAGATGATGAGGACCTATCCGGAGAAGTTTCCCTCCGAAGACCAGATATTCAGCCAGGTCCAGGCGGGCGACAGGATTTTCATCGGTACGGCCTGCGGAGAGCCTCAATACCTCGTGAAAGCGCTGATACGTTACGTCGAGTCGCACCCCACGACGTTCTCGTACGCGGAGGCGCTCCATATCTGGACGCTCGGCGTCGATCCACGCAGCTCGAACAAGTTCGGGAGCAACTTCCGGCGCAGCTCCTTCTTTATCGGGAAGGATACGCGGGAGGCCGTCAATAAGGGCGAGGCCAACTATATCCCTATATTCCTCTCGCAGGTGCCTGCCCTGCTGAGGCGCCACACGATCCCCATCGACGTCGCCCTCATACAGACGTCCCCGCCGGACGAGCACGGTTACATGAGCCTGGGCATCAGCGTCGATATAGTGAAGGAGGCCGTGCAGGTCGCCTCCCTTGTGATCGCCCAGGTCAACTCGAACATGCCGCGCGTCCACGGCGACAGCTTCGTCCATATCGGCCAGGTGGACTTCCTGCTTCCCCACGACGAGCCTCTCCTTGAGAACGATACGGAGCTTCCCGACGAAACCGTCAGGCGCATGGGCAAGTACGTCAGCAACGTCGTGGAGGACGGCGATACGATACAGGTCGGCTATGGGAGCATACCTTCGGCGGTCATATCGTATCTCAACACGAAGCACGACCTCGGGGTCCACACGGAGCTGCTTACGGACGGCATCGTGGACCTGATGCGAAAGGGCGTCATCAACAACAGGCGGAAGAACATCGACACGGGCAAGACCGTCGCCGCCTTCTGCGTGGGCAAAAAAGCGACCTACGCGTACATCAACGACAACCCCACCTTCGAGTTCAAGACAATAGACTATACGAACAACCCCTCGGTCATCTCCCGGATAAACAACATGACGGCCATCAATACCGCCCTCGAGATAGACCTGACGGGCCAGGCTACTTCCGAATCGCTCGGGAAGACGTTTTACAGCGGCATCGGGGGACAGGCCGATTTCATGCGGGGCGCGACTATGGCCCCCCAGGGAAAGAGCATCCTGGTCCTCCCATCGACGGCCCGGAACGGGGGCGTGTCGCGGATAGTGCCCTTCCTTAAGGAAGGGGCGGGCGTCACCCTGACGCGGGGCGACATACACTACGTCATCACCGAGTACGGCATAGCCTATATCCACGGGAGGAGTCTCCGGGAAAGGGCCATGTCCCTCATAGCCATAGCGCACCCGGCCTTTCAGCCTGCGCTCCTCGAACAGGCGAAAAGGCAAAACCTCATCTACGAGGGCCGGGCTTACGCCCCGGGCAAGAAGGGCCTCTACCCGGAGCACCTCGAAGCCAGGCGCAAGACCAAGACCGGCCTGGAGGTCTTCTTGAGGCCGGTCAAGACGTCCGACGAGGCAATGCTCAGGGACGTCCTTGTCACCCTGCCCGAAGGGACCGGCGGGGAGGCCTGCCGCAACTTTCTGCGCGCCGTCGGGCCGGGCGATGGGGGGCTGATCGATTATACCCGTGAGATGGCGATACTCGCCCTCCTGAAAGGCGACGGCAAAGAGACGTTTGTCGGCCTGGGCAAATACGTAATGGGCGACGACCAGCACACCGCCGAGGTCGCCGTCCTCGTAAGCGAAAGCCGCAGGAACCTGGGCGTCGGCACGGAGATACTCTGGTATCTAAAGCGGATCGCCCAGAGGCGCGGACTACTCGGCTTCACGGCGAAAGTCGCAAAGGAAAACGAGCCGGCCCTCCGCCTTTTCGAGAAGATGGACTTCGACCTGAAACGCAAGGCCCTCCAGACGAAGTACCTGCTCGAGATGCGGTTCAAGGCGTAGGGCAGTTTCCCGCTCAGATCATCCCCAAAGATGAGGTGCTATTTCTCCGTCGGACAGCGATCACCTCAATACAATAGATAAGAAAACGCAGCCGGTGTAATCTGGGGTTCAGGGCCGGGAGATTTTCACGCTGCGCGCGAGAGCGATCTCTTGCTTTGCGCTTCGCGGCGGGTAAGAGATCGCTTTAGCGCCAAGCGCCGCGAAAAAATCACGGCCGCCGATATTGACGGCATACAAAAAGCCCCCTCTCAATGAGAGGGGGCTTTTTGTATGCCGTCACCCTCTAATCCCTTCTGATCTGTCTCACGATCTCCCCGCTCGGGTCTATCATGTTAATCACCAGCGGCATCCTTCCGGGCAGCGTATGGGTCGCGCAGCCGAAGCATGGGTCGTAAAGGCGGAAGGCCATTTCCACCCGGTTGAGGATCCCCTCCGTCACCTCGACGCCCTTCTTGATAAGCCCCTGCGCCGCCTGCCTCACGGCGATGGCGATGGGCGCGTAGTTGTTCGTCGTGCCCACGATGAGGTTCGCCTTCGTTACAATGCCCTTCTCGTCGGTGGTGTAGTGATGGGTGAGGGTCCCCCTTGGCGCCTCGACTGTGCCCACGCCTTCCGTCGGCTTCTCCGTCGGTATGGTGCGGACCTTCGGGTCCGTGATGCCGGGGTCCTTGGACAGCTCCTGGAGCCGCTCAGCCGCGTACAGCAGCTCGATCAGGCGCGCCCAGTGCGTGGCAAGGAGGTTGTGCACGGGCTTCTTGCCGAAGGTTTTGTACATCTCCTCGTAGGCCTCCTGCGCCCTAGGCGTGGCCATGCCGTCCGACGCGTTCAGGCGGGAAAGCGGCGTCGCCTGGTATACCCCTGAGTCTTTGCCCAGAGTAAGGCCCTTCCAGCCCACCTTCTTCAGGTACGGGAACTTGAGGTACGTCCAAGGCTCGACGCGCTCGGCCACGTGCTCCAGGTAGTCCTTGGGGCTGTACTTGGCGAACTCCTTGCCTTCCGGATCGACCACCCTGACCTTTCCGTCGTAAAAGTTAACCTTGTTCTTGTCGTCCACCATGCCCATATAGTAAGTGGGCATCGTGAAGATGGGCGACATTATCAGGTCGAGATAGCCCTTGTTCGCCAGGACGATGTCCTTGAAGAGCTGTAGGCTGAACAGGGCGAACTCGATGGAGTCGGCCGCCGTCTGCTCCACCTGCTTCCTCTCCTCTTCATTGAGGGACTTCATGACTCCCCCGGCGATGCCGAAGGTAGGATGGATCTTCCTCCCCCCTAACATGCCGATGATGTCCATCGCCTTGCCCCTGGCCTCGATCACCTTCGATCCGATCTCCACACCTACCTTGTGGATCACGCCCAGGATGTTCCTTTCCGCAACGGAGGCGTCGGGGCCCATGACAAAGTCAGGGCCGCCAAGGATATAGAAGTGGACCGTGTGGTCCGCTACGTAAAATGCGGAGTAGAAAAGCTCCCTCAGCTTCTTTGCCGCCGGCGGCGGATCGACGTGGAACACCTCGTCCGTGGCCTTGGTGGAGGCAAGATGGTGCGCCTCCGGGCAGACGCCGCAGATGCGCGGCGTGATGTCCGTCAGCTCCTCTACGCGCCTCCCCTGGGAGAATTTCTCGAACCCCCTAAGCTCGGGGATGACCATATAGGCATTGGCCACCTCTCCCTGGTCGTCCAGGAAGAGGTCTATCCTTCCGTGTCCTTCGAGCCTGGTCACGGGATCGATGCTTATCTTCTTCATAGCGCTCTCCTTATAACTTTCTTGGGCCCCTGCCTCCGCATTACATCTTCCGCCTGTGCAGGAGCGACGCCGGGAGGCCGAAGCGGTAGAAGGTCCCGACAGGGTCGGCGATCTCGTCCACGATGCGGGCCGCCTCCTCTTCCGTATCCGCATCCACTACGGACGCCGCGGCAGACATCAGGGCAGCGCCCTGGTCTATGATATGGGGCGGGGCGCCGTAGCAGCCCCGGCAGGGCACATCGACCTTCGTGCAGAGTGCGCCGCAGCCGCCCCTTGTAGCCGGTCCCGCACAGATCAGGCCCTGGTCGAAGAGGCACTGCGTGGAGTCGGGGATGATCTCGTAAGTGCGGTAAAACTTCTTGATCGCCTTCTCCTTGCGATCGTGCTTGCACTCGTCGCAGACGGTCTTCTCGTTCGCGCCGACCACGCTCCCTTTCGCCGGGAGCTTGCCCTGGACTATCGCCTCTATGACCGCCCATATCTGGGGGGCCTGCGGGGGACAGCCAGGTATGTGGTAGTCCACATCGACGACCTGGGAAAGGGTCTTGACCGTCTGGTAGAACTTGGGTATCTCGATCTCCCCTTCGGGCATCTTGTTATGCGTCTGGGGGACGACCTTGTTCGGGTTGTCCGCCGATGGGGATTCCAGGTAGGCGTAACTGAAAATCGACTGCCTGTCGTAAAGGTTCGCCAGGCCCGGAATGCAGCCTTCGTTCGCGCAGGAGCCGAAGGCAACGAGGACCTTCGATTTCTTTCGCAGAAGGTGGGCGAGGTGCTCGTTCTCGCTCGTCCGGATCGCCCCGTTGAAAAGGCAGACGTCGATGTGGCCGTCCGGCATGGCCTCCACGTCCTTATACTTCGTGTCTACGGCGACCGGCCAGAAGAGGATGTCGGCGACCTGGTCGACGATAAGTATCTTCTCGCGCAGCTCGACGATGGCGATCTCACATCCGCCGCACGATGCAGCCCAATAGAGGGCGAGCTTCAGTTTATCAGCCATGCTAATCCTCCTTGCTCGCGAGCTGGGCCTTCCAGTTGAGTGGCCCCAGGCCGCGCACCTGTTGGGTGAAGTTCCGGGTGAGCTCCGCCCACTTGGGCGCCTCCGCGCCGGATATCCAGCCCCAGTGGAACCTTCCCTTCTCTATGCCGAACTGGGAAAGGACCGTCTCCAAGAGAGGCATGCGGCGGAAAGTCTTGAAGTTGCCGTTCGTGTAATGGCAGTCTCCCGGCGGATGGCAGCCGGAAACGATGACCCCGTCCGCCCCTTCGGCAAAAGCCTTCATGACGAACATGGGCTCGATCCTGCCCGTGCACATGACGCGGATGACATCCACGTTCGCCGGCTGCTCCATACGGGCGACGCCTGCCGCATCGGCTGCGGTATAAGTGCACCAGTTGCAGAGGAAGGCGATTATTCTTGGTTCAAAGTTCATCATCGTGCTCCTTTAAGCAGTTTTGAGAAGTCCTTCTATCTGGGCAACGATCTGCTCGTCCGAGAAATGGCGGCCGGTGATGGCCCCGGCAGGGCAGGCAGCCACGCAGGTGCCGCACCCCTTGCACAGGGCGTCATTGACGCTGGCCACTTTCTTCTCCTCGTCGAAGCTGATCGCCTGGTACGGGCAGACGGAAAGGCACGTCTTGCAGGCAGAGCATAGTTTATCGTTTACCGCGGCTACTGTCGGCGATATGGTCACCTGCCCCCTGTTCAGGAGGGCGATGACCATCGAGGCAGCCGCGCCTGCATGGGCCACCGTATCGGGCACGTCCCTTGGTCCCTGGGCGCAGCCCGCAAGATAGACGCCGTCGGTATTCGTCTCGACCGGCCGGAGCTTCGGATGCGCCTCCGCGAAGAAGCCGTCCGCGGTGCGGCTTATGCCGAACATCGAAGCCACCGCTGCCGAATCTTCCTGGGGCTGAAGTCCGGTAGAAAGGATGACCATATCGACAGGTATTCTTCTCACCACGCCGACAAGGGTGTCCTCCACGCGGATGACGAGCTTCCCTTCCTCCTCAGGCCTGATTGCCCAGTCCGTTACTTCGGCCACGCGGCCCCGGACGAAATTGACTCCCTCGGAGAGCAGCTTGTCGTAGAACTCCTCGTAGCTCTTTCCGGGGGTACGCATATCGATATAGAAGTTATAGACATCCGCGCCCGTGTGGTCCTTCACCATGTGGGCCAGCTTAAGGGAGTACATGCAGCAGACCCTTGAGCACCAGCGGTTCGTCTTCTGGTCGCGGGAGCCGACGCAGTGGATGATGCCGACGCTCTTCGGATGGCTGCCGTCCCTGAGGATCACTTCGCCGCCGGTAGGCCCGGAGGCGCTCGTAAGCCTCTCGACTTCGAGGCCCGTGTATACGTTCGGATAGATACCGTAGCCGTACTGGGGCAGCCTCGCCGCGTCGAAGGTCTCGAACCCCGTCGAGATGACAATGGCGCCCACATCGACCTCCACGGTCTCTTCCTTCTGCTCGAAATCGATGGCCTTCCTGTCGCATGCCTCAGCACAGGTCTTCTTGCACTTCCCCGTCTTCAATTGGATGCAGCGATCCGGGTCGATGAGCACGACCTGCGGGGTCGCCTGGGCAAAAGGCAGGTAGATGGGCTTGCGCTTGCCGAGGCCCATCTGGAACTCGTCGGCGAACTTCGCCTCTTTGTAAGTGCAGCCGTCAATGCACTGGAGGCAGCCCACGCAGAGCTCCTCTTTGATATAGCGCGGTTTCTTCCTGATCTTTACTTTGTAATTGCCGACATAACCTGAAACATTTGCCACTTCGCTGTTCGTCATCAGGGTGATGTTCGGATGCCGACCGGCATCCATCATTTTGGGGCCGAGGATTCAGGTACTACAGTCTAGTGTCGGGAACGTCTTGTCGAGCTGGGCCATATGGCCGCCGATCGAGGGCTTCCGCTCGACGAGGTAGACCTTGTAGCCCGCGTCGGCGATCGTCAGCGCCGACTGGATGCCGGCAATGCCGCCGCCTACAACCATTGCGGCTGGGGTGACCGGGTCTGTGCGGGAGAAAAGCTCTTCCTGGAGGACAACCCTTCCCACTGCTGCCCGAATGAGCCTCTTCGCCTTGGCGGTCGCCAGGTCCTTGTCCTTGACGACCCAGGAATCCTGCTCCCTGATGTTGACCATGGCGAAGTAGAACGGGTTGAGGCCCGCTTTCGCCACGGCCGCCTGGAATGTCGGCTCGTGCATCCTTGGCGAGCAGGAAGCGACAATGACCCTCTCAAGGTTCTTTTCCTTGATGTCCTGCTGGATCAACTGCTGCCCCGGCTCCGAGCAGATGTATTTATACTCCCGGGAAACTACAACGCCGGGGAGGGTAGAAGCAAATTCCACCACTGCCGGCACATCGACTGTGGCGGCGATATTCGTGCCGCAGTCGCATACGTAGACCCCCACTTTTGGTAATCCGTTCGCTGCCATTCGCTAACCTCCTATTTGAGCCTTCTTGTATGGCACGAAGAGCCGTTGCATGCCCAGCTTTTTCTCAGGAATGCCGAGGGCCAGCCCCAACAACTGCGTAAAGTAGACGACAGGGGTGTGGAAGTTCGCCTGCCAGCTCTTGTTCACATCGGGCTGAAAGCATTCCAGACCGAACTGGCACAAGGGGCAGGTAGTGGCCAGGGTATCGGCCCCCTTCCTCTCCGCCTCCTTGAGGATAAGATAGTTAAGACGGAAACCGACCTCCCGGATCGTGCCGACGAGCGTGCCGCCGCAGCAGCGCGTCTTCATGGCCCATTCCACGGGAGTGGCCCCTATTGCCTCCATCAGCTTATCGAGGCTGGTCGGCCTTGCCTGGTCGTCGAACGTCGCGTACGGTCTGACGATCTGGCAGCCGTAGTAGCAGGCCACCTTGTTTCCCAGGGGCGATTTTACCGCCTCTTTTATCTTTTCCAACCCTACGTCGTTCACCAGCACGTCGAGGGGATGGCGCACATCGACCTTTCCTTCATAGGTGAGGGACGCCTCTTTAAGCCCCCGCTCGACCATCTTCCTTATGTCCTCGTTCTCGTCAAGGTAGTGCTGGGTCTTCAAAGAGAGGGCATAGCACGCGGAACACGGGGCCACGAACTGGACATGACCGTTTGCGGCAGGCTCGCCCTGCTTCTCCGCAAGGGCCAGGTTGCGCGCGGAGAGGGCGAAGGACTTTACCTCGTCCACGGCCATGTAGGCCGTAGCGCCGCAGCAATTCCAGTCTTTAAGCTCTTCGAGGGGAACGTTGAGCGCCGCGAAGACCGCCTTCAACGATTCTTCGTAGGGCTTGCCGGTGCTCTTCAGGGAACAGCCTGGATAGTAGAGGTATTTCATCTCGCTTCCTCCTCAGCCTTTTCTACGCCCCGCAGAAGCGTGCGGAGCTGTGCCTTGTTCTCGACGCCCTCTTCACTGAGGGCCATCCTGCCCGTCGTAAAGAGCTTCATCCCGAGGCGCGTATACTTGAAGAGGTT
>Ga0326727_10007426_pt1 | contig 29011 bp, 22 predicted proteins | sample MB2enrmetagenome_FD_207643 | JGI IMG/M metagenome (GOLD analysis project Ga0326727, IMG submission 207643) | Lab enriched peat soil microbial communities from McLean, Ithaca, NY, United States - MB29MY | ecosystem: Environmental > Terrestrial > Soil > Wetlands > Peat | place: USA: New York... | reverse complement strand
CATAACCGTTACTTTCCCAGCATGAGCGATGTCGCTCTTGCAGTTGAAACCGAGTTCGCGAAGTGGACTGAACCAAATGATACGTTGCGCAGATTATGCGCAATTACTTAAGACGCTGCGTTTAGAATCTCGCGATTTCTCTTCTCTTCAACGACCAATTGGATGACTTCGCGGATGTTCCGCAGCGCCTCATCCACGGTCCTCCCTTGGCTATAGCAACCTTCAAAAAGGGGACACTCCACCACGTAGAATCCATCCTCGTCCTTTTCGATGAAGACCGGAACTTGCGTATCGGGGCGTTTCATCTTCTTAGATCCATTGGGCTTTCGCATGATTTAATTCTATCCGATATCCAGACAGGCCTCAATGGCTCGTGGACGTTCGCCATGGGGTCTTCCATGGTTTCGCCCTGCGTGGCACAGCCGGGGATCGCCGGCACCTCGGCCCAATAGCCACCTTCCTCCGCTTCAAGGACGACAACCTTAATTTTCATTCGCCCCCTTTCCAGAATCCGCAATGCCTTTCACTTCAGCTCTCGCACCCATTTGCGAAGCTCGGCCAGCCACTCGCTGCGCTTCAAGGACACCCCCTGTCGAACCAGGCGGGAGATATCATCGGCGGAGGCTTGGGGGAAAGCCTGGCTCTTGCTACTCTCAAAGTATTCATTGCGGGATAAGTGAAGAACCATCAGCCGTGCGCCATCGTACCGCCAGATCTCGGGAACGTGGAATTCCGCATAGATGGGCAGCTTATTCAGGGCTGGCGCGGTGACCTCGATCTCAATTACCAAATCCGGAGCCGGATCAACGGTTGGGTCGATGTGGATCTTGCCGTGCATTCGTGCGGCGCTCTGCACGTAAAAACACACGTCGGCCTCGAATCCGCGCTCAAGTTCGCTGCGTTTGAAGGTTGTCGAGCCGAGATTCCGGATATCGATTCCCAGTCCGTCGGCCAGCATCTCAACCAGCATGGTCAGGGCCTGCTTGTACTCTTCGTGTTCCGAAGAAGGGCTCATAATCTCCAGCCTCCCCCGGTCAAAGGTGAAACGGGGAACGGACTTCTCCAGGTGGTCGGCAAGGAGATGCTCATAGGTCTCCCAGCTCACGTCTTCGAGGACCACCCTCTGTTCCGGCAGGGTAAGAACATTGCCCATGGTCGGTTTACTCCACTCCTAAAAAGTTTACCGTAAACCAAGTCGTTGTTGCATCTCAAAAGTCCGGAGTTCGGAGAGGGACGTCATAGGGCGATTTCCAATATCTGATCCTAGGGGGTGTGCTCTGGGGGGTTGACATCAACGTCCAAACAGGCCTGAATGGGCCTCGTGGACGTTTGCCATGAGTTCTTCCATGGTTTCGCCCTGCGTTACACAGCCGGGGATGGCCGGCACTTCCGCCCAGTAGCCACCTTCCTCCGCCTCGTGTACCACGACCTTGATTCTCAAGGTGCCTCCCTCGCGTTGGCCCGTCGTGCATATTCTACCACCGCTGCTGACGTCCACCTCTAGGTGATAAAGATCAGCGTGGGTAAAGCCTCGCGCCACTCCTAAAGGCAGCAGGGTAGCGCGGACCTAAAAGACAGGTTCGCGCTACGCATCGTTCATACTTTCCGTGCCGTCTTCGCCTTGGCGGGCTCGAAGATCATCGTGCCCTTCTTCAAATCCGCATCGACCGTGAGCGAGTCGCCGGGAACCACTTCGCCATCGAGCAACTTCAAGGCGAGGGGGTCCTGGATGAGCCGCTGGATGGCGCGCTTGAGCGGCCGTGCCCCGAACTGCGGATCGTAGCCCTCGCGGAAAAGCAGCTCGTGAGCTTTCTCCGTCAGGGTGATCTCGATTTTGCGTTCCGCGAGCTGACGGCGGAGGTTCTCAAGCTGGAGGTCGATGATCTTCTCGATTTCCTGCTTGCCGAGCGCGTTGAAGATCACAATCTCATCAATGCGGTTCAGGAACTCCGGCCGGAAGTGCTGGAGAAGCAACTCTTGAATCTGCTTCTTCAATCCTTCGCTTAGCACTCCCGCCTCACCCACTGCGCTTCCCTTCTTGGTAGTCATACCGATGGCGTGATCGACGCCGTTCATGGCCTCGTGGATCAGGTGGCTGCCGATGTTCGAGGTCATAATAATGACGGTGTTCTTGAAATCCACCGTGCGGCCCTTGCCGTCGGTCAGGCGGCCATCTTCGAGAATTTGCAGAAAGATATTGAAAACGTCGGGATGCGCTTTTTCGATTTCGTCGAAGAGCAGGACGGCATAAGGCCGGCGCCGTACCAGTTCGGTCAACTGGCCGCCCTCCTCATAACCCACGTAGCCGGGGGGCGCGCCAATCAGCCGTGCCACGGCGTGTTTCTCCATGTACTCCGACATGTCGATGCGGAGCATGGCGCGCTCGTCGTCGAAGAGAAACTCGGCGAGGGCGCGAGCCAGTTCCGTCTTGCCCACCCCCGTGGGGCCGAGGAAGAGAAACGAGCCAATGGGGCGGTGCGGGTCCGCCAAGCCCGCCCGGCTGCGGCGAACGGCGTTCGAGACCAGGCGCAGACCCTCATCCTGGCCCACCACGCGCATGCGCAGCCGCTCTTCCATCTTGATGAGCTTCGCCACTTCGCCTTCCAGCATCTTGGTGACGGGGATGTGCGTCCAGCGCGAGACCACGCGCGCCACGTCTTCTTCGTCCACTACTTCCTTCAGCATGCGGCCCGTCTTATCGATGCTCTCCAGCTTGGCGTTGGCGGCGGCGAGTTCTTTCTCCAGAGACACCAGCTTGCCGTAGCGGATCTCCGCCGCTTTGTTCAGGTCGCCTTCGCGCGTGGCGCGCGTTTCGTCAACCTTCGCCTGCTCAATCGCATCCCTCAGCCTGCCAATATTCGCGATGACTTCCTTCTCCGCCTTCCAGCGCAGCTTCAACTGGTCGGATTTCTCCTTGAGCCCGGCCAACTCTTTTTCCAGCGCCTGCAAGCGCTCGCGCGAAGCTGCGTCGTCTTCTTTGCTCAGCGCTCGCCGCTCGATTTCAAGCTGCGTCACCCGGCGCTCAATCTGGTCGATCTCTGCGGGCATGGAATCAATCTCAATGCGCAGGCCGGAGGCGGCTTCGTCAATCAGATCGATGGCTTTGTCCGGCAGAAAGCGGTCAGAGATGTAGCGGTTAGAAAGCACCGCCGCGGCGACGATAGCGGAATCCTTGATCGTGACATTATGGTGCTTTTCGTAGCGTTCCTTCAGGCCGCGCAGAATGGCGATGGTGTCTTCCACCGTGGGCTGGCCCACCTGCACCGGCTGGAAACGCCGCTCCAGCGCCGCGTCCTTCTCCACATATTTCTTGTATTCGTTGAGCGTGGTGGCGCCGATGCAACGCAGTTCGCCGCGCGCCAGGGCCGGCTTGAGCATGTTGGAAGCGTCGATGGCACCTTCGGCAGCTCCCGCGCCCACCAGGGTGTGCAGTTCGTCGATAAACAGGATGATCTGGCCGCTGGCTTCTTCAATCTCTTTGAGCACGGCCTTGAGGCGGTCTTCAAACTCCCCCCGGAACTTCGAACCTGCCACCATCGCGCCCAAGTCAAGCGCCACGATGCGCTTCGATTTTAGGGATTCCGGGACGTCGCCGGCGACGATGCGCTGCGCGATTCCCTCCACAATGGCTGTCTTGCCGACGCCCGGCTCGCCGATCAGCACGGGATTGTTCTTGGTGCGCCGCGAAAGCACCTGGATCACGCGCCGGACTTCCTCGTCGCGCCCGATTACCGGGTCGAGCTTGCCGCGGCGGGCCAGCTCTGTCAGGTCACGCGCATATTTCTCCAGCGCCTGGTACTTGGCTTCCGGATTCTGGTCGGTCACGCGTTGCGTGCCCCGCACCGCCACCAGCGCCTGCAAAATGGCATCGTGGGTGACGCCCAGCCGATTCAGGATGCGCCCCGCCGGGTCGTTGGTCTTCTTGGCCAGGGCCAGCAGCAAGTGCTCGGTGGAAACGAACTCATCCTTGAATTGCTCGGTTTCCTTGAATGACTGGTCAAACACTTCCTTCAAGGCCGGGGAAATATAGTGGTCTGTCGAGCCGCCCACTTTGGGAAGCGCCTCGATGACCTTGGTGGCTTCCTGACTCACCACGGCGGGCATTGTGCCCAACCGTTGCAGGATTCCCGGAACAATGCCTTCCGGCTGCTCGACTAAGGCGAGCAATAGGTGCACCGGCTCCATTTGCTGGTTGCCGTAACGGCCGGCAATCTCCTGCGTCGCCTGGAGCGCTTCCTGGGCTTTTACCGTGAATTTGTCAAATCGTGTAGCCATATTGAAATCCTCTCTTTGGCTGTCAGCTATCACCTATCGGCAGAAACGCGTGCCCTTTCTTCATCTTATCTATATTTGGATGATTGCCGGAAGCTGATCGTTCTACCTTTCTGTACTGCGGTACCACCGTCTTTAGCTGATTGCTGACGGCTGACAGGTGACAGCAATTTTCAAACAAAAACCGCGTCCGAGATTGCCAGAACGCTCGAGCTGTCCCCGGTCTCGCGACGCGGTAGAAAACCCGCCTGGCGAGAGGGGCAGCGGCCCGGCCGCCTTGCCCCGCCCGCGCAGAGGAGCCGGTTTACGCGGCTTTGTTGACGTTGATCTTGATTGTCTTCGGTTTTGCTTCTTCCTTCTTGGGCATCGTCAGCGTCAAAACGCCATCCTTGAAGTTTGCCGTAACCTTGTCCGCATCGACACTGTTGGGGAGAGAGAAGGATCGCGTGAAAGTTCCGTAAGAACGCTCAACGCGATGATAATTCTGTTCCTTCACGTCCTTTTCGAACTTGCGCTCACCCTTCAGATAGAGGGTGTTGTCCTCGACGCGAATTTCCACGTCGTCAGGGTTGACGCCGGGCAGTTCCGCCTTTAGCACCAAGTTGTCTCCGTCCTCGTAGATGTCTACGGCCGGCGCCCAAGTCCGGGTCGAAACCTCGCCCTCACCGAGTGCGGGAGAGAAGGCCTCGCGGAACAAGCGGTCGAACTCACGCTGTGTAGTCAATAGATCTCGTAAAGGTTCCCATCGAACAATCGCCATGTTAGTGTCCTCCGTATGTTTGACGTTCACTTTCCTAACTGCAAGATGATCATAAAATATGAGCGTATTAATGTCAAGAATTATTTTTCATTTATTTTCAGTAGCTTACATAAATTATAGAAATCACTCCACGCCGATATCTTCCAATGAGGATTCGTTTGATCCCTACAGATTTGCGAGTCCCGGGACTTGCACGATAGCAATGCGGCAGCGTGAATGCATTGCGAGCCTAGCAAGGCGCAGGGTTGGAGAATCTGAGCGAGACTCTTGGAGCGCGATAGTTTCCCTTGAGGCGGGCTTTTAGATATTCGGTTCGCCCCAGCGCGCGTGGGGACAATTCTCGGATTCCCGATTTCCTGTTGCCGATTCCGGTATCCGAACCCCGAAGCCCGATTTGATGCAGTCGCCGGGTCCGTCGCGCTCTGCTTACGGAACTGTCCTGCGTCTTTCGCACAAGCGGTTGTAACTTGGCCCGTCGGGGGGTAGACTATAGGCTCCTTAAATTGAGACCCCGTGAATCTTTGGGGGCGGGCTGGTGGATTACCTGCCGAAACCCCACAGGGGGGGAGGTATTCCCTCCTATCTTTATGAGGCACGTGCCATGAACGACGAATTAGCTCAAAGCCCCACGCCCATCGCGATTGAAGTGGGGCCTCCTGCGGAACCTGCGGTGCCCGAGAGCGCCTTGCTGCTGCCTTACGAGGAAGGATGCAAAAAGGTCCGGGAGTTGGCCTTGCGGCAACTCAACCGCTTCATCTCTTACGAAGCCAAGGTTCTGAAGGGTGACGATGCAGAAGCCATCCACGACATGCGGGTGGCCAGCCGAAGATTGCAGCAAGTGCTCGACTTGCTTTACCCCAAACCTCGGCCGCAGGAGTTGCGCCGGTTGCGCCGCCAGATTCGCCGCTGCCGCCTGGCCCTGGGGGAAGTGCGCAATTGCGACGTTTTGCTGGAGATTGTGGGGCGATCGCTGGGAAGGAAGCGCTCGGCGCGGCGCCAGGCCTGGACAGCGGTGCAACACTTTCTGTTGATGCACCGGTCCGAGAGTTTCTTGCGGGCCATGCGCAAATTCGGCAAGATCAACCTCGCGGTCTTCTATGTGAACCTGAAGGAGTTCCTCCTTCATGACAAGGCGCACGATCACGCTGCCGAGCATCATGCCCACGGCTCAGGGGCGCCTCACCCCACCTTCGCCAAGGACCTGACCAATGCTCTGGAATCCGCCTGGAGCCGTTTTGAAGACCAGGTCGCCCAATCGCATCGGCATTCCCGTCCCGAGGTTATCCACGGGGCGCGCATTGCCACCAAGCGGCTGCGCTATCTCCTGGAGGTTTTCCATGAGTTCGGCGTGCCCGGCAGCGCCGACGCCCTGGCGTGGCTCCGCCAACTCCAGAAACATTTGGGGGATTGGCACGACCTGGAGGTGCTGGAGCAGATGATGATCGAAATGCTAGCGCGACCCGAATTCCTGCGTGAGCACTTGTCCTTGGCCATGGAGGTGGAAAAGCTGATCCTGCGCAACCGGGAAAATAAAGTGGGGTTCGAAGAGAAGTATTCCCGGATGTCCCGGGAATCGGGGGAAATGCACCGGTTGAAAGAGTGGGTTTCCTACCTTTTGACGTCGCCTTCCACCGCTCTCGCCAAAGCCTGAGCCGCAGGCGCGGGTTCCTCCGAGGCCGGAGGGGCGGGCTTAGCCGACGCGGGCACCGGCGCGGGCATTTCCAACACCTTCTTGGTAGCTGCTTCCGAAGTCTCCCCGGCAGGGGTGGTGACGGAAAATAGCGGTTCCCGTGGCTCGCCGCTCAACACCCGAGCCACTCCCGCCCGCAGGTGTTCAAACACTGTACCCGCGTCGGAGGAGGCATCGATAACTTCGAAGTTGTATTCCTTCGCCAGGTGCTCGAATTCTGCCAGTAGCTCGGTTTGATACTTCCGGAAGCTGTCGTACATATCCTCGCTGGGATGAATATCCATGCCGGATTCCCAATAATCGAACCCTCGCGAGAAAACCACGCGGGGGATCAGGTCATCCACGCCAATGCGCAAATAGAAGGTGGCGTCCGGCTTCAGCGCAAAGCCATAGACGTTGCGAATCCACCGGGCGTCAGCGCCCCGCACGATGGCTCGCGCCATGAGGGAATAGATATAGCGATCGGTCAGCACCACGAAACCGGCCCGCAGCGCCGGGATGATTTCGTGTTCGAGGCGGTCGGCGAAATCCGTGGCATAGAACAAGCTCAGGGTAATGCGCCCCAGGGTGTGCCCTTCTTTCGCTTGTTGGATGCCCTTGCCGGCAAGCTCCGAGCGCTTGATGGCGGTGTCGAGAACCGCCCGACCCTGCTGTTCGAGCCACGGACGCAGCAGCCGAATCTGGGTTGACCGGCCCACCCCGTCCGTCCCTTCAATCACAATCAGCTTGCCGGTCATTTCCGCCAGGTTCATGCCCGGCAGAGGGGCGGCATAAGTCTCTCTCATGGCGCTACCCTCAATCTCTTCGCTTGGGCCAGTTTGGCCTTCACAATCTGCCGCATATAAGTCTGCTGCTCTTCGATGGGAAGGGTAGCATCCACAGTGGTCAGGTCGAACTCGGGAACCATCTTCTCGTATTCATCAAGGATGCGGCCCTGGAAGATGCCGAAACTCTCCTCCGGATCCTCGCTCAAGCCCAGATCCATCCCCGCTTCGTAGTACTTCACCCCGCTACGCCCATCCAGAATACGTTTCATGGCAATGTCCAGCGGGACGCGGAAGTAGAACGCGGCGGTGGGCTTCACGGCGAAACTGTAAAGCTCGCGCACCCACTGCGGGTCCATCCCCCGCACCACGTCGCGCGCGAACGCCGTGTAAATGTAACGGTCGCACAACACCACGGCTCCGGCCTTGAGCAAAGGCAGGATGTTGTGCTCCATGCGGTCGGCAAAGTCCGTGGCGTGAATCAGGGAGAAGCTGGCAGGGGTAAGCATCTGCTTCTTTTTACCCCGCCTGGTGGTTTCGCGGACGAGCGGCGAAGAGTTCCACTCGCTGAAGACCACTCCGTAGCCTTCCGCTTGAAGCCATTGGTGTAAAAGCACGAGCTGGGTGGATTTCCCCGAGCCGTCGATTCCCTCCACCACGAAAAGTTTGCCGGGAAAACGATGCTCGCCGTACCGTTTCATGAACGCGCTCCGGTGTAATGAACCATCACATGGATTGAAACATTATTGTAACATATGCCCTAAAGGTGCGGAAGGGCGCTCCAACGAGGCCCTGCTGCCCTGAAACATCCCCCTCGAAGGAAGAGGGTGACTGATGTAGAAGGCCGGGTGGAGCGCCTTGCTGAAGCGCTCGATGTCCTCCTGAACACATGTCAAAACCGGGTCCAGCCAAAGGGCGTGGCGATAGGCCGCCAGCGCCTCACTGTTCCTTCCCAATTGGCCCAGGATGCGAGCGCGCAGGACCTCCTGTTGCGAATCGGCGTAGGTCCGCTCAGCCCGGACGATTTCCTCCAGGGCCTCCAGGGAGCGGCCACGGGAGTAGAGCAACCGGCTCAGGCCAAAATGCGCCCGTCCATTCAAATCATTCAGCTCGACACTGCGCCGAAAGGCGTCTTCCGCGCCTCTTAGGTCATGGCGATCCTCGAGGTCCGAGGCGGTTTGGTACAAGCGCTCGGACGCTAGCACTCGTGTTTGCTGCCATAACAGCCCGCCGGCCGCGGCGAGGACCGCTACACTGACCGCCACTTGCAACGCGAGCCGCCAGAGGCGGCGTGCAGGCTGCGCTGGTGAAGGCCGGCCTCCTCTTTCCCCCTCAACCTCTGCGCCACCCAGCAAAGCCGGAATCGCCATCAGCGTAAAGAGCAAGATATAAGTCGGCGGCACCGCAAACTGATAGTTGAAAACTGAGTCTGCAAGGATGGCCGTTACGCCCCCCACACTCGCGGTAATCGCGTAGCGAGGCCACGCCCCAATCGCTTGGCGTCTCGCTCCCAGCGCCTGCTTCCCGTATTTCCACAGAACCCAGACAAATGCCGCGAATCCGAGTAATCCTGTCTCCAGAAGCAATTGCAGCGGATCGTTATGCAGGAGGCGATTGTTGGTCCAATAGCCAACATACTCGGAATGAGTGGAGAGGAATTTCCCCTGGAGTTCCAGATACAAAAGTTGATAAGCGCCCCAACCCGAACCCACCATCGGGTGCTGCCAAAAAATCGGCCAACTGAAGCGCCATAAGTAAACCCTGCCGGAGAGCTGGGCGGCGACGTGCTCCGCCAGGGAGAGTGTGAGGATCGCCATCGGCCAGAACGCGAGAGGAGACACGGAAATCAAACCACGGCTTTTGAGCCCTCTCATTTGGGGAGAGGGTACCCGAGGTACGAGGGAGGGGGCCCTGAGCACGCGGGGTGAAGGGTCTTGGGCACCGCCCCATTCGTCAAGCCGCCCAGCTTCCGCCAAGCGGGAATCGTTCTTGGGTAGGACCATCATCGCGGCGGCCGCAAGCCCCACGGCCAATCCGAGCCATGCCCCGCGCGAGCCTGTTTCGCCAATAGCGGCCAGTATGATCAGGGTGAAACCCCACCAGAGCGCTTTGGCCCATCGCGCTTTCGATGCCGCCGCCAGCGCCAGTGCGGCAAAGATCGTTCCAATCAGATAACCGCCCACAAAGTTAGGGTTGCCGAAGGTGGAGTATAGACGCATGCGCGGCACCATCGATCCCCAGTCCACCTGGTATCCTCCCAACAGCAGAGGGTCGAACCCCAATCTCTGGAGCGGTGTGATCCCCGCCACCAGCCCGCCGGCCAGTCCAGTCAACGCCGCAATCCTGCGAACGGCTGTTTCTCCCTGCTCCCAGGAAGCCAGCAGCAGAACCCAGGCAGGCCCGCAAAGCGCAAACTCAACTTCCATCAGGCTGAAACGCGGGACCGGGCTCGCCACGCAGGAAATCAGCGCGGTCATACTGAACACAAGCAACGGCAAGACCAGGGGGCAACGCGTTCGCCGAACCGCTCGTGTCCAAATTCCGCCCAGCGCCCAGACCGCGAGCCCGGTTATGATCAGGCATTTTGTGAGGAAGAACTTGGGTGTGGAAAACTGTTCAGCAAAACCGCGATAAAAGGCCAGAGGCAGGACCAGGAGAAGCCCTGCCTCCCAAATCCCATTCCGGATGCGGTGTACGAGCGCAGGTGGAAATTTCATGCGGGGATTCTACAACGAATCTCTTGGCGCGTACTTGTTGCCCCGTTAATGTGGCAACGCCTTGCGAAGCGAATCAACAAGACTCCGGGCGTCGGAAGGACGCAGGGATCCCGGGGCAAAATGATAGGTTGATCCGGAAGTCAGGGTGATATGGAACGTATTGGGAGCAAGAGAGGAAGTCTTAATCTCTTTAATATCGCTCAACGAAATGCTGACTAGGGTTTTCCCATCTTCTTCATATGCAATTGTTTGGGACGATACTACCAGCGCTCCTTTCACCTTGCCGTGAACTTGAAAGATCTCCGCAGGATTTCCCAAATGGAAAGCGTCATAGCGTTGCGTGTCGGCAGAAAGCGGGGTGGCAGGCGATCCCGGCGAGGGCGGGGCCGAGAGCGGGGGAGCGGTTTTCCCCGTCACCTCGAAGGAGGCTTCCACCTCGCTATCGTCGGGGTTAATCACATACAAGCTTGCGACACCCAGAGCAGCGTCGCGCGCAACCTTGATGCGCACGTCAAGCTCTGTGTTCGAAGGGGAAGTGACACTCATAACCCGGATTCCCGGGTTGGCGAAGCTCACCTTGACGCCTTGAACAAAATTCTTGCCGGTAATTTTCAAATCCGTATCGAAGCCCGGGCTCGCGCTCGGGGGTTCGATTGTCGTTACTTCCGGTCCCGGAGGTGCGGCCTGCGCTGTGGGAGCAGGGGGTGCGGCAGGCGCAGCGGGAGCAGGGGCTGGGGCAGGCGCTTCGGGAGCAGGAGGCGTCGCGGGGGCAGAAGGGTTGACTTCCGCCGCGGGCGGTGCGGGCGCATTAGGGGCTGCGGGGGTTGCCGGTGCAGATGGCTCCGGGGGCGTCGCCGGAGCAGCCGGCTTGGACGGCTCAACACTTTCCGGGGGCTTTGCAGGGGCAGCCGGAGCCTCTCCGGCCACGATCTTAAACGCTGTTTCCGCGGCGCGGCTGGCCGGGTTGCTGACCAACAGGCTCACCGTGCTGGGTTGCGCCGACGCACTGACGCTCAGTTGTGCTTCCAGTTGCGTGGCGCTGACCCGCTTCGAGGACTCGATGTGAACGGCGGCCGAGACCGATGACACATAGGCGCCCGCAGAAAAACTGCTCCCCTGGATAACGACCTTCACGTGGGCGCCGGGCGCGGCCTGGTTGGGATCGATTTGCTGAATCGTCGGCGTAGCGTCTGGTGGGATATCGGAGCCCGCTTGCGCCGCAGCCAGCACGGGGGTGGATGCTAGGACGCTCAATAACAGCGCGCCAAGCACCAGCCGGCTCGACGGCAGATTCTTTGCAGAGGATAATTCGCCACGCACCATGGCAGGGCCGTCCTTTTAATAGCGGGGATGGAAATGCAATCGAACGAATCTTAAACTTCCGCGTCGGCGGAAGTCAAGGCAAGCTCCTGGCGCACTCTTTGCCGGGCGAGTTTGGACGCTCGTGATTCACTCGAAATGGAGTATGCTTGCTCGCTGACTCGGGGCGGAACGATTTTTGATTTTAGATTTTGGATTTGGGATTAAAGTTACGGACCGTAGAGTTTAAAAGGCGCAAACTTGCGAAAGCTCTATGTCATCCAATCCCAGATCCAAAATCGAAAATCCCAAATCGCCAGGAGTGTAAGTGGCTTTTAGCTGGATCGATCTCGCCGTCGTCATCGCTTACGTCATCGCCATCACGGCCTTTGGGGCGCATTTCCGCAAGGGCCAGCGGACCTTGCACGATTACTTTCTCGGGGGACGCCGCCTGCCCTGGTGGGCGATTACGCTCTCGATTGTCTGCGCGGAAACCAGCATCCTGACCATCATCAGCACGCCCGGCATCTCCTATCGCTCAAACCTGGGTTTCCTGCAACTTGTCTTTGGGTATTTGGTAGCGCGCGTGGTGGTGAGCTTCCTTCTCATCCCGCGTTATTTTGCCGGCGAACTCTATACGGCCTATCAGCTCATCGAGCGCCGCTTCGGGCACGGGCTGAGACTTTTCACCGCTGGTCTGTTCCTCATTACCCGCGCGCTCGCCGAGGGAGTGCGCGTCTTCGCGATTTCCATTGTCATCGCGATCATTTTCAAAACCGGCGTCGTGGCTTCGCTGTTGATTATCTTCGTGCTGACCCTGCTTTACACCTTGGAAGGAGGTCTCACAGCGGTCATCTGGACGGACGTCATCCAGCTCACCATCTACATCGCGGGAACAATGGTGGCGCTCTTCGTCGCTCTGCAAACTCTTCCCGGTGGTTGGGGTGAAGTGGTGCGTGTGGCGCAGGCGGCGGGCGGCAAATTCACCATGTTCAATTTCCACTTCGACTGGAGCCAACCCTATCTGTTCTGGACGGGATTGGTGGGCGGTATGTTTCTGAACACCGCGAGCCACGGGACGGATCAACTGATCGTGCAGCAATTGCTCGCCGCGCGCACCCGCCGCCAGAGCCAGGGCGCGCTGCTGGCGAGCGGACTCGTGGTCCTGCTCCAGTTCAGCCTGTTCCTGGTGGTGGGAGTGGTGCTCTACGCGTTCTACCAGCGCTTTCCTCCCCACGTTGCCTTCAGCCGGTCCGATCAAATTTATCCGACCTTTGTCATTACCAGGCTTCCCGTGGGGCTCTGCGGCCTGCTGACCGCTGCGATCCTCGCGGCCGGCATGGCCAATTTGAGCGCGGCGCTCAATTCCCTGGCATCGAGTTCGGTGATGGACTTCTACAAGCCCTTCGCGCGTCCCAGCGCTGATGATCAGCATTACCTGCGCGTGTCGCGCCTCGCGACGCTGGCATGGGGGGCGGTGATCATCACGATCGCGCTGGCGGCACAGTACCTCCAGCGGAGCGCGCTGGAGTTGGCGTTGACCGTGGCCAGCGTTCCCTACGGCAGCATGTTGGGAATCTTCTTGCTAGGAGTCCTGACTCGCCGGGCCAACAGCCGCGGTGCTCTGGCGGGCGCGCTGTGTGCCCTCGCCACGTTGGGCTATGTGATGCGATACACCACCATCGCCTGGACGTGGTACGTCGCCATCGGGACCGTCGTAACCTTCGTTGTGGGGCTCGTTGTGAGCCTCGCCACGCGTGACACGGGAATTTTGAATAGTGAATAGTAAATGGTGAATTAAGGATTGAGGGTTTGTCTTTCTGCGAAATTCACTGCGCCAACACACCGTGTTGATTTCACCATTTGCTGTTCACTGTTCAGGATTCGAAGCGCGTCGAAAGGGTTTGAGAATTGGTCCGTCGGCTGACGGACAAACCCGCCGCTATCTCGCGCCGGACGAGTTTTTCAGACGCTTCACTAGCCCAGATATATAATCGTATAAGCTCTTTTCTGCCGCCCCCACCAGCCCTAGGGGGGCTTTTCTAGCGGTCATTTTGTCAGGCTCTTTTTGCGTTGACACGATATCTTATAACTACCTTTTTTTCAGCATGCTAGTGGCTTTGAGGAAGGGAAAATACCTTCTCCGACCCTTTGTTTTCAAAATGGTAGCGGCTTTGGGAGCTTGTGCGGCAGATGGGCATAAAGTCGCCATGAAATCTGTGGAGGCAAGGCTAGGAAGACGTGGCATCATAAACTCCCATTTACTTCCCGTGCGGGGCGACGAGGTGAAGGATCGTGCCAGCAGGTGCGCTGGCGTCCTACCTGTGCCGATCACGGCCGGAGCCTCCCCGGGTGAAAGGAAAGGAAGGCGGCGCTCCGCTCATCACCCAAGCTTTCCTCGCGCCGGGCGTACTGATCTGCCGGCCCGCGGCAGGGCGGGACCAGCATCAACCCTCACCCGTCAACTATAGCCTATAATTCTGAGGATGTCAAGTGAAATAATTAACGGTTCTGATAAGGATCCCCCGGCCTCCGCGCACCGAATGTGGGAATTCGCAGAACCAGGCTCATGCGCAAAAATCTATGGCGCGATGTAGCGCCATACTTCAGAATGCAGAAGTACTGACTGCCATGGGTAATAAAGCTCAAACCGAGTTGGTAAAAGGCCTGGGAGTGTTCGGAGCCACCTCCGTGGTGGCGGGCACGATGATTGGGACCGCGATTTTCGTGGTTCCGGGCATCATCCTGCAACAAGTGGGTACGCCAGCGATGGTCCTGGTCGTGTTTGTGGCCGCGGGGGTCCTCAGCCTTTTCGGGGCGCTCAGCTATGCCGAGTTGGGCGCGGCGCTGCCGGAGGCGGGCGGCGAGTTCGTTTACATGCAGCGTGCTTACGGCCCCCTTTTGGGATTTCTCTACAGTTGGACGCAATTCATCATCGCCAAGACCGCCTCGATTGCCGCTATCGCCACGGGGTTTGTCCTCTACCTCGCCTACTTTTTCCCGCGCTTACACGAAACGGTGTGGGGAGCTTCACTTCGTTTGGGCGGCCACGGGTTGGAACTGCGCCTGACGGGCCTCCAGCTTGGCGCGACACTGATGGTGCTGCTGCTTTCCGGGTTGAACATTCTGGGCGTGCGCCGCAGTGGCGCTGTGCAAACTTTCTTCACCGCCTCCAAGCTGCTGGTGCTGGCCGTCCTCATCGTGCTGGGCCTCACCTACGGTCACGGCTCGTGGCAGGGGTTCCACCCGTTCTTCGCGCCGGGTGGGCACGGCGGCCTGCTGACGGCTTTCGGTGTGGCCACGGTTTCAGCGCTTTGGGCTTACGATGGATGGAACAATCTCAGCATGGTGGCGGGGGAAGTGGAAAATCCCCAACGCAACGTCCCCGTGGCGCTGATTGCCGGCGCGCTGCTGGTTCTGGTCGTTTATGTTTTGGTGAACCTCGCTTACTTTTACGTGCTGCCGGTTTCCCAGGTTCTGGGCACGAACACCGTGGCGTCCGACGCCGCGCGCCGTATCCTGGGCAATGCCGGGGGAGCCTTCATCGCCGTGGGGGTCATGATTTCCACCTTTGCCACGCTTAACGGCTCGATCCTGGCGGGCTCGCGCATTCCTTACGCCACCGCGCGCGAGGGCCTTTTCCCGGCCGGACTGGGCGCCGTAAATCCCCGCTTCCACACGCCCGCTGTGTCGTTGGTATGGCAGGCCATCATCGCAGGATTATTCACGTTGACGGGAGGGTACCAGTCGCTCTACACGAAAGCGATTTTTTCCGAATTCCTCTTTTACGCCCTCTGCACGGCGGGAGTTTTTGTGCTGCGCCGGCGGGAGCCGAATCTGCCGCGTCCCTATCGGACCTGGGGATATCCCGTGGTCCCCACGGTTTTTGTTATTCTCGCTGTCGGCCTGCTGGTCAATACGTTTTGGCAGCAACGCGTCGACTCGATGTGGGGAGTCGTGCTGGTGGGCAGCGGCGTTCCCATATACTGGATCTGGAAGGCATGGGTTCGTCATTCTTCATGAAGCGAAAATCGAAAATCGAAACTCGAAACTCGAAGGTCGAAACTAGAAATTCAAAAATCGAAACTCAAAAACCCCCGAGTGGCCATCGATTTTCGAGTTTCCAATTTCGAGTTTCGAAACCAAAGATCGCCCTCTGCCAACTCATCTTGCTGGCCGTGGCAGTCACGGCATGGGCAGGGCCCAAGGCTCGGCGCCCCGGAGAACCTGCCTCCGCCAAGGCCGCAACGGAGGCCGCCCTGGCAAAGGCACGGGAGCGAGTGCTGACCGCGAGTCCGCTGACAATGTTCTATTACTCCGATGACTCGCTGGGCCTGCCCTCGCTCGAAGCGCACGCCGGCGCCATGACCTTGCTCGCTCCGCAATGCTATGAGCTGGACCGCGGGGGAGCGCTGCACGGCCAGCTTCCCACGGGGGTGCTGGACGTGACTCGGCGCGCCGGCCTCCCCCTCATGCCGCTGGTGAAGAACGCCGGCTTCGACCGCTCAGCCGCGCACGGCCTGCTGCACAATGTCAAGGCGCAGGAGCGCGCCGCGAAATACCTGGCGCAGCTTGCGGAACGCGATCAATACGTGGGTTGGCAACTCGATTTCGAAAACATCGACCCGGCGGACAAGCTTGCCTACCTACGATTCGAGGCGCGCGTGGCGGCACGGCTGCATCGCGACCATCGTCTGCTGAGCGTCGCGGTCGTGCCGCGCTTTTCCGACACTTATCCTGACAGCTCCGCGCCAGGGTTTCACACCGGTGAGTGGGGCGCGGCGTTTGATTACCGCGGGCTCGCTCGCGTGGCCGACTTTCTGGTGCTCATGGCCTATGATCAACATACTCCCTCGACCCCACCCGGTCCCGTGGCCGGCTACGATTGGGCGAAGGCGGCCCTCGACTATGCCGTGCGCCGCGTGCCCCCTTCGCAGCTCCTGCTGGGCCTCCCTCTCTATGGCCGCGAGTGGACGGAAACTTCGAGCGCTACCACATCGCACAGCCTGGCTTACAAGGACCTGGAGCATTTCCTTGAAGATCCCGCGAGCGAGCGGCATTGGGACGACCTCTCGCGAACCGCTTGGTTCCAATTGCGGGAGGGCGAAACTCTGCGCACCGCGTGGTTTGACGACGCCCGCAGCCTGCGCCAGAAAATGGGGCTGGTGCCACTCTATCACCTGCGGGGATACGCAGCCTGGCGGCTGGGCGTGGAGGATCCGGAGTTTTGGCAAGAAAGCAATGACCAGTGACGAGCAAAACCACCAGCGGACCCGTTGTTCTCGCTGGGGAAAAGGGGTGGATTCCGCCGGAAATCCAAAAGCCGCAGACTGGCTGTGATATCGATCATCTGGATCAACAGCGGCATAAAGCGGACCGGTGTCGGCAAGGACAGCGGGTCTCATTCTGCCGCTAGGTAACGGTCGTGCGCTTGGCTCACGTCCTTGCGGCCACTCCCCTTGGGTGCGGGGTTGATGCACAGCGGCTTTTGTGCAGGCAAATAGCCGCGTTCGGTCAAGTACTGCCGAAGAGTAGCCTGCACGACGGCAGTAAGCGGAAGCGGCGCGTCCTGAGCGAGGACATAGCTCTCCACGGCCTTCGCCAAGTCATCGGGAATGGAAACAGTGGCTCGTTTCACAATTTTCTAGTATACCATCAAGCGGTGGTGGAATCGCCTCCGACAGAATCATCTTCGACATGAAAAACTCTGCGGTTACCGGTCCATTGATCTTGATGTTCACCGCCTTGGCGGCCGTCGCTCGCGGTGCGGAGCACACCTGGATTGTCTATTCGGCCGGGGAGCTCGACGAGCGCATCGAGCGCCAACTCAACGTGTTGGCCGGGCAGGATCAGGCGCTGATCCGCATCCTGAAAGGTAGTGCAGAACCGTCGCGGGAAACTCCTCCGCCTGGTGGCCTGATGATTGAGTTGCGGCAGGAAAAAAGTGTTGAAGCTTTTGTCGATGCTCTCAAGCGCGAGGCGGGCTCAACCGCCATCGCACCCACGGCGGAGCTCGCCCAGGAAGGTTACATTATCGAGGCCAACTACCCGCGTGCGGCAGTTCCCAACCTGCTGCGTATTAGGGCCGCCACCTGGGGGGGATTTCACCATGCTTTGCTGAGGGTTCCGGATTTGTTGGCGATCTGGCCTTCGAATCTTTCCAGCCAGCTCATTCCCCGCCCGCAGGCCCTGCGCATCGAAAGAAACGGCATTTCTGTCGTCATCGTGGATTTCCCTTCCTTTCCGGAGCGCGGCGTGGTGGAGGGCTTTTACGGTACTCCGTGGACGCATCAGGACCGCGTCGACATTCTGCGCTTTGAGGGGGCGCATGGCATGAATGTGTACTACTACGCCCCCAAAGACGACCCTTATCATCGCAAGCTCTGGCGCGAGGCCTACCCGCCGGAGGCGCAGCAACGGTTGGGCGAACTCGTCGAGGCAGCGCAGCATAACTTTGTGGATTTCTGTTTTGCCATCAGTCCGGGCCTCACCATGACCTACTCCAGCGAGAGGGATTTCCAAGTATTGACGAACAAACTCGCCAGCGTCGGCAAGCTGGGCATTTCGTGCTTTGCCCTTTTTCTCGACGACGTGCCACAGGATTTGCAAGACCCTCAGGACCGGGCGCAGTTCAAAACCCTCGCGCAGGCGCATATTTTCATCGTCAACAAACTCTACAAGCACCTCAAGGTGCAGTCCGCCGCGAACCGCCTGGTGCTGACACCGACGACCTACACCAACGAATGGGGCAATCGCGACTACCTCCAGGAACTGGGCGCGGGCGTTGATCCCGGTGTGTCCATGGTTTGGACCGGGCCGAAGGTTTTTTCGCCTGCCATCACCGCCGCACAAGCGCGCGAATGGGGCGGGTCCATCCATCGGCCGCCGCTGATCTGGGATAACTTCCCGGTAAATGATGGTGCCCGATGGTGCCGGTACCTGGGGCCGCTCACCGGCCGCGACGCGCAATTGCCCGGCCTGGTGCGCGGCCTCGTTTCCAATCCCATGAACGAAGCGCATGCCTCGATGATTCCGCTCCAAACCATCGCCGATTACCTGTGGAATGCCGCGGCGTACGACCCGGCGCAATCGGAAACCCACGCCGTGGTGAGCCAATACGGCGACGATGGGCCGCGCCAGCTCGCGCCCTTCCTTAAGACTTATGGAACCTATTATTGGGATGACGGAAATTTCACGGCGCTGTTTAAGGAGCGCCGCCAGCCCATTGACGTGGCGAAAATGCAATCGCAACTGGCAGAATTGAATTCGGCGTTCGAGCACCTTCGCTACCAGCGGCGCCTCGCGCCGTTGCTTAATGAAATTTCCCCGGGCCTCAAACGCACCGGTGAGCGCCTGCCTGAGGTCAATGCTGACCCCGCGTTCCGGCATCTGCCGGACGGCACACTCCAGTGGGATGAAAACTATGAGGCGCTCTCCGCCTATCGCTTGAATCAGTCCCCCAACCTGGACGGTGACTTCTCCAAGTGGGAAAGCGGCCCGATCTATCGGCTGGATGAGCGCGCGCAAGTGATGACGGGCGCCAAATTGTGGAAAGGCCCGCACGACTTGTCAGCGCGCGTGGCGCTGGCGTGGGACGCCAGCTTTCTCTATGTGGGCGTCGATGTCACGGACCCGGATCTCTATCGACCTTTCTCCGCGCGCGGCATTCAGAATGGCGACGCCTTTGTGCTGAGGCTGGAAGCCGGTTTTCGCAAGAACTTCTTCGCCAAGGAACCCACCGGCGATGAATATACACTCTACTTCAGCCCCGGGAATTTCGCCGACATCAAGCCCAGTATCTTCTCCGATGAAGACTATCTGCCGCCGCGCCCGCAACCACACGATTACATGCAGGAGATTTATACTGCATGGAAGAAAACCGGCGGCGGCTATTCAGGAGACATCGCGATCCCAGTGACCTTCTTCGCAGGCGGCAAGTTCGCTCAGGGTTACGAGCTGGGATTGGCGTTTGGCGTGAACAAAGTGCTTCGTCCCACCAAGCCCACCGACGCGGAAGACCTGGAACGGATCGTTTTACAGTCCAAGAAAGATCACCTGTTTCGTGTGAGCGCCGGGAATCCCTCCTCGTTCCCACGCTTGGTGCTGACAGAGGGGAAGCTATAAGGACGCTTGTCGTTCCCTTGGAGGGAATCGAACACAAAATTGCATTGGCGAGAAAACTGCATGCTGATCCGGCTGCTGGAAAAAATCGCGCTCGCTCTTGAAGAACGCAGGCTGAGCACTATGACCCGCTTCCGCCCGCCGCTTTCTTCTCCAGGGCCGGCAGCAGGTACTGAGTCACGTAGCGTTCATATTGGGCCTGGACCTGGGGTGTTACGGAAACGGTTGCCAACGGGCCTCCGTCTGGGGACGCCTCAAAATAGACGTCACCCGGCTTGCCGAGGGGGCCCGGATCGGTTTTGGTGAACTTCGCACTATCCGCCTCGCCGAAATCGTAAACTTGCTTGGGACTGTAAGTCTTCAACTGCTCGGGTGTAAGTTGAGCGACCGTCCGCACGTAAATGCGCAGTTTGCCAAATGCCCGGTCCTTGTCGTACTCGACGCGGAGAACGTGCTGTTGTGCTTGCCCAGGGTTCTTGGGATCGTTAGCCACATCAGCCAGCACACAGAAGTCTTCCAACTTGCCGTTGTATTTTGAATCCAGTAGGGTGTAAAGGCGGACGGTTGGGTCATTGGCGTCGATCTGCGAACCCTTTTCTTTCGCACCCAAACGTCCGGCGTTGCCGCCCCCGAATACGAGGAGTGTAAAGACGGTGCCCACGATCATGACGAGTATCCGCGCGCTAGTTCTCATGGCCCCTCCCAGGAGGTATAAACATGATACGGAAACAGCCTTCCCCGCGGCCAATCGCAGGGGGACCTTACGGGGAGATACTATCCCCGCGATGAGCATAAGACAACACCCAAATTGACAGATCTTCCGAGCGGGGGGCGTTGGAAGCCGCGGCAACTCAAGCCCCGCACCGGTCGCAATGACCAGTATATGGAGACTTAGCATGATTAACCGGCGTAAGTTTATCAATTCCATAATCGGTGCGAGTACGACTCTCCCTTTTTGGCATAGGCCCACCTTGGCGCACGCCGTCAACGCTTTGGGGCCGGAGAGTAACCTCGCAGCGCCGACCCCTGACCAGACCGCGTGGCAAGACCTCGAAATCGGCATGTTCATACATTTCGCGCCGAATACCTGGCAGGACCGGCAAGGCGATGACCTCTCTATTCCTCTTTCCGCAATTAACCCCGCGCAGTTGGACACCGACCAATGGGTCGAGTGCGCGGTCGGTCTGGGGGCAAAGTACATCGTCTTTGTCGCGAAGCATGTGGGTGGATTCTGCATGTGGCAGACGGAGACGACTAGCTATGGTATCCGGAACACGCCCTGGCGAAATGGCAAAGGCGATGTTATGGCCGATCTTTCTCAGTCCTGCCGTAAGCGCGGGCTGAAGCTAGGAGTCTATCTTTCTCCGCGCGATATCAAGTTCGGCGCGGGCACGGGCGGGCGATGCACGACTCCCGAGATGCAGACGGGTTATAACGCTCTCTATCGCCGCCAGCTCACAGAACTGTTGACGCGCTACGGCGAGATGGTCGAAGTCTGGTTTGACGGCTCGCTGGTGACTCCCGTGGGCGACATCCTCAAAGAACGCGCCCCGCATGCCATGATCTTTCAGGGACCCTCCGCCACCATCCGTTGGGTCGGCAATGAGGACGGGTTTGCACCGTATCCGGCTTGGAACGCCGTGTCGAAATTCAACGCGGAGAGTGGCATTTCCACGGCGTTGGATAGCGACCCTGATGAATCCGTGTGGCTTCCCATGGAGGTCGACGTTACTATTCGCCGACCCGACTGGTTTTGGAGCACGCAGAACGAGAGCAAGCTGCTCTCACTCGACCAGCTTCTCGAGATTTACTACCGCTCCGTCGGCCACGGCACGCAATTGCTGCTCAACATCCCTCCCGACCGCCGCGGGCTTCTGCCTGATGCCGATAGCGCGCGCGCCCGGGAGTTTGGCGACGAAATCCGCCGGCGCTTTGGCCGGAGCGTGGCGGAAACTCAAGGTTCAGGTGAATCCCTGACCCTGGCACTTCCTTCCCCCACGCGCATCGATCATGTGATCCTGCAAGAAGACTGCTCGGCCGGCCAGCGAATTCGTGCCTATAGACTGGAGGCGCTGGCGCAGGGAAATTGGCAGACGCTGGGGGCGGGGACAGCCATTGGGCACAAGCGAATCCAGCCCGTCACGGCGACCGCAGTGGATGCGGTGAGGTTCATTGCCACGCAGAGCGTGGGGCCAGGGATGATCCGGCGCTTGGCCGTCTTCAATACGGACGCCGCGCCGCCTCCGACCTGGAACGCGTCTCCTCGCCTCAGGGGGGACGACGCAGTTGGCAAGTGGACGAACAATAGCTTCAATGTTGATCTCTCTCGCAAGGTTACCGCCGCGGGTCAGTACCGCTTGCGCTGGCTGCCGCAAGTCGCAGGCGAAGTAGCAGTCGAAAATCCGCAGTTGCAGCTCGATGGCGTGGCGCAGCCCAACCTCCTGCATCAAGTTCCGGGATCTCCTGATGTCTTGATTCTCACCATACCAGGGATCAGCCAAAAGGCAATTATTTCGGGACGTGTGCGGGGAGCGGAACAGGGAATCTTGGTAATCCGTCGACTTTGAGAGCATCTTGTCCTCCCAAGCACGCCCCACCGCGGCGAGCGGCGCCTCAGCCGGTTGCCTCGGCAGCGCGCACATAGAGAAAATCCTTTAGCGCCGCCTGCAACGTAGGCTCGTGCGGATAGCCATGCCCAAGGTGCTGGCGATAACCTTCAGCGTAGGCAAATCCGCACTCGCTGCCATAGCCTGCCGCCCACGTTGTCATCCGGTCCAAATATTCGTCCATCCCATGGTGCGAACGCAGCCATTCCCGCTGCGAGACGTGCCGCGACAGCATCTCGCGTTTTCGGGGAAGCGCTTTGCTGATATCGACGTAAAACTGGGGATAGATCCGCCTCCCCATTGGATCTTTCCCCTCCGTGGGATCCGCATAATAGAGGACGGGCGTCTGACGGCCGCGCGGGGCCGGCGGATTCTGCCGCGTCTCATAGTTGGGCATCGCCAGCGCAAAGGCCGCTCCGCGCACCAGGCGGGAGGCCTCTTCGTGATCCAGCATGTAATCCACCGGCGAATGCGTCACCACCACGTCGGGATCAAATCGGCGCATGACCTCCACCACACGGCGAAGGTTCTCGACGTTGAAAGTCACCTCCACGTCCATCAAGCCAACGCAGGCATACCGAGCGCCCAGGTAAGCGGCGGCGTCTTGCGCTTCGGCGTACCGAATCCGCGCGATTTCTTCCCGCGCCAGGGTAGCCGAGCCGCAATCCCCGGCCGTCATCGTGACGATTCCCAACTCCCAACCCAGGTCTTTGAGATGGAAGAGCGTTCCCCCCACGAGCATTTCGGCGTCATCGGGGTGGGCCATGATCGCCACGAGGCGGGGGGATTTCGAATCGAGTGACATTAGTTAATCTCGGGAACCAAAGGTCCGGCGAGCTCCTTGGTGAAGTAAAGGACCCCGGGCTGAGTGGGCATCCAGGTGGAAGGGATGTGCCGGCTCACGAGGTGCCGTAGCGTGACCCACAGCGACAGCCCTTGCCATTGCATGCCTCTGCCTAACTCACCATCCGCGCCGCCCAGGGCGTAATCGGCGTGGGTAAAGAGCGCGGGGCCGATGGTATTGGCGTAAGCGGGAACCAGCGTCGTCCGGCTCTTAAAACTCGTGATGGCGTTCTGTTCGATGGTCAGGGGGTGCAGGCGGGCGCCCAGGCGATGGGTCTGTCTGCGCCAGTCTTCGTCATTCGCGAACTCGACTCCAAAGTGCGGCTCCCAAAACGCAATGTGGCAAGCGCGCCCAATGCCGTAGACCACCACGAGCTTGGCGCCTTCCTTGCGCAGGCCGCTAATGCGGCCCGGGTACTCGGGCAACAAATTTTTGGTCGCAAAGAATCGCTGCCCCGGCGGCACGGTGAGGCCCGCCAGCGGCCCATAGAAAGCCGTCTCCATGGCGTGCTGGAAAGCCCCGGGGTGGCCGCCGGGCAGCGTATTGCCCTCGGCGTCACTCCACTCATCCATGTTGAAGCCCCAAACGTGATCGCAGGGAATATGCCAGTCGCGCAGGAAATAGACCGTCCAACGGTACATGCCCATGGGCCCCACGGGCAGGATCAGGGACAGCTTGCGACCGGCCTCACGGCAGCGGCGAATTTCCATGGCCAGCTCGTGACCCAGCATGACATCGAAATCCGCCACATTGTTTGCCATGCGAATCGAGTAGTCCTTGTGCCACTTCGGCTGGCGCTCGAAAATAGCTTTCGGGTCGTCGGCCACGCAAGCGTCCCACTGCGCCAGGTCCCACCCAGATGGGAAAAAGCCTTCCAACAACGAGCCTTTCAAGGTGGTAAGGAGATTCATGTTTGCTCTCCCATGATGGAAAATGCCGCTGTTCTGCTTCGCCGGGGATTGGGTGCGTCGGCTTGACGACCTGCCTAAATAAACGCCGGTATCTTCACCCCCACCCATGTCGCACTCTCCGGCCCCCGGGCCCCGCAAGCGCTAGTCTGGTATCGAGCGTCTACATCCAGGGCAGGCCGATGGTCGTTCCTCCGCCGGGCGTCCGGGAGATTTTCCGGTTCACATCTTGGCGTCGCCAGCACTGTACATTGGGGGCCAAATCGCATCGCAAAGGTGACTTTTTTAACACCCAAGTGTGCAATCTCCGTCAAAAACCGCTCCGAATTGCCTAAAATGTCCGACAAGTCGCTTGACAAAATGTCCTTGTTTCTTTTGTTTTCAATAACTTTCCGGCTTCCAACGTCGTTTTTTAACATCTTTTTATTTTGCGTTCTCCCCCGCCCGAAGCCGCTTCTCACTTCCAAGGTATGAAAAACAGATGACTTCTCGCGAGGTCCGATAGGAGATCCGACCTCAATCAGACCATCGGACTCTGGAAATCGGAGACGCCAAGGCTCCAAGGTTCGCCAAGATAAACTGCTTTGCTTCCTTTGCGCCTTCGCGCCTTTGTCCGTCGGTCGCCAGACCCGTCCCCCGACGGGCTGACGGACGAGATGTTTTTCCCCCTTCAGGAATTTGTCCCCAGCTTCTTCCGTCCCGACCGGCGCCTGAGGCGCGTTCTCGCTGGCCGCCCACTCCTTTTGCCTCGCTGCCACATACTCGCGGAGCCGGCGTTCGTCCTGAGCCACCATGTTTTCCGCCCAACGAGACAGGCCCACAAGTTCGGCGAACACGGGATGCGCCGCCTGCTCGCGGGTCAGGAGCGCGCCGGCCGTCCGCTCGACCGCGCAGGGCGGGGCGTCGATTAATCCTAACCACAAGCGGCGATAGACGCGTGAGCGCTCGCCGGTCTTGAGCCGGTTCAGGCAGGACTGAGCCTTGCCCCGCACGGTCCGTGGCCCTGTGGATTCCTGAGCGTTGAGCCGGTTGGCTGCCAGGAAAGCCGGCGTCCGGGTGGGAGACTTGCGCAAAGACAAAGCGGCACCTCGCCTCGTGCAGCCTAGAGTATAGGCCAGTCCCCTCGCTCTGTCAAGGGGAAATATTGCCCGAATCCGTTAATGACGCCCGGGGTACCCAAGCGGGCTGCGCCTCCGCGCATGCCCCCGCCGTTCCCCCCAACTTCCGGCGCATCTCCCGAGCGCGCCGGAGGAACCCGCTGCCTAAAAGTCACTGACCGTGGCCGCGTGGTGGCTTGTCGCCAACAATGGTGGAAGAGCTGGTGCCGCGCGGGTCCGTGCAAATCCGCAGGTCCGTGCTGAATTCGTCGAGGAAGCGCTGGCTACAAAACAGATTCGTGCCCGCTAGCCCTGACCGGGGCCGCTAGCTTGTTTGAACGCCGGTTTAAGCCGTTCTCGAAGGGTTTCCAATTCGCTCTCAAGCATGCGGACCTTGCGCTGCACTCTCTCAAGCTCCTGCTCTTTAGTGTCATTCGCGGCCATGTTTTGCAGTGCGTCCAAGATGATTTCTGCTGGGTGCGCGGATTCATTACCAGAGATAAATCGTTCCCGCAAAGCGTTGGGGGATTCGCCCAGCTTGCCCGCCTCCCTGTGAATGCTAGCTTCGAGTTCGAACTGTAGTGTCCCCCTCCGTGCCCACGGGATATTAAAATCGCCCTGGGCTCTGATAACCCTTAGAGCAAGTCGTTCAGAATCGGGGAGATGGGCCATCTCACCGAATTCGAATAACGCACGCCTCAAGGTACCCGCACCAAGTTGAACGCCTGGCAGGAGCGATAGTAGATATGAGAACGCGGCTGGAGGAATAACGGCGGGTGGGGCACCCAGGGACGCTCTAAACTGGCTGTCAACACGACGCAATCGGACAGACGAGGATAGTAGCACGGTGGTGCGGTCCCTGCCCAGCTGCCTGTGAGAAGAACGAGCCTCGGCGATCGACGCGAGAAGTTGGCTGTCCCTCTCGAATTTTACAAGATCGTCCTCGTCTAGCTCCGACACATCTACCTTTCTTAGTCTCGCGAGGGAGGTTTTTAGGCACTCCAGAATATCAGTCTTCAACTTCTCATCGTAGCTGGGCGACAAGATCTCAGCTGACAACTCCGTCTGTAGAACCCGCAGAAGGTTGGAATAGTCGCCGCTAGTGACACCTTTAAATTGCCGAATATAGATTGGCCAATGACGAAGGCCACTCGAACTCTTCGCGAGGGAAAAAAATGCGCGTACAAATGCATTTCCCACGTATCGGTCGAGCTCATCCTCTTGGAGTTTCCCAAGTAAGTATTTAGTTCCCTCAAAATCACGCTCGCTTATCCACGCATGATATGCGACCTCGTCCAAGACTGGGAGCGCCACGAGAAACCGCCCGCCCAGCCGACGCCAGCGTGCTATCAATTCTCGTGTGGCGGCGTGGTCCGGCTCACCCTCGCACAGCAGCGTTAAGACAATGTCTGAATCGAGGATAATCTGATTCCGCAAAACGCTATTTCTGATTTCGTCTCCGGACCTCGACTCCAGACCGAGCGCACAAAGTGCAACGAAGCGTTCGCATACGCGTATCAGCCATTCGAAAGCGGGACCCGAGCGTTCCGAAAACATGTCAAGGACCGCCCGTTCTATTTCGTCAGCCAATATCGGGCTTGAGACGGTCGCTTTGACTTTTGCTGCGCCCGATTCTAGCAGCTTTTCCAAGTTGAATTGAGTATGGGATACGCTTGCATCAGCGGATAGTAGCTCCTCCACTGCGGCAATGACTGCAAGCCCGTTTGAGTAGAAAAGTTCAGCGAGGAAATCAAGGAGAGCTGACCACATCAGGTCGAACAGACTCTCAGTTAGGCCTATACCTGTTAGCTCTTCAAGTTTTGCCCGGACCATGTTTCGTCCGGCAAGCAACTCTCGGGCCGCATCTGCAGGGATGGTCCCTGCTTCCGCCTCTCCCTTTTGCGTGAGGCTCCACTCGCCACCGCATTCGCTCACTACCCCTTCATTTCTCATCTGATTGAGGACGGGCCCAATGAACTCAGCATCTACAGGCGTTGGAAGCCCGAGGTCCTGGGAGAACCTCTCAGCCAAGCTGGCCGGCGTGGCTTGTTTGAGCTGCCTCAGAATTTCGAGGGCGGCGCGTCGAGATATCGCCCTACGAAGAGCTTTTGCATCGTCAGATTGGAAGGCTATTAATGCCAGCCTCAGTCCTTTGGTCTCAGTTTTCTCAACCTCCCCCACGGATGCCAGCAAGCTGGCTTCAATGGTACGTAGTTCGGGTTGGTAGTGCCGTTCAAAGACCTGAGGGAAGCGTTCGGCGATATTTGCCATTTGTAATGCGCCGAGACCTACAACGCTGCAATGGGGATTCAGCATTTGTCTGATGGTGGCTACGTTCTTGTCGATCTTGTCCTCGGTTAGTTTCTGAGACGAGCAGTATATCAGCCGGTCTGGGCCGGTGGTTGAGGCCACTCTCCGAATATCCGCGACGATTTTCTCGTCAATTTCCTTGTTTAGAGAGCAACAAACTACCGCCGCGTGCGTGCCCCTTGAACGCCCGATGGATCGAGCGTCGCGCCCGCGATCGTAAACTACTGATGTCGGTACAAAAGTTATTCGCTCCTGCAACTCAAGGGTTTCTCTGCAAAAATTCTCGAATCGCGTGTCATTTGTTTCAGCTTGAATTATTATTTCTGCGATTCCAGGCAACATTTGGCCTCCAAGACAGCAATTCCGCCGCTAACGAGTCCTTCGTCTTGCGGAAGGCGACGATCCGTGAATTGGTGTAACGGCACGCCGTCTCAACGGAGTATTAGCTGCCCCTTGTATACACCTCTTCAGTTGACAAAACAAGCAAGTAGCGCGGGGGTCTCCTGCTTCGAGCAGGATTCCTCCGCGGCCCTTTGTCGGGGGAAAGCACTGGACCGGTCGACGTTTCGATTTTACTCCCACGGGCCCTGCCCAAAAGCTGCGGACCGAAAAGCGGGTCCGGGTTACCTTGCTGCTAACCAAATTTCTCATTCTCGGCCCCCCAGAGGCCGATAGATGAATTGAAGGATGCGGTTTCAGGTTGAGAGGTTTCGGGTGGGGAATTGGTGCCTCTCCGGAGCGTTCCCGGGGCGAAGGAGACCGGGCCATTCCCTTACCCTGTACTCGTTTGGAATGATCAACCAGGCCGGCGTTACTGTATGACCACTTGTTGTGCTATGCTTCCGAGAACATGGAAATGAACGCTGAACTGCTCGAACAAAGCAAGCTCGACGTCGCAGAGAAGAACCGGTCGAACATTTTTAACTGGCGCGGTCAGTTCACGCCACAATTTATCGAATATCTCCTTGATGCCTTTGCCCGCCCGGGCTCACTCATCGTTGATCCCTTCTGTGGTAGCGGCACGGTTCTCTTGGAAGCCGCTGCAAGGCGAATGCCCGCAGCCGGCTTTGAAATAAATCCTGCCGCATACGCAATGTCGAAGTTTGTCTGTTTTGCGAGTATGCAAAGAGATGAACGGGCCGACCTGTTCCAACGCGTCTCGGACCAAATACACCGGTTGAGCGGGGAGCATCCTGGTTTGCCTCTCTTTGAGACGAGCCAGGATTACCGACGACGATACAAGAACCTAATTGATTTCGCGACTGACCTATTTGCTCAGGCATATGGAAAGGCCGAATTGTTGCTCGCCTTGATCGTGCTGATGAGGGCAGAGGGCAACGGGAGGGAAGGATTGTCCTCTGCTTTGCATAAGGCTTGCTTCTCTGTTCGGGACGATCTCCTGAAGCTGCCTTTCTCTGACCAGAAGATAGACATCCAGTTGTGTGATGCACGACACGCCCACAAGAAATACCCACATTTGGCTGACATAATTATTACTAGTACTTAGTTGTTTAAGTAAGCGTATTTATGCTTAGGTTCAACCGATCGCACCTCACGCTTGGTCCACTCAAAGGGCACGGCCTGCGGGTTGTAGACGGCAATGAACGCATCGATGGCCTCCCG
>Ga0326727_10007425_pt1 | contig 29012 bp, 30 predicted proteins | sample MB2enrmetagenome_FD_207643 | JGI IMG/M metagenome (GOLD analysis project Ga0326727, IMG submission 207643) | Lab enriched peat soil microbial communities from McLean, Ithaca, NY, United States - MB29MY | ecosystem: Environmental > Terrestrial > Soil > Wetlands > Peat | place: USA: New York... | reverse complement strand
TTCGGGCTTATCGCTCTCGAAGGCCACCACGAATTCCTGGTCATCCAGGCCGAACGAGTAGGTGGTGTTCAAGCGCACGGTGGGGTAGCGGTGGCCGATCTCAATGTGCTCGTCCATCATGCCCTGGCGGGCGTGCTTGGTGAGGCGATACCACGCTTTGCTTTTCACAAAGGGATAGACGAAAAGATAGCGGAACTGTCCGGGGATGAGCTTCAGGCGCGTGCCCTCCTGCCCGGAGTGGGTGTGCTTGTCCACGTAAACGGAACGCTTGGTCATGGACAGGAACGAATAGGGCGTGGATAGGTATTTGCCCAAATCGGTCTCCAGCAGCTTCGCCATCATCTCCTGAAATTTCAGCAGGTCGAAGCCAATGCGCCAAAGCATGAAGTCGCAGTCGCCACGCACGCCGATCATCGAGTAGGCGATGGTCATCACGTCCTGCTCGTAGCTTTTCACCACGTCGATGAATTGACACTTGCCGCGCTTGCGGTCTTCCGCGGGCAGGCGTCGCCACGCGGGGTCGACTTTGTAGAATCCGAAATTCACATATTGCCGGCGATCGTCGCCGCTTGCCGCTTCCGGGTGTTTGTGTTCAGTCAAGACGCGAACTCCTTCGAAATTTAGTTGCGAGATGCGGGCTTGGGAAATTCAAGATTCAAAATTCAACATTCAAGATCTGCCGTGCCCAAGTAAGTGATGATCATCCAGCAAAGGCGAGCCCTGGCGAATTTCCAATATAACATGAAATGCGGAGGTGTCAGGTGCCGGGTGTCAGGTGCCAGGGAAGAACCTTAGGTGTCGGGTGTCAGGCGGGAAGAGCAGGTGCCAGGTGTCAGCGAAGAAGAAGAAGAGGTATCAGGCGCCAGGGAGGTAAGCAGGAAGCGCTGTACTCCAAAGGAAGCGATAGGTAGCGGGCGATGGCGATAGATGGCGGGGCGCTGAAAACACGGGATTTAGAGCGTGGCCCAAAAGCGGGCTATGCGCGATATTGTAGAGTGGGGGGGGTTATTCCCTTGCTAAGTTATTGATTGCAGGTCGGGCGGAGCACTTTTCCAAGGGACGCAAGGGACGAAGCGGCAGCAGACTTCCGGCGCTTGTTAAGTTGCCACGAATGAGATACATCGCAAGAGACAGACACGTTGCGGCCAAACGACCGGGCGGTAATCTCAAAGGACCAAAATCAGGGGATCGGCTCAATATAGACGTTCGCACACATGAGACAAAAAGGCCGAAGATTTTTACGAGGGCGGGATTTCCACAGATTTATTTTCGTGCGGAGCCCGATACTCTCGATAACTCTGGTAATCGCAATGCAAGTATTATGACAACGCAAAATGCGATAGTGTTAAGAATGCGCAATGTGAGGCTGTAAAGATGTGAAGTTGTGAGAATGGCAAAGAGGCAGAAAAGCAAGATGCCAGAATGCGACTCAGTTTGATACTCCCAAGGGTAGCTCGAAAAGCATATGCAAAAAGCGTATGCACTTGGTGTGGTCGTTTGGCGGTTCGTGCTGTCAAGGCTTCCCGATTTTATCCTCTAAAAGTTTGCGGATGGCCTTCAAGTCGGAGGCAATCGACCAGAGCTTTAGCGGGGCAGAGATGAGGGCGATTCCAAAGGCAACTGCCATCGCAGCGAGAATCAATTTAAGCAAGTCCATGTTTCCACCATCACTCAGAAAGATAATATCGGGCCGTGCAGACGGCTCTAAGAATGAGGGGTGATCTTACCACGTTGGGGCGGGGGCGGGAGGCCATTGTCTGCTTTCGTGGCCTCCCGCTTGAGGGGGTTGTAGTGGAAGGTATCACCACTACAGGGTTCTTGCAATAATTGGTTCTGTCGAAGACGCAAGAACCGTCTGGAGTGTGCGGCGGGGGATGCCAAGCCTTTTCGCGGCTTCCCAGACACTCCCCTTACATTCGCGTAGGACAATCTCAATCCACAATTTCTGCAACTCTCGGAGAGTGAGGAATTGTGAAGCCTTAAGGCGAAAGTCCCGTGGGGGACGGTTGGTAGGACCGAAGATCGAATTAAGCCTAGCTTTGTTGCTCATCAAACTTCCTTCCTTGCGCGCTAGTCGCTCGGCAAAGTCGGTCGGGAATATTAAGCCCTACCAAAACCCGCCGCGACGGAAGTGTTAATCAGTCTTTCAATGCGGGGAAGAGACTCAGAGAGAGCGACCTCAGCCTGCTTCTCTCCGGCAATGGCGTATTGATTCAGACCCTCCAGATTGTTCGCGAGAGCAATCCATAACTCGCTGGTGCTCATTCGGGCTATGGTCTGACGCAACTGTTCGTCTTCGGAAAGTGGTGGCGTTCGACGTACTTTTGATTTAGCTTGGGCGGCGCGGGCCAGAGCGTTCATGGCTTCGCGGGCTTCGGCGGCGTTGGCGTGCGCTTCGGCCTCGACTTGCTCTTGCGATGTTGCGATGATTCGCGGTACGATTTTTTTAGCCTTCATGGGAGATTACTCCTCCTTTGTGGGTTAGGGGCCGTTCGGTGGTTGCACACCGGGCGGCTCCGTCTTGCCTCTTTCTACTTATCCTCCTGTGTGAGCTTTTCTAACTCTATCAACGTATGCCGTAGGGCATTACGTGATTCAGTAACACTGTTCTTGAAAGCCGGGAAGCCATGCAGGGCTTCCCGAAGAAACCAGCGGAGTAGCTCATAGTTGCCAGTGGCCGCACAAAAGGCGGGTGCCCAAGCAAGGGGAAATCTAACGACCCGTCCCTTTGAGGCACTTCGAACAAAGCCGTAGAGCATACCCTTTGAAACGTCGCGGTTCAGGCTACTCTTCATCTTGCTCGCGATGATGTCGTGGTCTTTGCCGTTTATCGCCTCAGCCATGATGCGCCGAACTTCCCGTTCGGTTTTCACATTCCAATCTTTCCCGTTTAGGTCGTCACTAGAAACCGCGTTCAAATTAGGAACCCCCCTACGTTGACTTCCAATACGCTTACCGTAACAATCTAACTACGGTGAGCGTATCACTTACCGTGAGTGGTTGCAAGAGGAAAAAAGCGGGGACCGTTGGACATGATTCTAGTCGAGGTTGCAAAACGAATCAGGGCATTACGGAAAGCTCTAGGCGACATCGGACAGCGGGAGTTTGCGCGCCTAGTCGGGGTCCGGCACGCTACGCTGTCCGAGTGGGAGTCTGGTAAAAACTTCCCTTCCGCCGCAGGTTTTCTAGCCCTTGGGAACCTTGCCAAAGGGCAAGATGAGAAGCTTTGGTTTTGGGAGCAAGCGGGGCTATCTCGCGCGGCGCTGATAGGATTATGCGGCAAAATTTCAGCCGACCAATGGAAGCAGCCCGCAGAGGGCGAGACCGTGCGCATTCCTGAATTCCGCGAGACGGCGCATGGTAGAGAGGAAGCGGGGCCGCCAATTCCCCTTCCGGCGCGGTTCATCCCTCATCCCGGAAGCACAATCTGCTTTTCAGTGGATGAGCAATCAACCGGAGTGGCGGATTCTCCCAAGGGGATTTTCATCCTCGACACCTTTTACGAAGGGGCGGAAGACTTGAGCGCCCTGTGGGGCCGCGTTGTGATCCTCCGCTATGCGCCCGAATTCGATAGCTCTGCCTTTCCGCAGGGGATTTACGCGGGAAGGCTGATTCTCAACATTAGCAGTGTGCGGGTCTGGGCGGAACGGGAGCGCCCGCGCATCCCCGCATTTTTGGAAACGCTTTCGAGTCATCCCGAAAGCGGTTACACGATGCTCTTTCTTGGCCACTATATCGACTCGCAGGGCATGAAAGGTCTTGCGCCTGACGATGCGGAGGGCATGGCGAAGCGGCGGGAAGAAATCGAATCGCGCGCCCGGTCAGAATTCCGGCTCGCTAAAGGAACGGCGATTCTTGGCAAGGTGCAGGGCCGGTTGACTGGACACTTGGAAAAACCGGAGGCGAAAAAGTGAGCGAGCCAATCAAGGCGAAAGAAGAGCAAGCCGGTCCTCTATCGCGTCCGAAAATGGGGCGAAGCATGAGCGAGCCGACAGAGCCGAAAGCGGAGGTAATTTATGTCAGCAAGTGCAGCACAGGGTTAGACGCTCACATTCATGGATTGGGACCATCGGCGGCGCTGGCGATTAGTCCGGCTTGACATCACGGGCTTGGCTGCGGGGGCAAACACGATTCCGCACGGACTGCTGAACACGGAACAAGACCATGCATCGGTACAGGCCGAATGGATGCTGCCAACGTCAACCGTTCAAGCCTACCGCACGCAGCCTGCGGACTCCGCTAATCTTTACTATACCGTGACCTCCGGGACTGGTGCTCTCAGCGTGTACATCGTCATCTGAGGGGCGAAGCATGAGCGAGCCAAGAGAGCCGAAAGCGGAGAAGCGGCAACCGGCTACGTTAGAAGAGATTATGGCCGATGCGGGTTCGATGGCCGCGCAAGAAATGGTAGCGGGCTTCCAGTCTTTCGAGGCTTACACGCAGAGCGGAAACCCCGATGCACTGCGGGCGGCGCGGCTGCACTTCGCGGCGTCGGGGCTGGCCATTGTGGTGATTGCTGCCGGGGAAGGCTCCAAGGCAGAGGAAGCCACGCCGGATTCCGGGATTCCGAATTCCGAAGCGGGCGGGTGGGTGAATTGAGGCCGGGAGTAAGGAAATGATTTGCGCGTGTCCATGCAAGCGGGAATTCGAGGCGAAGAGGAAAAACCAAATCTACTTTGAGGCCGCTTGCCGATACCGGGAGCAAAACCGGCGCGCGCCGGTAAAACGGTCGAATGTTTCCGGCATCGGTTCGGGAGATGGCCGCAGCGAGCCACAGCAAGCGCGTTACAGCGTAGTAACTAAGGCAACGGGTAGTGCTGTAGCGCAACCTTCCGACTCGCCTCAATTTCTAACTCCTGGCGAGATTTCAGAACTCCAGAGCATTGACGCGATTGTGTGCCGGGAGAAGCTTTTGACCTCGCGGGAAGTGGCGGGAATCTTGGGTGTGAGTGTTGAGACGTTGCACAGTTGGCGACGGACGAAATTCAAGGGTGCGCCAAGGTTTGTGCGCCTCGCGGGGCCGCGCGTGCGGTACAGGTTGCGCGACTTGCGAGATTGGCTTGACAGGCTCGGAGAGACGGTCAGAGAGAGAGCATGAGCGGCGCGGCGGTCATGCCGAATTCGATAATCCCGAATTCCGAAATGGTTCGGGTACTGACGGCGGAATATCTGACGCCAGCGGAAGTAGCGGGCTTGCTCAAAGTTTCGCGCAAGGCGCTGGTGGATATGCGGCTCAAGCGGCAAGGGCCTCCGTTCATGCTGAGGGCGCGGGGAGTAGTGGTTTATCCCGCAGAGAACTTTATAGCGTATTTGCGGGCGCGGCCTCAGAAGGATTCCCGTGAAGGAATGGGACGGCGCGAAGCCCGATGGAGCCGGGCGGCTGCGAGGCCGAATCTTGCTGTCAACATGAGTCATTAGGATATAAGGAGGAACAATGTTACCTGATTTACAAATATCGCGGGTGGGGTCGCGGCATGTCGCTTCGACAGTAAAGAACGGGCGGCAAGAGGACGTGGGAGAAATTCAGGAAGCGCACTTGCGCGCCTACTGCGCTTCCCTTCCGGGGAGTTATGAGACGGATTCCAGGAACGTGGCAGGGATGAGCCGGGGGAATCGGCGGGGGGAAGTCGTAACCTTGAGCCGGGGCGAAGCGCGGCGGGATTTCACGCAAGCCGTGGAAACCCACAAAAGGCGGCTGCTTTCCGAAGACCCGAGCTTGCCGGAGTTGGAAGCCCACCGCTTGGCAATGGACCGAATCGCCAAGACTGACCCTAACTTACTTGCCGCGTATCGCGCGGATGTCGAGTAAATCTGACACCGGCGCGCGCGGGCCGGTCGCTATCGGGATTGTTGATAAACAGGAGGAGTAATGGGCAAAAAAACGCAAGGCAGAAAATCGCGGCAACGGGCAGAAGCGCCGCACGTTGCCGAGCCGCAATTCAGCTTGCGCCCGCAGAAATCCATTAAAGCGCAGTGGCGGTTAGAGTCCGACCTAAAAACGGCCAAGGCGCAAGTGGGACTGTGGGAAGGCAACCTTAAAAAAGCGCAGGAAGGCGTAACGCGCCAAAGTGCGCAAGTATCGGCGGGGCGCGGCGGCTCACACGCCATCTTGCAGACCTTTGTGAAGGAAGTTGGTGAGGCGGAACAAATGGTCGCCGCCTTTAAGAGCCAAGTGGCGGCCTTGCAGGCTCAGATTGACGCACTGATGCCCGATGCCGCGAAAGCCGCGGAGCGGGCCGAAGGGCAGAGAATGTTATGGATTAGCGTCCAGGCGCGGTTGGAGCTTGATCGAAGGTTGGATGCGGCGCTGGAAATCGTTCGGCACGTTTTAGAAGAGCGCAAGGCGATAACCTGCAACATGCGCGAGGCCGCGATTGCGCTTGACTTTAACCGCGATGTGGGATTGGACGGTGACCGTTTTGACGCTTTACTGCGCAGCTTGCCGAGCGAGATGGCGCGGGAATCGCAAAAGTGGGTTACATGGTTTCTTGGCCAAGAGGATGGTCGAACGCCTTGCACGATACAGGGCGGCGAAGCTGTGCTGCCTGAGACTCTGGCGAGTCACAACGCTTTCCGTTCGGGCGATTGCGTCAAACTCACTAAGGCAGAGGAAGCGGAGATAAAGGGCATTGTGAATTCCTGCTATTCCCCTTCGCCACCGCGCGAGGCAGCCGAGGCAGCGGAGATGCGCCGCAGGCTCGGGCCACCCGAGCCGGTTCCAAACGAAAAACTTCAGTGGGTCATGCTGAGGTAGGAATGAGCGTTGGATTCGACAAGTTGGTGTGTAGGTTGCTCCCCGTCCGATAGCGGGGTTACTGGCGCTGCGCTGAGGCTCGGAAGGTCAACCCCACGGTTTGACCCATTGCCCGTGGAACCGTTACTCGATGACGGACCTCCTGAATCCTTCCGAGCACAAGGCGCAGCGCCGATTTTTCAGCCTGAGAACGAAGCGATGATGCGAGCGAGTTTATCAAGCCGCGCCGGGGCTGGCGCAAGAGAGCCGCACGGGAATGCCACTCTCCGGGCGCGCAGGGGTACCTCTCCCTGATCGTAGCAGTTCCGGCGCGGCTTGATATATTCGCTCGCATAATAGACAAAGGGGGGGAACATCAAATGAGTGAAGAGAATTCCCAAATTCCGGGCGCAACCTGCACTTGGGAACCGCCCGCGCCAAAACCAGAGATTCTAAAGCCCGCGCGATTATCTGTTGTGGAGGATAAACCCTCAACGCCATCGGAATTCCGCGACTTGGCGGAATTTGAACCGGCAGAGCTTGTGCCGTTGCCAAGCGGCAAGAAGGTGAGTCTGCGCAAGCCCCGCCCGCTTTACTTTGTGCGGGTGCGCAAGGGGCTGCCCCAATCGGTTGCGGCGCGCGTGCAGGCTGCCCCGTCCAGCGAACCCACGGACGAAGAGTTAATCACGCTGGCCAAGTTTTGGGTGCGGGTGTGGAAAGACATTTTCGTGAATCCGCGAATATGGACTCCCGCTACAGACCCTCTCGGCAGGCCGGCCGGCCCGGAAGAGCCGGGTGAGGATGAGATTGACCCGCAGTGGGTACGACCGGAGGATGCGGAATTCATCATGCGGTGGGCGGTGGGCGAGGTCGCGAGCGATGGCTCGGACCTCGCAGCCTTTCGTGATCGAGAAGCCGGAGCAAGCGTTGGTACTGTACGACCTGGCGCGGACGTTTCCGGGGACACGGCCCAGCGAATATCTGCGTGAGGGAAGCGCGGATTTTCAGTTTGACTTGGCGGTTGCGGCTACGGGTTGGGAGCGAGATGTGGAACGTGCTCGCGAGGCGAACCGCAAAGGGGAATAGAGCGTCACTATGAGCGAAGGGGTTATCGGTTTACTTCTGAGTGTTGGTATGGATAACAAGCCCGCACAAGCGGCTTTAGCAGAGTTGCGGGCTTCTACCGTTGCTGAAACGGGCGAAATTTCTAATATCTGGTCATCCGCGCTGAATGCTATTACCGGCCCCACGGCAATTGCGGTTGGCGGCATCGTGGGGATTGGCGGTGCGATGTTGGAGGCGGCTAACAAGGCCGCTGAAATGGGAAACCAGATATACGAGGCGAGCGAGAAAACCGGCATGAGCGCAGAGACGCTTTCCGGCCTCGCGGCGGTTTCCAAGGAAACCGGGAAGAGCTTTGAGTCCCTCAGTAGTGCCTTCGCGCGCGGTGCGCTCAACATAGCGAAAGCTGCTGATTCAGGTAAGGGAAAACTTGCCGAATTGTTCACCACGGCTCAATTGGAAAGCCTAAAGCTGAAGCCTGTTGATGAACAAATGCACGTTGTGTTACAGCGTATTTTCGCGCTGAATAATGTAGGTGAGCGCAACCTTGCGCTCCAAGCCTTGATGGGGCGTGGCTGGCAAGAGAACGTGGGAATTTTGAAGATGCTCGCGACGGAGGGCTACGGCCCCGCCATCGAACAGGCTAAGAAGCTGCACATCTATTACGATGACAAGGCCGCGCAGCAAGCCCACACCTACGGCATTGAAATGCGCCAGCTTCAAGGCGAGATTTCCGGCCTTGGGCTCGCAATCGGACGTGAGCTTTTTCCGCACCTTACGGAATGGCTGGCGGAACTGCACACCGTCAACTATGAAGTTCAGCTTCTCGGAATTGGCCTCAAGGCTCAAGCCCTTTCCCTCATCAACGTCGGTGGCATTTTCGATAAACGGCTTGACGCCCTGGCCGCGAAAGCAACCGACGTTTTCACGGCGGAACACGCGGCGCTGCAAAAGTTCAAGCAAGAGATCGAAGATATGGGCAAAGGCGCGGAGGGCGCGAATTTGCTTGGCGCTGGCGCGGGCGCTGGTGAGGGCGCGGCCAAGCAGACGAAGGCGGTTCAAGGGCTGAATGACGCCTACTCGAAAACCAATATCGTGCTTCCGCCCGTCATCCAGGCGATGTTGCGAATTGAGAAGTCGCGCGCCGATGCCGCGATTCGGGCGCAAGCGGAAGCGCTGCTTGACTACGGGAAGGCGATAGATGCGCCCGTGCTCAAGATGCCGCAGTTTAATGCGGCGCTAGCGCAAACCCCTTCCTGGCTGCAAAAAATTCCGCCCTACGTCGAGCAAAACACTTCGGCCTTGCAGCGCTTTGCCGTAGCGATGCACACGGCTGCCAAGGCGATGGAGTCGGACACGGCGGCTCAAGGTGAATTATTCGCCAAGGGCTTGGCGGGTCTGATTGGCGGGCGCAAGGCGCAAGCGGGTGTAGAAGCGCTTTGGGAAACCGCACGCGGTATCGCTTGCCTTGCCGAAGGCGCCTGGCCTCCAAATCCGGCTGCTATCCTTGCCGCAGGGCTGCACTTCGAGGCGGCTGCGCAATATGCGGTCATGGCGGGTACAAGCTCGCGCCGCGGCGGGGCTGGCGCGGGCGCTGGCAGTTATGGCGGCTCGCGTGAGGATTACAGCCGGGGCGGTGGGGATTCGCGCGGCGCATATGCTCCCCCGCAAACCTTGGCACCAGGCGCGGGCGGTGGAGGCGGGCGATTCGGGCCGGGCTCCGGTTTGGTTATGGTTTTCGGCGGTCCTGACGTTCACGCATGGATGGCGAAAACTGTCACGGAAGCCGCGAATCAAGGCCATACGGTGATTTCCACTAGCTCACAGCGCGGCGCGCCGGTCGGACACTGAGGCGAGAGCTTTGAATCGGTGTTGCTTGGTTCTGAATAGCCCGGAACTGCGAAGCGCCCTTCGGGGGATTTACGAAGGCGCGGAAACCTTGACAGAGGCCGAATGGAAAGCCTTGCTCGGGGCAAGACGGCAACTGGAATCGGCAGCGGCAAAGAAGCGCCGCGAATGGCTCCAAGAGGCCACAGCGGAATCAGGGTTGCCCTTGTGGATGCAGTGGGGCATCACAGACCGGCTTAAGAGCCACGATTTCACCCCGGAAGAGTTAGAGGCCGAAATTCAGGCTTGCCGCAAAAGGCTATCGGATGGCGCGCAAGGGGAAGTCGAGGCCGCGCCGGAGGAAGAGGAAGAGGTAACAGCCGAATGACCGCCAAGAAAGGCTCGGGTTTTTATTTTGCGGTCTATCACGTTCTATGCTTTTCCGGGGCTTATGCGGGCTTCCGGGCGGGCAGATCGGGGCGGGCTGCGGGAGTGACGCACGGCCTCAGACCGGGTTTTCTGCGCTCTGTCAGTCCGGTTTTTGATTCGATTTTCGCGGCTGTCTGGCCTCGATTTTGGGGGATGCTACGGGCTTAGGGACTTGCTCGGCGCACGTCTGGGGGCATCCTGGCGCGAAATATTGGGGTGTTTAGGGGGTCATAGGGAAGTCAGTAAGGCTTTCGAGGGGGAAAGCCTCTAATCGCAGGAGGATGTTTGGCTCGTTTGGAACGCTGAATCGGTAGGCTGATAGGCGCATTTTTCAGGCAGTTAGCGCCCAGCCCGCCGATGACGTGTCTCTAGCCCACACCACTGCGCTTTATCCCCCTCTTGCCTATCGCGCACTTCCTCTACGGTACCGCGCCGCGTCCCTTGCTAGTACCGCGCCGCGCACAATACGCCCTCTTCCCAAACATATTCCGCCGGTGTATACTTTTGGGCAAAGAGGATTCCGGGCGGGGAATCCCAAAATATTACGCAGCCCCTCATGGTACTCGGGTACTATTGTGTAGCTAGGTCGATTACCCCACACTGTAAAGCGGCAGTTCGTGGGGACTTTGCTTCGCTCGAGATATTCGGTTCGCGGCGATAGACGAACGCAGGGTCAGTCGCCGGCGGGCCGTAGGTTCGAATGTTCTCAGGGAGGGCGCCCCCATCGTGAAGCGACACTCGAGTTTAGGATTTTCATTGATTGAAATCTTGATTGTTATTGCCATAGCACTTGTTCTGGCAGGGATTGCCATTCCCATTTTTACGAACGCCATGAGCAACTATCGGATAGCGGCGGCGGTCTCGGCGACCACCGGGGCCCTTCAGTCGACGCGCTTCCAGGCCATCATGCACGGCTGTGAGTACCAACTGGTGCTGACGCCCTCTACGATGTCCTATCAGATTTACACCGAAGCTTCCACAATCGGGGCGACAGCTTGCCTGGCGACTCCCGCGCTGGTGACCCCGGCGCAGGGTTCGGCGACCACCCCCTTACCCTCGGTCGGCCCTATCACTGCGACCGGCTTGGTCAGTTGTACGTCTGCGAACTCCAGCGTGGCCGGTTGTACGGCCATGACCGGCACGACCATTACTTATACGTTCAATGCCAATGGAACAGTCCAACTGAGTCCGGCGGGAGTGGCCGTTGAACTCAAGAATTCGGTTAAGTGCTCTTTAATTGCCGTTACAGGAGTGGGATATGTGTCAGTTTTTACTCCGACAGCCAGAAGTACCTGTCCGTAGGCAAACGACAGAGCCGGGCGGCTTCACGCTGCTGGAGGTCTTGGTGTCGATTACGATTCTCTCCATCGGCATGATGGCCTCGGCGCTGTTGATGAGCAACAGTTACAAGTATTCGGTGCGCTCCCGGTATATGGCGGAGGCGGCCCAACTGGCCTCGGAGAAACTCGAGGACCTGAACCGCTTTCCGGTGATCGATGAGCACGTCACGGTGATGGCCGGGGACAACGAATGTGGCCTCACGGGCGAAAATTGCGAAGGTAGCCTGACCGCCGATGCCGCCCCCCAGCAAATCACCACGGGCGGGAGCACTTTTACGGTGGCCTACTCGGATGCGGTCTTTATTTCGGCGGCCAACGGTCAGTTGCAGGAAACCTACCAGACAGCAGCGGGAACAAGTCCGTCCTACTCGACCCTGACCTTCAGTCCGTCGGGGACGACCCCCGCCATTACAACCTCGGCAACGGCTCCGACCATAGGGGAGACTTTTGACCGGCGCTGGACGATTGAAATGGATCAACCTGTAACGGGAGTTCGGCGGGTGACGGTTCTGGTGACCCTGATGGATGACACGATCAAGCCACCCGTGACCTTTCAAATGAGTATGGTGCGGCCATGACCAAAAACTTACCAGAACAGCAATCTCCGGGGCAAAATGGCCGAGCGGCGGGATTTTCACTAATCGAACTCATGGTGGCGATGGTGGTTTTCCTCATCGTAAGCTCCGCTTCCTTTACCCTGTTTAGCCGGCATGAAACTCTGCTCAGCCAGGAGCAGGGAATTGCGGGTCTGAATATCGGTCTGCGCAACGCCCTGGCACAACTCCAGCTTGACGTGGTGAACGCCGGAAACGGGCAGATTATGGGAGCCAACGTTCCCGCCTGGCCGGTGGGGGTCACCATTGTGAACAATACCGGGACGGGGTGCAATCCCTCAGCAACCAGCCCCTCCACGTATGTCGCCTCCTGCTTTGACCAGTTAAACGTGGTCAATGTGGATCCCAACACGCCTGCTATGCACCCCCAGACCAGCACGGGCGGGTGCATTAATACCAACACGGGTACAACGCTTTATGGTGGGTTTTCCGGAGATATTAATCCTTCCACGGGCAGCGCCTATACCACCACTCAGATATCTGCACTTGCTGGCAATTTCCAAAGCGGCGACCAGATCCTCTTCGTGAGCATGAACACGTCCGGGACGGGAGGGAAAGGCTACCCTTACACCACCGCCTTGCTTACCGCCAATGGTGCGTACTCCTCCCTTTTAGGGGGCTCCATCCAACTGACCTTTAGCTCGACGGGGGCGGGAGGCACCAATACCACGGCCAACGATCCAATTTCCATGACCGTCAATGCACCCGCCACGGACCTGACCAGCTCGTTTTGCTCCACTGACTGGGTCCTGCGGCTGTTGCCGATCGAATACTCGGTGAGTGTTGCGACTCCCACCGACCCGCAATTGATGCGGCAGGTGGGACACAATGGGACCCCCCAAGTGGTGATGGATCAAGTGATCGGCATGAAGGTGGGGGCAGCCTGGTGGGATAACAACACCAGCACCTTCGCTTACGATTACCTGGCCAGCGATTATGGCAGTGATTTCACCCTCGTGCGGGCGGTGCGCGTTACCTTGATCGGGCGCACCACCCCCAGTACGGATCCGCTCTACACGTATAAGAATCCCTTTGACCAAGGCCATTACCAAATTCGCGGCAGCTCCATCATCGTGAACCCGCGGAACTTGACCATGAATAACGATTGAGGTGCAAAATGATCAGGCGACGAAATTTTTCTGACTCGAGTCCATGTGGCATCCCGCGCGGGGTGGAAACCCCGAGGGCGGCGGGAACGATTGACAACCAGGGGGTGGCGTTAGTCGTGACCCTCCTGCTCTTGTTCCTCATGTCCGTATTGGGGCTGGCCGCCGTGCTATCCGGCGGCTCGGACTTAATGATCAACGGCTATTACGCCAACTATCGCGCCTCTTTCTATGCTGCGGATTCCGGCATGAACATTGCCCGCCAGACTATCGAGTCGCAGTTGGCCGGATACGTTCCCAGCACCTTCGCGATTCCCCCCGTGCCCAATTACACGCAGAATGCGACGACCATCCAGTCCAATATTAATAATACCTACGGGACTAGCTGTTATCTGTCAGGGCCCGGGACGGCGAATCAAAACTGTTACGTGGCAAACACCGCGGCGGGAAGCTCGATGTCGGAGAGTTTCCAGATTACGCATGTGTCAGTTGCGCCGGCCGCTGGAACCCCCACCGTCACCGCCACGAATTCCAACGGCAACGCCACCGCTTACCAGTACATTTACAACTACACTTTGACATCGGTGGGCTCGGCGACGGGTTCGGAGCAGGCCACGATCACGGAGAACGGCTCCATCATTGTCAACGTTTCATCGGTGCCGGGCACGACGACCACCAATGTTGCCTTTTCCGCCTTCGGTGCGTTCATCAATAGTTTCCCCCCCTGCATTGGTCCCCTGGTTTACGGCACGACGACCGGTCCGTTGTATGCGGACTCCACCACCGGGTGTGCGCACGGCGTGGCGCATTGCGGCTCGTGGAATTTCGGGTCGGGCGGCTCCTATACCTTCACCGATCCGGTGAATCAGACGGGTTCGGACTTCTCTTATATCACCGGCGGCGGGAGTTGCACCCAGAGCGCCAGTAACTCATACAAGAGTGGCGGCACCACCATTGCTCCGACTTTTGAGGCGGGCACCAACCTGAGCCAACAGCCTGTTCCCCTGCCCGCGAACGATTATAACCAGCGCTGGGCAGTTCTGGACGGCAAGGGTTGCGGCACCAACGAGGGAGACACCTGCGGCTCCACATCTAGTGCGACCAACCCTCCGACGGCCCAGCAAATGTCGACGACTTACAACTTGCAGAACGCTAACCAGAGCAACACGGCATCGCAGCCCTATTCCACGGCAGCGAGTGGCTGGGCGACGCCTGGCTCGGGAGTCTACATCCCCTACACCTGTAGTGGCGGTAATTGCTCACTTACGGGGACGGCGGGGGGAATCTATGTGGAGGGCAGCGGCTCCGGGGTAAGCACCAATGTGAATTTCTCCACGTCGAATGCCTCTGGTGGCGCCTCGGCCCCCTCGGGACAAGTTATCACGGTTACGCAGTCGAGCGGAGCGGGGGCGCCGAGTTATAGCTCGGTTACCGCCTCAGGATCCGAGAGCTGCCAATCCCAACAAACCTGGACCGGCACCAAGTACGGGGGAAGTTGGTCGACGACTTATACGTGTACACGGAGTTTCACCCAGACAGAGACCATATTGACGACCGCCACCATCACCCAAGTCACCGTTGACCCGAACAACGGGACGACCACGGTGGTTACTTCCACTCAAACCACCACCAACACCTACAACGCCACCACCACCGCCAGTTGTGGTCCCTCGGCGACGAACAACTGTACGATAACCGCGCCGAGTGGTCCACTTTCTAATTTCACGCTCGCCGCCGGGTCACCCTCGACGGCTGCCCCGGTTGTAGTCAGCACTTTGAATCTGAGCGGGGTTCCTGAGAATTACAACAACACGCCTCCGAACCCCTCGACCATGGTCTATGTGGACGGCGATGTGAACGTCGGTGGTCCCGCTTCGGGATCGGGAGCGGCCATTCAAAACAACAGCATGGTCACTCTCACCGCCAACGGGAACATCCAGCAGACCAGCAATCTCCTATACGCTACCGAGCCGGTGACAACCACGGCGGACCAATCGGTATGCGTATCCCCCTGCGCCCCGCCTTGCTGTAGCACCAGCCCGGTGGACACCCTGATTCCTTCGGTCCAGAACATGAACCAGGTCCTGGGCCTCTATTCGATCAACGGACAATTCCAGTTGAATCCTGCCAATAGTGGAGACAACCTTGAAACCGATGCCAGCATCGCCGTGATCGGTCCGTCCGGGATGATTGCGACTCCGGGCAACTCCGTCGGGACTTGGACCGTGGTGGGCGGGCGCGTGGAAAGCTCGATTAACGGCGTGAGCATCAGCACGGGGAATACTTACTTCGATCGCCGATTTACGGCGCGCGCCAATTTCGCTCCGCCCTGGTTTCCGCAAACGTCCATTGCCATGGCGGATATTGTTGCCACCTCGGCGACGACTACCACCATCACCCCGCAACGCGTCCAGTGGGTCAGCGTTTCGGGTGGTCAGTGAGATTGATGGGTGCCAGCCCGGTTGCCCTCTCGAGCAGCCGGGCACGCACCCCGGCACTCCGACTGTTGTTCCTACCACCGGAAGTCACCTTTCAGACCCCCTCGGCCATATCGCATATTCTCTGCCATAGCCACGTGACTGAGGCCGAGACTATTCACATAAGGGGCTCGAGCGCATTTGAAAAGGGCACACTTTAATAGGGCTCCAACGCACGCGCCCTCCTTTTGATATACTGCCGTGCGGAAGCTGGTGGCCCACACCCGCCGGGGGAAGGGGGTCCGTCCGGAAGAAGGTGCATGTGGAGCGATGAAGCGCCGACCAATTCTTGTCGTAACGGGGCTCCTGCTCGTGGTGTATGCGCTGGGGGTGTGGACGGGCTCACGAGGGAACCTTTTCCCGAGACGGCCGACTCGTGCCATGGACCCTTTGCCAGTGCAAACCGCCCGCGCCCCTGGCGCGCCCCCGGCGAGCAGCGCGCCGCCCTGTGTCGATATTCGCAACGCCGCGCCGCTGGTGGGCAAAAGCGGATGCGTTGCCGGGCTTGTTCTGCGCGTTTACTCCGCGCGCACAGGAAACACCTTTCTGGATTTTTGCCAGGACTTTCGCGCCTGCCCGTTTACCAGTGTTATCTTCGCTTCCGACAAAAACCAGTTTGGAAACCTGGAATCTTTGCAGGGGAAGCGGGTGGAGATTCGGGGCGACATCATTACCTATAATGGCCACGCGGAAATTATTATCAAGGATCCTCGACAGGTTCGAAGTGCGCGCTAAAAGAAAGTCAGTAACCAGTAAGCAGAAGGCAGAAGGCGGAAGAATCGGGTGGTCCGATGATCGGGGAATCGGGTGAACAGAAAAAACATTTCATGCAAAGGGGCAAAATTGAGGGAGGCGCAAAAAAGCCCATCGAAGTCTTCTATGCAGGTCGTTGCGCCTCGGCGTCTCCAATTTCGGGGGACTCGTGGTCCGTTTCGAACCGGACCTGTAATTGAACTTTGCGTGAGATTGTTTCATGCTGGGGCACGATCTGCCTACGGCCTACTTCCTACTGCTTGCTGCCTGCTGTTTATTGCCTGCTGTCCACTGCCCACTGCCTACTGCCAATTGCCTCCTGCTGCCTCCGCGCCGGTCAGCCAAGTCTCAAAACAGGCGGCGGACCTCATCTTGCAGGCGTTCGAGCTGTTGGGCCAGCACGACGCCGTGGCGGCGGAAAAGGCTTTCCGGCAAGCCATCGAAGTGCAGCCGGAAGTGGAGCAAGCGCACCGCGGCTTGGGACTGGCGCTGCGTGAGGAAGGCCGCCTGCCCGAGGCCTTCCACGAATTGCAAACCGCCACGCAATTGAATCCCGCAGACTCCGATGCTCATTACACCTTGGGCTCGGTGGCGTGGGCGCTGAGCATGCCGGCGAATACGCCTCCGGGTAAACAGGGGGGGCTATCTTCGTCGGACTATCAGAGCCTCGCGGGCGCGGAGTTTTCCAAAGCCCTGGCCCTTAGCCCCAAGGACCCCCTGTTGCGAATTAATCTGGCGGTTCTCTATCTTGACTCCGACCGGCCGCACGATGCGGTGCTCCAGGCGGAAGAGGCGGTGCGCATCGCGCCGGGCGACGCGGCTGCGCACGTCACGCTGGGACGCTCGTATTTCGCCGGCGGAGAAGAGGAGAAAGCGGCGACGGAGTATGAAACGGCGGCCAAGCTCGATCCTAAAGACGGCGAGGCCTATTTCGCCCTGGGCCAAATGCGCATGTTCCAACACCGCACGCCGCAGGCCGAGGAAGCATTGCGTCACGCCATCCAGCTCTCACCCGACCTGGGCCCTGCCTATGCCGCGCTTGCGCAGATTCTCACGGCGGAAGGAAAGAACGGGGAGGCCCGCGCCCTGCTGGAGAAAGCCGTAGCCCTGAATTCTGCCGACTGGCAGAGCCAATACGAGCTCGCCGTGCTGCTGAATCAAGCCGGAGACTCGGCGCGCGCCACGAATATGCTCAAGCAGGTCCTGCTGGTGAATCCGGACTTCCCGGGGGCGCGCGAGCAATTGGCCACGGGGCTCTTGCGCCGGGGCGACATCTCCGGGGCCACCACCTTGGCAGGAAAGATGATCGCGGAGGATCCCCAGCGACCGGAAGGTCATCGCATCATGGCCCTGGCGCTCTGGAAACAGCGCGATTACGATGGCTCGCTCGCCGAGTGCGCCATGGCCCTCAACGCCGATCCGAATTCCAGCTCGATGCTGGTGCTTCAGTCCATCGCCCTTTGGCAGGCGGGAAACAGGAAGGACGCGCAGAAGGCCTTCCGTGATGCGGCCAAGGTTGAGCCCAAGGTGGGAACAGCAGATGTCTTTTGCCGCTTGCTGCTTTGCGACGCGCACGATATTACCATCGTCAGCGATTTCCTCCACAAGAACCGCTGGTTGCTGGCGCCCCAGCCGCAGCCCTAGCCATCAGGTCATCACCAGGTGCTTCTCGCAAAATCCCCGCGCCCATGATACGATGCGCACCGATGTAATCAGGCCCCTGGCTGTCCACCGCGTTCGCGGCGGCGAATCTTAAAAGGCCACTCCTGGTCGGAGGAACCCGCATGGCTATCTATATTGTCGAGAAGGTTGTCGATGGCATTCTGCTCCTGGATTTGCGCGGACGCATCACGCTCGGTCCGGAAACCGAGGCGCTGCGCACGAAATTGAAAGCGTCGCTGAACGGCGGCCAGCTTCACATCATCCTTAACCTGGGAGAGGTTACCTATCTTGATAGCGTGGGACTTTCAACTTTGGTTGCGGGTTATACCTCGGCACGCAATGTGGGGGGAGACTTGAAACTTCTCCACCTGCCACGCGGAGTCCAACAACTCTTGCAGATTACCCGGCTCAGCACGGTTTTTGAAATCTATGAGGACCTGACAACCGCGGTGGAATCGTTCAAATCGGAAGACCTGTAATCGCGCGCGAGCTGATGCGACATATTGTCCATGTCGCGTTCTCCCTTATTTCCTCCGTTATTTCATCCCTTTGACAAAGAACTTGTGTGCTGGTACAGTGGCCCCAACGTGTGCGAGAGGTAACGTCACTGGTATGTCGACTCACCCGCCACATAAAGCCCCCTTCGCAAATCGAGGTGTCTATGCAAGGCACAATCAAGCGAGTCATCCGCGACCGTGGATTCGGGTTCATTCGTTCCTCTGATGGCCAAGAGGTGTTCTTCCATCGGAGCAGCCTTCAACAACTCAACTTCGATGGGTTGAAAGAAGGTGAAGCGGTGGAGTTTGAGATGGAGCGCGGCGAGAAAGGACCGCGGGCCACGAGCGTTCGGGCTGGTGCGCAGTAAGTTTCCTAGACCCGCACCTCCCACAGAAATTGCGCCCTTCTTGCTTGTAGGGGGTGGTGTCGTTGACCAAGTGCCGCCACGTCGGCGCGCGTACCATAGGCTGCCTTCCCGGTGCACCACTGCCTCGGGGACTCTTCCGTGTTATCCTCATGCGTTGAACGCATGAATTCAACGCGCGGGAGGATACCCCATGAAACCAGATCAATTTGGGACCGGCGGGTCCGCTGTCAAAAGCCTGCCCTTGGCGCGCAGGGATTTCCTCAAGGCGTGCGTGGCCGGCACGGGCGGTGCGGCCCTGACGAATTCCGTTGCCGGGAATGCCCTTCCATTGGGAGACCGGGCCACGCCTGGCCGCCCAAACATTCTGTATCTCCATTCGCATGACACGGGCCGCTACATTCAGTCCTATGGATACGATGTTCCCACACCGAACTTGCATCGCGTGGCAAAGGAGGGCGTCCTTTTTCGCGAGGCATTCTGCGCCGCGCCCACTTGCTCGCCGAGCCGCGCGGCCCTGCTGACCGGCATGTGCCCCCACAGCAGCGGGATGCTGGGCTTGGCGCATCGCGGGTTCACCCTGAATAACTATCATCAGCATCTCCTCCACACTTTGCGCAGCGCCGGCTATAGCTCTGTCCTGATTGGCGTACAACACGTTGCACCGGACCCGGCGATGATTGGCTATGATCAGGTCGGGGTGTTCCCGGGCAATCATGTCGAGCAGGTTGCCCCGGCAGCCGTGGATTTTCTGAAGAGTTCACCGCCGCAGCCGTTTTTCCTGGATGTGGGCTTCCACGAGACGCACCGGACATTCCGCACTCCTGGGCCGCAGGAAAATCCCACCTTCCAAGTGCCGCCCGCTCCGATTGCGGATGCGCCGGAGACTCGTCAGGATATGGCAGCCTTCAAGGCCAGCGCACGCGCTCTCGATTGGGGAATTGGCGAGATACTTCAGGCCCTTGATTCCAGCGGGCTGGCGAAAAACACCCTGGTGATTTCAACCACCGATCATGGTATCGCTTTCCCGGAGATGAAATGCAATCTCTACGACGGCGGCGTGGCGATCCGTCTGGCCATGCGGGGGCCGGGCGGTTTTGAAGGAGGAGCGCTTTGTGACGCTTTGATCTCCCAAATCGATATCTTTCCCACCCTGTGTGACCTGTTGCAGATTCAACCGCCCGCGTGGTTACAGGGCAAATCCTTCCTTCCCGTGCTGCGCAAGGAGATTCTGGAAATCAACGACGAAGTTTTCGCGGAGGTGAACTACCACGCTGCCTATGAACCTCTGCGGTGCGTGCGCACCAAGCGGTGGAAATACATCCGCCGTTACGGCACTCGTGCGAATCCGGTTTTGTGTAACTGCGATGATGGGCCGAGCAAATCCCTTTGGGTCAGGAACGGATGGGGGGATCGAGTTCAGCCGCGGGAAGAAATGTTTGACCTGTTTTTTGACCCGAATGAGGGAAGAAATCTCGTCGAGAGCTCCGCCTCGCAGGCGACGCTGAATGATCTGCGGGGCCGCCTGAACCGATGGATGCTCGCCACAGACGATCCTCTGCTCAAGGGGCCAGTGAAAGCTCCGCATGGAGCCAAGGTGACCGATGCGGATTCCGTCTCGCCCAGTGAGGGGCCACACATTGTTCCCTAGAAATCTCCGGCATCCTCGGCCCCGGTCAGGGCTGGTTAGGTCTTGACAGCCGTCTGAATGCGAGTAGTCTTAGCGCGAGAAATTGGGCTTATGGACACACGAACAAATGGGTCTTCATCCCAAGGAGGTCGCGATGAACAAACGTAAATCTTCAGGAAAGCCGGGTGTGAGCCGCCGGGACTTTCTGCGCAACACCGGCGCGGGGCTGATGGCCGCGGAGCTTGCGGGAGCATCGCCGGGGAAGCAGCAGAAGCCCGTGGCCCCACCCGCCGCAGTACATTTCACGCCGGAGGGCGGGCTCACGCAGATTTCTCCCGACCTTTACGTACTCCGCGACACCTGCAATGTTTACGTTCTGAAGGACGGGGGTCGGGCCATCTTGATTGATTTCGGGTCCGGGCACGTCCTGAACCTGCTGACCCAGATTGGCGTCAGCAAGGTTGAGGCCATCCTTCATACTCATCATCATCGCGACCAGTGCCAGGGCGACGCCCGCGCGGTTGCCGAGCGGATTCCCATCCTCGTTCCCGAACACGAACGATATCTGTTTGACGATGCCGAAAACTTCTGGAGGAATCGTGGCATTTTCGAAATCTATTACGTCAAAAATGATTTCTTCAGCCTGACGCACAACGTGCCCGTGGCCGGAGTTCTGCGCGATTACGACACTTATCGCTGGGGACCTTACGAACTGTTGATTCATCCCTCACCCGGCCACTCGCTCGGCTCGGTCAGCTTGATGGGAGTTGTGGACGGAAAGAAGGTGGCCTTCACGGGAGACCTGATTCACTCGCCGGGCAAGGTGGTGAACCTCTACGAGCTTCAATACCAATACGGGAGCTCCGATGGAGTTGACTGCGCCATCTTTTCGCTGACGCGGCTTCGTGAACAGGGGCCGGAACTGGTCTGTCCTTCCCACGGCGAACCCTTTAACCAAGCCGATGCAGGAATTGCCGACCTCATTGATAAGTTGAAAGGGTGGTTTTCGGCGTACGCTCCGAATTCATCGTTGACCGTGGAGAACAAACCTTACGCGGTGACGCCCCATCTGGTGGCTTCGTACCAGACCACCTCGAGTTCTTATGCCCTGATCAGTGACAGTGGCAAGGCACTGTTTGTCGATTACGGTTCCGCCAGCGGGAATATGTTTAACGTCTACCAGCGGGGCGCCGCTGTTCATGACCGCATGGGCTTTGTCGAGCATACCGTTCCCCAACTCAAGGCGCAATTCGGTTTGAAATCCGTGGACGTCATCATGCCCAGCCACATGCACGACGACCATTTGAACGGCTTCCCCCACCTCGTGCGCCATCACGGCGCCAAGGTGTGGTGCTACGAGAACATGGTCGATGTCCTTCAAAATCCCCGCGGCTACAACCTGGGATGCATCCTGGGCGAACCCATCAAGATCGACCGCGCTTTCCGTAACGGTGAGACGTTCAGGTGGGAGGAATATGAATTTCAGGTTTTCCATTCGCCCGGTCACACCGAATACCAGATGGCCATGTTTGTAACCATCGATGGCGCGCGTGTGGCTTTTACCGGCGACGCCTTTTTCCCCACAGGAAGCGGTGACAGCTTTCTTCGCCACAACCTGATCTTTCGCAACTGGGTGGAGAACGACAGCCACGTGCGATCGATCAAGACGATTCTCGAGCATGAACCCAACATTGTGGCGCCCGGTCACGGCAAACCGTTTGTGAGCAATAAGTCGGACCTGGAGAATCTGAAGGATCGCCTGGAGGGGCAACAGAAGTACTTCTTCGCGGCCATCGCCGACCCCGACTGCAACTTCGGGTTGAACCCCAGTTGGGTGAGGTTTTATCCCTATCAGCTCCAGGCCAAAGCAGGCTCGAGCGCGAACCTTGAGCTGCGAGTTCGCAACTACCGCTCGAACCCCATGCATCTGGAAGCCGCGCTGGTTCTGCCGCCGGGCTGGAAGGCTTCACCGGAATTGTTGGATCTGACCATTCCTCCCGGCCAAGATGGCTCGGCGCCCTTCTCGGTATCCGTCCCCGCAGATTGGGACCGGGCAACGCCGCGCGTCGCCCTGGCCGCGGACGTCAGGGCGGATGGCAAATACGTGGGCCAGATCGCCGAGGGCGTCGCCGATATCGAGTTCATCTAGAGAGGGAACTATGCAACGACGTAATTTCTTGAAGAATGCTTCGCTGGGTCTCACTGCGGCAAGCCTTCCGCTGAGCAACCCAACTGCGGTGGCCAGCGATGACGCGAAGATCGAGGGGGAATCAAATGCGTGCTGCCGCGATCCCCACGATCGGCCGAAGGATTATAAGAAGGACCCCTTTAAGCGCCTGGTCATCCTGGGTGAAAGCCATGTGGAAGGAGGGAATTGGCTCCAGCAGCCGGAGGACCGCTACGCTGACGTTCTCGTGCGGTTGATCAATGCCTGCCAGAAGGAACCGATCGAATACCATAACAAGGGAATCGGGGCGAACGCCATATCGCCGCGGAGCCCTGGGTACGCCCAATCGCACAAACCCAGCGCGCTGGAACGCTACCACACGGACGTCATCGATCTTCAGCCCGATCTCTTCATCCTTGCTTACGGCCTGAATGATATGCGCGCGGCCATGCCCTTAGGCGACTTCCGCGCCGACATGGCCACGATCATCGGCGACGTGCAAAAGGCGTGCTCCCCCGTAACCGTGTTGACCACCGTTTACTACATGACCGGCTGGAGGAGTTTCCCACCTTATGACAAGGGCAGTGTGGAGCTCACCCGCCGCTACAATGACTGCATTCGCGGGTTGGCGGCCGAGTTCGATTGCATCCTGGCGGATATCTGGGCGGCGGAAGGGTTGGCCGACTGGTTGATTAATTACGACGGCGTGCACGCCAATAAAGTCGGGCAAATGTTGATTGCCAACCGCATCTTTGAATCTCTTGCCCAACACGCCAGTGGGCTGACGAATTGGGTGTTCGAGCAGGCGCGTGACACCCACCGGACCCAAGCGATCATGAAGCAACGATCCGAGGTGGGGGATCCGTTTAAGAAAACGTGGTGAAGTGCCATGATGCCGAAGGGTTGATTCCTAGTGGAAGGGCGCAAAAATGAATCGTAGGGATTTCCTGCGCAACGGAGCTGTGGCGCTGTCCGCGACCCATGCTCGCGATCTGCCGTTCTCTGCCGAGCCGAGCGCGGAAGAGCAGGGCGGACAGGCCTGGCTGAGTGATCGTCCCCTCATCATCGTGGGCTGCTGGGACGACATGCCGATTTTTCGCAATCGAGTAGGTGGTGGCACAGAAGGGATGGAGGAGGATTATAAGAAGGAGCACACCGAAGAGGCCGTCCGCAAGCTCCAGGAGCTGGGCGTGACCATGGCCATTATTCATTTCTTCAAGGGGTTTGGCCTGCGGGCGGAACAGCCACACATTGATGACGCCAAAAAGTTGGCCGCGCTCTGTCATCGATATGACCTCAAGGTGGGCGTCTACGTGGGCAGCACGATTGCCTATGAAACTTTTCTACTCGAAATGCCGGAAGCGGAGGAATGGTTTGTGCCGGACTTCCTGGGCAAGCCTGTGACCTATGGCCACCAGACCTTCCGCAAGCGCGTTTATTTCATGCACCCGGGATATTGCGAGTACATCAAGCGTGTCCTGCGGATTGCCCTGGAAGAAGTAAAAGCCGATCTTATCCACTTTGATAACACCAGCATGCAGGCCGAGCCTGTCATCTTCCAGCATCCGTTGGCGATCCAGGACTTTCGCCAATTCCTTACAACGACCTACACGCCGGAAGCGATGGAGAAGCGGTTCGGGTTCCGCGACCCGAAATACGTACTCCCACCGCGGGTTGACTGGACGCTCCCGGTGATTGACGACCCGCTTTTTCAGGATTGGACCGAGTTCCGCTGCCGGATGCTCAGCGGCTACTACCGGGAAATGGCCGACTATATTCACAGCCTGAATCCCGCGGCGGCGGTGGAATCCAACCCCGCCAACGGTCTGGCGGGCTTCAATACTTATTGGTCCCAGGGCGTGGATTATCCCCGCTTGCTGGCGTCCATGCAGGCCGTGTGGACGGAAGAGGGGAATGAGCCGACCGTCACATCACAGGACATCCTGGTCTCCAAAATTCGAACTTACAAGATGGCAACCCACCTGGGGAATAGGATTTTCACTTACACTGGCATTTCTTACGGCGGGCCGGAACCGAACGAAGCCCAGATAAAATTGGAAATGGGCGAAGCGATGGCTTACAACCGCCAGTGCCTGGGAATGATTGGCGGCGTCCTTTCCGCGCCGGAACTTCCGGCGAGTGCCAAGCGGTACATCCGGTTTTTCACGGAGAATGTTCGCTTCTATCGCGACGTCGAAAGCGTGGCGGATGTCGCCGTCCTTCACTCGTTCGCGAGCCTGGCGTTCAACAACGGCCTCCCGTACGATAGCACGTGGCTCTTTGAGCAGGCGCTGATTCAGTCGAAGGTGCCCTTCCAAATCATTTTTGATTTGAAGGAAGCTGACCGCTACCGCGTGCTGGTTTTGGCGGATCAGGAGTGCCTGGCGGATGGCGACATGGAATGGATCGAGCAATGTGTGGCCCAAGGCCAGGGGCTGGTGGCCACGGGGTTGACATCGCTTTACACGCCGCAACGAAAGCTAAGGCGGGACTTTGGATTGGCCAACCTCTTCAATGTGCACGCCCGACCCTGGCACCAAGGGGAGCCGGTTACGGAAATCGTCCGCCCGGGGCCGCCGATTCGCAACGAAACAGGGAAGGGACGGGTCGTTTACATCCCGGAGGTCAAGCCCTCCATTCCCCGGCCTCCTGCCCAGCCGATGACCAGCAAGTTCTGGAAGCTGCCGGTGAATTGGGCGGAGCTGATCGACTCTGTCAAATGGGCCGCGGGTCGCGATCTTTCTCTCGATGTCCAGGCGCCCTTGACGGTCACCGCGGAATTGCACCATCAGAAGGCAGCCGGCGCCTGGGTTTTGCACCTCATCAATTACGATGCGGCCCGGCATCCCGCCGTGAAAGATATCCACGTCCGGGTGGATGCGCGGAAGATTGGGAAAGTGAAGCAGGTTTCTTTGCACTCTCCCGACGCTGAGCAAGTTCTTTCCCTCCCCTTCACGGAGACGGAAGGGCAGTTAAGGTTTTCCGTACCATCGCTCGAAACGTACAGCATGGTGACCGTGAGTTAGTGCTGTCCCAATTTAATCCGTGGCACCCCCAGGAGGAACCATGAAGCAGCGAGGCTTGTTGACCGTTTTAGTTCTCCTCATCACATCCGGGTTGCGGGCCCAGAGCACGCCCTACCAGTTAAAGCCCATCCTGGATAAAGACCTCCAGTCGCCTTCGGTGGTGGAGTTTCAACTGCAAGAGTTTCTGATGAAGCAAGTCCCCAAACTCCCGCCCCTTTCCACGCCCGAAAAGTGGACGGCGGAGGAGGAGCAAATTCGCAAGCGCGTGCTGGACAACGTGGTGTTTCATGGGTGGCCGGGGGAATGGGTCAACTCGCCGCCGCGATTCGAAGATATGGGGACCATTCCTTCCGGCAAGGGATACCAGCGGCGGAAACTGCGCTTTGAGATTGTGCCGGGATTTTATTCCACCGCCGTCCTTTATGAACCGGAGAACCTCCAGGGCAAGGTGCCGGCCGTGCTGAACGTGATGGGGCACCATGGCGCGATTGGCAAAGCGGCGGAGTTTCAACAGGAGATGTGCATCAATGAAGCCCTGCGGGGCATGATGGCGTTGAACCTCGAGTGGCTGGGGATGGGTGAACTCTTTGACAAACAAAACGCCCATTGGTTTGGCGCCCACCTGGACCTGGCGGGGGCGAATGCGGAGGGGTTGTTCTATCTCGCCATGCGCCGCGGGCTCGACTATTTATGGCAAAACCCGAATGTGGATCAGAAGCGCATCGCGGTTACGGGATTGTCCGGCGGCGGCTGGCAAACCATCATCTTAAGTTCGCTCGACAACAGGGTGGCGGTGTCGATTCCCGTCGCGGGGTATACGTCGCTGGAGGGGCGGTTGGCGCTGGCCCCCGTCCTCGAAGCCGGCGACATTGAGCAGAATGCTACGGACCTTGTGGCCGGGCAGGACTACTCGACCTTCACGGCGATTCGCGCTCCTCGGCCAACGCTCGAAATCAACAATGCCGAAGACGATTGCTGCTTTCGTGCTGCCCTGGTGAAGCCTTACATCTACGAGGCGGTACGGCCCTTTTTCAGGTTGTATGGGAAGGAAGAGGCGCTGCAGTTTTACGAGAGCACCAGCATTTCGGCCCATAACTATGGGTTGGAGGACCGCCGGCAGGCGTACCGGTTTTTCGCGAAATATTTTGGCCTGTCCGCCTCCGACCAGGAAATCGATGTGGGGGAAGACGTCAAGAACTATAGCGAGTTGGTGGCGGGATTGCCGCCGGATAATCTGACGATCCTGGGATTGGCCAGGAAATTTGCGGCGGGGATTACGCGGCCAAGCATCCCCGCGGATTCTGCCGGCAAGGCGGCCTGGGCGGAAGCGGAGCGGGGCAAGCTTCAGGAAGTCCTTCGCTACCATCCGGTGAGCGTGCAGCAGGCCTGGTCAGTGGCCAATACCAAGCACAACGCGGTGGAATCGGTTTCTTACCGCTTCCTGCTGAGCAACGGCCTGAGCGCCACGGGAGTCTGGATGAAAGATATTCCCACGCCGGAGGGCACGCCACTGACCATTGTACTCAACGATAAAGGCAAGAAGGACGCCGCCGGGGAGGTTTGGGATCGCATGCCGGAGGTTGCCGACCGCATGGATCGCAATGAGCAGGTCCTGGTTGTTGACCTGCTGTTCACCGGGGATGCGTCTCCGGCGGGAACCTTCTTCCTGTTTCCGGAGATGCTGGCGGCGGCAGGCAATCGCTCGCTGGGCTTGGAGGCTGCGCAACTCGTCGCCATCAGCAATTGGGCGCGCGAGGGCTTTCATGCCCCCTCGGTGCGCATTGAGAGCAATGGCATCCGCAGCCAAATGGAAGCGCTCACGGCTTCGGCGCTGGCGCCCCACCTGTTTTCGGAAGCTGCCGTGCAGGGAGGCATGCGCAGTCTAAGTTATCTTTTCGATAAGCCGGTCAGCTATGAGAAGTTCGCCGACTTGTTTTGCCTCGATCTTTATAAGGACTTCGATGTGGATCGCATCATCGTGATGGCTGAACCGACCAAAGTTTCCGAACACGGTTTTGTGGAGGATGCGGCGAAGCAGGATTAGCTAAGTACTTAATTTCATAAGTACGCTAACGTATATTAGGGCTTGATATTGGCCTCCTTGGCGTGGCATTGTGTGGGTGAGGTGCTTAGCCATGCCAAGGTCGAGCCCGTTTACAATCACGCTCTCGTCTGCCGAGGAAGCCGAGTTGCGCAGACGCGCAGGAAAATATACGTTGCCGTATTTTCAGGTTCAGCGTGCCAAAATGATTCTCCATGCTGCCGAAGGCATGCCCAACGACGAGATCGCCGCCTGTTTGGACACCCGCCGAGAGGTGGTCTCCCTTTGGCGCAAACGCTTTTTTGCTGACCGCCTCGCGGGGCTGGAAGAAGGTGCTCGTCCGGGTCGCCCCCGGACTTTTCCCCCCAGACCTCGTCGTGCAGGTTAAAGCTTTGGCCTGCGAACTGCCCGCCCAGCACGGTCGGCCTCTGTCCCGCTGGAGCACCCAGGACTTAGTTCAACAAGTCCAACAGAGCGGGCTGGTGGCCTCGGTCAGCGGCAGCACGCTGTGGCGCTGGCTGCATGAAGACGCCCTGCGGCCGTGGTATCACCGCAGTTGGATCTTCCCTCGGGACCCCGACTTCGCCCCCAAGGCCGGGCGTGTGTTGGATCTCTACGCTCGCCAGTGGCACGACCGTCCGTTGAAGGATGATGAGTTCGTGATCTCCGCCGATGAAAAAACTAGCATTCAGGCCCGCCGCCGCAAGCATGCCACGCAGAGCTGCCGGCCGCGTACTCCCATGCACGTCGAGCACGAGTACTCCCGCTGCGGCGCCTGGACCTATATCGCAGCCTTGGACGTCCACCATGCCCGCGTCTTTGGCCGCTGTGAAGCCCAAAATGGCATCGCCCCTTTTGACCGGCTCGTCGAACAAGTGATGACGCGGCCACCTTATTACGACGCCCGTCGCGTCTTCTGGATCGTCGACAACTGCTCGGCGCATCGAGGTGTCAGCGCGGTCGAGCGTCTCCGCCATCGCCATCCCCGCCTGACGCTCGTGCATGCCCCCGTCCATGCCAGTTGGCTCAACCAGATCGAAATCTACTTCTCCATTGTCCAGCGGAAGGTCCTTACACCCAATGATTTTCCTGATCTCAACGCCGTCGCCGAACGCCTCCTGGATTTTCAGTATTACTGGGAGACCACGGCGCGTCCCTTCGAATGGAAATTCACCCGCCAGGACCTCGCCAAACTCCTCATCAAACTTGCTACCCCCCGCTAACCCGAAAATACGTTAGTGAATTTCTGAAGTGACCGACTAAGGCTTCTGCGCTGAGGCCCC
>Ga0326727_10007424_pt1 | contig 29017 bp, 37 predicted proteins | sample MB2enrmetagenome_FD_207643 | JGI IMG/M metagenome (GOLD analysis project Ga0326727, IMG submission 207643) | Lab enriched peat soil microbial communities from McLean, Ithaca, NY, United States - MB29MY | ecosystem: Environmental > Terrestrial > Soil > Wetlands > Peat | place: USA: New York... | reverse complement strand
ATTTCACGCCCAGCCTCAGTTTCGGCTCTTTCAACTATTTCAACCCCGCGGCCACTGTCTCCTTTGGCAACTCGAAATTCCGGGTCCTTGGCGGCTACTCCTACCGCGTTTCCGATCCGTATAAGGATGGCTCCGGCAAGTCTTTCCTCGCTTACGCGAACTACTCCCCCGCCGTGCTAAATCAGCATGCCTTTGACATTAATACCGGCTGGTTCGACGCCGAATGGACTCCCACCAGCGATCAGGTCCTTTCTCTCTCCTACACGCGGCAGCAGAGTGGTTTGGTCCTCTATCCCTACCAAACCATGGATTCCGACTACGGCAGCGCCGACCGCGCCACGTTGAAGTACGAAATACACAATCTCTCTGGTTTTGTGCGGGCGATTCGCGTTGAGGGCTATTTCACACAAGTGATTCACTTCATGAGCGACCGCTACCGGACCTCCGCCGAAATGGCCATGGGCTCTCCCTGGATGATGGCTTCCGACGCGCGTTCGCGCACCGGCGGCGGGCAAGCGGAATTCGATGCGGGCAAGGACCTGACCTTTGGCTTTGAGGGATACCACCGCAATTGGAACATGATGGACTTCATGAATATGAGCGGCATGATGTCCATGAATCCCGCCTTGCCTAACGTGGACACCAACCTCGCGGGTGCCTTCGCCGATTACCACCACTCGTTTTCGGACCGCTTCCGGCTCAGCGGCGGCCTGCGATTTGACCAAGCCGCGATGTCCACCGGCGTTCCGGGTCTCGACACCGATCTTTACTTCGCCTACCAGAACACACGCAGCACCAGCGCCACCGACAACTATGGTTCAGGCAATCTACGCCTGTCTTACACGCTTCCTCGGGAGATTGAATTATTCGCCGGTGCCGGCGTGACCGGTCGCGTCCCGAATGCGGAAGAGCGCTTCATCCAGGAGTTTTCCATGTCAGAGTCCTACATCGGCAATCCGAATCTACCCGTGGTGCGTAACACAGAAGCAACCGCCGGCGCGATCTATCGCCATGGCTCTTCCTATTTCAAACCCACCTTGTTCTACTCAAATCTCGATAACTACATCCTTGTGAACGGCCAGCCGCTCCTGAATCCCATGATGGGCATGATAGACATGAGCAGCAGTGTGCGCTCCTTTACGAATGTGGATGCTCACATTTATGGCGGCGAAGTCAGCTACGGCGTGAGCCTTCCAAAAGATTTTTCGCTTCGCGGCGGCAGCTCGTATTCTCGCGGCACAAACGATCCCAAGCCTGAGGCGGGGGTCTTCAGCACGAATCTACCCGAGATGCCACCATTCCGAACCTGGGCCGCGCTGCGTTACACGCACCATTGGGGATTTGCGGAGGTCGGCGGCACCGGCGTTGGGCGGCAGGGACTGGTGGACACAGACCTGCACGAGACACCCACTCCGGGCTACGGGTTGTTGAACGTGAAGCTTGGCCTGCTCTGGCGGAAATGGGCGGCCAGCATCGTCGTGGACAATTTGCTCGATCGCTTCTATTACGAAAACCTGTCCTACTATCGCGACCCCTTTGCTTCCGGGGTAAAAGTCCCCGAACCGGGGCGCAACTTCCTTGCCCAGGTGAGATACAGCTTCTAACAGAGCCTCCGCTGGGCAGAAGCTATCCGGAAACGGGTTTCTTAGGAGATGCCTGTTGAATTCCTAAGCCTGTGAATCCGGCTGTGATCCGTGCCGCTGGACAGACACACAGAGCCGGATCATTTGGCCTTATCTGCCCCTTTTTGCCCCCGCGTGTTTTTGTCAAGTGCCCATCCATCAGGAAGATGGATGGTAGGGGCGGTGGGGATCGAAAACACTACCGGTCGGAATTTCAAGGACTTAGAAGAAATGCAGGGGAACGCTAAGGCATTGAAAAGGAACAATAGGGAATGCAGGGGAATCCTTATTGGCCCCTTAATGGCCCCCATTTTTCTCGGTCCTGAAATTCGATGGTTGTGTTCTTTCTCACTGCTCAAAGACCGGCGTCGGCCTCGGGCTCAAATTTCGCGGCGCGGATGGCAAGCCGACGACCGAATTTCCCCGCCTTTCGCGTGGGTCACGCTCAACAGGCGCGAGAGAGTGTCGTAGCCGTAGGTGGTCACATTATTCGCCGCATCGGTCACCGTGATGAGCCGGTCTGCCCAGGAAATTCTGCGTTCGGTCCCATTTCTTCGGTTGAGAAAACGTCCTCCAGCAGGAGGAACTAATGAGTCTGGCGATGCGAACTACCTCCGCTACGGCGAGCGAGTTCTCTTTTCACGTGTTCCCGAAGATGAGTTGCTACGCCTCCCGCGCGCAACAGTTCTCGCAAATCGTGGAGAAGAAGCTTGGGCAAGAACTGAAGAGCTACGCTGATCGGTGTGTGCACGCTGCGCAGAAGGGCGAGACGCACATTGTAGCGGATGCCCCATTTGGAATGTTCGGCCACCGCCACGACCACCTGTTTGGGCGTGCTTGTGCGCGCAAGCACGCGCAACACCTGGGCCTCGTTCAAGAACGGATTTACGAGCACCACAGGGAGGACATCGCCATGGCCTTCCGCCAACAACGCCCCAGCAACACGGGCAGGCCCCCGGCGCGCAAGTTTGAGTTTGTCGCTGGTCGGGAGTTGGGAGGCGCGCTTGACCAGGAGTTCCTCCGCGACGAGACGGACCTCCGGGGGCGCGGCCGGGCGCATGCAAACACGCACAAAGTCGAATACAAAAAGTTGGTGTAGAAGCGTGAGCGCATCGAGTCTCGGCGTGTGCGGATGCTGGACCAGACCGAGCCGGACGGGCTCGCTCCGGATCCACCGCGGCTCGCGGGCAATCGATTCGAGAATGATCGCTGGCAGGTCGGCCCGGTGCACCAGCACCCGGACGTGCGCTTCTTGCAGGTGCGGATTCGCCAGGAGTGAAGCGAGAACCTCAGAGTTCGGGTCATGGAGCAGGGCAGCGAGCCGGTCACCCCCCTGGGTCCGTGCCTGTTCCAGCCGTGTCTCCAATTTGTCCGTCATTGGAGCGACCTGCGTCTTAGCCGTAGACTCTTGGATTCCGTCAACCCTCCAAAAGCGTTTGAATCTCGTCTTCCCTGGCGCGCAGGCGAGCGAGCTTGGCTTCCACTGCTGCAGCGCCCTGCTCCTTGGCCTCGCGGGCATTCTCCAGCGCGCGTTCCGCAACTCGGCTCACCTCGTGAAGCAGCTTTCGGATCTCCACTTCGAGCTGTCCCTGGCTTTCCTGCACGCGATCGACAACGTCCGACTGCACTCGCGTGCTGTTCATCTCCACCAGATATTCCAAGAAGTCCCGGGATTTGCTTTCGATTACGAAAAAGGCTCCGACCAGGCCGAGAACAACGTCCGCCAGGTATCGCAGAGGCGAGGATGGTTGAGAGACGTTGATCAACTCCTCAAAGCGGAACCGTGACCGCACGCGAAAACCTTTTTCAGGATCGAGAGCATTTGGCATACGCGCGAGTTCCGGAACACCGGATTCCGCCAGCTTCTTTAGGAAATCATTCCCGATGTCGACGAACCGAGTCGCGACCGCGCGATATTCTTCCTCGGCGCGGGCTTGCTCCGTGGTTAGCCACGGCAGCACGTTGCGCGAAGCAACGGTTTGCGCGAGGTGCATTGCCTGACGACGGAAACGCGGGCCGTAACGCCGGGGAATGTCTTGTAACTCCCTCTCGAACTCAGCTCTGGCTTGAGGCAAAGCCTCCGCGAGAAAGGCCTTTCGCCGCTCAAGAAACAGATCGGAGAGGCGATGCTGATCACCCATGAAGAGATAGCTCAGATCGTGGAGTGACCGTTCCGCCTCGGCAATCGTCGTCCGCATGGCTGCAATGCGCTTTTCCGACTCTTCGATGGGGCGCAACAACGCGTCACGTTCCTCGAAAGCGATGTTTAACAGTTCTTCGCCCAAGCGATGGACACCTCGCTCTCCGGCGCGCCGGACGATGTCCCGGCCGGACTCCACAATCATTCCTTGCAGGGCATCCACGAGCTTGCCCCAGTCCCGCTCCGGGCCGCGATGCTCCAGCCGTGCGGTCCCGCTCACTTCGTAGATCGGTCCGATGGGCCTCCCAAGACGCTTTTCCAAGACCTTTCGAGTGAAGGACTCCGCGATCGTGCGTTCGGAGTTTGAGGTCCGGTCCGCCTTGTTCAAGACAACAATCACCTCACGCACCTGCCGGCCCACCTCCTCCACCAGCGTGAGTTCCTCTCCTGCGATCGGGGGATCGGCGCCGACAACCACAAGTGCGGCATCGATGTGGGGAATAAACGCTTGAGTCGCGGCTGTATTGCCGGCGAACACGGAACCGAGCCCGGGCGTGTCCACGAAACACATGCCGGTGGCCAGAAGAGCGCTGGGCACGAAAACTTCCACCCCAGCTACGCCCTTGGCATTTTCCGGATTGTGTTCCTCCGAGACAAACTGCTGCAATTCTTCCGGCCTCACGTCCAGCCAGTTACCGCCGCGGAACCGCACCCGCGCCCTCCTCGCTCTCCCAAACCTGACGACTGTCGGGACGGCGGTAATGGGAAGCACCCCAGTGGGCAGGAGCGCATCTCCAAGCAAAGCATTCAGGACTGTCGATTTCCCCCGTTTGAACTGTCCGATGCATGCCACATAAAATCGACCTTCCGCCACGCGCTCGGCCAGGCTCGAAGCATCATCCGCGACCCATTCGGAGCCAAACTCACGGGCGATTTCCGCTAGCCGCTGAAGGGTTGAACCTACATCGACTCCCTCGGAAGTGCCTACCTCCGCCTTGCCTCTTGGTCCATGGGACTCGTTATTCACCAGAGCATTTGTCCTGTTCGTTGTCATCGTGCAACCTTGCCGAGCCTGTGCCATCCTTGCGCAATCCAGGTGTCATTTCAGAAATCCCTTCTGCAAACCGAACTCATCGGTGAACCTTCAAAACGGTTCATCAAATAATCTACATGGACCAGCTTCGTTTTGATTCGTCCCTCGTAGTGATAATGCGCGCCCGCAGCCACGGCACACATCTGGACGATGGCGCCTGGGAGTAGTCCACTGAATTCGAGAATGTCCTCGCGAAAGCCTTCGAGGTCAAACCGCTCGAGTCCGAAGCGCCGTATGCACATTTCCAAGAGTTCCTTCGCTACGGCTAGAGTGAGCCCACCGACGTGCAGCCTTTGCTGGTCGTTCCAATACAATTGAGCGCCTTGGCCCAGTTCGCTGTAAGTCCATCCCCGCGCGACCGCGTAGATGGGAGTCTCCTGGTTCAACATCAATTCTTTGATAATGCGCGCCAGCATGTGCGTCATTGGCTCAAGGTTTTCCAGAAAAATCCAGTATTCGCCAGCGCCCGCCGCGCGGTAGAGAAGACCGCGCAAACGCAAGCTGGTTTGTGCTTTCACCCAATGCGCGAAAGAGGCCCCGAAACCCGTATCGGCACGGAACTTCGAGCGGAACATGGGATCTTCCACAAATCCTTGCGCGATTTCTCGAAGGATCTCCTGCGGGGCTCCGTTGCCACGGGCACAGATGCAGCGTCGCGTTATTCTTTCCGGCAGATTCGCGAGAGCCCGAGCCACCAGCGCACTCTTCCCGGAATTGGGCGCTCCCCAAATGAGCAGACTCTCACGTTTCCGAATAGCTTCCTCAAGACGCGCGAGTTCGCTCTGCCGGTCAAGGAAGATTCCTGCTTCCGCAGAGACGGCGAGCATGGAGCGGGGAGCGCTCAACGGTTCTTCCCCTCGTGAGTCTGCGCCGGCCAGAATTCGTCCGCGACAACGGGCAGACCGGCCTCCGTTACGGTGACCTCGCCGCCCAGAGCCCGGAGATCGGTCAACAATGCCTGCACCTCCTCGGCCCCCACGCTCGAACTCGATTGCGCCCGTTCTGCCTGCGCACGATAACTGTCCGCGTAGTTCGCAAATCGCCTGGCCAGTACATTCACAACGGAGGAACTCCAATCCTTAAAGACGCCGCCATAGATCGAGACCACGTTCGACAAATAACTGTCCAATTTCGAACGGATTGCCCGTCGCGCAGCAATGCGCAAGCCCACCTTGCCCAAGAGGCGACCCCAAAACGCTGGAGCAAATTTAAGATCGCGCCCGGCAAAATCGAATGCGGGCATGGAGCGAATCGCCGAGGTGAACTCCTCTTCGGTAGGCCCGTGGGGCAGACCCAAAACCTTTTCCGCATTTTTCAACTCGGCATGAAGATCGCTGGCCAGGCTCTCCAGATGCTGGCGGTACACCTTCGCCTGCTGGTGAACGTCTCCTACGATGCTCTCGTAGACCACGAGACCAGAACCGGTGGAGCTGTCCTTACCACGCCTCCATTCTTGAGCGAGTTGGTCGGCGGCCCGTTCGATAAGCCAGCCCGTGTCTCGCGAAAATGCCCGGATGTCCCGCTCCAATTCATTTTGCAGTTGCGGAATCCGGCCAGTCGCCCGGCGCAGCCGTGCCTCTACTTCGCGAATTTCCCCGGAGTCAGTACTGGAAATGCCCTTACTCCTGCGCACTCGCGTGGAAAGCGCCGCCACGACTGCGTCCCTCAGCGTTCCCACCTTGCGTTTCACCGAGAGCGATTTCAGATCTTGGCTTCGCTGGTAGAGAGGTAGAATCTCTGCTTCGAACCATCGCGTCAGAAGTTCGCGGTGTTTGGCGATTGCGCTCACGGCGTACACCGGGACCTCGATGCTGCACTGTTTCACTATGTTTTCCTTCACATATCGGATCATGTCGTCGACTTCTTGCGGAGTCAGCAGGTCCGCCTTGCTGAGCAACACTTGGACGGGAATGCTGGCATCTTGAAGGGCTTGAATGGTCTGCAAATCTTCTTGCGTCAACGTGGAGCCCGCATCGATGAGCACCAGACCCAAATCGCAGTTTGGCAGGTAGGCCAGGGTCTCCGAAGCGCCGCTGGTTGCCAGCGACCCAAGCCCTGGGGTATCCACAAACGTCGTGCCTTTGCGGAGACGCGACGACGGAAGATCCACGATAATTCGGGTAACTCGCTTCTGGTTCTGCGGGTTTCCTTTCTCGCTCGCCACTTCGGCTAAGCGGCCAATGTCAAGGGTCTCTGGAAGGCGCCTCTCCGCAAACCATACCGTGAGCTGCGGCATCTCTCCATACCGAATGCGCGTTGGCACCGCAGTGATGGGTGTGACTCCAACTGGGAGAATTTCTTCGCCCAAAATTACATTCAACAGCGTGGATTTTCCGGAGCTCACCCGCCCGAACACGGCGATTTCCAGGCTTTGATCCTCGAGGCGGTCCGTGATTCCTGCAATCGTGCTTCGGAATTCCACGAGCCCGCGCTGCGTCACCACCCGTTCGATCTTCCCCAACAGTTCGAGCTCGCCCGAGGTTTGCTCCAGTCGTTGGAGCCGCTGGCGCAGGTCCTGTCCCGCATCCTGCATCAGGTACCGATTCAAGCGTTCGACCAAGCCGCGAAGTTCTCCGCTGATTCCTTCGAGCTCCATGGCGAGTTCGGGAGTTAGTTCGCCATATCCCTTCATGTACTGCGGCCGTAGCTCCTCTAGCGCGATGTCGATGGTCGTCAATGCCGTATAGACGGCTCGACTCGTCGGAACCCATGCCTCTGGACGTGGGATTCCTTGTCCGTCGAGAACCCGTGCGAGCTGTGCTCGAATCCGCGCGAGATAGTCCTCGATGGTTCTTCTCTGCGTTGGGGTGACATCTTCGATGTAGCGAGGGAAGGCGGCTTTCGACGCGGCGGAATGGAGAATTTGTTCAATTTCGCCGATTACTTTGTCCACGTACTGGCAAGTGACAGTAAGACCCCGTACCTGAAACTCGTTCAGGCTGGCAGAGGTTTTGCGGTCTTCAGAGGTCATACCGCCCTCACAGTCCGAGCAACCGTTCGCAGTCATGCTATCGGACGATCATCACCGGGCAGTGCGCGTGGCGCAGAACTTTGTCCGATGTCGAGCCAATCTTGAACACCTTGAATCCGGAGACGCCGCGGTGGCCAAGAATAACCAGATCCACCTTGTCCGTTTCCGCACGATGAATGATTTGCTCCGTCGGATGACCCACTGCGATCTCCGTCTCAATCTCAACTTCCGCTTCCAGGGCGCGCGCCCGGATCTGTTTGAATCCTTCCTCGAAGTGCTCGCGAGCGTCATCAAGCATCGCATCCACTTCAACGCGAGTTGCTGGCTCGGGAGGGCGGGCGACAGCGAAAACGAGAAGTTTCGCATCGGAACAATGCGCTAGATTCAATGCGACACTCACGGCGTGTTCCGAGTATTTCGAGCCATCGTAACCCACGAGAATCTTCTTAAAGATTGAATCGCATCTTCGGTGAGGCATAACCCCTCCTTAGCCCGCCTGAGCGGGCCTGATTTCAGCTATGTGTGACCCCTTATCTTTGTGCGGCAACAAATGTCTCGGCATGAACCAAGCGTTGGCGAACATCGTGGGCACAACCGCGCTTCCGATGACCGTGGCCACCAAATGTGAGTATTGGTTCTGATCGATGATTCCGTGGCTAAGCCCGAACAGCGCTGAGATAGTTCCGAACGTGAGGCCAGTCGACATCATCAGCGTGAAGTACAGACCTTCTTCGCGCTGGTAATTGAAAGCCTTTACCGTGGGAAGCAAACCTATAACCTTGGAGATCATTTTCCCCGCGAATAATGCGAGAAACACCAACGGTGCGGCAACCAGCGCCGGAATCGAAACGAACGAGCCGGCACGGATGAAGTAGAAGGGTGTCAGCAACCCGAAGGTCAGCGTTCGCAGCCGCCGGATCAGCACATGATCCTTACCCACCGTTCCTGCCAGGACCATGCCGATGATGTAAGCGGGCAGGACCGCCTCGCTTCCCGACCACACCGCCAATCCACCCATCCCGAACAACAGAAACAACAGATATTTGGCCTCCAACTCGGAGACTCGACCGCCGTATTGTTTGAAGAATCGAGGCGTAACAAAAGGCAAGATAAAGAACACAACAACACTGACAATGACAAAGATCAGCGTGCGGTAGGTGAACGGCGAAAAGATTAGGCCAAGAGCGATCACCGTCCCGAGGTCATTCACGAAACACGCCGCGAGGATGGCCTTCCCAAAATCCGTGACATTGAAGCCCAGCTCCAGCATCACCGCGTAGACCACTGCAACCGAGGTGGTAGATAGAGCAACTCCCGCCAGCCAGCTCGAACGCACCGTCCAGTGAAGGACGTAGTGCGCTATCGCCGTGCAGCCCAGGAACGGTCCGAAAAAGCCTACGAGGCCAACGACGGTCGCTTCTTTCCACTTTGTCCGGAAAATTACAGGGTCCAGTTCGGCCCCCGCGAGGAATGTCAGAACGATGGCGCCGGTTCCCGCAAGAAACGTAATCCACTCGGTCTTCCCGCCGAGCCCTGAAGCGCCGACTAACGCTCCAATAATGAGCTGGGCTAGCGTTCCGACGACGATTTCCGTCAGCGCTGTCGAGATCTTGAACCAGATGGCCAGTAGCGTGGCGATGAGCGCCAGACCAACCCATACGGAAGCCAGGACCCACACGTTTCCCATGGCCTACCTCGTTTCGGTTGTTTGGGATTCTTGCCGGTGGACATGACTCCGCGACAAAAATCCTTGTCAGGAGTCATCATCTGTCCCGGCAGAAGGTGGGACAGCGGTTACGGGCGAACTCCTTCGCCTAGTTGCATTGTAGCAAGTCCAACTGGTGAGTCAACACGTCCAACTGGGCGACGCCTTAAACATGCGCCAAATCCCCGATCGCAGCGTGAGAGAGGAGTGGGGACACATACTTTAGTAAGCAATCCTAAACCGCCTCAAACCGATGCTGAACTCCTGCCGACCAATGATTTCCGTTCCACCAGGGCCATCAGTGCCACCCAAGAGGCTCATTTGTTTCTTATTGCCGCCTTTTGTGGGCTAACGAAATCGCTAAGTACTTGTTAACACATGGGATGGTTGGTAGGGGCGGTGGGGATCGAACCCACGACCTTCGGCTTAAAAGGCAGATCCAGGCAGTTTCCCGCAATATCCCCCAACAGCTAAGCAGTTCCCATTTCAACGACTTAGTCTCTTCGGCAAGTCATAGCGGGATACCACGGGAAGCAGAGAGTCTCTACATTTCTCACTACAGGTGCTACCTGCCCTGTTTTGGTGCAATGGATTCAGAACAACCAGGCGAGTGCTCGCAGCGTCAGTTCATTTTGTGTGCAGTCTGTGAGGAAACGCCTCTTCAACGGCAGTACGCACGAGAAATGCTGCTGGTTCTTGCCGGATGTTCGGGTGTTGCCTTAAGTATGCCTCAACCACATCGATATACTGACTTAGTCGCACATCGGGGCCCGGATCAAACGCACCCCCAGCGGGTATAGATTCGATCACGCCTGTGATGTACGCCCAGCATTTCGAGGCCCCTATGATTTCGTCCCTAGTTGCGGTAGTTCGGACGGACACTTCGTCGCTCCCATTCGTCTTGAGCACATCCTGAGCGGCCTGACACCACGAATGCAACTCATTGCCGTCGGTCAGAACGATCCGCTTACCAGTCTCGATTGTTTGAGCGCTACAGATGGTCTGCGAATAGAGAATCGCGCCGATGATGATAAGCACTCCATAGAGGTAACGAAAACAGTTGCCTTTCGTTTTCGAGTCCATTGCCCCTCCTTTTGAGCCAGTCTACTCTCTCCGGCTGCCACGCGGTATCGCTCACGAGAAGACCTACATCGCCGCGGCATCGGGCGTCCAGGTTTACCTCCGGTTTACCTTTTCGGACTGCCGCCGCAGGGCAGTAGGTGCCCGTGGGACTATACTTAGCGGATGGTGATTCACATCGTCAGCTATGTCCTCACGTTCATTGGAGGTGTCCTTAGCAAATGGTTCCAGGGCTTGCTGCAGGACCGCAAGAAGGAATGGGACAGTCTCAAGGAAGAAACACTTCGCCCCATTCGCGTGCAGGTCTACAATGCGGTCCCCCAACTGCAACAGAACGCTCGGGTGAACTGCGTAGACCTCCAGCTTTGGGACCGACTCGTCGCAGCGAGTAAAGACCGCGAAGTACCTGACGATTTGCGCACGGTGCTCAGACGACTTTATGTGACGGACATACCCGCGCACACCCGGGCATGGTTCGCTGTCAACGAAGAAGTAAACCGGGTAATGGTTATGGCGGACGTAGAGCTTGGCGGCAACCACGCAGGCGCAGACCTTCCCGCACAGCCATGGGGGAATTTTCTGCTATCTGATACGTTCGACCCGAGTTTGATTTCGTGGTCTACAGGGGGACGAGCGCGCTTATGGAATATGGAGCTTGACCGAATGAAGTTCATCGCTCCCCCGGCGACACGCGAGGAATTGCTGCGAAAGATATGGACTGAGGGCAATGGGCGATTGCCCATTCAACAATTCCGCAAGTTGAGGGCTGAGTGCCTTACGGACGCGAGGGTCTGCTTGCAACTCCTCGACGCCGCACTGGAGGGAAATTTCTTCATACGCATGTCTAGGTCGCTGCATAGAAAACTGCCATAGTCCACGCGGATTTCAGAACTGCCAAGCGAGCGTTGTTGACTTCCGCATAACGTCGAGGGTACGTTACGTAGGGAGCCAGATTGGAGAATGTTAAGATGAAAGCCTTCGTTCTCGCTCTTGCTGTGTTCCTGCCAGCAACGCTCACCGCGAAACCGCGCGAATGGAAGAATGCAACAGTTGCCGCCATTTCTATCGGTTCGGCGGACAGCGGTGCGGCTGTGATGCCCGTAGGAACGGTGTGGCTCGGAGTGCGGATCACTACCGATTGCATCGGCTATCGCATCGAGACGGAAGACATGGTTTACATCCTAGAGTACTGCTACAACCCAGCCGTGCAACATCCCTTTCCCGGTCAGCATAGCCGCAATCGGGCGCCAGATGTAACGCTGAACGGGAAAACAAAGATCTCAATCGATGGACACGATGCCTACCTGCTCGACAACTCCGGCAAGGAAGTGAAAGTCCCCATTATGGTGAAGGTGGCAAAGCCACAAAACAAGGCACCCGCATGATGGAAAATATCGCCCTCTGGGCCCTCTCGGCGCTGGTAGGTTCGTTTGTTGGTTCGTTTCTTGCCTCGTACTTCAAAAAGAAGGGCGAAAACCTCGCAACGCACGAGGATATAGCGCTGCTTGTTGACCAAGTGCGCGCCGTTACAGCAGCAACCAAAGAGATTGAAGCAAAGATTTCAAACGATGCATAGCAACGACAAAGGCGATGGGAAATGAAGCCTGATGTACCTTAACACTGTAGTTGAAGGAGAGAAAAAACAAAACCCAGGCGGACCTGAGTGGGCGGAACCGAAATTAGCGGCAAACACGAGATGGAATGATGAGGATAGAAAGTTTCAAGAGACAATCTTGCTCGCGGGTCTCGTATGTGGGAAAGCGGAGGTCGAGGCATCCAAGAGCTTTCGGTTATTCGCGCTGCAAATCGCAATGGGTATAACTCAGAACAAGCCGGACACATATGACAAATCACGCTTTGAGTTAATAGCGAAGTCTATAGCGGTTGCGACCTCAATCCGAAAAGAACTGGAGACGGACCAGGCCACTTAGCCTTGATCCCGTACGCAATCCTTAGGACTGCTAACTTCTACGTAACTTCAGATGTATGTATTTTTGACTAGGCGAACACTATGGCGTACAAGGAAGAGGAAACGGGTTGTGGAATCGACGCCCTGAGGGCCCTTTCATGCCGGAGTATGGCCAATTCCTTCACAAGCTAGTCGAGAATCACTACGCTACCATCGCCACGGCTATCCTTCCGGTTTCTTTCATGCTGGTTGATGCATGGTTTAAGAGCTGGCTAAAGTTCGACTGGAAGACTTACGGCGCTGACACCGCTCTTTGCGGAGTCGCTACCCTCGGATCGACAGTTTTTGCCACTGTTTGGGTATCACCGCTCCCGATACTGGCCGCTGTCATCCTTTTGGCTTTTCATGTCTTTCTGTGGACCGTTGTACTCAAGTTGGCGTCTGTCTATCATCACTCCCTGCAAGCAGTGACGGGCAGCCTGGTTTGTTTCTCGGCCCTCCTCCTCGCAATTTACTACATGAAGGGAATCAAGAATTAGATGAGTGACGCTCTAACTTTAGCCCTGGCGATACTCATTTTGATTGCCCTCTCCTCGGCCGGAAGCTGGCTGATCGAAAAGACGCTTACGACCAAACCAACGGCGCGTGAACCCTCCCCGGAAAAGAGCGCGAGCCCCTTTGGTGCTTGGGAGCTCGTTGCCGCGGCAGGGATTTTGACCCTCGTCGCCGCTATTGCAGTACCAAACCTTTACCACGCCAAGATGGCTGCCGACGAAGCGTACACGATTGGCGCGCTGAGAAACTTGAATACGGCTCTGCTCCAGTATCAAACAACCTACGGAACACTTCCCAAATCGCTGAACGAACTGGGCCCGTCCCCGTCAGATGCACCCTCTCGGAAAGCAGCGGGCCTGATCGACAAGCAGCTCGCAAGTGGAACCAAGAATGGATACAGATTTGTCTATCAGGTCTCGGATACAGGAGAGTGGCAACAAGGAAAGAATTATTCAATTCTGGCTGAACCCGTCCAAACTTCTTCCCGTCAGCTCAGGGTTTTTCGTACGTCCGACGATCAAAGAATAGAAGCGAAATCACTCAGCGATTCAGAATTCAAACTCCTCTTCTAATTCGTTGATGAAGACGTGGCTTTTTTGTAACTCAGCGCTGCCAGGCGCAAGACATTCGTCAAACTGTCTTTGTCGTAGACGTAAAACTTCTGTTTTCGGCTTTTGAAATGAATCCGCAGCTTGTCTCTCTTGGGGTAGACGAGCATAAAAGGCTTGCCGACCGCAAATGCGAGACGCCACTTCGTGGGGCGCTCTTCCACCTCAGCTCCGAAGGCTTTGACAGACTTTCTGATTGCCATGAACAAACTCCACATTTTGCGCGATGCTGTGAAGTCTTGCAGTTTCTGGATTGCAGCCTCGTCGGAAGGACCGATGGAGCGCACGGCCTTCACACAATCAGCACACAACACGAGTTTTCCGGAACCTTCCAACGTCTTATGAAGGAAATAGGGGATGTTTTTTCGGATGGCCACGGAGGCCCGGTGACTCGGTTGTCCGCTAGGGGCCTTTCTGAGAGCGCCGCAGATGCAGCACTTTCTCAGCTTCATTCCTCTTAAAAGGTCTAACATTTGGTGCTCATTTGGTGTATGCGAAGCAGCTGCGAGTACTTCGTTACACCGTCGGCGATTGATTTCGATCAAACCTACACCTAGCTGTGCTGCAAACTGTCTCTGAAGTGAGTTGAACTGACCTTGAGCCGCCAAATAGCAACGGTGTGCGAACAGCGAATAGCCGAGGGCCTCACCAACCTTCTTGCCGAAAGACTTGGTGTTTTTTTTAACTTCAACCGTAACTACTTCAAATGAATTGGACCTATCTCCGCCTACATGTCTTACGCCTGTTACGTCCGCAATCCCGAGGTCGATGTTTCCCCTGCGTTGCCCAACCTCAAAACAGTTTAGTCCTCGAATGGAATCACGAAGGAACTTCTCAACAATGGGATAAAAAGACTCTTCTCTGTTTTTCATTTCTAAGGCTCCTGATTATCTCCACATTCACGAATGCATCTTACCGCAAGCAACGAACGTGTATGGGGCAATGGCTGAGCCTGACGGTGGAAACTTCAACTCCGCTTTGCGGCTTCCCCCGGCCACCGCTTGTCGATCCGCTCCAAGATGAACGCAGCCTCCTGAATCGCCCTGTCCACCCAACACTGCTTTGCAAAGTTCGGCTTGTCAGACTCGATCGTCTCCATGACCTTCCGCGCACACAATAGCGTGGAGGCAAAAAGAATCGCGTGCTTCCGCTGTTCTTCCATAAGATCACCTAGCTTGAATTTTGTTTTCCAGCAGAGGAGGGGACTATAGTTTACTCCCAATCAGCCGCCATGGACGGCCGTCTCGAGTTCCAGTACCCACATGGACGCTAAGTGCTAATCGGGGGTCAACCTGTTACTTCCTAACTACTTCTGTTAGCTACGGCGACGACATACTAGGCACGGAAGAACATGGAGTGTTAGCCTTTGGATATGTCTAATCCTTTTCAATACTTCATCATTTTCTTGTTTGGCATCTACGACCATCTTTTCACACTTTTGGCCGGATGCGTGGTGACGGTCGTGATAGGGATAATTGAAAAAAGAATACTCAAGAGACCCTTATCGCTAAAACTGGAAGTGGGGGTCTTATTGGCATTTGTATTTTTCGCGAGCTTTCAGGCTTGGAGAGAGCAATATCGCTCGGCAAAACAAGTTCCTACTCTTCAGGCACAAGTTCAAGACCAAGCAACGCAAATCACAAATCTAAAAACTAACCCTCCGCACGTAGAAGTAAACCTTCCCGCCCCCGTAGTCAATATTCCGGCGCAGATGGCTTATATGTCGTCGGTTGGTACCGGAGTTGTAACATCAAGTTATAAAATTGGAGGATATATAGCGGTTAGTTCTGGGTGTAAGAATTTAAGTTCCTCCGCAGTTGCCGAGAATGCGTCCTGTGTTATTGCTCTTCGTGTAGTCGATACAAAACCGAATTCCCTAAAGCAGCCGATTGTGCCAGAGATTATTGAAGAAGAGGAGCATAGGAAGTTTAAAAAGGAAATTGCTTCCCTGTATACAGCAAAAAAAAGTTATGGACCCGGCGAAAACGATTTCAAAACCGCTTTCTCTCCGTTGGTCGACCGACACTTAGATGAGGCATTTAGGAGTGGGTCAAAAACTGTTTTGATGCTTGGAGAATATACTTGGAAAGACGGAGTCGGTGAGCATACAAATCAGTACTGTGTTTGGTTGCAAATGTATGCTGGATTGTTTAGTGGACCGGGTGCAATAGACCCGAACGCAACAATTACCTGGCATGGTTGCAAAAACTATAATGGTCTCAAGAAATAAGGCGACTTAATCATCGGCGAGAGCCACCTTCAACTTGGACCACCACACTGCCAGGAAAGTCGGCTAACTCCCAGTAAGTCGGCCAACCGGAGAAATGGCAACTAGTACCCCACTTGGAGGCTCTCCCGCGCGCTCAATCCCAAGTTTGTTTTGGTTAAATCGAACATCAGCGGATCAATTCCAACGAACAACGGCAATGGGGATGTCCGCCTGGATGTAGGTCGCCTGATGGGAAGCGTTCGCCCATCTTCCTGACCACACGGTCATTCCTTGCGCATGGAATACAGGTTCGTTCATCTTCAGCCGTAATCCATTTGACTCGTCGCACGCCGGCCTGAGCCCAGGCTTGGTAGTGGCCGCCAACTTGGGCGTTGGTCACTTCGGTTTCACTGATGAGTTGCGCGCGCTTTTCGCTGAAAATGCCGCTGCCCAAGGTCTGTGCCTCGAGTGCCGTTTGAATGTTCTTCATGGTCTCATCCAACGGCAAGTCCTTCGAAAATTCAGCCATGACGATTTGCTCTATTTTTTCGCGCGTCGTTTCCGCGATGCTCCAAGTCGCATCCTCATCCTCGATGAGACCGCCTTCGTCGTCACGCTGCAGGCCGACTAATTCTGCGCTGCGCTCGGCAGCAAACTGACTTGCAGCTTCCTCTGCTTCGTCCATCGTCTGGTCCAACTGCAACGCTCCTTGGGCAACGCCAGAGAGAACCGCGGATTCAAGTGGGGCCGCAATCACATCAGGAAGCGAGTACCACTCTGCCGCGATGGCGAGGACCAAGGCGTCAATAAATGCATCCGCGATTCGCTTCCGTTCCTCGTCCATGGTTATTCCTTACGCAGCGCCTCATTCAATGCGTCCTGCAGCCCGGCGATGATGTCCGCTTTGTTTTCTTGGAGCGACGGTGCCACGAATGGCCGCGCAAAGGCAGGCGGATGTTGCACCGTGCGTGCGAAAACGCTTTGACCGTCGCCACCGAGAAAATGCAGCGCGCGCCGGTGCACGGCCATAATGGGATAAAAAGCGGAGCCGCCTCTTTCGTGGACGCGGCCGTAAAACGCAGTGTTGTCGGCGGCCGTAACTTCACCAATGATTTTGTTGCCCTCGATCCGGGTGGGAGTAACGTTAACGCTTGCGGCTAATTTTCCCGTCCGCGATTGCAAAGGACTGCCAGTCAGTTTTCGGGCGCGGATATAGACGGCGAGCTGGTCCATCAATAGCTGCATATCCATGGAAATAACCGAGCGGATCGTGGACGGTGTATCGCGGAGTTTTTGGACCAATCGGTCGCCGCCCGCTAACGTAAATTTCAGAAAATAGTTCATGTCAGTTCACCGTTCCGGACCTTGCCGAAGCGAGAGTTGTGACGCTATTCTTGAGCTGCGCGGCCAAGGCCTTGCGCACCTTTTCCCATGTTTCGTCGCTCAACCGAACACTTGGCGCTTCTTTCCGGAAGTACGCGCACACGATTTCCACGCCGACCTCGACGAATTGTTCCAATTTGGCTGGCATCTGGCCGCCAAATGCCATCCTCAAAATGACGTCGCATAGGAACAGCACTCGACTCTCCGCGTCCGCTTTGCTCAATTTGTTTTCCGTCCATTTCTGCGGGAAATATGAATCCAGCGGGATTGGCGTGATGCCGCCGAGGAAGCGTGAGCATGCGCGCACTTCATGGATGATTCTCATCGTTTTCTTGTAATCCGTTTTGGTGCGTTTGCTGATCGCCACTCCCGAATAGAGTCCGGAGAAAATGTCCTGCATGATTCCATGCGCTTGTTCCGCGGTGAATGGGCGCGGATGGTGTCCTGGCTTCAAGTTATTGTTTTCGGCGATGTAACGGACAACGCTCTCGGTTGTGCCGAGGGCTTTCGCGGTTCTGTAGCGGGAGACTCCGCGGCGGAGTAGATCAAGAATCGCGGCCGTCGATGGACGTTGTGGACGCGCGCGCAGGCCGAATTCCCGCTGGGTGCGATAAACGGAATTTCGATGAACACCTGTCAAGACTGCGATTTGCTTCTGCGGCATCGGCGGCTTGCGACGTGAGAGCCGGATGATGCACTCTTTCGTCTTCGGACTAAGTTGGTGCCAGCCTTTCATGATTCTCTCCCCACGCTGGCGCGCCCCAGCGTCCGCCGCACGGAATTAAATGAGGTGTTTGTTGCTTCCGCTATTTCGGCGATGGACATGTCGGTGGTGCGGGTTAGGTAAAGAATGCGTTCCCGCGTCCGAGGCGCGATTCGCCGGCGATGCACATCGATGCGCTGTGAGACTTCCGGCGCGGTGCGACGCGTATCCGCCCGAAAGAACGCCTCGGGGATGGGGCTTGTTCGATAGTGCTGCGCCGCGACGATTAGGGTCTCGTTCACCAAGTCCTTGACCTGCATGTTTCTCCAACGGCAGGCCATCAGGAATGCGCGAACATCTGCAGCGCTCAGCCGGATGCCAGCCTTGCGGAGTTCTTCAATTTGCGCTCGCTGATCTTGAGCGAATGTTGGGGGCTCTGTTGGCACGGTGCATCCTCACTGCGCGGTGATGCTGGAAATCTGGCTCCACGGGATGAATTGATTGACGCCAGTGCTGTTCACGGCCCACAAACCGCCCTGCAAAAAAATGTTCCGCACCGCTTCGCCAAAATACAACGGCATGTTGGCGGTCGGTGTGGGAATCGGCACCGTCACCTGGCTCGTCGTGCTCGGCAAAGTGCTGATATAAGTGACCGTCAGTGTCGTCGGCGTTGGTGCTGGCATCGTGTTTTCTCCTGAGACTGGGCGACGGGCGGGAGCGTACCCCCCGCCATTCTTCGGTCTCGGCGTCAGATAGTCGGCGCGCCTGTCAAGTCGGTTTCCTCGCCCGTTTCGACCGAGACCATTTTTTGAAAGCGCGCATCGACTTGGGCCGTCGCCGGGAGTTCGCGCTGGCCGGTGCGCGGAATTGCGCGCGGACGGTCTGGCGCGACGCGGGAGAAACCTTCGGGCAGCGGCTCAGCCTCCGAGCGCTTTTGCAGAGACTCGGCTTCGATGGCTTTAGCGCATTCCGCCATCCCTGCCTCGTGATGCGCGGCCATGGCCGTGTGCCTTGCGATTTCCGCTTTCAAAAACTTCTCGTGCGGCTCGCTTCCGGCCGCCTTGCTCAACGCATCCTCGTGGTTGGCGATAGCCTCCAAGTGGTTCGCATGCGCGGCCTTGTGGAAGGCGTGCATGTGTTCGGATACTGACTTGAGTTTCAGTGACATGTGTACTTCCTCCTCGATTTCGTTTTTAAAACTGCAAAACTCTAAATGGCACGCGCAGCCGCGAGCATTTCCGCGGCGATTTCGCGGGCTCCCTCGCGCGCTGAGGCGCGGAGTTCGTCGCCTCGACCGTCTCCAAAAACTTTGTCGATGGCCGCATTCATCTTGTCGAGTCGGCCTTGAGTTCCCGGCAATGGCGAGATATAGCCCACGGGTTGCGACCAGGCAGGATCCAACTCGACGCCGGCGTTCTTGCTCAACTCGGGGAATTGCGCCTTGTGAATAATTTCGCCGATGGGCTCGGCGGGAACGGCGTCGGCCACTTTGAGTTCGGCATCACCCGCTCTGCAATCGAAAATCTGTGCCCACAAAAAGCTCGTCGCCATGACAACCTCCCTCACAAAATAAGCTTCAGCTTGAATCTGAGAGTTGCGCGTTCGGACCACAGCGCGTTCCGGCGCGCTTTCGCTGCCGCTAACTCACGCGCGGATTTTGCCAGCTCCGCGCTTTCCACCCGCTGGCCCGTAACTGTGTTCAAGCCGTTTGCACCGTAGGCTGCCACGGGAATCTGGAGTTGCTGATGGACCAATTGGCTGTGGTTTCGGTGCTTCCGGTTGTAGTCCGGCTCCGCATCTTTGAAGAGTTCGGATTCGATTTGCGCGAGTCGAGCGCGATCGGTGAGCTGCGCCGGGGGGTCCGATTTCTCCGTCCTGCCGAAAAGTGCGCCCAGAAAGCCCATGCTTGATTAAGAGCACAAAAACCAGCCACATGGAATTTAATTCGGTTTTGATTTGACGCCGACCCGAGAATTGAATTGCGAAAAACTTGCGGAAGACCCGTTTAATGCGGCCGAGAGCCGTTTAGGCAAGAAGTGGAAAGAGAAAAGGTGAATGCTAGCCGGCACAAAAATAACTATACTGACGATGATAACTAGTGAATGGTGAATCTTGCGCTTGACGCCCATCTTTGACACAAACATCTTCGGCCACGTTGAAGATGGTTCCATCGCACAGACAGACTGGCGATTCCTACTTTCGCATCGCCCTGGTCACGGCTGGCCGCTTAGTTTGGTCACTGTTATGGAACTTCTCTCAGGCGTTCGCGATGAGGTGCGTCCCGAGATATTTATTCAGCAAAAAAGACAGATCGAACTTGCCTGCCAACTATCGAAGGGGCGCATCCACGAAGAACCTCGTTTCTTGATTTGTACGGAAGTGCTCGGGCGCCCATTGCCTCCCGATGTTCCGCGAGTCCCGACTGAACTCCTCGCCGACTACATGACAGTCGTGCGCTGCGCTAAGTCGCTCGAAGAAATTCTGTCACATCGTGTCCGAGTGCATAGATTGGAGACTCGGGGAAAGGGCCAAGCAGGGTTCGCTGGATTCAACCCTTCAGCACTTACGAACTTGGTTTCAGGTCCCAAGAGCGCTTGGCAGAAAGAAGTCGAGCGTAACGCGAGCGAAATCTATCCGTGCTGGCGCGAGCACTTCCAAAAAACAGGAAAACGCCTACCTGATGATAAACGCAAAGAGGTTGCGGCTGGCCTGGTTTCGGATGCCGAGCGAGTAGAGTACGGCAAGAGTTTCCTTCGTTGGATGAATGCGGCCGCGAAGCCTGACTTAGTTACTGAAATCACGAAGAGACTCGACGCCGTTCTTGAATTCACGGTCTTCGTGACGCGCGAATTCCTCACACGAAACTACAACTTGGAAAAGCATGACTCGGACGTGTACGACCAGTTCCAACTGCACTACCTTGCGATGGAGCGATTCATCATAGTGAGCCAGGACGGACCGTTGCGAAACAGGATTTCCGGCTGCAGCCAAGCGAAGCGAATCATGTCGTTCGATGAATTCCTCAAGACACTGTAATAACACTCTCACGGCGCAGTCCTGTCGGATGCCGCATGCGACTGCTTGCTGTCCACGCGCAAAGCGAAACCGACGGCATTCTCTCGCGCCAAGCGCGCTCGCTCTGCGATGGGATTCTTCACCAGGTTGAACTGGTGGCCACAGGCAACGCATCGCTTCATGTTTGAGATTTCGTGGACCAGCTCCGAGCCGCACTGCGGGCAAACCGTCTTCTGTTCCGGCATATCTTCCCCTACTTTCACACTGACACGATTCCTCGCCACATGGCAGTCCCGGAAAAGTCCGAGCCCGTGATCCCGTTTTCGGCCGCGGGATAGCCCGCGAGTTTTGAGTGGCAACTTTTGGTGCTACGATGGCCCCATGCGGAAGATGTGCTCAATCTGTTCGGCGCCGCCGGAAATCATCGAACTCGTAAACCAGGCCATCCGCGCTCACGAAAAGTTCCGCGACCTCGCCGCTCGCACCGCGTTCTCTAAAGCTGCCCTGCACCGACACTCCCAAAAATGTCTTCCAAAAATCACCTTGGCCGACCATGCCCAGAAAACCAATTTCGCGCCTTTCAGTCCCGTCTGGCCGCTGTCAGATCCGGCCTGCCCGCCAGACGTGCGAAATGCCGGCCCAGACAAACTCGCCGACAACGTCACCTTGTTCATCATCGAATATGAAAAACCGCACCGCGGCCATCCCGTAAAAGCCGACCCTGCTACCGAACTCCAGAACTCCGCTACAAGTCCCAACGCCGCTGCTTAGCTGCCCACTGAGACACGTTTTCCATTGCCTCCACCCTTCGGGACCATCCCAGCCTATCCCGAGCCTAGTCCCGAAAAATTCCGAGGCAGTGCAGCGGCTGCCCAGCGACCTCGATAGCAAAGATTATGAGGACGCCTGGGCGTCGTATTCTCCTCGCGTTTTCCACCCGCACATCGGCTTGCGGACCCGATGTGCACCTCGCGCTCTGCGCGCGCAACACACGACGATGCAATCGCTTGCGCGCTCTGCGCGCTACAGCGCGGTCGTAACTGTAGCGGAGAATGTAGCAATCGCCCTGGTGTAGCTGGCATGGTGCCCGCGGATCGTGGCTTTGCGCCTGCCTGGTTGCCAATGATGGCCGTCTGGTGATGGTTCCTGGCCGAGTCTCGTGTTTGAGCGAGAGCGGGGTTTTCAGGGTTGTTTCAGGCGTCCTTCCTATGTCTGCATGCACGGCTGTGCACGGGCATTTTTGTGCATGCAAGACAAGGTCTGGTGCTGCATGCACGGTGTGTGTTCTATACACCGTGCGTGCATGCACAGCGGGCCCAGTGCAACCGTGCACGGAAACAAAGAAGTTAGTCATGGCGCCATCCGATGAGGGGTTTGAACGACCAACCGGCGGTTGCGGCGAGTTTGCTGATGCGATTGCGGCCGATGCCCGTGGCAGCCTGTAGCTGGACCTTGCTGGCCATGGGGTTTTCCTGGATGGCGCGAAGCAAACGGTCGATTTCAGGTTCTTGCTGTGGCGGTTGGTCGGCGAGGACGACGAAGTCGCCTTTTGTGTCGAGGTAGGGGTTGAGTTGGACGCGGAAGTCATCTAGGGGGAAGAAGTCTCTGGCTTTGACGCAGCGAACGTCCAGCCGGCAGAGTTTTTGACTCTCCTTGAGGTAGGCGTTGCTGATCGAGTCGTATTTGAGGCCCCAGACGACATCGGCGATGGCTCCGAAATCGCCGCTGCCTCTCAGTGTGTTTTCCAGAGTCAGTTCCTCGGCTTTGGCTGTGCCCTTGCCGCGGTGATGGAGGCAAACTACGGTTTTAGCTCCGGCGCGGAGCAAGGCAAAGATGGCCCGGGTGAGCGCGCGGTTTTCCGCTGCGGAATTCTCACTCTCGGCGTTTGAGAAGCGGATGCTAGTGTCGAGGAAGATTACTGGCTTGAGTTCGCGCACGGCTGCCAGGAGCACAGGGTCGGACAAGTCGAGCGCGGCGCCGTCGGCGATGGTCTGACAGCGGAAGCGAGACCCACCGATGCCCATGCGTTTGCAGCGTTTTTTGAACGCGGACTCGCCCATCTCGGGGACCAAGTACAAAACATTCTGCGCTTCGCGGACCGTGAACGAGCCGAGGAATTTCTCGCCCTTGATGAGCGCGCGGCTCATGCTCAACGCGAACCAGGTCTTGCCAGTTCCGGACAGGCCGCCGATGAAGGCCACACCTTCGGGCAAAACGTTGTCGATCAAATGGACGGCATCTTTCTCCGTGAGTTCCTCGACCGTGTGAAACTTTTGTTGCCAGCCGGTTGACCGCGCAAGCGTGCGCAGCCGCTGAATCCTTGCCTCGGCGTCACTCAGAATAGCCTCGGCATCGCTGTCGCCAGTGAGCGCGTTTACCTGCACAACATCCGTAAAACGGATAACCTGGCGCAGCGTCGCTTTTTCCTTGACGATGCGCGCGTAGTGCTCGACGTTCGAGATCCGCGGGACGCCGTCCAGGAGCGAAGCGAGATAGGCCGGGCCGCCGACCAGCTCTAATTCCCCTTCTCTTTGTAATTTGTCGGTGAGTGTGACCAGGTCGATGGCCGTGCCGGCTTGCTGCAGTTCGACCATGCGGCCGAAAATGTGTACGTGCGCGGGAAAGAAAAAGTCGCATTCGTCAACGACCTGCTGGGCTGTCTTCAGCAGCTCGTCATTCACGAGGACGGCGCCGAGGACGGAGCGTTCCGCTTCGATGTTGGACGGTAAAGGCGGAGCTGTGTCTTTTTGACTGCCGCTTTGTGCTATGCTGGTCACGTTGACCTCAATTCAGCTTGAAACATCGTTCCTCGGGCTCCCTTTAGCAAGGAGCCCATTTTCTTGTTTCTCCTTTCGCTTCCGAGTCCAGCTCTATCGTGATCCCCGTCGTGCCGGCACGCTCCGCGGCGAACGTAAATCCTCGCACCTCGCCTTGCGCCGGTCCCGGCATTCCTTGCAGCGCGCCGGCGGATACAGCAGATTCTTGTCGGCGTAAAACTTCTGCTCTCCGGAAGTCCAAACAAATTCGGCGTGGCACTCTTTGCAGACCAGCACTTTGTCCTCAAGCTTTTCCTTCATGGTTCCTCCGTTCCCGCTCGCGCTTCCATCTCGGCCGCGGCGCCTTCGCGCAGCCTTTGACGTGGATCTTCGCGGCGCACCAGTTCGCAAAGTCGCGGCGCCCGCACCATGGGCATTGCGGCACCACGCCGTTTATCCTTCGCGCACGAGCGCGAGGACTTCGCTTTTGCGCACGAGTGTGCGCCGCCCAGCCTTGTACTTTTTTAACTTCCCGAGTGAGAGCCAATTCCGGATTGTTTTCCCTGAAACAAAAATCAGCTTTGCGCCGCCAGGGATGTCAATCAAATCCTCTGCGGGAACCTTAGCCGGTTTCCCAATTTTGGCTACCATTTCGCTTCCTCCCATCGGACGCCCATAACCGCCCTTGACAACCCCAGATTCTAGGCCCATAATTCGTTCAGGGTGCGTGCTTTTTATGGGCAAGGCTAAGGAACAAAGCCATGGACACACTCGGAGCTACTTTGGCGAGTTCGACGCCGCGCCGCTGCTCGATTGGCTTAACCGGAAAGACAGGCCCCGAGGCGACCCGGTCGAGAAGTTGATTCGGCTTGATGCCAGCGTGGGCGATGTTCGCGCAATGGTCCTGGGGAACGACTCGGCCAAGGAGATCCACGCCACAGTCGCCGCCGTGGTGCGGCGTTACAAGATTGCAGTCGCGCCCGTGGTCGGCTCTGTCGCAGTAGGCAGTTGGGAGGTCGACTGGCGTCTCGTGGGCAAGATGCCACCCCTACAAGGCTTGGCCTTTGTGAAACTGCTCCACTTGGCCTCCCGTGGAGTGCTCGACCGGATACGTCAGTGCAAGTGGGAAAGGTGTGCGAAATGGTACTTCGCCCGGTTCAATCATCAAGGGTGTTGCTGCGCTCGCCATCAGCAAAACCACGTTCGCGCCACAGAGCAGTGGAAGAAACACAAAAGGGAATACATGCAGCGGCTACGCGCTGAGAAAAAGAGGCGGCTGAAGCGGCAACGGACAACCGGAACTATTGTCTAGTCCAACGAAAGGCAGGTAGGTCATGAGCATCTATCGGAAACAGGGCTCGCGGTTTTTTTGGTTTTCGTTCACCTTCAACGGCAAGCGAATCCAGAAATCCACCAAGGTCACAAACGCCCGCGAAGCGGAGGGCATCGAAAAAGCCGCGTGGACCCAATTGGCCCGCGGCGAAGTGGGCATTGCGGACAAACCGGAAGCGGAGCGCAAGACGATAGGCCAGCTTCTCGACGCGCTCACCGAGGACTTCAAGGCAAGGAAGAAGGACACCGCGAAAAATCTCAACCTCATCGCCATGGTGAAGGCGGAACTCGGCGAGCACTACGCGGACAGCTTCAAGACCAAGGATGTTGTCGCCTACGTAGCGCGGCTGCGTAAACCCCAGAAGTCTGCAAAGAAGGGGCGAAGGGCGAAGTCGCTCAGCGATTCAACAATCAAGCATCGGTGCCAGGTTCTCTCATCGGCTTATGAGCTGGAGAATCGCTCGCGCGAGGATGAAGGCATCGACCCGCTTCATGTGCCGCACTTCCCTGCCCTCAGCGAAGGAGATCCCCGTACTGGCTTCATGACCCGGGCACAATTTGATGTATTGCTTTCTCATCTACCGGATAATGGTCTGCGCGACTTTTGCTTGTTCGCCTATCTGGTGGGCTGGAGAAAGTCGGCCGTGGCCGGTTTGGAGTGGGGCGACGTGCGCGACGGCAATGTCTATTTGCGCGGTGTTCTTTCCAAGAACAAGAAACCGTATTACGTGCCCATCCTCGGTGAGTTGGTCGAACTCATCGACCGCCGCCGGCAGGCGCGCTCAGTCGAAACAGAGAACGGTGTGACCCTGAGCAACTTGGTCTTTCATCGTAACGGCGAGCCTATCGCTGAATTCCGCAAATCATGGGCGACGGCCTGCAAGAAAGCTGGACGCGAAGGCCAACTTTTTCACGACCTGCGGCGAAGTGCCGCCCGCAACCTTATTCGCAGTGGCTGCAGTGTGGACACAGCAAAACGCTTGGGCGGTTGGCTCAGCGATTCAATTTTCTCGCGCTACAACGTCACCAGCGAAGAAGATTTGCAGGATGCGGTCGAGAGAGTTTCCAAGTACAACGCAGCCGAGAGTCAAAGAGTTGTTGCCATGGCGAAGTAAAATGGGCACCGTACCCAAGTGGATTAAGGCCACCAACCCTTACTTTTATCGCTACCAGAGCGCCGCGCATCTCGACCGGCTCCAGACGATTATTCTCCAACACGAACTCTACGTGCCCCTCGTCGGTCAGTTAAACGACCCGGCCGATGGAAGGCCAAAGCTTGCGGAAATGTCAGCCAGACAAATGCTGGCCTTTCTTAGCAATGCCTCACGCAACCCTACTCTGACGAACGCCGCTCAAAAGCAAGCCCTGGAGATTCTCGAAAGCGCGATTCAAGTTCGTGGTGTGGAGGAGATACGTCGGCAAGCGGCGAGGCTGCTGAACGAACATGTAGAGCACTATCGCGTGTTGTCCCTGACCAAGCGTTACGACAATCTGAGTCTTTGGGCGAAATACGCGGCAGACCACACCGGGTATTGCTTAGAGTTTGTGAACGAGGGACCGTTCTTTGCGGAGGCCATCGACGTCATCTACGGAGAGACCATTCCGATGGATGTGAGCAATCCGGAGTACCCAAAAAACTATTTTTTCTACTGCAAACGTCAGGAATGGAGCAACGAAGAGGAAATCCGACTGATTGGTCTGCCTACAACCCCGGCCATTGTCAAAATCGACCCACGCTGGTTGACGCGCATAATCCTTGGGAAGGACATGTCGCCCGACCACGAGAAGCAAATTCGAGAGTGGGCCAAACAACGCCAACCGGAACTCACTATCGACCATGCGTACTTTGATGAACTGGACCTCGAGCTGCGTCTGAGGAGCTAGAAGAAGAGAAACCATGAAAAAGTGTGACAATTTTCACTACAGTGCCAATTCAACGAAAAGGGCCTCACCGGCTGATACCGATAAGGCCCTTGTATTTCAACGAGATATTGGTAGGGGCGGTGGGGATCGAACCCACGACCTTCGGCTTAAAAGGCCGCTGCTCTACCACTGAGCTACGCCCCTAAACTCATTGATGCACAGCAACTTGCAAGACACTCGCCGCTACGCCGTCCTGACTCGTGTCACTTGCCGTGACACACGCTCCAAGTAAAGGATACCACCCCACGCAGCTTGTCCGGACCGAGATGTGCGTACCGTCTTGTCATCGCCAAGCTCTTGTGCCCCAACAGATCTGCAATGTCTGCTAGTGCCGTGCCAACGAAAGTTCCTGATCTCCGCTGCCATCACCGCTTCGTCGAACCAATGCCGTCTATTTTCGAACGGTTCACCCGTCCTGGCCGGCTGGAACACACGCCCTCTGCTTTCGCCCTGGTCATGCTCAACCCTAGCAGCGGCCACCGCAGCTTCATTTAGCGGGACGTGTATGGGTTCTTCGTTCTTCGTCCACGGGATGTTCAACGTCCTACATTTTTAGTTTACCATGGCCCCGCGCCAGTTCCGTATTGACTGCCCTTGCGCAGCCCCGTATAGCTCGCAATGTCGAACTCCGCGAGGTACAAAGGCCATCCAGCCCCGATTATCTTTGGGAGCCTCTTCCCTTCTTCGCTGAGAAACCAAACACGGTTATTCTCTTCGCGGCGATGCGCCACCGGACAAGTGACATTTGCCGACATCTTGGGGATCAACGGGCAGATTCTGCTTTGCTTGGACTTGCTCTTGGAAGTAGCATCAAGCACGAATGTGCTGGTGCCGTTCTCCATCACGCGCCAAGATATTTGCTCTTGAATTCCGCAAAGCGTATGGAACCACGTTGTTTGTCGTTTGGTGTGAAACTGCCATGAGCACGGCAGAAAGGAACCCGGATAAATGAAAATCCCCACTTTTGCGCTGCGGGCAGCGGCGCTGTGCTGCGCCCTCGTTCTGAGCGCGTTGCCGGCAGTTTGCCAGAACAATTCTTCCGCACCGAAGCACGCGCGGGCACAACAGATGCCGACGAGAATCCAACGCATCCAGAATGGCGTGCAATGGGCGGCCGGCGATCTGAACGTAAAGGTGCAGTTCTATTCGGAAAGCGCGGTTCGCGTCGTGAAATGGCCGGCTGGCGGCACCTCCGAAAAAACCAGCCTCTCCGTTATTCAAAAGGATGTGCCGGATCTGGGCGTACGTTTTGAGGAGAGCGACAACACCGTTACGCTGAGTTCCGGGCAAATCAAATTACTGTTGAGCAAGGCAGATGGGGCGATTCGGTATCTTGGCAACGACAATCGAATCATTCTGGAGGAGCAAGGAAAAGCCGTCTTTGTTCCCGCGCAAATCGCGCGGGAAAAGGCTGCGTTCAGCGTGCAGCAGAATTTCAAGTTGACGCCGGAGGAAGGGCTGTACGGCCTTGGACAGCACCAGTCCGGGGCCATGAATTATCGCGGACAGACGGTGAAGCTGGTGCAGTCCAACACGGAAGCTGTCACACCGTTCTTGGTTTCCACAGGAGGCTACGGGATCTTCTGGGACAACTATTCCAAGACGATTTTCACCGACAATCGCGAAACGACATCGTTTTGGTCGGAAGTGGCCGACAACATCGACTACTACTTCCTGTTTGGCCCGACGATGGATCAAGCCATCGCCGGATACCGCAACCTCACGGGACAGGCGCCCATGTACGGCAAGTGGGCCTATGGCTATTGGCAGAGCAAGGAGCATTACGCGACCCGCGATGAATTGTTGGGGATCGCCCAGGAATACCGCAAGCGGCGGATTCCCATCGACAACATCGTTCAGGATTGGGATTACTGGGGCGGGAACGAAATGTGGGGCGGAATGTTCTTCGACGAAACGAAGTACCCCCGGCCGAAGGAAATGATCGATCTGCTTCACCAGCAGAACTTCCACATCATGATTTCCATCTGGGCCGGGCTCGGACCCGCTTCGCCG
>Ga0326727_10007423_pt1 | contig 29022 bp, 18 predicted proteins | sample MB2enrmetagenome_FD_207643 | JGI IMG/M metagenome (GOLD analysis project Ga0326727, IMG submission 207643) | Lab enriched peat soil microbial communities from McLean, Ithaca, NY, United States - MB29MY | ecosystem: Environmental > Terrestrial > Soil > Wetlands > Peat | place: USA: New York... | reverse complement strand
GTTCGCGGCTTCATGTCTGGCGCTGTCAAGGGATGACGGGCGCCGCATGAGCACACGCGAAAAGCGTATCCATACGCCCCGTGCTGAGCCGACCGATGACGGCATTCGCGGTCGACGTGAACAACGCACCATTCACGACGTCGCGCGGCGGGCGAAGGTCAGCATCGGGACCGTGTCCAAGGCGCTCAACAACAAGGGCAGACTGCGCCAGGAAACCCGCGAGCGCATCATCGCCGCCGCCCAAGACCTCGGCTTTCGCCCGAACGATCTCGCGCAAAGCTTGCATCGGGCGCGCTCGATGACGGTGGGCATTCTGTCGAACGACAGTTTCGGCCGTTTCACATTCCCGATCGTCGAGGCGCTCGAGCGTCGCCTCTCCGACCAGGGCATCGCTATCTTCATGTGCAACGCCACCGACGATCCATCGCGCGAGCGCCGGCACATCGACCAGTTGCTCGGCAAGCGGGTCGATGGACTTGTCGTCACGGCGCGTCGCGCCGACCGGCGCGAGCCGATCGCGCCGGCCGCGCGCGGTCTGCCCGTGGTCTACGTGTTCTCGAGGGTGGAGGATCCGGACGCGCTTTGCTTGCTGCCCGACGACGAGGGCGGCGCCGCGCTCGCGGTGAGGCGCCTCGCCGCTCTCGGCCGCAGACGCATTGCTCATATCACCGGCCCGGAGCGTTTCGAGGCGGTGCGCCTGCGCGAGGCAGGCTATCGGGCGGCGCTCGCGGAGGCCGGACTGGAGGCGCGCCGGGGCGACTATCGGCCGGGGAATTGGTCGGAGGCGTGGGGACGCGAGGCCGTCCAGGACATGTTTTCGAACACGCGCGACGGGCCGGACGCGCTCTTTTGCGGCAACGACCAGATCGCTCGCGGCGCGATCGACGCCCTCCGCGAAATGGGCCGCTCCGTGCCGGCGGATGTCGCTATCGTGGGGTTCGACAATTGGGACGTCATGACGAAAGCCGCGCGCCCGCCGCTCACCAGCGTCGACATGAACCTCGACGCGCTCGGACGGGAGGCCGGAGCCTGTCTGCTCGACATGATGGCCGGCCGCGCGATTGTCGGCGTGAGACGTCTGCCCTGTTCGCTGATCGTTCGAGAGTCCTGTGGGGCCATCCGAGAGTCCTGTGGGGCCATCACTGAGTGAAAGAGAGGGATGGAATGAGCCGGCGACTGTACTCCCCGGTGTCGTTTGCCGACGTCAAATTGACTGGGCCGTTTTGGCGCGAACGGCTCGACGTCGTGCTGTCGCGCACGATTCCGAGTCAGCACGTGAAGCTCGACGAGGCCGGCATCCTCAATTCGCTCAAGCTGCCGCAACCCCCGCCGCCGCTGACCATGCCGCGCAACGCGCACGGCTTCACCGTGCAAGTGTTCTGGGACTCGGACGTCGGCAAGTGGATCGAAGCGGCGAGCTACGCGCTGTCGCGCCGGCGCGACCCGGACATCGAGGCCAAGATCGACGCGATCGTTGACGATCTTGCCAAGGCCCAATCGTCCGACGGCTACCTCAACTGTTGGTACAACGGCCGCGAGCCCGACAAGCGCTGGACCAACCTGCGCGACAACCACGAGCTCTACAACGCGGGACACCTGCTCGAAGGCGCGATCGCCTATTTTCGCGCGACCGGGCGCCGGCGGTTCCTGGACATTATGGAGCGTTACGTCGACCACATCGCGGCGACGTTCGGCAGGGGGCCTGGACAAAAGCGGGGCTATCCCGGCCATCAGGAAATCGAACTCGCTCTGGTCAAGCTCTATCGCCTTACAGGCGACCGACGGCGGCTCGATCTCGCGGCCTATTTCATCGACGAGCGCGGCCGCCAGCCGCACTACTTTACCGAAGAGGCGCGCGCGCGTGGCGAGGACCCGGCCGCCTTTTGAGCCGGCACGTACGAATACAATCAGTCCCACATTCCCGTCCGCGGCCAGACGAAGATGGTCGGTCACGCGGTCCGTGGGATGTACATGGCCTCGGCGATGGCCGACCTGGCGTTCGAACTCGGCGACGACGATCTCAAGCGCGCGTGCGAGGCGCTGTGGCGCGACGTCACGACGGCGCAGATGTACGTGACGGCCGGGCTCGGACCGAGCGAGTCGAACGAGGGCTTCACCGAACCCTACGACCTGCCGAACGAGACGGCCTATGCCGAGACCTGCGCCTCGGTCGCGCTCGTGTTCTGGGCGCACAGGATGCTGCATCTCGATCTCGACGGTGCATACGCCGACGTGATGGAGCTGGCGCTGTACAACGGGGCGTTGAGCGGCCTGTCCCGCGAGGGGACGCATTATTTCTACGCCAACCCGCTCGAGAGCCGCGGCCAGCACAAACGCTGGGCCTGGCACGCCTGCCCGTGCTGCACGATGAACGTCTCCCGACTCGTCGCCTCCATCGCCGGCTATGCGATCTCGACGAGCGACGACGGCGTCGCGTTCCACCTCTATGGCGGGTTCGAGACGACGGTCGCGCTCGACAGCGTCCGCGTGGCGCTGCGGGAGGCAAGCGGCTATCCCTGGTCCGGCGAGATCAGGATCGAGATCGATCCGGAAACGCCGTCGACTTTCAACTTGAAGCTGCGCGTGCCGGGCTGGGCGAAGGGCGCGACGGCGGCGGTCAATGGTGAGCCGATTTCTCTGACGCGCGAACGCGGCTATGCGACGATCCATCGGCGCTGGAGCAAGGGCGACGTCGCGACCCTCCGTCTGGCGATGCCGCCGGAGCGCCTTTATGCGCATCCGAACGTGCGCATGGACGTCGGGCGCGTCGCGCTGCGGCGGGGCCCGTTCATCTACTGCGTCGAGGAGGCCGACAATCCCGGCGCGCCGGTCCAGACGCTGGCCTTGCCGCGCGACGCTGAGATCGACGCGGCATGGCGCGAGGACCTCTTCGGCGGCGTCATGGCCCTGACAGCGAGCGCAAAGCGTCTCGTCCCCGGCGGCGACGGCGCGCTCTATTCCGCCGCGCCGCCTGCGACGCGAGAGGCTCCGCTGACCGCGCTCCCCTATCATCTTTGGGCCAATCGCGAGCCGGGTTCGATGCAAGTCTGGATCGCCGAGGCGGGGGAATGCGGGTGAAGCGGCCCGATAGCAGGCAGGCGGCGGCGGCGAATTTTTTCTCGGGCGCGCCATGCACAGTATAGGCATTGATTTCGGCGCCAACTGCGTCCGGGCGCTCATCGTGCGCCGCTCGGACGGAGCGGAATAAGGACAGGGGCCCCCGGCGGCCGGCTCACACTGGCCTGGCGGAAGGCGAAGCGGCGCTCTCGATCTGACGGCGGAGAGGAGCAGGGAGAACCACGATGGCGCAGGTCACGTTGCGGGAGGTGACGAAGTCGTTCGGCGACGTCCAGGTGATCCGCCGAGTCGATCTCAACATCGCCGACGGTAAGTTCCGCGTCTTCGTCGGCCCCTCGGGCTGCGGAAAATCGACGCTGCTGCGCCTCATCGCCGGACTCGAGGACTTGACGGAAGGCGTCATCACGATCGGCGACCAAGACGTGACTTGGCTTGCGCCCTCCCAGCGCGGCATTTCGATGGTGTTCCAGTCCTACGCGCTCTATCCTCATATGACGGTCGCGGAGAACATCGCCTTCGGGCTCAAAATGGCGCGACGGCCCGAGGCGGAGATCGAATCGCGCACGCGCAAGGCGGCGCAGATGCTCCAGTTGACCGAGATGCTCAAACGGCGGCCCGCCCAGCTCTCCGGCGGCCAGCGACAGCGCGTTGCGATTGGTCGCGCCATCGTGCGCGAGCCCGAAGTGTTTCTTTTCGACGAGCCGCTCTCCAACCTCGACGCCGCATTGCGCGTGCAGATGCGGCTCGAGATTTCCAAGCTTCACAACGATCTCAAGGCCACGATGATCTACGTCACCCACGATCAGGTGGAGGCGATGACGATGGCGGAGAAAATCGTGGTGCTCAACTCGGGCCGGGTCGAGCAGGTCGGCGGCCCGCTCGAACTCTACCACCGCCCGCGCAACCTGTTCGTCGCCACCTTTATCGGCAGCCCGAAAATGAATGTGATCGAGGGGATGGGAGAGGCGGGCGAAGGCGGACGGTCCGACATCATGCTGCCCGGGGGCGCCCGCGTGTCGGTGGAGATGCGCGGCAAGCCGCCAATCAGCGGGCCGATCATGCTCGGCGTGCGTCCCGAACATGTCGTCGTCGTCGCGCCGCCTCAGGCCAACGAAGGCGTGCTGTCGCGCGTGCTGTTCACGGAACATCTCGGCGGCGAGACGATGCTCTATCTCGAAGCGCCGGGCATTCCCCAGCTTGTCGCCAAGACGGACGGCCTCGCGGCGCAAAAAGTCGGCGACGAGGTGCGGGCGGTGTTTCCTTCGCAGACCTGCCATCTCTTTGACGCAAGCGGGGCCGCCGTTGTCAACGGTTCGCTGATCTAACGAGCCGGTCCGTCTGTCTGTCGAGCGCCGCCGGCAAATCGCGATCGCCGTCATAGCGTTGATAAAACACGCGGAATCAATGTGGGTAAAGGTCGGCGCGCGAGGGGTGAGGTGCACATCTCGATCGGATTCCTCTGACGTATCGCGTCGGCGCCGACGGCGCAGGCCGTCCATGTAGCGGTCCTCTCCGGCGATCATAGTCGGGTTCTCCCTCGACACGCTGCCTTATCCAGGCGAATGGCGGCTTTCCCCCCTTCAACGCCGTTCCGTTAGGCCAGAAAGAATGACCGCGATGGGTGTGCGCCGTGAAAGGCGGCGCTTTCCAGCGGGTGCGAGGCCCACCCGGCAACCGCTCCAGCCGGAAGCAACCGGAGCAGTCATGGAGGCAACGAAATGGCTGAAGCCTTCGGTGTAGCAGGTCACGAATTGGCGACGGCGCAAGTGTGCGGGCCTTGTCGAGGGGTGGCAGGCCGGGCGACCGGTGGCGGCGGGTTGGACACCCTCAAAGCCCAGCGCCCCAAGATCAAGCTCGTCGATGAAGGCTTCAATGACACGGACCGGATTGTCTTCGGTCACTAGTCGTCCAGCGACGCCGGCGATAACAACGACTGCCTGCGGTCTTCACCCTCAATCAATCATCCGACGGCCGGTCTCCTGAAACCAACCTAACTCTATCACAACACAGCGTTTTTACACAGCCTCGACCCAAAGGCGACATCCGCCGTTCATGGCGTCGCGCATTCTTCGTACTCGAAATACTTGAAGTCCGCGTCCATCGCGGAACCCGACGTATCGAACGCGGCCATGCCGACGAAAGCGCCGGTGAACGAGCGATGTTCGCCGCCACCCGCTTCGTCCGACAGGATCGAGGCGTCGAGCGGCGGCCCGACGTCGCGCCATTCGCCGCCCAGAGCGTAGGAGAACTGAAGCCTGGCGTGATCGACCGACAAAGCGAGCCGTACGGGAGCCTCCGCGCCGAGCGCGACCGGCGAGGAGAGCGGGAAGGTGAGTCGACCCTCGGGATAATCGCCCTCGCAGCTCAGGATGGTCAGCGCGCGTCCTAACGTCTCATGCCAGGTGACGGCCAGGAAGTGGAACTTGTAACGGTTGTAATAAGCCGTCAGTCCGGCTGCCTGCTGGAAGCTCCACGGCCGGAAATCGACCTCCGTCTCCGCCCGGTAGACGAAATGCTCCTGCCTGCGCGCGACCAGCGCCTGCTCGAACCAGGAGCCGATGGATTCGCGCGCGATCAAGCGCAGCCAGCCGGGCCGCGCGGAGAGCGACAAAATCCTATCGGGATACGGCGTCCGCAGCCACTGGAAATCGAGCGGCAGCGCGCCCGGCGAGAAGGCGGTCCGCTGAACGCGCGGCCTCGGCTCCGCTTCGGTCCGAAAAGGCGAAGGGACGTCGACGGCGGGAACTTGGCCGCCCTGAGCGAGATAGAGCCAGTCGTCGTCCCAGACGCATTTCTGGATCGCGGTCTCGCGTCCGAGCGGGGAGCGTCTCAGGCCCGCGAGTGGTCGTGAGCACAGATGCGTGTGATAGACCTGACCGTCGGGCGTAACGACGATCTGCCCGTGTCCGGCGCGCTGGAGGGCGGCGCGCGGCGTGTCCTTCGACGTCAGGAGATGAACGTTCGGGTGCAACTCGTAAGGCCCGTCGATCCGACGCGAGCGAGCCATGGTGACGGCGTGATCGTAGCCCGTGCCACCCTCGGCGGTCGTCAGGTAGTACCAGCCGTTGCGCTTATGAACATGCGGGCCTTCGACGAGGCCGTGCGGGCTTCCGGCGAAGATCGTCTTCGGCGTTCCGACAAGCTTGCCGGAGGCGGCGTCCCATTCCTGCAAGAGGATGCCGGCGAAGGCCGGATGTTTCCGTTGCGCGCCGGAACCGTCGCGATGGTCCCAGATCATGTTGAGGAACCACTTTCGTCCGTCGTCGTCGTGAAAGAGCGAGGGATCGAAGCCGCTCGAATTGACGTAAGTTGGGTCCGACCAGGGCCCTTCGATCGCAGGCGCGGTGACGATGTAGTTGTGCGCGTCCTTGAAGGCGCCGTCGAGCCGCTTGACGTCGGTGTAGACGAGCCAGAACCGGCCGTCGGCCCAGGAAAGGCAGGGCGCCCACACGCCGCCGGAATCCGGGTCGCCACGCAGGTCGAGTTGCGAGGCGCGATCAAGCGGCCTCCGCACGAGCCGCCAGTTCACAAGATCGCGCGAATGGTGGATTTGCACGCCCGGATACCACTCGAACGTGGAGGTGGCGATGTAATAGTCGTCGCCCGCGCGGCAGATCGACGGATCGGGGTTGAAGCCTGGGAGGATCGGGTTGCGAATCATCGTCATGGGAAGCTCCTCCGCGAGCGGTCGCCGCGCCGCCTAAAGGACGCCGCGATTCGGAATCGTCCTCGTCTTCGACCCAGCGAACGCCGCCGAGACGCGGCCAAGCGAACCATAGACGACGCGCCCCGCGCCGCGCCGCGCCTGCGCGGCGAAACCAATCGCCGACGCGGCGGCGCGCCCCGTCCTTGAGGCGATCGACGATGGCGCATGAGGTCCTCATCGCGCCAAGACTTCGGCCTCTCCAAGGCATCTTGTAGAGGATGGAATTATTTCCATTCTCACGGGCGGACGTCAACGGGTTGACCTAACTTTTGGCCGTTGTTGTCGTCGATTCGCTTGACAAGCAGGGGGAAGCGGAAGAGCGTTCGGCCGCATTGCGGGGAAACCGCTGAGCCGTTTCCTGCGGAGGGAGTCATGAAGTTTCGTCATCTCGCTTTTGCCGCCGCGTGCGTCGCGGCGTGGAGCGTCCCGGCGTTGGCCGAGACGAACGTCACCATCTTGCACGTGAACGAGGTCGCGCCGGCCAAAGTGCTTTGGGACAAGATCGCGGCCGACTACAATGCCAGCCACAACGGCGTCACGGTCCAATTCAAGTATCTGGAGAACGAAGCGTTCAAGGCCAAGCTGCCGACCATGCTGCAGTCCGCGGATTCGCGCCCCGAGGCGTTCTACAGCTGGGCCGGCGGCGTCATGGAGGCGCAAGACAAGGCCGGGTTCCTCGCGGACATCACCAAGGGCGTCGCCGACGTCGAGTCCACGATGTCGCAAACCGCAGTCGATTCCTTCAAGGTCGACGGCAAGGTCGTCGGCGTGCCCTTCGAGATGGGCGAGGTGGTGTTCTATTACAACAAGAAGCTGTTCGCGCAGGCCGGCGTGAAGGCCGAGGACATCAAGACCTGGGACGATTTTCTCGGCGCGGTCAAGAAGCTGAAAGCGGCGGGGATCGCCCCGATCGTCGTCGGCGCGGGCGAGAAGTGGCCGATGGCCTTCTTCTATGACTATCTCGTCCTGCGCGTCGGCGGCGAAACCGCCCTGCCCGACGCGAAGGCCGGCAAGAACGGCGGCTTCAAGAACGCGGCTTTCGTCGACGCCGGCAAGCGGCTTCACGAGCTCGGAGCGCTTGACCCGTTCCAGGCCGGCTATCTTTCGACCTCGCATGCGCAGTCGGCAGGCGTCTTCGGCGACGGCAAGGCGGCCATGGACCTGATGGGTCAATGGTTCCTGGGCATGCAGGCGCCGAACTCCGCCAGCGGCAAGGGCATTGCGGCGGAGGACATCGGCATCCTGTCGTTCCCGACCGTGCCTGGCGGCAAGGGCAAGGCGACGGATACGCTCGGCGGCATCAACGGCTTCCTCGTGACCAAGACCGCGCCGCCCGAGACGGTCGACTTCCTCAAGTTCTTCAGCCAAGAGAAGTATGCTGAGGAGGCTGCGGCCACCGGCGCCTACATCCCCGTCGTGAAGGGCGCCTCGAAGGTCATCACCGACCCGCTGCAGAAGCGCCTCGCCGACGATCTCGCCGCGACGACCTTCCACCAGAACTACTTCGATCAGGACCTCGGTCCGTCGGTCGGTCGCGTCATCAACGATATTTCGGTCGCCGTGGCCGCCGGACAAATGACGCCGGAAGCGGCGGCGGCCGCGCTCCAGGAGGCCGCCGAGCAGCAATAACGATCGCATGCGGTGGCGCATCCCGATAGCGGGAAACCGTCACCGCGAGCGAAGCGAAGCCATCCTGGAGTCTTAGGGAACCCGTCCTTTCCATCCCGGGATGGCTTCGTCGCTTCGCTCGCCGCGACGACCGTGATACAGTCAGGTCGCAGCGTGCTCTCAAGCGATCTCAAGTAGGCCCCGCTGCCCGGTAAGCGGCGGGGCCTCAAGTATCCAGCGCAGCGAGGCTCGTTCACTTGCCGATCGCCGGGACCAACTCCATCGAACCCGCCAGGCGAATGTCCGCCAACGGCTGGGCGACGGTCGTGATCTTCCTGCCGCCCGCGTTGCTGTTGTTCACCGTCTTTGTCGCGCTGCCGATGGCGGAGGCGGCGTGGTACAGCTTTTACAACTGGGACGGTTACGGCCGGCCGGAAAGGTTCGTCGGGCTCACGAACTACGACTATCTGATCGGCAACGCGACGTTTTTGCGCGCGCTCGCCAACAACGGGATCATCATCGCCGTTTCCCTGCTCGTTCAGCTGCCGCTGGCGCTCGCTGTGGCGATGATGGTCGCCGGGCGGATCGCCGGGGCGATGTGGTTCCGGATGATCTTCTTTCTGCCCTACATACTCGCCGACGTCGCAGCGGGGCTCATCTGGCGCTACATGTTCGACGGCGACTACGGCCTCGCCGCCGCGATCACCGGCGGGCTCGGCCTCCAACCGTACTACCTGCTCGCGGACAAGGACTGGGCGTTTTCCGCCATCCTGATCGTCATCATCTGGAAATACTTCGGCTTCTACATGATGCTCTTTGTCGCGGGCCTGCAGGACGTCGACAAGTCGCTGCTCGAAGCTGCACAGGTGGACGGCGCGAGCGCGTTGCAACGCTTCCGCTACATCACCCTGCCGCTGCTCGGACCGATGATCCGCCTGTCGATCTTCTTTGCCGTCGTCGGCTCGCTGCAGCTCTTCGACATCGTCGTGCCGCTGACCGGCGGCGGGCCGTTCGACACCACACACACGATGGTGTCGTTCCTCTACTATTTCGGCATCACGCGCATGCGCGTCGGCTTCGGCTCGGCGGTCGGCGTGGTGCTGTTCATCATCTGCGTCACTTTCGCCATCGTCTACCAACGAAAGTTCATGCGCGATGACTGAGACCTCCTTGCCCGTCGCCACGGCCGCCGCGACGCAGGATTTGTCCGGGCGCCGCCTCAATCCGCTCGCCGCGATCGCGATCTTCGGCGCGCTCGTCGTGATCGCGGGGATCGTGCTCGTGCCGATCCTGGCGACGGCGCTCGGCGGCTTCAAGGAGCTCGGCGAGCTGCGCTCGAACCTGCTCGGCCTGCCGCACGTCTGGGTGTGGGGGAACTATTGGGGCATTCTGTCGGGCGCGCGCTACTGGCAGGTGCTCGGCAATTCGCTTATCATTGCGATCCTCACCGTCGCGCTGACGCTCGCTTTCGCGTCGATGGCGGCCTTCACCTTCGCGCACCTGAAATTCTTCGGCGACAAGTTCTTGCTGAGCTATCTGGAGCTCGGGCTACTGTTCCCCCTCGCGACAGGGATCCTGCCGTTGTTCATCAAGATCCGAGATCTTGGCCTGCTTGATTCTTATCTCGGCGTGGCGTTGCCGCAAGTCGCTTTCTCGCTGGCGATGAGCATCCTGCTTCTGCGCAACGCCTTCAAGCAATTGCCGAGCGAACTTCTCGACGCGGCGATGATGGATGGCTGCGGCTACTTCCGCTACTTCTTGTTCATCACCCTGCCGCTGACGGGGCCGATTCTTTCGACCGTCGCCGTGATTTCGTTCGTCGGCAGTTGGAACGGCTATCTGCTCCCGCTCGTCGTCCTCAACTCCGAGTCGCGCTACCCCTGGACTCTGGGCCTGATGGCCTATCAGGGTCAGTACAACACTATGTGGCAGCTGGTGCTCGCCTTCATCACCCTCACCATCCTGCCGGCGATCCTGATGTTCTTGTTCGCGCAGCGCTACATCGTCGCTGGCCTCACCGCGGGCGCGGTCAAGGGGTGACGATCAGTTGATGCGCTTGCCGTCGCCGTCGAAGCGGTGCACGCGGTCCGCGCGCGGCGTGACGAAGATGTCCTGGCCGACGGCGAGAGGGTTCTCGCCGGGCAGACGGAGGGTCAGCGGACCGATCCCCTCGGCGTCGGCGTGGACGAGCGTGTCGGAGCCGAGGTGTTCGGCGAACCGCACCTTCGCCCGCCACTCGCCGGCGGTGCTCGACACGTCGGCGTGCTCGGGCCTGACGCCGATGGTCGCCGCGCCGCGCTTGGCGGCGCTCTCGCCGCGGATCAGGTTCATCGTCGGCGAGCCGATGAAGCCGGCGACGAACAAGCCGTTGGGCTTGTTGTAGAGCTCGAGCGGCGCGCCGACCTGCATCACCGCGCCCTTGTCGAGCACCACGATCTTGTTGGCCATGGTCATCGCCTCGACCTGGTCGTGGGTGACGTAGATCATCGTCGTCTTCAGCGCCTGGTGCAGCTCGCCGATCTCGACCCGCATCTGCACCCGCAAGGCGGCGTCGAGATTGGAGAGCGGCTCGTCGAACAGGAACGCCTTCGGCTCGCGCACGATCGCCCGGCCGATGGCGACCCGCTGGCGCTGGCCGCCGGAAAGCTGGCGCGGCTTGCGGTCGAGATAGTCGGTCAGGTTGAGCGTCGCCGCCGCCTTGCTGACCTTGCGTTCGATCGCCTCCCGCTTCTCGCCGGCCATTTTCAGGGCGAAACCGATGTTGTCGCGCACGCTCATGTGCGGATAGAGCGCGTAGGACTGGAACACCATCGCCAGCCCGCGCTTCGCCGGGCCGACCTCGCTAACGTCCTCGCCGTCGATGAGAATCCGTCCCGCGGTGAGGTCCTCGAGGCCGGCGATGAGGCGCAGCAGCGTCGACTTGCCGCAGCCCGACGGCCCGACGAACACCGCGAACTCGCCGTCGTCGATGGCGAGGTCGACGTCGTTGATGACGCTGACCGCGCCGAACGCCTTGCGCACCGCTTGCAGTTGGATCGCGCCCATCGCCGCTCGTCCTCCGCGCCCGCCGATTCCGCCCTTTCCTTCCGCGTCGTTCCGCGACCGCCCGGCGACGCGGCGACGCGCGTTTTCGTAGCGCATCGACGCGGCCGATGACAGAGCAAACCTGTCGCGAAGCCGCGAGCGACCGGGCCAAGCGGGTCATTCGGCTCGCTCGCTATCCTTTTGCGATCCGCTCCGCCAATCGCGCGGTCAGCCGCGTCAGAGCGGGCGAGCGATCGTTGCGATCGAGCGTCACTTGGATGAGCGAATAGCTTTGCGCGTTCGCCTTCGCCTGCCGGAGCGCGGCGGACATTTCGCGCTCGGTTGCGACCTTGAGGCCGAGCCCGGCGCCCAGCACCTCGGGAATGCGGGCGTAGCGCCAGCGATGGACGTCGTTGAAGGCGCCGTCGAGCATCGGCCGCTCGGTGCCGTAGCCGTCGTTGTCGAGGACAACGACGATCGGGTTCATCCCGTAGCGGGCGATGGTCGACAGCTCCATGCCGGTCATCTGAAAAGCGCCGTCGCCGACGAGCACGAGCGGCCGCAGGTTCGGCGCGGCGGCGGCGACTCCGACCGCCGCGGGCACCGCGAATCCGAGCGAGCAATAGTAGGCCGGCGCCAGGAAGTGCGCGCCGTCGTGGATGTAAAGATCGCCGGCGCCGAACATCGCGTCGCCGGGATCGGCGATCACCACCATGTCGTCTTCGAGGAAAGCGTTGAGCTGGGCGAACAGGCTCGCCACCGTGATCGGCCGGTCGCTCGGCGCGATCGGCGCCGGGCGCTCGGGATGGGCGAAGGGCGGAATCGCGCGCTTCGTCCACGGGCGCTCGGCGAGGCCGCGCAAGAAATCCTCCATCGAGACGCCGTCGTAGCTGCGAAAGCCGACCGACACCCGATCCTCGCCGGCGTAGACGGAAGCGCTGCGATCGATGCGCGCGGTGTAGACGCCGAGATTGATGTCGGTCATCAGCGGACCGAGCAGAATGACGCAGTCGCTGTCCTCGACATAGGCGCGCACCGCCTCGCCCCCCATCGCGCCTTCGTAGACGCCGAGATAGGCGGGGTCGGATTCGGGAAAGACCGACTTTCCCCCCAGCGTCGAGGCGACGGGAATGCCGGTCGCGTGGGCGAATTCGAACAGCGCGTCCTGGAGGCGGAAGCGATGCAGCTCCACGCCCGCGACGATGACCGGACGCGCGGCCGAGACGATCCTCTCGGCCGCCTCGGCGAGCGCAAAGCGCAGCGCGTCGGCGTCGCTCGCCTTGACCGGCAGCGCGCGGCCGCGTCCGGGGACGATCGTGGCGGCGACCATGTCGCGCGGCAGCTCGATGTAGACGGGCCGGCTGTGACGGCGGGCGAGCGCCAGCGCCCGGTCGATCTCGTCCGCCGCCGCATTGGGGTCGTTGAGGACCGCGGTGGCGACCGTGATCTCCGCGAATATCTTTTGCTGGCTGTCGAAATTCCTCACCCGATGGTGGATGAGGCCGTTGGTCGCCTGCTCGGCGACGCCTGGCGCGCCGCTGATCGCCACCACCGGCGAGCGCTCGGCGAAGGCCTGCGCCACGGCGTTGACCACCTTGAGGCCGCCGACCGTATAGGTGACGCAAGCCACGCCGAGGCCGCGCAGCCGGGCGTAGGCGTCGGCCGCGAAGCCGGCGCCCTGCTCGTCGCTGGTGTTGACGATCTTCAGCGGGCCATCCTCAAGCTTCTTGAAAAAGGAAAGCACGAAGTCGCCCGGCACGCCGAAGACATGGCCGACGCCCTCTTCCGCCAGACGGCGGATCAGATAGTCGCCGATCGTCTCGCTCGGCGGCGGGCTTTTCCCTCGCGCCGCCAGCGACAACCCCTGATCGCCGCCGATCGCGACGGAAGCGGAACTCGCCATGCGCTATTTCCTTCCCTCTCGAAGTCGGACGCGCCGCCCTTGCTCCGCGACGCCGAACCAAGGCTTGCGCACTCCGATCGCCGACCTTTAGTCGGAGGCGTAACCACAGACATCTGGCGAGGCCCTGCGCCGCCGCCCCGCTCGCCATGACTTTCGCGCGGACCCGGCCGCCCCGATGATCGATTTCGCCGGCGCCCCAAACGCCGCGCCGATCGTCTGAAATCCGGCGGTCGGGCGTCTCGCATCCCATAGTGAGAAGAGCGGTCGCGGCGAGTCAAGCGCGTCCGCGCGTCGCGCCGCCGGAGCGTGGTCGAAGCTGGAGCATCTGCGATTGCGAGAGAAGGCGGTGCCCCGCGCGGCGAGACGGCCGAGCGGCGGCGCGCTGAGACGAGAGCCCTCGTTCAGGCCCTGTCGGAGTTCAGAGAGACGTTGGCGGACTGCGGAGGCGCCCGCGTCTTCGCCGCCGGCGGACGGAGCGCGGTCCGCTGGCGGCGAAGGAAGGTCCTGGCGCGGGCTTCCTCCCTCAGGCCTCGATCTTGGGCTTCACCAGGCGCAGGAGGACGGCGGTGACGATCGTGCCGACCACCATGGCGATGAGATAGCCGCCGAGGTTGGTGACCGCGTTGGGGATCGGCAGGACGAACGCGCCGCCATGGGGCACCTTCAACTCGCAGCCGAGGCCCATCGAGATCATGCCGGCGATCGCCGAACCCACCATCAGCGACGGGATCACGCGCAACGGATCCTTGGCCGCGAAGGGAATGGCGCCTTCGGTGATGAAGGAGAGGCCGAGAAAGAAGGCCGCGTTGCCGGCCTCGCGCTCGTCCGAGGTGAAGCGATCGGCGAACAGCTTGGTGGCCAGCGCGAGGGCGAGCGGCGGGGTCATGCCGGCGACCATCGCGGCGGCCATCGGGCCGTAGACGGCGTTGTCGACGGAGGCGATGAGGCCGGTGGCGAAGGCGTAGGCCGCCTTGTTGACCGGCCCGCCCATGTCGAAGGCCATCATGCCGCCGATGATCGCGCCGAGCACGACCGCGTTGGCGGTCTGCATGCCCTTAAGCCACACGGTCATGGCGGCGAGCGCGCCGGCGACCGGCTGGCCGATGACGTAGATCATCAACAGGCCGACGATGGTCGCGCCGAGCAGCGGCAGGATCAGCACCGGCTTGAGGCCGGCGAGGTTGCGGCCGAGGTTGATGTGGTCGTTGAGGAACTTGACGACGTAGCCGGCGAGGAAGCCGGCGACGATGCCGCCGAGGAAGCCGGCGCCGATCGAGTTCGCCAACATGCCGCCGATGGCGCCGGGCGCGATGCCGGGACGGTCGGCAATCGAGTAAGCGATGTAGCCGGCGAGGATCGGCACCATCAGAGCGAAGCCGGACTTGGCGCCGATCAGAAACAGCGCCTGGCCAAGCGTGCCCTTGTGGGCGTCGTCGAAGACATAGATGCCGCCGAGCGCGAACGAGATGGCGATCAGCAGGCCGCCGGCCACCACGAACGGCAGCATGTAGCTCACGCCGGTCATCAGGTGCTTGTAGACGCCGGTGCGCTGGGCCGCCCGGGCGGCCTTCTCGGCCGCGACCTGGCCGGCGAGATCGACGGAGACGGCGGGCGCTCCCGTGGGCGCGTGGACGCGGGCCTCGGCGAAGGCGCGGGCGACCAGACCCTTGCCGTCGCCGATCGCGTCCTTCGTCGGCGCCATGTAGAGCGGCTTGCCGACGAAGCGGGCGAGGTCGACGTTGGCGTCGGCGGCGATGATGACGACGTCGGCGTCGGCGATCTGCGCCGCGGTCAGGGCGTTCTGAGCGCCGACCGAGCCCTGGGTCTCGACATGGACCGAGTGGCCGAGCGCCTTGGCGCCCTGTTCGACGCCTTCGGCGGCCATGAAGGTGTGGGCGATGCCGGTCGGGCAGGAAGTCACGGCCACCACCTTCTTGCCGCCGGCGGCGGCGGCGCTGGCGCCGCTCAAAGCGGCGGCGGCGTCGGCGAGCGTCGCGTCGAGGGTGGCGCGCGCCACCTTCTTGCCCTGAAAGCGCGCCTCGTCCTTGACGTCGCCGACCAGCAGGACGGCCTCGGCAGCGGCGATCGCGTCGGGGGCGAGAGCGCCGGCGACGGAGCCGCCGGCTCGCAGCTCGACGGCGAGCGAATGGCCGAGCGCCGTCGCCGCCTTCTTCAGCGCCTCGGCGGCGAGCGTCGCCTGGGTGGGGCGGTCGGTCGCGGCGACCACCGCTGCTAACTTAGACATGGCTTCTCCTCCTCCTCGCGGGTCGCGCCCGCCCTTGCTGCAAATAGGAAATCAGGTCGCCGGGGCCGTCACGCGGACGGCGGCGGCGAGGCGTTCGACGTCTTCGACCGGGCCGAGGAACGGTCCGATCCGGTCGAGCTTCGAGCTCGCGAAGGCGACCGCCAGGCGGGCGAGCCGCTCGAGCGGCGCGCCCTCGACGAGGGCGGCGGCGATGCCGGCGACCATGGCGTCGCCGGCGCCGACGGTGGACAGCGCCTTCTTGGCTGGCAGGGCGGCCGCGAGCGCGGTCTGGCGGTCGACGAACAGGGCGCCGTCGGCCCCCAGCGACACCGCCACCAGGGCGACGCCGCGGTCGATCAGCGAGCGGGCGGCGGCGACGAGGTCGGCCGCGGTCGGCAGGGCGCGGCCGATGAGCGCCTCGAGCTCGGCGCGATTGGGCTTCAGCGCATGCAGCGGGCGGCCGCCCGCGAGGGCGGCGGCGAGCGGCGGGCCCGAGGTGTCGAGCACCACGCGCGCGCCGCAGCGGGCGAGATCGTCGACCAGCGTCGCCCAGGCGGTCTCGGGCAGGGATTCCGGCAGGGAGCCGGCCAGGATCACCGGGCGGCCCGGGGCGACCGAGCGCGCCAACGCGGTCCTGGCGGCGGCGAAGACGTGGTCCGACACGTTCAAGCCGGGCAAATTGACGTCGGTGGTCTCGCCCGAGGTCCGGTCGGCGATCTTGATGTTGGTTCGCGTCTCGCCGGCGGTGCGCACGAAGCGGTCGACGATGCCCTTGCGGGCGAAGAAGTCGGCGAAAGCGCCGTCGTTGGAGCGGCCGAGAACGCCGGTCGCGGCGACGCGAACGCGCCAGTCGGCGAGGCAGCCGGCGACGTTGACGCCCTTGCCGCCGCAGTTGCAGACGGCGGCGGAGGCGCGCTGGACGTGGCCGACGACGAAGCGGTCGAGGGCGACGGTCAGGTCGATCGCCGGATTGAGCGTCACGGTGACGACGTCGGGGGCGAGGTCGTCGCTCATCGCCGAGCTCCGTCGAGGGCGCGGACGCGGTCGGCGCTGTCGCAGGCAAGGGCCTCGGCCGCCAGGCGCTGGAGATCGGCGAAGCGCGAAGCGCGCAGCCGCGCCTTGACCGCCGGCGCGTCGCGCGGCGCCATCGACAGTTCGTTGACGCCGAGACCGGCGAGCAGGCAGGCGCCGAAGGGATCGCCGGCGACGCCGCCGCAGACGCCAACCCAGCGGCCGTGCGTCGCGGCGCCCTTCACCGTGGCGTCGACCAGGCGCAGCACGGCCGGGTGCAGGCTGTCGGCTTCGGCCGCCAGTTCGGGATGCTGCCGATCCATGGCGAGGACGTACTGGGTGAGGTCGTTGGTGCCGATCGAGAAGAAGTCGACGTGGGCGGCGAGGCGATCGGCGAGGATGGCGGCGGAGGGCACCTCCACCATGACGCCGAGCGGCACGAGGGGCGCGGCGAGCTCGGCGCGGATGCGCTCGCACGCCGCGCGCAGGGCGACGACCTCCTCGAGCAAGGTGATCATCGGGAACATGATCGACAGCTTCCGCCCGCCTTTGGCGGCGCGATAGAGCGCGCGCAGCTGCGGTTCCATCAGATCGGGGCGACGCAGCAGCAGCCGGGCGCCGCGCACGCCGAGGAAGGGGTTGTTCTCGCGCGGCAGGTCGAGATAGGCGATCTGCTTGTCGCCGCCGATGTCGAGCGCGCGCACGATCAGCGGGCGGTCGCCGACCGCGTCGAGCATGTCCGAGTAGATCTTGGTCTGCTCGTCCTCGCTGGGGGCGGCGCTGCGCTCGAGGATGAGGAACTCGGTGCGCATCAGGCCGACGCCTTCGGCGCCGAGATCGAGGGCGAGGGCGACCTGATCGGGCGTGTTGGCGTTGGCGGCGATTTCAATCCGCCGGCCGTCGGCGGTGACGGCGGGGGCGGCGCGGACCTCGCTCTCGCCCGCGCGGCGCTGAGCCTCTGCGGCGATGCGGTCGCGCGCGGCGGCGATCGCCGCTTCGCTCGGGTCGAGCCACAGGCGGGCGCCGTCGCCGTCGAGAATCGCGGTCGCGCCCTCGCTCACGTCGAGCGCCGCCTCGCCGGCGGCGACCATAGCCGGCAGGCCGAGCGTGCGGGCGAGGATGGCGGTGTGAGAGGTCGGCCCGCCGCGGGCGGTGGCGAACCCGACGATGCGGGTGGGGTCGAGAGCGGCGGCGTCGGACGGCGTCAGATCGTCGGCGATCAGGATCACCGGCCCTTCCGGCATTTCGGCGGCGGCGGTCGCGGTCTTGAGCTCGGGGGCGAGGCGCGCCAGCACGCGAAAGCCGACGTCGCGCAGGTCGACGGCGCGGGCGGCGAGCAGCGGATTGCCGACGGCGGCGATGCGATCGGCGGTGCGGCTCACCGCTTCGTGCCAGGCCCAGGCGGGGCCATGGCCCTCGACGATCAGTTGGCAGGCCAGGGCGACGAGGTCCGCGTCGGCGAGGAACTCCGCCTGCGCCGTGAAGATGCCGGCCTCGGCGGCGCCGAGCCGGCGCGCGGCGTCGTCGGCGAGCACGGCGAGCTGTCGCTTCGTCGCCGCGAGCGCTTCATCCAGGCGATTGCCGGCTTCGACCAGGGGCAGCGGCAGGTCGGGCGCGACGATTTCGGCCGGACGGACCACGTGGAGGCGACCGACGGCGAGGCCGGGAGCGGCGGCGACGCCGGGGATGGACGGCATCGGCGCCGGCGGGGTCCAGCCGGGGGCGGCGGCCCGGACGGCGGCCTTGGCGGCGTCCGCCTTCTCTTGGGCGCTGAGGCCGACGATCGTCGCCTTCATCGCAGCGAGCGCCTCGGCGGCGCCGGCGCCCTCGGCGGAGACGACGAGGCGATCGCCTTCGCGCAGACCGAGACGGAGCAGAGCGACGAGGTTGCGCGGATCGGCGGTCTCGCCGCCGTGGCGGATGCGCAACGCGGCGCGCGCGCGGTGGGCGGCGCCGACCCAACGGGCGGCGGGGCGGGCGTGGAGGCCGCTGGGGTAGTCGCAAACCCACTCGAAGCGCTCGGCGAGATCGGCCGCCGGCGCGTCGGCGGCGACGCTCTCCGCCGGGACGTCGGTGAGGGCGGCGACGATCGCGCGCGCGTCCTTCGCCTGCGTCAGGGCGGCGAGCGCGGCCTCGTCCTGCAGCAGGCGGGTGAGGCGGCGCAGGATGTCGATGTGGGCGTCGGACCGAGCGGCGATGGCGACGACGAGGCGCGCGGTCTGGCCTTCGTTCCAGGCGACGCCGTCCGGGACCTGCAGGATCGCCAGTCCGGTTTGGCGCACCATGGCGCGGTCTTCGACCATGCCGTGGGGGATGGCGACGCCGTGGCCGAGGAAGGTGTCGGCTACGGCCTCGCGCCGCATCATCGACTCGACGTAGGCCGGGTCGATGCGGCCGGCCGCCACGAGCATCTGCGCGGCTTCGCGGATGGCGGCCTCCTTGTTGGCGGGACGCGCGGCGAGGCGCGTCAGTTCGGGCGACAGGATCGGTGCGGCGGCGGTGGCGGGCATGGGCGGGCCCTTCTCCCTGAAGTTTCTTGGCGACAAGGATATGAAATCGTTTTCAGAAAGAAGTCAATAGGAATTTTGTTGCCAAATCACGATTTTTTTGCCAGGGTTGGTGCTGCGATGTAACCGAGTGCGAGTTTTTCAGAGCAAGGAACTGGGATCGTTTTCTGGAATGTCCATCGGCATCAAGGACGTGGCCCGCGTGGCGGGCGTCTCGGCCGCGACCGTCTCCCGGGCCCTCTCCAGCGGGCCGGTCAGCGCCGATCTCAGAGAGAAGGTCGAGGCGGCGGTGAAGGCCACCGGCTATCGCCCCAATCTCTCGGCGCGGCGGCTGCGCTCGCAGCGCTCGAGCACCGTCGGGCTCATCGTCTCCGACATCCGCAATCCGTTCTTCACCACGCTCAGCCGGGCGGTGGAGGACGCGGCCTATCGCGCCGACCTCCGGGTCGTCCTGTGCAACACCGACGAGAACCCGGCGCGCGAGGCGCTGTATCTGCGGCTGATGCAGGAAGAGCGGGTCACCGGCGTCATCTATGCGCCGACCCGCGCGATGGCGGAGAAGCTCGGCGCCATGCGCTTCGACTTCCCGGTGGTGCTGGTCGATCGCGCCGGGCCGCCGGGGTCGCAGGACGTCGTGGCGATCGACAACGCCGAAGCCGCCAGGCGGCTCACCGATCATCTCGTCGCCGAAGGCCATCGCCGCATCGTCGGGCTGTTCGGCAACACCTCCACGACCGCCAAGGAGCGCCACGACGGCTATGCGGCGGCGATGGCGCGCCACGGGCTGGCGACCGACGCCTGCTTCCTGCCTCCGGCGGCGGAGGCCGCGGAAGCCGAAATGACGCGCCGGCTGGCGGCGGGCGAGCGGCCCGACGCGGCGATGGCGTCGAACGGGCTGATGCTGTTCGGGCTCTATCGCGGCGTCCGACGGGCCGGGCTCGAGACGCCGCGCGACATCGCCGTCGCCGGATTCGACAACGAGCCGTGGACCGAGCTGGTCGGATCCGGGCTCACCGTGATCGAACAGCCGGTCGCCGAAATCGGCCGCGCCGCCATGGACCTGCTGTTCGAACGCCTGCGCACGCCGGACATGGCGACGCGTAAGGTGGTGCTGGCCGGGCGGCTGGTGGCGCGCGGCTCCTCCGGCGCGCCCGCGCCGCGCGCCAAGGAGACGGATCGTCTTCTCGGCGATCTCGGCCGCTAGGCCGCGGCTCGAGGCGACGGCGCCCCGGCGCCCGCGGGCCGGCGCCGTTTTCCCGCGAATCAATCCTTTCAAGCGATCGCCAAAGCGCTTTGTTTCCCCGTCGGCGCCGAGGCGCCCGCCGCTTCGCGCAGTCGGCGAGGCTTCGGCGCGCTTCCCGGGGATGACGACGTGGGCGAGATCGCCACGGCGGGAAGCGGCGAATCGCAATTAAGCGCACTGTCACCGTAATTATGGGGGCGCGACGCCGCGACAGGGACAATTCGCGCGCCCGGCCGACGCCCAAGCCTGTATAGTGCGCGCCGTCAGCTTGCCGAAGCGAGAGCGACTCCTTGCCTGGTTCCGCGCCTCCGCCGCCATTTCGTCGCCTTTATCGGCTGACGCCGTCCGCTTCGACGCAATCGCGCGGCTTCGCGCCGATCGAGCTGCGGGGGCCGGACGGCGCGAGCCGAACCCTGCTCGCTCCGGTCGGAGACGATATCGCGCTTCTCCTCGACGCTTCGACGACCGACGCCGTCCCGACGCTCGCGCCCGGCGACGGGACGGTGGAGGAGCTTGGGCTGGTCGCCGTCGCGCAGGCGCTGTTTCGCCGCCGCTTCACCTCGCTTCGCCGCTCGATTCTGAATTTCGACGGCGTCGAGGTCTATCCCGACGGCTCGAAGTCCGAGAACCGGCGCTTCCGCAAGCAGTTGAATGTCGCGCGTCACGCCGGCATGGCCGCCGACGGCGCGCTGGTCCGCGGCCATCCCGAGCTGATCCTGGGCTGGCCGGCGGACGAAGACGGCCGGCCGCCGCCGCCCGCGGCCGGCGCGCCGAAAGTCGCGGTCGCGGCGCATTTCCACTACCTCGACCTCTGGCCGGAGCTGGAGCGGCTGCTGCGAAGCTGGAGCGTCCGGCCGACGCTGTTCCTCACCCTGACGCGCGAGGACGCCGCGCTCGCGCGCCGCCTCTCCGCGCTCTTTCCCGGTTCGCAGGTCCGCGTGGTCGAGAACCGCGGCCGCGACATCCGCCCGTTCCTGCTGCCGCTCGAGGAGGGCGCGTTCGACGGCTTCGACCTGGTCTGCAAGATCCACAGCAAGAAGTCGCTCGGCGGCGGCCGGCACAAGATCTTCGGCGAGATCTGGCGGCGCGCGACCTATCTCGATCTGTTCGCCTCCGACGCCCAGGTCGGCCGCGTCGCGGCGATGTTCCAGGCCGACGCCGGGCTGGGCCTCGTCGGCCCGCGACGTTTTCGCTCGATCTCGACCGCCGCCCGCCCGCGCGACCTGCTCGGGCCGAACCGCCCGGCCGTCGAGGCGCTGGCGGCGCGGATGGGCCGGCCGATCGTCGGCGACGCGTTCGACTTCTTCGAAGGCGCGATGTTCTGGGCCCGGCCGCAGGCGCTGGAGCCGATCCGCAAGCTCGGCCTCTCGCAGGGAGCTTTCGACGCCGGCGACGGCAGACTCGACGGCGGGATCGAGCACGCGATCGAACGGCTGTTCAACCACGCGGCGCGAATCGCCGGCTTCAGCGTCGGCGACGTAGCGTTCGACGACGCCGGCGCCGGACCGGCGGGCTAGAGAATTCCGCGCTTGGGTCGAGGCGCGGCGCCCCCTCTCCCCGCCTTGGCGCGATCGAACGCGCACATCTCGACTTGACGGGCGCGGCGGGCGCCTGAACCGCGCTCGGCGTCAATGGCGCTTCGCGCCGGCCATAGGGCGTCGCAGACGCCCGTCCTTCGACGGGCTATGGCGGGCGGCCTTCGGCCGCCATTGACGCCTGCGCGCGGTTCAGGCCTTTCGCGACCAAGGTCTTCGACGGACAGATCCGGCCCGATCGGGCCGGGTTTATCCGTCGAAGACCTTGGCGAGCCGTCGCCGCGTCGATGCGACGCTGGCGCCGCGGAGCGGCCGGAGCGTAGCGCAGGACCGGCGAAGCCGGTTGACGACGTCGCGTCGACGCGGCCTCCGCCCGCCTACACAGGCTTGTGTGAATTCCGTAGCGCCTTGGCGGGGAGAGGGCGGGGCGACGAGCGGGCGGCCGTAATCGAGAAATTCCTGCGCCGCCGGCGGGCGGCGAGATCACTTACTCCACATCACGTCAACGTAATTCCGTCTTTGGGCGGGCCACGCGCGCGCCGTTGACAGCCGCAGAACTTTGGACCTTCATGCTTCCATGAGGTCGATGGCTTGATCTGCGACGGCGAGGGGCGGCGCGGCGCTAATCGAAAAATTCTGGCACCGCCGACGGCTGGTGAAATTGGGCAATTCGTATCCTGTCGACGTAATTCCAACGTAATTCGTAATTCCGTGCGATATTGGGGAGAATAGCGTTGGAAACGATACCTGACGAGATTCGCAGGTTTGCCACGGTACTGCAGAACTCTCCGTTGAATGAAGTCGTTGGTTCTGGGGACGTCGAGGCAATCGCCCAACTGACACTGTCTTCTGTATTGGAGAACACGGACCTCTCCGAAGGTGATAATGTATTGGACTTTGGCTGCGGAATTGGGCGCTCAACGTTGCCTCTAGCGCTTTATGCAAAGAGCGGTACTGTTTTTGGGATTGATATTGTCAAGTCGATGGTTAGCTTTTGTAATAGAGAAATCGCGTCAAGGCTGCATAATGCGCACTTTCTGCACCTACTGGCATCTAATGTATTGTACGATCACTTGAATGACGATGCTTATCGGCCTGCGACTGAAAACGTTATTTCCATCGACGCGAACGATATGACAGATCGGTTTTCGGGTTACTTCAATATAATTACCGCTTTTTCAGTGTTCACGCATTTTACGATCGAACAAGCGAAGGACCAGCTTTGTATTTTCAATACGCTGTTGAAGAGCGGCGGGGTTGTACTTTTATCGATGTTTTTTGATACCCCCTGGAATCGCTTTCGGCTCGACACGACCGACGATGGATATAGAGATTGCTATCTAGATGAGCCGCTAAAGTATGTGTTGTTCGACTTTGGACGATTTGCAGAATTGGCGTCGAGTGCAGGTTTTAGAATTTGTCGCGTGAATTTTGGATTCCGCGACGTTCCCATTCCTATTCGTTTACGCAAATATTATCATCCAAATGACTTAGTTGTTTTGAGCAAAATGCCGACTATGCCGAAGGATTTTGACGCCGGACTCTACTTGATGGCGAACCCGGATCTCGCTGCGGTGCCTGACCTAGCAGATCATTATCTAAAGTGTGGCTTCTGCGAAGAGCGGCTTACTCGACCTGTTGGGACGGAAATTGCTCCGCGAGGCCAGACCAAGCTTGGGGACGGTTAGAGCGGTTCTCGCGAAGGTAGAACGGTTATAACGGTTCTCGCGAAGGTAGAATCGTCGAAGTTCCCCGGAACAGGTTGTGTGAATCATCCTGGGAGCCGAGCGGGAGGCGGGCCCGGAGTATCGAACTCTTTTCCGATCGCTATTGGCAATGCGTTGTGCACGCGCTCGTTCGACATTTGGAGTTCGGTTCGAACACGCGGCGTCGTGCGGGCGCTGCCGTGAGGGGAACGCTTGCCACAGGGTACCCTCCTCCTGACGGCTCAACGATAATGATGCGCCATCAGAATCCCGGACTGCAAATCTCGCTCGCTCTTCGACTCGGCTCCCGGGGCTGAACCGGCGGCCGCGGTCGACCGCTGAAACCGCTGGACGCTGTCGCAAGGAGGCGACGGCGAATCACGCGTTCGGCTGAACCCGTTGACGCGCAACGTCCAGCTTCACGCCACCGCTCTCACAATCGTCGAATCTCACAATCGTCGAAAGATCACTATGTCTTGATACGAAGCGAATGGGTTAGGTCCATCAGAGATTCCCGGATATATCTTTACCAACTGAAAGCCTCGAAAGATATTCAGGAGAAATTCGGAACTCAGAAACGTCGCGTAATTGTTTGAGCCCTTCCAGGTGCCTTTTTCCTCACCATGCAAGTGCACATAATAGCCTCGCTCGGCGAGCAGGCTACTTCCTATTTTGCTAATCTCAGCTAAGGTCTTGGCATAGTACGTGCCATGGTACGATAACATAACGACGCCGGACTGCTTAACTATTCGCGCCAACTCTCCGGTCCACTGCAATAACGCTGGCAGCGTTAGATGCGTATACACTGACGCAGCGTAAACAAAATCAAACTGATCATTGTCGTAAGGGAGGGGTGGATAATATGATGAAGTCATTGTCTTTGCGAAACGAATATTTTTCTGACAGAATTCGATTAGTGTCTGGTTAATATCGCAGCCGAACAATTGTGTTTCACGGCGTAACTTTCCTTCCCATCCAGCTAGTACTCTCCCACAGCCGCACCCGAAATCGAGAATCGAGCCAAACGCCGTATAGTCAATATTTGCATCCGATAGCAGTGCTATTATATTTTCCGCGGTGGCGCGGCGGGAAATATCGAAGGCGTGAAGGTCGCGATGCCCGTTTACAAGAAAGATCAGTTCTGGGTCTGGCAACGGCGTCGAGAGTTGTTCTTTTGATACATACTCACCATGGTCGACGTTGGTCATGCGTTTTCCCCTCAACAGTCGAGCAATCGCACCGCTTCGAAGCCGTCCCGGCGGCCGCGGGAGAAGCCAGGGCATTCCGTTCTCCCTGTCGACCTGCGACGAGGACGCGAGCCTTCGCGCCGCGCGGCCGACCGCGCGCACGGCGCGCGTCGCAGCGCGGACGGGCATCGTCAGGCGCCAGGAGGTCGACGCCTCGAGCTTGCGTAGCACTCGCTGCGACTCGTCGCGCTCACTTTGCGTCGCGTCCAACGCGCTCCGTAAGGCGTCCGCGCGCGCGCGATTCTCGTCGAGTTCTTCTTCCAGCCGCCGCGCGCGTTCGGCGGCTTCGTCGAGGCGGCGCCCCATCGACCGCACGATCGTCATGTCCTCGGTCGGCTCGCTGAAGGCGCCGACCTCGGCCGAGCGGCAGGTCCGGATGTTGTACGAATCTGGCAGAACGTCGGCGATCAAGGTCGACGGAAACGCGGGCGCAGGCGCGGCCGTCTTGCAGAAGACCATCACGCAGTCGTTCCAGGCGTCGCTCTTTCGTCGGGCGATGAACGATTCGACCAGGGTCGCCGCGACGCCCTGCCGGCGCGCCCAGGCGACCAGCGCGAGCGACGCGTCGGGATAGAACCGCCAATTGTCGTAAGGATACGCGTGATACACGCCGTTGGACGGCGCGCTGATGTAGACGTAGCCGCCGTCGCGCGCGACACGCAGCATCTCGACGAACGTCACCCAGAACATCGGGTCGTGCTCGAAGCACGAGGAGGACACGACGAGGTCGAACGTCTCGTCCGCGAAAGGCAGCTCGCCGGGATGGTCGAGGACCACATCGACGCCGTCGCCCGCTTGGAGGTCCACGCCGACGTAGGACGCGCCGGGCGGGGCGCAATCGCGCAACGCGCCGTTGACGTTCTGCGCGCCGACCTCGAGGATTCGGGTTTGCGGGCCGGCGCCGTAGAGCCGAAAGAATTCGCGTCCGATCGCCAGTGCCGTATCGTGCATCGCGCCGCCCGCGCGCTCGCCGCAATTTCCCTTATGCTGACAGAAGGCGCGACGAAAGCCAACATTCGTTTGGCCTTCGCGGCGGCTCGCGGCGTCGAACCGGCGGCGGCCAGGATCGGCCGCGAGTTCGGCGCTGTCCCGCTCACCGCATCAACACGGCGCAGAACTCGTTCGAATCGCGCAACGTGTCGTAGACGCGGGCCGGCCGCAGCAGTGTGACGCCGAGGTCGGCGAGCGCGTTGAACAGCCGACGAAACGAACTCGGCGTGAACTGCCAGCCGTGCACGTCGATGTAAGCCCCTCCGCTCGCGTCGTATTCGGCGAGGGCGGCGCGGACTTTCCCGATGTCGAGCGGATCGCCGCCGTGATCGCCCGCCCAGTGGCGACGCGAATCGTTGTGGGTGGTCAGCGCCCGGTGCTCGATCACCTTCGCCAACGTGTGGCGCGTGCGTCGCTCGCGGTGCGCGAGCAAGACCTCGGCGATGTTCGACGGCGGCAGAAAGTGATCGAAGCAATAGCGACAATCAGGAACCAGCAGGGCGTACACTCCGTCGGCGGCGAGCTTGCGTTCGACCGCCTTCACGTGGGCCACGAGATCGGGCTGGTGCTCGATGCAGTGCGAAGACGCTACGAGGTCGAACTCGCCGTCGACCTCGCTGAGATCCATCGCCGACAGGGCGTGGTCAATCGGCGGCACTTTCGCGCTGTCCAGGCCGAGCGCCTTCGCCCTGGCGACCAGCCCCTCCGTGTCCAGCACGTCGACGAATATTCTGTTCGGCCCGGGCGTCAGCATGGGGTTGGCGAACGGCCCGATCTCCAGCGCGCGCCGCGCATGGGCAAACGCCGCGACGAAAGGGTCGCGGCCCGCCGATGCCGACGCGCCCCGCCCCTCGTCGCGCCCGTAGGCGTCGAAATGCGCTTTCAACTCGATGTCGGACATGCGGCGCAAATCGGGGTGACGAGTCCGGTAGTGCTCCGCGACAAAATCCGGTTCAAAGAACTCGATCATCTCGCGCCTCTTGCTCCGAAGTTGCCGACCCCACGCGCGAGCGACGCGGCGCAGCCGCTCGTATGGTTCCGCAACCGCCGATTTCATCGCGCCGAAGTCCGGTTCGTTCTCGAGCCGCATCCGCCCCGCGATGGCCGGCGCCGGCGCGAGCGCTGCGTCAAATCCGTCCCGTGCGGGCCAGCCTGACCAGCCGAAGCGAATAGGTCAGCGATTGCGGCGTCCCTCGCATCTTCATGTCGTCGCGCATCCGCCGTTTCTCTTGGTCATCGAAGCCGCGGCAATGGGTCAGCAGCGTGCCGAGGTGGATGACGCCGCGATAGACGACGTCACGTTTGATCGGCGCCTCATAGAGAATGTTGCACAACAGCGCGACGCTGTGGGTCGGATTGCGCACCTCGATCTGGTGCGCCAAGCAATGCACCAGGTCGTCCGCCGCCGCCGCCACATAGACCTCGCGGTCGAACTCGGCGATCATGGTCTGCTCGAAAACATGCGCATTCTTGTCTTCGTCGGCGATGCTGTAGAACGAGTGCCCCATCGAATGCTTCAGCGCGAACACGACGTCGCGGTCCCAGGGCTCGCGCGACAGCGCCTTGCGCACATCCGCGCAAACGCGGTCGCTGCTGTAGAGCACGCCGACGTGGAAGCCGGCCTTTCGCAACGTCCACGACAGGAGAACCTCGCCCTGATCGATCGCATGCCGGCGGGACGAATAAGGCTTGTAGTCGTTCCAGAACCCCCTGAACGAGGCGGAATTGAAAACGTCCTTCCTGAAAACCTGGAAGAAGCTCTGCGCGTGGTAATGGGTCTCGTAGTTTTCGAACAGTGCGTACCACTGTTCGTCGACCGTGAGGAACTCGGCTAACTGCTTCGAGAACGACTTCGTGTAGAACATGCTGTCGTTCGTCAGCGCCAGGTAGTCGGCCTTGTCGAGCATGCCCTTGTCGGCGAACCACCTTATGCCGATCTTGTACGCCCCGAAGTCGCGGCCGACGTTGTAGCGCTCGATGAGATAATGGCACTGCGCCAGCAGTTGCTTTCTGTCTGTGTCGGCGAGGCGCTTGTTGGAGATCGCCAGGACGTAAAACCCGGAGTCCGTCAGCGCCTTGACGAGGTTCAGGGTGCAGAACAGCGACACGTCCGACGGACAAGTGGCGACGACGGCGACGCGCTTCGGCGTCGCCGGATCCGGCGCGCCACCTACGCCCTCGGCGATCAGCTTATGGTCTTCGCCCCGCGCGAACGCCCGCACGTCCTTGAGATGCTGCTGCAGATCGAAGGCGATCAACTGGCGTTCTCTGCGAAGATTCTTTAGGATACCCATTGCGTTCCTCAGCTGTCCCTCGAAGGCGTCCTATGCGGCTCCGCCACGCGACGGAGGCGAGATTGGGCGAAATCGGATCGCCCGCCGCCGGGCCGGCGGCCCTTCGCCGGCAACAGGAGGCGAAAGGCGGGGCGGCGACAGGTCTCCCTCACCCCTTGTGCCCCTTCGCTCGCAGATACCGCTCCAGCGACTCGCGCCACACCGGCATCGTCCAGCCGAGCGTCTGCGTCAGCTTGCCGTTGGAGAGCGCGCTGTAGGCGGGCCGGCGCGCCGGGGTCGGCATCGCGGAAGAAGGGACAGGCTCGACCGGGACGCCGCCGAGCCCCGCCCCGGCGACGATCGCCTTGGCGAACTCGAACCAGCTCGCCTGGCCGGAGCCGACGACGTGGTAGAGGCCGGCCGGCGGCTTCGCTTCGATCGCGCGCAACAGCGCCTCGGCGACGTCGGCGGTCGCGGTCGGGGCCATGACCTGGTCGTCGACCACCCTCAGCGCGCCCTTCTCCCTGGCCAGCCGGATCATCGTCTCGACGAAGTTGCCGCCCTTGCCGCTCGCCCCGGCGACGCCGTAGAGCGAGGAGACGCGCGCCACCAGCGCGTCGGCGCCCGCGGCGAAGATCAGCGCTTCCCCCATCAGCTTGGTCGCGCCGTAGACGTTGACCGGAGCCGGCGGGTCGGCTTCGGTCAGCGGCTCGCGCTTGGCCTGGCCGCCGAAGACATAGTCGGTCGACAGGTGGACGAGCCGCGCGCCCTTGGCGAGGCAGATCTCGGCCAGCGTCTTGGGCGCATAGGCGTTGATCAGCACGGCGCGCTCGGCGTTGCGCTCGACCTCGTCGGTCTTGTGGTAGCCGGTGGCGTTGATCAGCGCGTCGAAGTCGAGCCCGGCGAGGCGGCGGCGCGTCTCGTCGAGGTCGGCGAGGTCGACGTC
>Ga0326727_10007422_pt1 | contig 29024 bp, 30 predicted proteins | sample MB2enrmetagenome_FD_207643 | JGI IMG/M metagenome (GOLD analysis project Ga0326727, IMG submission 207643) | Lab enriched peat soil microbial communities from McLean, Ithaca, NY, United States - MB29MY | ecosystem: Environmental > Terrestrial > Soil > Wetlands > Peat | place: USA: New York... | reverse complement strand
AAGCCGCGGCGGAGGCGGCCGAGTGCGCCGTCGTGATCGCCCGACGCCGCCACCAGTTGTTGTTGAAGCAGCGGGCGGGCGACGCGCAGCGCATGGCGGGATTCTGGGAACTCCCCTCTCCTGAGGATGTGCCGGCTTTGCCGATCATGCGTGAAGCGGGGCAGTTTCAGCACACCATCGTGAACACGCGCTATCAGGTGCGCGTGCTTCTGGCTGTACCGGCGAAGAGCTTTCATCTCGTTACGGCCGCGCGGGGGATCCGCTGGTTTGGAAGCGAGGAACTGGCGCAGATTCCACTGACCACCATCACCCGAAAAGCACTGAGACATATCTCCTGATTGGCTCGTAGAGGAATGGCGGCGAGGCTGCGGTATCTGCAAAAGTAGGGTTAGTATATGTCCGCCAAAGTACTACTGGCGGCGGGCGTTATAACGATGGCCATCGGCATGCCGCTGCGTGTGATGGCGTCGGTCAACCCGCCGGCTCTTCTCTATTCCGCCGCTGGCATTGTGAATGCGGCGTCCTACTCCGCCGGTGCGCTGGCTCCCAACACCATCGCTTCCATCTATGGCCAAAACCTCTCTTTCTCCACCGAGGCGCTGACGGGGGCGACGGAGACCAATGGCGGGCTGCCGATGCACCTGGGCGGTGTCGCGGTTTACATCGGTTCGTATGAAGCCGGGCTCTACTACGTGTCACCCTTGCAGATCAATTTATTGATCCCGAACCTCCTGATACCCGGAATTTACCCGCTGATTGTGGTGCGGGACGGGTTTGCGGGGCCCAGCGTCCTGATCACGCTGGGCCTTACGGGTCCGGCGATCTTCGCAGACGGGTCGGGGAATGTGATCGCGCAGCACCTGGACGGAACCCTGGTGAGCGTGGGATCGCCCGCCACGCCCGGCGAGTGGGTGGTGGTGTACGCGGAGGGGCTGGGACGCACGGTTCCGGATGCCGATATCTACCTGCCGTCCCTGGTGGCCGCCCCGATCGTGAACCTGTCCCAGTTTTCTCTGGAGCTCAACGGCGTGGCAGTACCCGCCAGCGCGATTTACTATGCCGGGATCACACCGGGGCTGTCCGGTCTCTATCAGATCAACGTGCAATTGCCGGCCGACGCTCCGCCCACGCCCGCGATTCAGATTTCCATTGGAACGGCGGTGAGCGCGGGGCAAACCCAAATTCCGATGGTCTGACGGATTCTAAAGACCAACGGGGAGATTAGAATGGGGTGAGGTTCGTCATGCGCATTTTCGTTCTCGCCGCCCTTGCTACCGTCTCTTTAATAGCGCAGGCGCCGCCCTCCGACCCGCCGCCAGCGCCGGCAGCGGAACTAACGGTGACCCCGGGCACGCATATTCCTCTCGCGCTGCTGAACAGCGTGAGCACCAGGCACTCCGCGCCGGGGGACAGAGTCTATATGCAAACCGTGTTTCCCATCATGGTGGATGGGAAGCTGGCGATTCCTCCGGGGAGCTATGTGCTGGGCACGGTGACCGAGATCAAGCGGCCGGGCCGCGTGAAGGGCCGGGCCGAGTTATACGTGCGCTTTGATTCCTTAACGCTGCCCAACGGGACGATGCGCGAATTCCGCGGCCGCCTGAGCGCCGTGGACGGACGCGGCGACGAGAAACTGGATCAAAAAGAAGGCGCTATCAAGGGTGACAGCAACAAAGGTAGCGACATGAAAACGATCGGGGAAGCTGCGATTACGGGGGCGACGGTCGGTGAACTGGCTTCGATTCCGTCCCACAGTTATGGACTTGGCGCTGGCGTGGGTGCAGCGGCCGGAGCGGCGGCGGGGCTGATCGCGGTGCTGGTGACGCGCGGTCCGGACGCCGTTCTTGCGCAGGGGAGCACCATTGAAATGGTTCTCGACAGGCCGTTGACCTTCCAGGGTTCAGAACTTGATTTTGGGCCCATGTCGACCTCGCTCGCCGCGACAGGCCCCGGCCCGACGCCCAAGAACTCTGTTCAAAAGCAATCGCGTTTTCCCTTTTAATCTATGAGACCTCTCATCGCTCTTTTGCTTTGCGCTGCGGCGCAGGGCGCGGATTACAAGCTGCTTCACTCTATCCCCGTTCCCGGCGAAGGCTTCTGGGACTATGTTCTGGCCGATGCGGGATCGCGCAAGCTATTCGTCTCCCATGGCACGCATGTTCAGGTGATCGACCTCGATACTGAGAAGATCGTCGGCGACATCCCCGACACACCCGGCGTGCACGGCATCGCCGTCGCCGAGCGGGAAGGCAAGGGATTCATTACGGCCGGGCGCGCCGGGCGCGTGGACGTCTTCGACCTGAAGACCCTGGCGAAGACCGGCTCGATTCCCGCCGGGGCCAATCCGGACGCCATCACCTACGACCCGGAATCGAACCGCATCCTGGCGTTCAACGGCCGGTCGAAAGACGCCACGGTGATCGACCCGGCGGCGAGCAAGGCGGAAGGCGCCATTCCGCTGGGAGGGAAACCGGAGGCGGGAGTTCCGGACGGACATGGCCATGTTTTTGTGAATATTGAGGACACCGGCGAGATTGCGGAACTGGACCCGAAAGCGCTCAAGCTGGTGCGTCGTTTTAAGGTGCAAGGGTGCGAGGAGCCGAGCGGGCTGGCGATCGATCAGGATAAGCATCGGCTGTACGCGGGCTGCGGGAACAAGGTGATGGCGGTGGTGGATTCGCATTCGGGCAAGACGCTGGCGCATCTGCCGATCGGTGATGGCGTGGACGCCTGCGACTTCGATCCGGGCACCGGGTTCGCGTTCGCCTCCACCGGTGATGGGCACGTCACGGTGATCAAGGAAACCTCGCCCGGTAAGTTCGAAGTGGTTGAGACCGTGGCAACGCAGTCGAGCGCCCGAACCATGTCGCTCGACAAAAAGACGCACCGCGCGTACCTACCGGCCGCGAAGATGGGACCACCGCCGGCCCCCACGGCCCAGAATCCGAGACCGTATCCTTCGATGATGGCGGGGACGTTCGTGGTTCTGGTGGTGGGGACAGATTAACGTAACTTCAGAAAACACGTGTACGTCAGAAGCTAGCGAGAGCCACCGTGAAGCCTCCACAAAAAGTCGACCTGGAACGTCGTCTTGAGGCTTATTTTGCGACCCTTCGCTCGTCTTGCTTGCGGGACGCACTGAAACGCTGCGCGGCTGGCTGGCAGATTTACGCGGCTGTGACGGGGTCGGCTGCGGCGATGGCGACGGGCGCCTCGATATCCGCGATGGCGAGTGGGCCGCGAGACGTGTTGACCGAGCCTAACGCCAGCGTGCGGTTGGCCCAGCAACTGGCCAGTTCCGGGAACGTCCCGTTGATGAACGCTCTCCGGCTGGCTGGCGCGAAACCTGAGCGGTTGCGGCCAAGGAGCAGCCAGACCGAGCAGCCCCCCACTATTTCGGCAGGCGGCGTGGCGCCGCTGGACGGTACGGTCAATACCATTCAGCCGGGGGAGTGGGTGAGCATTTATGGGACGAACCTGGCGGATAGTACGGAGGTTTGGAACGGCGACTTCCCCACTTCTTTGGGCGGCACCAGTGTGTTGATTGATGGCAAGCCCGCATATTTGGCGTACGTGAGCCCTGGGCAGATCAATCTACAAGCGCCGGACGACATGGCGAGGGGGGTGGTATCGGTGGTGGTGACCACGGGGGCCGGCAGCGCGATCTCCACGGTCACGCTGAGTGATTTCGCGCCTTCGTTCTGTTTGCTGGATACCCAGCATGTCTGCGGGATCATACTGCGATCGAATGGCTCGGGAGCATACGGCGGAGGGACTTACGACATTCTGGGTCCCACGGGGAGCTCACTGGGCTACCCAACGGTGGCGGCCAAGCCGGGAGACCAGGTGGCTCTATTCGGCGTCGGTTTGGGGCCGACGAACCCGACGGTTCCCGCGGGAGTGGCCTTCTCGGGTGCGGCTTCCGTTGAGACGCCCATTACGCTGGTCATCAACAAGGTCACGGTAGCGACGACGTTCACGGGACTGTCGAGCGCGGGACTCTACCAAATCAATCTGACGGTTCCCAAGGGCCTGGGACACGGAGACGTTCCCATCGTGGTGACTGCCGGCGGCGTACCAACCCAACGGGGCGTACTGTTTTCGCTGCACGTTCATTCCAGATCTGGGGGGACCGGAGGTACGGGTGTGTTCGTCGGAGGGGGAACTGGCGGCGCGGGGTTTGTGGGCAGCTGCGCCACGGCCGGAACCTGCGTGGGTACCCAGCCCGGAATGGGCGGGACCGGCGTTGGAACCAATAACGGCGGAACCAATAATGGCGGCACGGGCGGAGGCAATAATGGCGGGGGAACCGGCGGCGGGACCGGCGGCGGCAGTGTTCCGCAGGTCGGCAAGCCTTATCAGCCCAGGTTGCAATTCCCGAAGTGAAGCGCCGCGTACTTCTGGTAGGGTGGGATGCCGCCGACTGGAAGGTGATTCAGCCGCTGATGGACGCGGGCAAAATGCCCCACGTCCGCAACCTTATTGAAAACGGGGTGAGGGGGCAGATCACAACTCTGTATCCGCCGCTTTCGCCGATGCTATGGACGTCGATCGCCACAGGCAAGCGTCCGTTCCAGCACGGTATTCATGGCTTCAGCGAACCCACTCCGGATGGCTTGGGAGTGCAGCCGATCTCAAACCTTTCGCGCACAGCAAAGGCGTTGTGGAACATTCTGAACCAGAACGATCTACGGAGCGTGGTGATCGGGTGGTGGCCTAGCCATCCGGCGGAACCCATCAGCGGCGTGATGGTGTCGGACCATTTCCATCGCGCGCGAGGGCCGTTGAACCGGGGCTGGCCGCTACCGGCGGGCGCGGTGCATCCTCCTGAGCGATCTGAGACGATCGCCGCTTTGCGGGTGCATCCCGACCAAATAGTGGCGGAGATGGTGGAGCCGTTCCTCCCATTGGCGCGAGAGATCGATCAGGATGCGGACAAGCGTCTGGCCGGATGCATGAATACGCTGGCGGAATGCATGAGCGTCCAAGCAGCCGCGGAATGGCTGCTGGAGAGCGAGCCGTGGGACTTCTTCGCGGTGTACTACGACTCGATTGATCATTTCTCCCATGGCTTCATGAAGTATCACCCCCCGCGCCAGGCGTGGATCAGCGAGCGCGACTTCGAATTGTATGGAAACGTGGTCTCGACGGCATACCAGATCCACGACCGGATGCTGGGCAGCCTGCTGGAGAAGGCCGGCGAGGACACGACTGTAATTCTGTTGTCGGATCACGGTTTCCATGCGGATCACCTGCGGCCGGCATCCATTCCCAAGATTCCCGCCGGCCCGGCGATTGAGCACCGCGAGTTGGGCATTCTGGCGATGCGCGGTGCCGCGATCCGACAGCATGAAGTGCTTTATGGGGCGTCTGTGCTGGACATTGCTCCCACGATTCTGACTCTTTATGGGTTACCTGTTGGGGAAGACATGGACGGGAAGGTATTGACGCGGGCGTTGGATGAATCGGCCGTGGTTCGTTTCATTCCGAGTTGGGAAAGGGTTCCGGGCGAGGACGGGCGCCATGCATCGCACACGCGGCTTGATCCGGTGGCGGCACATGCGGCGCTGGAGCAGATGATCGCGCTGGGATATATTGAGCGGCCGGATGAGAACGGCGACTTGGCTGTGGTGAAGACGATTCGGGACCTGCGCTATAACCTTGCCGAAGCATACCAGGATGCGGGCAGGCATAAAGAAGCCTACGAGATATTAGGCGAGTTGCATGCCGCCGATGGCGCTGAGGAGCGGTTTGCCGTGCGGCTATTCGTTTCCTGCCAGGCGCTGGGGTTGTATGAGGACATGCGGCGGATTGCCGGTGAGATGGAAGCAGGGGAACCGGCTGTAGCGAATTTTCTGAAGGCTCAGGTGTTGATGGAGGAGAAACGCTATGAGGACGCTCTGGCCGCGCTTGCAGGCGTGACGCAGCCGAGCGGCGACGTCTATGTGCGATTGGGGCGTTGGGGCGCGGCGCGACAGAGTTACGAGAAGGCGCTTGCGATTGATCCAGACGACGCACGGGCGTATCTGGGAGTGTGCCGCGTGGCGCTGCGGCGAGGAAACTTTGCGGCTGCGGCGGATGCCGCTTTGAATGCGTTGCAGAGAGCGCATCAATCGCCAATGGGACACTTTCTGCTGGGACGGGCGCTGGTGGGAATGAGGGAATATGAGCGGGCTGTGGAGGCCTTCCGCGCGGCGATTCTGTTGAATCCGAATTTTCCGGAAGCGCATGTGAGGCTGGCCGGCTTGCTGGAGAAGCACGTTGGCGATGCGGCGTCGGCGCGGGAGCACCGGCGTCTGGCTCGGCAGATGCGCGGGAGTGCGCGGGTTGGGGATTTGCGAAGTATGGTGATGGAAGGAGGGGAACGAAGCGATGTGCCGTTGGCTGGGGCGACGGAGGCCATGGTGTCGCTGGAGCAGTCCGTGGTTGTCGTGACCGGACTGCCTCGTTCAGGCACCTCGCTGCTGATGCAGATGCTGGAGGCTGGAGGGGTGAGCGTGCTCTCGGATGGATTGCGAGAAGCGGATGAAGACAATCTTCGGGGATATCTGGAATTCGAGCCGGTGAAGAGTTTGCGGAAGGAGTCGAATTGGCTTTACGCGGCGCGTGGGAAGGCCGTTAAGATTGTCGCACCGCTACTGCACGCTCTACCGGAGGACCTGCCGTGCCGGGTGATCTTCAGCGAGCGCGATCTGGAGGAAGTGCTGGATTCCCAAGAGCGCATGCTCCGACGCCGTGGTCACGCAGCGGCGACCCCCGAGCGCCGGAGGATGTTGACGGAAGAATACGCCCGGATGCTGGGACGCGCGAAGGCGATGCTGGCACGGCGGCAAGGGACGCAGGTGCTGGTGGTGAAGCATGGCGATGCAATTTCCGGGGCGCTGGGCGTGGCTGAAAAGATGAATCGATTTCTGGATGGCGCGCTGAAGGTGGAGAAGATGGCGGCTGTCGTGGAGAGCGCGCTTCACCCCATCTAGAGGCCCAAGACTTCTTCGGGAGATGCCGTTCCGGTACCGGGCTTGGTGATAGTGATGCCGGCGATGCGGTTGCCGAATTGGGCGGCGCGAACCGGGTCGCGGGTGAGGAACAGGGCGGCGGCGGCTCCAGCGGCGAAGCTGTCGCCGGCGCCGCAGATGTCTACGGGATTCTCGACTTTTCTCACAGCCACGATGGATTCACCCTGAGAGTGGAGGACATGAACGCTATCGCCGCCACGGGTGACAAAGAGAACGGGGGCTTCGGCGTGGCGGCGCAACGCAGGTAAGTCCAGGGTCCAGCCGCCGGCTTCGGCCCAGTTGGGTTTTAGAGATACGCGTTTGAATAAATGCACGCGGCGGCGGGAATCGGCCAGAAAGACTTTGTCGGGATAAGTGGCCGCTAAGTGCGCCAGGAGATGTCGCACTGCTGCTGTAACAACGCCGCCAGTATCGGTTTCGGCCTGATCGGAGATGAGAATCACGTCGTGTTGGTCTATCGCCGGGTGCAGGCGGCGGAGTACTTCCTGCTCAGCTTCGAGGTCGGGTTCGTAGATGAAATCGAGGCGAGACAGATCTTCCGCGCCGGTGGAAAGGTTGATCAGTTTGGTGTAAGTGAAGGTGAGGCGGCCGGGAGCTTCCACTAATAGTTCATCGCGAATGCCGCGTTGAGCGAGAGCCTTGCGTAACTCGAATCCATGGCCGTCGCCGCCTACCGCACCGAGCACGGAGACGCGGCCTACTTGCAAGGAAGCCAGATTGTTGGCGATGGTTCCACCAGCGCCCGGGGTGGTAATGGACTGGGTTACGGCGATGCGCGGGATGCCGGTTTCGACTGACGGGATGGATAGGGAAGGATCGTAATGACACCAGCGGTCGAGGCAAATATCTCCGATGACGAGTGCGCGCAGGCGGGGCAATTCTTGCAGGATCTCGGCGTCAGTCATGTAACGATTTCACGAGTGCGGGAAATGTGGCGCGGTGGTCTCCGCAGAAATAGAAACTTTCGCCGCCATCGGCCACGGTGCGAACCAGAATTGTTTTGTGCGGACGGAAGTAGTAACCGGGATCTGACTTCGGCAACTCACCGCGGAAGTCCCCGGCAATGGGGACTAAGTCGAAAACGGCGGTGGTGAAATGGCGAATCTCGCGGGACTGCTGGTGAGCCACGTTGCGAGCCATGGCGAGAGCTTTCAAGTAAACCTCGGGCCCCATGACGGCCGAGCCGAAGTTGAGCAGCACGCCGCCTTCTAGGCGCTCGACGGCGGCGGCGAAGATGAGGAAATCGGTATAGGATGCCTGGCCGGCGGCGGCCGCGTCGAAGTTGGGGTGTTCGTGAAGAATGTCGTAGCCGATTCCGATGTGAACGGTCACCGGGACGCCGGCTTCCCAAGCCGCGGCGAGCACGCTGAATTCCCGATGCGGGAAATGGGCTTCGGAGATGCGCGCGCCGATGTGTTCGCCCAGGCCGCGGTTGAGTTGGGCGGCTTCCACGGTCCAGTGGTTGAGGTAACCGGTTTCCCGCCAGAGGCCGAACTCGCCGGTGCGCACGTAGCGGGCAACGCTTTCGGTGGTTGCGCCGATGCGGGCCAGTTCATAATCGTGGATCATGCCGGCGCCGTTCATGGCAAGGTGATCGACCCAGCCATTGCGAACGAGATCGATGATGTGTTTTGAAACGCCCGCGCGGATGAGGTGCGCGCCCATGATGAGGATGCGGGCGGCGCCCTTTTGGCGGGCAGTCTTCAGACGTTGAGTGACTTGGATAAGGTCGGGATGTACGAAGACCGGAGCGGCTTCGCCAGGGGTGATGAATCGGGAAAGATCGAGATCGTGGCGGCGCTCGGCGAGGGGCTTGATGCGCAGGCGGGAACGATCAAACGTGCGATATCGCGTGCTCACTGGAGAAAAGGGTTTCCGTTAGCTCATCGAGTTCGAGGAAGTTGGGGATGATGAAACTGGCTCCCGATTTCACTAAGCGTTCACGCTTCCATGCGTCCACCCGGAGGCAATCCGGCTCGTCGGTGGCCACGCCCACGGCCACGCCGTCGACCTCATGGATGTTTTCGATTTCGACATAACCATCGCCGAAGCCGAGGAATTCGTGTCCGCGGAATTCGGAATTGGCGATGAGACCTTGGATGAGAATGCGTTTGGAGAAGGCCTTGTAGTCGTCAAGGGCTCCGAAAACTCCTCCATCGAAGTAGGGGGTCACCTGGAGTAAGTTGGCTTCGTGGCGCATGTAAATCTGGTCCGTACCGCTGGCCAGATACATTTTGAGACCGCGGTCGCGCAGCACGTCGAGCAGGTGCCTGGCGCCGGGAACCATGTATTTTTCGGGATCAACATTGCCGGATTCGAGTTCTTGCAGGCGACCGGCGATCTTCTTGTGGAGAAGTTGGAGATAGAGCTTCTTATACTCCAGTGGATCGGCGGGCTTGCCTCCGCGTTTGGCTACGTTTTCGGCAAGCTCAACCATTTGGTACATGGTCTGTTTACCGGTGAGGCGGCCGACAAACTCGCGGACGATCTCAGTGAGTTCGGTTTCAGATTCGCCGGTCTTGGTTTCGCCGATGATCTCGACCATCATAGGAACCATTACGTCCATCCAGCCTGAGCGGATGGTGGAGATGGTTCCATCGAAATCGAATAGCGCTACGCGGGCGGTCGCGGCGGAAACGTTCGGTCGAAGGCGTTCAATCACTTCAACATTTTGTCATAGCGGTTTGGAGAGGCGGTTTTCGATGGCCGGAAACGTGCTGAAGGGTTTTGAAGATATGCGCGTTATCTCGTCGATTCTGTTGCTAGCGATTTCGGGTTGGGCGGCCACAGTGTCCCCCAAGCGGCCTATTCAGCTGATGGTCAGCCAAATCGAGGATCCGACGAAAGTGGCGGTGGTTGGCCCCGGAGCAACGGGTTCACACGTGGTGAGAGCGCAGATTCTACTGGATCGCGCAACTTATTCACCAGGCCAGATTGACGGGCAGTACGGCGATGATCTGGGTGTCGCGATTAAGGGATACCAGGAAGCGCATAACCTGAAGCCTTCCGGGACGATCGACACGGAAATGTGGGCGCTTCTGAACGCCGATGTCCATCCCCTGCTGGTGACCTATACGATAACGGCGCTGGACGTGAAAGGCCCGTTCGAGGCGATTCCCAAGGACGTTCAGGAGCAGGCCAAGATGAAGTGGCTGGGGTACGAATCGGCGGAAGAAGGGTTGGGCGAGAAATTCCATTTATCCCCCAAACTGCTGGCGGAACTTAACCCCGGTTTGGACTTGAAGAGCGCGGGCGTTGAAATCACCGTGCCCGATGTCAGGCGGAGTGCCGGCGGCCGCGCGGTGCGCGTGGTGGTATCCAAGTCCAAGCGGACCGTGACGGCGTACGGAGTTGGGGGCAGGATTCTGGCGCAATATCCCGCGACCATTGGAGGGGAGCACGACCCACTTCCGATCGGCCACTGGACCATCACGAGTGTGTCGCGCGACCCATGGTTCTTCTATAACCCGGAACACTTTTGGTACGCGAATCCGGCCACGGCCACGGCGAAGGTTGCACCTGGGCCGAGGAACCCGGTCGGAGTAGTGTGGATGGGCCTTTCCAAAGAGCACTATGGGATTCATGGAACACCAGATCCGGGGCATGTGCGGCATGGAGAGTCGGCGGGGTGTATCCGGTTGACAAACTGGGATGCGAGCGCGCTGGCATCCATGGTGAGGCGAGGAACGCCGGCGATGTTGGAGGAATAGGGTTGCCTCTGGCGCTGAGCAGCGTGCTGGTGATGTTTCTTGCGGCCGCCCCGGAGATTGCTCCTCCCATTCAGGGTCTGCAACTGGTGAGCGTGCGCGATATGTTCAATGAGATTCACAATGGGCATCCGCACGAGGCGATCGATATTATGGAGCCGCGCGGGACGCCGGTACGCGCCGTTGTCGCGGGGACCGTCCGCAAATTATTTCTGAGCAAACCGGGCGGGATCACCGTATATGAGGTTGACGAGAAGGGCATCTATTGCTATTACTACGCTCACCTTGACCGGTATGCGGATGGGCTGCGTGAACAGATGCGCGTGGCGCAAGGGGATGTAATCGGATTTGTGGGGTCTACGGGAAACGCCAACGCGAACGCTCCGCATCTGCATTTCGCAATTTTTGAGGTAGGGCCCGAGAAGGAATGGTGGAAGGGCAAGGCAATTGATCCTTACCAATCCCTTGTAGAAGCAATACGGCGAACGAAGTAAGTGGGTTAGTTGTGATAGCGTTATTCTCAAAAAGGAAAAACTATGCTTTGGACGATTCTGGTTGTACTTTTGATTTTGTGGCTTCTCGGTTTTAGCCTTCACGTCGGTGGAGCGTTGATCCATCTGATATTAGTGGTCGCGGTGATTATACTGATCTTCAATCTGGTGAGTGGCCGGCGGGGTTGACGGAATATTTCGACCTTGCGGCCGCGGCACGCGAGGAAATGATTCATGACGGTTTTGCTCCGGATTTTGCGGCGGGAACCATGGAGCAGGTTGCGGCGATCCGGGGCGGGGCCGCCCCGCATCCCGATGGCGATGTCCGCGATCTGCGCGGTTTGCTATGGTCTTCGATAGACAACGACACTTCGCGAGATCTGGATCAGATCGAGTTTGCCGAGCGGGTTGAGGGCGGCATTCGTGTAATGGTGGGGATCGCGGATGTGGATTCGGCGGTCGCGAAGGCGACACCGATTGACCACCATGCGGCTTCCCAGACAACCTCCGTTTACACTGCCGTGAAGGTTTTTCCGATGCTGCCGGAGGAGTTGTCGACGGATCTGACATCGCTGAACGAGGATGAGGACCGGGCGGCGGTGGTGATCGAGATGGTGGTGGGCGGTGACGGGTCCGTAGGGCACTCCCAGATTTATCAAGCGGTTGTTCGAAACAAAGCGCAACTGGCCTATAGCCGGATCGGAGCTTGGCTGGAAGGGACGGCGGCTCCCGATGCGAAGGTGGCGGCGTCGGTGGCTTTGCAGGAGCAGCTTAAGCTACAGGACTTGGCCGCCGGATTACTGCGGGCGCAGCGGCAAAAGCTGGGGGCGCTGCAATTCGAACGCGCCGAGGCTCAGGCGGTTGTGACAAACGGCCAGGTGAAGGGCGTGGTGGCGGCAAAAAGGTCGCGCGCGGATAATCTGATTGAAGACTTCATGATCGCGGCGAATGAGGTGATGGCGCGGACGCTGGCGGCGAGCGGCCGGTCGTCGATTCGACGCGTGGTGCGGTCACCGGAGCGCTGGCCGAGGATTGTGGAACTGGCGGCACGCTATGGTGAACGGCTGCCTGAAGAGCCGGACTCGGTGTCGCTGAGCGCATTCCTGCAGAAGCGGCGGGCCGTAGATGCGGTGCATTATCCCGATCTGTCGCTTTCCGTGATCAAGCTCCTGGGGCCTGGCGAATATGTGCTGTCGCGGCCGGGAGACAAAGACCTGGGTCATTTCAGTCTTGCGGCGCATGATTATACGCATTCAACGGCGCCGAATCGTCGATTCGCGGACTTGGCGACGCAGCGGCTGATTAAAGCTGTGCTGGTTCAGCGGGACGCTCCGTACAGTGACGATGAGCTTGCGGGGATTGCGCGGAATTGCACGGTGAAAGAAGATGCGGCGCGCAAGGTGGAACGGGCCATGGATAAACGCGTGGCGGCGGTGGCGTTTGAGAATCGCGTGGGGCAGAGCTTCGACGCGATCGTGACCGGGGTGACTCCGAAGGGCGTTTTTGTGCGCGTGCCCGATCCGCCGATTGAAGGGCGCTTGATGCGCGGCGAGGCTGGGGTGGATGTGGGGGACCGGATCCGGGTGAAGTTATTGAGTACGGACCCGCATCGGGGTTTTATCGATTTTGGACGGTGAACGCGACAGAAGGCGGGGCTGCCCGCCCAGGCGATCCTACCTGCCTTCAGGTTTCGGGATGACCAGTTTCACCGGCTCAATTGGCCCTGAATCGGAATTCGGGGCGTACTGGAGCTCATAGGCCGCATCCTTCTTCTTGCTGTTCGAATTGCGGAAATAGAGGTAGCCAGCGGTGGGCTGGGAGATGCTGTCTTCCTGGAGGCCGCGGTTGGCGAGTTCCGCTTCGATGGTCTCGCGGTCGTTATCGGGGATGGAATCCGGGGCGCTGCGCCCCCCGCCTCCGATCCCAGTTCCGATGCCGACGCCCGCGCCCGTGACAACGCCGCCCGCCTGACGAGGCCTGCCGTTCTGGTCATACGTGGGATACGTTTCATAGCCAATGGTGTTATTGGTCGAGATTTCAACGGGAGGCTTGAGGGACGGGGTTTGCGATGGGCTTTTCTTCCCCAAAGCATGCGCGATCACCGACGGCGCAACGGGGCGCATCTCGGCGCTCTTTTCTCCTGTGAGGCGCAAGGTGAAGTCTTCGGGAGAGATCCGCAGATTGGTTTGATCCGGATAGAAGGCAACCTCAACGACGGTATAGCCTTTGGCGGCGAGATCGATGGTGAAATCGCTGCGCACTTCGGCCGGCGAGAGGACGGAAGCTGCCAGAGTGGCGCCAGTCACCTTGGCCTGCACACGATAATCGTGCATATTCGGGCGGGGGTGCATTGCGGGAGTTTGAGACCAAAGGGCGGACGCGGACATGGCGCCGAGGGCGAAAAATGATTTCCAATTCATAAGCGGCTCCTTGTTTGAGCTGTTGCCTTTTGTATACGGCTCTGCTGGTAACAGGTTACATCGAAATTGACACAAGATACACTCAACTTTGGATGCAGCGAATCACCATTTCAGAAGCCGCCAGGCATGAAGGCGAGAGCGTCGAGATCGCCGGTTGGCTTTACAACCTCCGCAAGAGCGGCAAAATCGTTTTTCCCATCGTGCGGGATGGCACCGGTTTAATACAGTGCGTGGCCGTGAAAAGTCAGCTACCGGAGGATGTTTTTGAGTCGTTAAAGAACCTGACGCAGGAATCGAGCCTCATTGTGCGCGGCAAAGTGCGGGCGGAAGCGCGGGCGGCCGGCGGATTCGAGATGGACGTGGAGGGCGCGGAGATCGTGCAGCGCGTTTCGGAATCCGACCCTTACCCGATTACGCCCAAAGAGCATGGCGTCGAGTTTCTGATGGACCGGCGCCATCTGTGGCTGCGCTCCCAGCGGCAGCACGCCATCATCCGCGTGCGGCACGAGATTATCAAGGCCGTTCGCGATTATTTCGATAGCCACGGATTCACACTTGTGGATACGCCGATTTTCACGCCGGCTGCCTGTGAAGGCACAACGACGCTGTTCGAAGTGAATTATTTTGACGACGACAAGGCCTACCTGACGCAATCCGGGCAGCTTTATAACGAAGCGACGGCGATGGCGTTTGGCAAGGTTTATACCTTTGGGCCGACGTTCCGGGCGGAGAAATCGAAGACGCGGCGGCATTTGACCGAGTTCTGGATGGTGGAGCCGGAGATGGCCTACGCCACGCTGGAAGATGTGAAGCGGGTGGCCGAAGAGATGATTCTTTTCATCGTCGGCCGGGTGCTCGAAAACCGCCAGCCGGAGTTGAAGACCCTGGAACGCGATGTCGCGAAACTGGAAGCGGTGCAGCCGCCGTTTCCAAGATTGAGTTACGACGAAGCCGTCAAGATTTTGCAAGAGCACGGCAGTGAAATCCAATGGGGCGGCGATTTTGGCGGCGCGGACGAGACCATTCTGACGCAGCAATTCGACCGGCCGATCATGGTGGACCGGTATCCGTCGGCGATCAAGGCGTTTTACATGCAGCCCGATCCGGAGCGGCCCGAAGTTGCGCTGGGCGTGGATGTTCTGGCGCCCGAAGGCTATGGCGAGATTATCGGCGGCGGAGAGCGAGTGAACGACGCGGCGCTGCTGATCCAGCGTATCGAAGAGCATGGGCTGCCTCCGGCGGCGTTCGACTGGTATCTGGATTTGCGCAAGTTCGGATCGGTGCCGCACGGCGGGTTCGGCATGGGCATTGAACGGTGCGTGGCGTGGATCTGCGGATTGGAACACGTTCGCGAGACGATCGCGTTTCCGCGCATGCTCTACCGGCTGCGTCCCTGAGAGTAGCCATGCGGCGAATTTGCATCATTGGCGCGCCTCTGGATATGGGGTCGGACCGGCGCGGCGTTGATATGGGACCCTCCGCGCTCCGGGTGGCCAACCTGAATAAGAAGCTCTCCGCACTCGGTTTCGCGGTGGAGGACATGGGCAATGTTCTGGTGGAGCAGGCTGAAAGTGCGCTGCAGGGTCCTGTGAACGCGAAGTATCTGCCGCACATCGCGGACACATGCGAGCGGCTGGGCAAGGTGGTGGAGAATGCCATGGACGAGGGGCAGATTCCGCTGGTCCTGGGCGGCGACCATTCCATTGCGGTGGGAACGGTTTCCGGAATTGCGCGTCATTTAAGGAAGACCAGTCAGAAGGCGGGTGTGATCTGGGTGGATGCGCATACGGACATGAACACACCGGAAACCAGCCCGAGCGGAAACGTGCATGGAATGCCCCTGGCCTGTTTGATCGGAACCGGGCCGGATGAACTGGTGAATCTATTTGGATTCGCGCCGAAAGTTGATCCCTCGAACGTGGTTTTGCTGGGGATTCGCGATGTCGACCAGACCGAGCGCGACCTGGTGCGGCGTTCGGGCGTGACCTGCTTCACGATGCGGGAAATTGACGAGCGCGGCATGCGGACGGTGATGTCCGAGGCGCTGGAGATTGCCAACCGGGGCACCAGTGGTTTCCACCTTTCACTGGATTTGGATGCGGTGGACCCGGGCTACGCGCCGGGAGTGGGAACGCCTGTGAGTGGAGGGATGACTTACCGAGAGGCGCATCTCGCAATGGAGATGGCGGCGGATGATGGCCGCATGATTGCGATGGAAGTGGTGGAGGTGAACCCGGTGATCGACGAAGTGAACCGCACCGCGAACCTGGCCGTGGAACTGATTCTTTCCGCCATGGGGAAAAAGATTATCTAATGAAATTACGAGTAGCGGTGGTTTATGGCGGCAGAAGCGGGGAACATGAAGTGTCTTTGCGCTCGGCCGAGTCGATTATGAACGCGATGAGCCCGGAGAAGTACGCAGTCGCGCGGTATTTGATTAGTAAAGAGGGTAAGTGGGATCCGGCGCCGATCCTGCCGGAACCGGGCGCGCATCCGGATATCGACGTCATTTTCCCGGTGCTGCACGGGACGTTCGGGGAGGACGGGACAATGCAGGGTCTGTTCGAACTGGCGGACATTCCTTATGTTGGGGCGGGCGTGATGGCTTCGGCGGTCTCGATGGACAAGGTGATGATGAAGCGCATCTGCAGGCAGGCCAGCTTGCCGGTGGTGGATTGGGTTGAGATGACACGCGGGGCGCTGGATCTGGATCGAGCCGAGGCCGCTTTCGGGTTTCCCGTGTTCGTGAAGCCTGCGAATCTTGGTTCTTCCGTCGGTATTTCCAAGGCGCATAACCGCGAGGAACTTGACGAGGCGCTGCAGTTGGCGGCTCAATTCGACCGGAAGGTTGTCGTTGAGCGGGCCATCGTGGGCCGGGAATTTGAAATCTCGGTGCTAGGGAATGAACAGCCGGCCGCGTCGTCACCGTGCGAGATCCACCCATCGCGGGAATTCTACGACTATGAAGACAAGTACTTACTGAACGCAGCGAAGTTCGACTTACCCGCCAACTTACCGCGGCAGGAGTTAGATGCCATGAAGCGAATGGCCGTGGGCTGCTATCAGGCGGTGGAGTGTTCCGGCTTGGCACGGGTCGATTTTCTGCGCGAAACGTCCACGGGGGAGTTGTTTATCAATGAGATCAATACGATGCCCGGGTTCACTTCCATCAGTATGTATCCGCGGATGTGGGAATACAGCGGCATCGGGTTTGAAGAGTTGATTGACCGGTTGATTGCACTGGCTTTAGAGCGGCATGAAGGAAAGAAGGCCACCCGTTTCGCGCGGTAGTATTATGGCCGCCGATCAACGCCGATTTTCCATATCCGCGTTCGTCTGTGTTCCTCTCTGGCTATTTTGCTTCTCTTTGAGCGCGCAATCCGGCCCAACGGTCGCGGCTGCCGAGGACGCCAATCTTGACCGCGAAGTGAAGCGAGTCACCGATGTCTATGCGGTGGTGGAAGCGCACGAGGCGGACCCTGTGTCTCCCGACCAGGCCATTTATCAGGGGGCTATCCCAGGCTTACTACGCAAGCTCGACCCGCACTCGGTGTTTTTCGATCCTGGTCAATTCGACCAGTTGAAGCAGATGGAACGGTCGACCAGTAAGGGTTTTGGCACCATCGTGTCTCTCATGCCGGGGCGCGTCATCGTTTTGCAGGCGTTGCCCGGAACACCTTCCTCGCGCGCGGGAATGGCGCCTGGCGACGAGATTCTGGCCGTAAATAATATCCGGCTGGACAGGCTGAGCCTGGAACAGCTGACTCAATTTCTGGGTGAGGCGCGGCAAAAGCCGGCGCAGCTTTATGTGCGGAAGCCGGGGTCGGCAAGTCTGATCAGCATGACTTTGACGCCGGAGGAAATGCAATCGAAGAGCGTGGACCGGGCGTTCCTGCTGCAGCCGGGAATCGGATATGTGCGGGTGGTGGGTTGGGAGTCGCAAACCGGCCAGCAGTTGCACTATGCAATCGAACAGCTTGGGGGCGAGCAATTAAAAGGGCTGGTGATCGACCTGCGCGACAATCCGGGCGGCATCATCGGGGCGGCGATGGAAGCCTGCGCGATGTTTCTGGAGCCGGGTCAAACGATTCTTTCGGTACGCGGTCGGAAATCCGCGCCCGAGGTGCAGAAGGTTCCGCCGGGAACGAAGCCGTATCATTTTCCGGTGGCTGTGCTGGTGAATGGGAAATCGGCTAGCGCTTCGGAGATTGTCGCGGGAGCGCTGCAGGACCATGACCGGGCCACGATAGTAGGCGAGCCGAGCTTTGGAAAAGGCCTGGTGGAAAGCGTGTTTCCGCTCTCTGAAAAAACCGGGATGGCGCTCACGACGGCGCTGTACTATACACCCAGCGGCCGTTCCATTCAGAAGCCTTTTCAGGTGGGAGATTTCGAACTGGCCGCGACGGCCGCGCACCCCAACGAGCAGAGTGAGTTCAGGACCGATAAAGGCCGTACGGTTCGCGGCGGGGGTGGAATTACACCCGATATCTTTGCCGGGCCCGCGCCGCAGACGCGCGTCAGCGTTGCTCTGCAAGCATCGGGAAGTTTTGTTTCGTTTGCAACGGAGTATTGCCACAACAACAAAGTGGAGGCGAATTTCGAAGTTACTCCGGAAGTGCTGGATCAGTTTCAGGTCTATGTGGCGGAACGCCGGATTCAGCCGGGCGTAGCGGAATGGACCGCAAACCGTGAGTTCATCGAGCACCGCTTGAAAGCTGAGATTTTGAACCAGGCGCTGGGCGTCGAAAAGGGGGACGAAGTGGAAATGCGCTACGATCCCGAGGTGCGCAGGGCTGTGGAGGCAGTGGTTGGGAAGTAGCGCGCACCGGTATTTTCGCAGTTCGGTGGTGCGCAACGCCCTTTCGCTTTACGGAATCCAGGCGGCGAATTACATTCTGCCCTGGTTCACTTTCCCTTATCTTCTGCGCGTGCTGGGTGTGGAGAAATTCGGCGCCATTGCCTTCGCGCAGGCTTTTGTTTCTTACTTTCAGGTAGTGACGGAATACGGATTCAACTTCACCGCCACGCGCGAGATATCGATCCATCGCGACGACGCGCAGAAGCTTTCCCAGATTTTCACCGCGACACTGGTTGCGAAGACTCTGCTGATGCTGGGATGCCTATGTGTGTTTAGTGGCATTGTGTTTGTGGTGCCGCGGTTTCGCGCGGATGCTCCGCTGTTCTTTGTGACGTTCCTGGTGGTGGTGGCCAATGTGGTTTTTCCGCAATGGCTGTTTCAAGGGATCGAGAAGATGGAGAACATCACGTACCGGGAAGTGGGCGCACGCCTGTTAGGACTGGCGCCAACTTTTCTGCTGGTGCATCAACCATCGGACTATCTGATCGCGGCAGGCATTCAATCGGGAAGCATGTTACTGGCGGGGATTGCGGGCTATGTCGGGTTTCGGAAGGTGACCACGGCGCGGTTGGTGACCGTGCATGCGAGGGAGATCAAACGCACTTTCGTGGAAGGCTGGCACGTATTTCTTTCCACGGCAGCTATTACGATATATACGCGCAGCAACACCTTCGTGCTGGGAATGCTGGCGAGTGACAGGGAAGTGGGTTACTTCAGCGCGGCGCAGCGGTTGGTGGATGCGGGCAAGGCGCTGGTATTCCCCTTGACCACCGCTATTTTCCCGCACATCAGCAAGCTGGCGCATGATTCCCCTGAGAAGGCGATTGAGTTCATTCGCCGCAATACTTTGCGGCTGACCGCGCCGTTCGCGCTGATCTCGCTGGTTTGGATCGCCGGCGCCCCGTTGGTGGGAAGAATCTTGTTCGGGCCGCGGTTCGGCCCCAGCATCCCGTTGCTGCGAATTATGGCGCCTATTCCGTTGGTGGTCGCGATCGGGTCGATCTACGCCACTTACTATATGTTGGGGATGGGCTACAAGAAGCAATGGTCGCAGCTCATCATATCGGCGGGGGCGTTTAATTTTGTGGTATTAGTGCCGCTGCTGTTTGTAGTCAGCGCATCTTATGCAGTTTCGATCACTTGCACGTTAGTGGAAGTATGGGTGATGGCCGGTGCGTGGATCTTTTATCAGGTGAAGAACAAGACCGCATGATTACGCGAGAACAGATTTCGGACACCGAGCGGGTCATCCGGCCATGGATTCGCACCACGCCGGTCGTGGAAGTTGTCGGCGACGACTTTGGACTCCCCGGCGTTTCGCTCGTGTTCAAGTTGGAGCTACTGCAGCACGCCGGCTCATTCAAGGCGCGCGGAGCTTTTGCGAATCTGTTGACGCGGCCCGTTCCGGAGGCGGGAGTTGTAGCCGCTTCGGGAGGGAATCACGGACTGGCCGTCGCTTACGCTGCGTGGAAACTGGGGAAGGCGGCCACCATCTTCGTGCCCAGTGTTGCCTCACCCGTGAAGATGGAACGCATCCGCGGCTTGGGCGCAAAGCTGGTGATCGTCGGGGATCGGTATGCGGATGCGCTGGCGGAGAGTGAGCGCTTTGTGGCCGAATCCGGCGCGCTGGCCGTGCATGCGTTTGAGCAGCGTGAAACTTTGTTGGGGCAGGGAACGGTGGGGCTCGAGTTCCAGCAGCAAGCCCCGGCGATTGACTCGCTGCTGGTGGCATGCGGTGGTGGTGGACTGATTGGTGGGATCGCCGCGTGGTACGAAAATCGCGTTCGGTTGATTAGCGTGGAGCCGGAGGCCGCGCCGACGCTGGCTCATGCTTTGGCCGCAGGCGCGCCGGTGGATGCGCCAACGGGTGGTATCGCGGCCGATTCCCTGGCGCCGCGGCGCGTCGGCGAAATGATGTTTCCCATCGCGCAGCGGTTCATTGATCGCGCGGTCTTGGTTACCGATGATGCGATTGTGGATGCGCAGAAACAGTTGTGGCAGCAGATGCGCGTTGTCGTGGAACCCGGCGGCGCGGCAGCTTTCGCGGCTCTTGTCTCGGGTGCGTACCGGCCCGCGAAAGGCGAACGGGTCGGCGTACTTTTGTGCGGTGGAAATACGACGGCGGTGAGCTTTACTTCTTAAAGAACCAAAGCCAGAAATATTGCGCACCCGCGCCATGAAGATAGCGTGGCTCGAAGTCGCAACGCTCCGCCATTTCGATAGCCTGATGTTTGGAAAATGACACCCCGAGCCAAGTGTCTGGGGGGGCTTTCAGGTCGGCATACCCCTGAACCTGAAACTTAAACAGCGCCCCCGGCCGCAGAAGTCGTCTGACTTCATGCACGTAATTCTCAATGACTTCCATGCTCGGGATGTGTTGAAAGACGATGGTGGAAAACGCAAAATCAAACGGAACATCGGGCGGCACCACCTTGAGATCCATTCCGTTGTTCTGGTACACATGAGCGTTGGGGCGGTCCGCTAGCGCCTGTTTTGCTAAAGCAATCATCTCGCCGCTAATATCAACGGCATGAACCTCTCCGAACCGATTCGACAAAGCTCGCGTCACTCGCCCGGCTCCGCAGCCGATCTCAAGAACACGTAAGGTCCTTGGATCACGACCCTGGCAAATGTTCGTCATGTCCGTGTCGATTTGTCCGACTGCCTCAAGTTCTCCCGATGCGAAGAATTCTTCATCAGTCCACTCGGACTTCTCCGTCGCGACGTAGTGACGGGCGTTCTCGCGGGCGCGAGCGTCCCAATCCTTTTGCATTTGCTGGAGAAGCGAATGATCCATTCCCCTGCTATTCTCGCAGGGTCCAATTGTGCTTATTCGGGAACGCCGTTGAAGCCATGGGAAATTCCGGCGGAATCGAGGTAGCTTCCTTCGATCAGGCCGTTGTTGCTGATTTCATAGATTGACGTGGATGCGGCGCCCGGAACCGTGACGGTCGAGAACACTCCTTTGCTGAGAACGAAGCCCAGGTAGGGGGATGATCCAGTCGACGCGCAGTCGCTTGCCGTGCAGTAGACTCCGACGATGGTGCCCGAATCGTTCACGGTTTCGGCTAAGGTGGAACTGGCTCCGGGAACGTTGATCGTCGTGTACTTCCCGCCCTGGTACGAAAATCCGTGTTCGTTTCCGGACGCGTCTTCATAGTAGCCGACGATTTGGTTTTTCTCGTTGATGTTCTGGGGGTAAGTGATGGTCTCTCCGGGCACCTGGAGAGCGGTGTACGTTCCGCCGGATAGCTCGTAACCGAACGTGCCGCTCGCGCTTTCCCATGCGCCTACGATAGCGCCGGAATTGTTGATCCCATAAGCAAAGGTGAGAGTCGCTCCGGCGAAGGGTACATTGATAGGCGTGTAAACCCCGCCGCTCAACTCGTACCCATGCCATACGGAATTGGCATCCTGGTAGCTGCCGACAATTTGCCCGGAGTCGTTGATGCCGCTCGCGTTCTGAAGGGTGCTGCCGGAAATATCGGACGTCTGGAACGTTTCGCGAACCACGCCTTGGCTATTGGCCGTGACGCCCAGAAGGAAGCCGCTTTCGGTGTCGCCCGAAGCCGGCAAATAATAGCCATCCACCATCTGTTGCGAGGCCGAAGCGCTGGGATTCATCCCCTGAGGCGTCGTATTCGGAGCGCCGGGGAAGTTAATCAGGGTGAACGCGTAGGTGGTGGAGGCCGGCGGAACATTCTGCGTTGCCGTGGCGGGCTGCGGATGGCCCCGGAGGCCGGGGTTTCCAGTCTGGGCATGCCCCATGGACGCCGAGAGCATGAGGAGCGTGAACAACATGGTTCGTTTCATTTCAATCCGAATTCCTTTCGAGATTCAGCCCCTGCGCTGCGGGGCCGCTTCCCAAATAGTGTATGGCGTCTGAGGAGCGTTGCAAAGGTCGTTGGTCCGGCTCTGGGCCGGTTTTGGGACTAAAATAGGAATTATTCAACCTACATCGACTTTCCCCGCGTCACCCGCGTCTTACGGCAAGGAGCAAACTACTTGATTTTTCGGGCGGTGGAAGATGCCGACCTGATTGAACGCACGCGCAAGGGGGACGTGGAGTCCTATAACCTGCTGGTTTCGCGGTGGGAAAAGCGTGTCTACAACTATCTCCTGCGCATCCTGGGCAACCGGATGGGATGCCGGGAAGACGCTCTCGATTTGAGTCAGGACGTGTTTCTGAAGGCGTATCAGAATATCCGCAAGCTGGAAGATCCGTCGCGGTTCGTGGCTGTTTCGCATCGCGCACAACGAAGCGTACTCGTTGTTTCGGAAGCGGAAGCCGGAAGATGAGCTGACCGGAATCGAGCAGACGCACGAACAGGCGTACCCTGTGGAACTGCGTCTGGCGGCTTCGGCCGCGCTGGACAAGCTTTCTCCGGAACAAAAGGAAGCGGTTGTTTTGAAAATTTACCAGGGGTTCAAATTCGAGGAGATGGCGCAGGTGTTGGATTGTCCGGTATCCACCGTGAAATCTCGGTTATACAGCGCTCTGGAAGTCCTCAAGATGCAGTTGGCTCCAGTTAGAACGAGGGGTGTGGGATGAGTTGCTCGCCATTTGATTTACGCGATTATTATTTCGAGGATCTGCCCGCGGAGCAGCGCCGCGCCGTGGAGCAGCATCTAGCCGGGTGTGAAGATTGCGCCGGGGAGCTGGAACGGGTGAGGCTGACGGGGATGGCTTTGGCGGCGGTTCCGGAAGAGGAAATCCCGCGGCGGATTGGGTTCGTTTCGGATAAAGTGTTCGAGCCGTCTCCCGTGGCCCGGTGGTGGCAGGCGTTTTGGCTGTCCGGGGCACGGATGGCTTCGGCGTCGGTGGCGCTGCTGGCGGTGGCGATTCTGGTGCATGCTTTCCGTCCCGTCGCTGAGCCGAGAATTGATAAGGCTCCTGTTGTGGCCACGGCCGCAGCTGCCGACCCGGCGGCCATTCAAGCGGCGGTGGATCGCGCGGTCTTGAAAGCGGTCAGCGCGACCGAAGCCCGCTACGACGTCAAGCTGCAGCAGATCGTGGCGGAGAACGGGCGGCAGAAAATGATGATCCAGCGCGCGGCGGAAACTATCGAAGCAATGGACCGTCGGGAGCGCGTGATGATGGTGGCCAGCAATCGCGAGAGCGGCCAGGTGATTGGACAGTGAAGGGGATTCTGGCGGCAGCGCTGCTCTGTGGCGTTGTTCTTCTGGCGGATGCCCCAAGGGTGAACCGGCTGGCCGTGTCGCAGCTCGAAGGCCAGGTGGACAAACTGTTCGCGAACGGTTCCAGCTTCACAATTGAAGGCAACACGCGCGGAGTTTACCTGGATGGGTATGGCGCCGTGTTCACCACCATGCTGAGCGTGCCCACCAAGATCCCGAGCCCTTTCAACGATTTTTCCAAGAAAGACATCCTGGCAGTGCGCGAAACGAAATTGAAAGCGCTGCCCGCGTTGCGCGAGCGGATTCAGCAGTCGCTGCTGGTGATGGCGTCGAGCCCTGCGCTGGATAGCGTGCGTCCCAATGAGCAAGTGGTGTGCGGAGTGATGCTGTTCTACTATTCGTGGGAAGATACGCACGGATTGCCCAGGGAAATCACGATGCAGGCTGAGAAGCAGAAGTTGCTGGGCGTTCAAAATGGGCGTGTGCCGAAAACCGAACTGGCATCGCTTCTGAAAGTGCAGGAGCAGTAAGAGGTGCTGATTGCCGCCGCGCCCCGGCTGGGCGAAATCCTGGTTGCCCGCAAGCTGATTGAACCCGAAGACCTGGAGCGCGCGCTGGAGCTGCAGAGCGAGCGGAACGATCGGCTGGGCAAGATCATGGTCGACATGGGCCTGCTGGCCCAACGCGATCTACTGGCCATTGTTGCCGAGCAGCTTGGAATTCCGATGGCGGTGATCGGCGAGCCCCCCGCGCTGCCTGAAACCGAAGGACTCGCTACGGATTTCATGCGCGAGTTCCGTTTCCTGCCCGTTTCATTTGACGGGACCACGCTGCGCATCGCGATGGGCGATCCGTTGGATCAGGAAACCATCAATGCGGTGCGGAGCTTTACCGGGCTTGAAGTGGCTCCTGAATTGGCGGGCGAGCAGGAGATTCTGGACGCCATCGACCGTTATTTCGGCGAAGCGCAGAAGCAGGCGGGCGAAGTCGATTTCGGAAGTGGTGAAGGCGGCGAAGATCTGGAGCAGCTGCGCGATATGGCCAGCGAAGCGCCGGTAATTCGTTTAGTGAATGCGACCATCGCGCAGGCTATCGAGAAGCGCGCCAGTGACATTCATCTGGAGCCGTTCGAGAAGGAATTCCGGATTCGTTTTCGCGTGGACGGCGTGCTGTTCAATCAGGACCCGCCGCCTCGTGAAATGAAAGCCGCCATTATTTCCAGGCTGAAGCTGATGGCCAAGCTGAATATCGCCGAGCGCCGCTTACCGCAGGATGGCCGCATCAAGATCAAGATTGTGGGGCGCGAGGTGGATTTGCGCGTTTCCACGCTGCCCACGCTCTATGGCGAAAGCGTCGTGATGCGTTTGCTCGATCGGTCATCGGGCGATTTCTACGATCTTCGGCGGCTGGGTTTCGACGATCACATGCTGGAGCGCATGGAATACTACACGTCGCTTCCGCATGGCATTTTCTTGGTGACGGGACCCACGGGCAGCGGCAAATCCACCACGCTGTATTCCGCGTTGAAGCGCATCAATACGAGCGAGCGGAAGATCATCACGATTGAAGATCCGGTGGAATACCAGATGGACGGGATCAACCAGATCCACGTGAATCCGCAGATCGGGCTGTCCTTCGCGGCGGGGCTGCGGCACATTGTGCGGCAAGACCCGGACGTGATCATGGTGGGCGAGGTGCGCGATCGCGAGACGGCGGATACGGCCATTCGCGCCGCGCTGACGGGGCACTTTGTGTTCTCGACGCTGCATACCAATGATGCGCCGAGCGCCATCACGCGCCTGACGGACATGGGCGTGGAAAATTACCTGATCACCAGTTCGCTGGTGTCCGTGCTGGCGCAGCGCTTGGTCCGGACCATTTGCCGCAAGTGCATCGTGAACGTCGGGCGCGAGTATAGCCCATTCGGAGTGCAGGTGGAGACGTTTCGCGGCGCGGGGTGCCCGGAGTGTAATGGGACGGGATATCGCGGCCGCATGGGGATCTTCGAATTGATGGAGTTGAATGAGGAGATCCGCCGGCTGATCATGGCGAATGCGGATGCGTCGCAGATTACGAAAGCGGCGAAGGCGAATGGGATGCGGCAGTTGAGGGAAGATGGGTGGGAGAAGATCGCTTTGGGAGTTACGACCAGCGAGGAAGTGATGCGGGTGACGCAGGAGTTTTGAGAACGCTTAGAGCCTACACGAGCTGACGGCGTATGAGCAGGATTGAGGGAAGAAGGAAGCGGACAAGCGCACTGAAAGGCCAAAATGAAATTACCGCCGATTCACCCCGGCAAAATCCTGCTCGAAGACCTCAAGGACGAAGAGATCAGCATTAACGGACTGGCGCGGGCAATTCGGGTTCCGGCGAACGGCATCAGCCTGATCGTCAATGAAACGCGCGGCGTCACGGCAGACACGGCCGCGCGGCTAGGACGCTACTTCGGCACGTCGCCGCAATACTGGCTGAACATTCAGAATCGCTTTGACCTTGACTCCATCGACAATGCCGCCATCGAGCGTGACGTGATCCCAAAGCAGGCCGCGTAAGTTGAGAATCGAGAAGTGCGACTGGATTGGTCCGCTTCCTGCGGCTGATTCGGGCTTCGATGCAGGAGATCATGACCGCGGTCCGCAGCTGAATTAGCTTCTCGCTCGCGCGAAAATTCGTGGTTTTCGAAAACGCAATCATCAGGTGTGACGCCGACGTTCCGTCTCCTCAACCGAGTATGGCGCGGGTGACGAAAAGGTAGTTTTCGTGGCGAAGCACTTTTTCGTCTGCGAAGCAGAAGGAGGGTTCAATATGACTCTTCGTTTGAAGGTCGTGTGGCTCAGCGCTCCTATGCAGAAAGGCCTGCCAACCAACGCGAGCGACAATAAAAAGCATGAAAGCGTTACGTTTTTCGACATTCGGGGCACCCTCCGTTTTGCGAATTGACGAGATCCCAACACCGGAGCCTGGTGAAGGGGAGTCGCTGATTCGGGTGAAAGCGGCCGCCATCAATCCCAGCGACATCGGAAACGTCGCAGGACGCTTCCAGAAGACAACCCTACCGCGAACTCCCGGCCGGGACTTTGCAGGCATTGTTCTGAAAGGAAAACTCCACAAAGGCGAACAGATCTGGGGTAGTTCTCCTACCCTTGGAATGACTCGCGATGGATCTCATGCGGAATATGTTGTGGTCCCTGATGAGACGCTGTCGCTGAAGCCGGCGTCTCTGACTATGGCGCAAGCGGCGGCCATCGGCGTTCCTTACATCACGGCCTGGGCCGCTGTTGTGAGTGCCGCCGAAATCCAACCCGGTGAAACCATTCTGATTATTGGCGCCGCCGGTGCGGTGGGACAAGCAGCCACGCAGATTGCCAATTGGAAGCAGGCGCATGTGATCGGCGCCGCCGTAAAATCCGATGCAATTCCCGGTGCGGAGTCGGTTATCAATACTGAGAAGGAAGACCTTCGTAAGAGGGTGATGGAACTGACCTCGGGAAGAGGAGTCGACGTGGTCTTTGACACCGTGGGTGGACCCATGTTCGAGCCGGCTTTGCAGTCGCTCGCGCACGGGGGCCGGCAGGTCGCGATCTCAAGCGCCGGAAATCCACGAGTCAGCTTCAACCTCGTCGACTTCTACCACAACCGTTCCCGGCTGATTGGGGTGGATAGTTATGGATTGACGTCCCAACAGGTAGCCGAAATCGAAGATGAGTTGCGCGACGGTTTTGAAGCAGGGGTGTTGCAGCCGCCGCCTGTCGAGATCGTTCCATTTGAGAAAGCCGTGGATGCATACGCCCGGGTGGCGGCGAAACAGGCGAAGTCAAAACTGGTGCTCAGTTTCGACTGAGATGTATAAAGGAGGAAAACAAAATGTCCATTCGTCCCGTTAAGCGGCTCATCAAGTCCAAGCCCACGCTCGAAGGCGCCGGGGTCCACCTGCGCCGCGCTTTCGGATTCGGCAATACCTCGGAGTTTGACCCGTTTCTTCTGCTGGACGACTTCCGGAACGATGTGCCCGAGGACTATCTGGCCGGGTTCCCGTGGCACCCGCATCGCGGCATCGAAACCATAACGTATGTGCTGGCGGGAACGGTTGAGCACGGCGACAGCCTGGGTAACAGGGGCGCCATCGCTTCCGGGGACGTTCAATGGATGACGGCAGGCAGCGGCATCATCCATCAGGAGATGCCGAAGGGAGACGCATCGGGCCGGATGCATGGCTTCCAATTATGGGGCAACCTTCCCTCTTCACTGAAAATGACGCCGCCGCGCTATCAGGAAGTGAAGGCGATGGACATTCCCGAGGTCACCGACGACGATGGTACCCACGTTCGAATCGTCGCAGGCAGCTTTTGGGGGAAGACCGGCCCGGTGGATGGAGTCGCCGCCGATCCGGTCTATTTGGACGTGTCCGTGGCGCCCGGCCGCAGGAAGACTCTGCCCGTGGAGACCACTCGACACGCGTTCGCGTATGTGTTCGCGGGCGGGGGGGAATTCTGTAACGCATCCGGTCCGCTTGCTGTTCCGACGGAGGGCGTCGGATGGCTGGATACGGCTCCGCCGTCCGAGGCCGACAATCGTTCGCTCGTTCTCTTCGACCAGGGGAATGAAGTAGCTGTCCAGGCGGGTGAGGAAGGAATCCGGTTTCTTCTGGTGTCGGGGAAACCGCTCGGGGAGCCCGTGGCCTGGTATGGTCCGATTGTGATGAACACGCAGCAGGAACTCAGGCAAGCGTTTGAAGAGTTGCAGGAGGGAACTTTCCTAAAGGGCTCGTCGTGAAGCACGTCGGGGTTTAGCGGAGGCGTGGCGAAGCAAAACGGGCTTCCAAACGAAAAAGCCCCCATCGCGTGAGGGCTTTCGTCCAATCTGAAGCAGAAATGCGGGGCTCCGGTACAAAGTCGAGATCAAGCACTCTATCTCACATCGCACCCACCGGCGTTCACAACCCAAAGTTTTTCAAATTAAGCGCGAGCAGGGAATTCCCCGTCGCCCCCGATTGCGCCCGCCGTGAATGCTCATTCGGCCAGTGGCCGGGTCTCATATCACTCTCCATCAAAGACACCGCGAATTCCATGGACGCCGTGTCGCCCACGCCGGAGCGAATGGCCTGGGCCACCCATTCCTGGCCGTCGATCCCAGCCGCCACCAACGGTTTGTGCGCCTGATGCGCCTGTTTGAATGTTTCTACAAGGTAGCCGGCATCGAAGAGCGATACCTTGTCCCCTGCCGTGGAGCGGGCCAGCAGGCGAGCCAGAAGTTCGTAACCCTGAGCTGGGTTTTCGGTGGCGTAGAGTGCCGCGCGCCGCAGGGTTTCCATCCGAACCAGGACGGGCGTTTGCGGCGTGAGGATGGCGAGCGTGTCGGCTGTAAGATGCATGCGGTCGTAAGCTGGGTCGGCG
>Ga0326727_10007420_pt1 | contig 29025 bp, 32 predicted proteins | sample MB2enrmetagenome_FD_207643 | JGI IMG/M metagenome (GOLD analysis project Ga0326727, IMG submission 207643) | Lab enriched peat soil microbial communities from McLean, Ithaca, NY, United States - MB29MY | ecosystem: Environmental > Terrestrial > Soil > Wetlands > Peat | place: USA: New York... | reverse complement strand
AGCAGGTTAAAGGTATGAGAACACTTCAACACGTAGTCATAGGCCGGAAGCACCAAGCCTTTGGCTACAACCCGCTTCGCCTCGCGCTCGTACATGTCAAACCAGATCTGCAACGCCTCAATATCCGCAACTTCAAAATTGTAATGTGAGTAATCAATTTCGTTTTGAAGATAGATATCTCCATAAGTGATGTCCCCAACCCACTCAATATCATAAACACTGTCTTTATTTTGAATATACGTGGTCAGGCGCTCCAGTCCATAGGTAATTTCACAACAGACCGGCTTGCAGTCAATCCCTCCGCACTGTTGAAAATAGGTAAACTGCGTCACTTCCATGCCATCTAACCATACCTCCCAGCCCAGCCCCCAAGCCCCCATAGTCGGAGCCTCCCAGTTATCTTCGACGAAACGGATGTCATGCTCTTGGGAATTAATTCCTAATCGTTCTAAGCTCTGCAGGTAAAGTTCCTGAACATTGTTCGGAGAAGGCTTAAGGATAACTTGGTATTGAAAATAATGCTGCAAACGATTGGGGTTTTCTCCATACCTCCCATCCGTTGGTCGTCGCGACGGCTCAACATAGGCCACATTCCACGGTTCCGGTCCCAGAGCGCGCAAAAATGTTGCGGGGTTCATCGTGCCGGCTCCTTTTTCCAAGTCATAAGGTTGGGCAATAATACAACCTTGTTCTCCCCAAAACTGATTGAGAGTCAGGATTATGTCTTGAAATTTCATCAGTCAAACCTCCTTAGTAATTTATCGTCATGCTTAAACATCGTTCTCTTTCCCAGGTTTAATTACTAACCTAACCATCAAGCACCATCATGCAATTGGGGACAGTTCTGGCTTGCACATAAAAAAGCTCTCACCCCCGTAGCATTTAAGCTACAGGGACGAGAGCTTATTCCCGCGGTTCCACCCTGTTTGACCTCTTAAGGTCCCCTTCATTTCACCTGCTCAGAGCTGCCCCATCCGCTTCTCCCATTCGGCTTTCACCCGCCCGAATTCGCTTAAGAGAGGTTTCACGAACTTTTTTCTCCTCATCGCCTTTGGAGTCAGTGCTGTGTTGCACGTTCATACAATTATATTCCAGAGGTAGAAGTTGTGTCAAACGGGTTTCCTAAAATTTGAGCTGACTTAAGTTTCAGGATTGCTTTAGAATTTTTCATCCGCTCCATCTGCGCTGAAATTAAAGGCATCGTCATTATATAGCGACTGATCGCCGGAAGCTACTTCCAACTCATAGTGATTGATGGCTGCCCCGACTGCACCGACCAGAGCTAACATCCTTAAACCCGGCTTTCGCCAAATCGTATAGGCCAAAGCCAAACCCAAAGGAGCTGAAATGCTTACAAGCGTCGTATCATGTTTTTTAAGACTGACCGTAGTGTTCTTTAGGTTTCCCAGTTTGGCTTTAACACAGTCCCAGATTTCCTGCCCTCGATCAGCGAAGTCCCAACCCAGTTCTTCCTTGTCGCGTGCCTTTTCAAAATTGTCCAAAGCCTTCACTACATCACCCTGAGCCAAATTTAATGCCGCACGGGCCTCTTCGTATCCGATTCCCAAACGCTCGCGCAAAACATCCAACTTTTCAAGTTCTGTCCATAACGCTTCACTCAAATTTTCCCCTCTCCTTTCCGTTAATTTGTCGTCCAACGTCATTCCGAGCTAAACTTCCCATACGCCAAGCTTTGAGCGGCCTCTCAAATTTATACTCCAGATAAAGCCGCAGCGTCTCCAAAATTTCTTGCTGCATCCAAGTATTCCAACGCAAACGATCAAGTTTCGTGATATCGACTCGAATTAGTTGACGCATAAAAGCAATACTGCCTGCCCGAACCCATCGTCCGGAATAGATGCTCAGACATTGACTGCAAAGCGTACCGCCGGCATCTGAACTAAAAAATAAACGCTCACCACTAATATTAGCCCCACACTCAACACATTCTCCTAAACGCGGACGATATCCCAACAAGATCATTAACCGCAAAGCATAAGCACTGAGCACAAGAAAAGGATCAAATTGTTCCATTAGAAATAGACAGGTCAACGTCAGCGCGAAAAGCTCCGGGTTAGGCTGCACCGCAAGTGTTGAAATGTCTAAAAGTTCTGCAATGCCCGTAGCCGCGAAGGATCGATCCAGATCATTCCAAAGATAAGGGAAACTCTCCCTCGGGCTGCACTGACTGACCGTATCCAGAGTTTTCCCCCGATGAATCAGAAAATCCCCGTAGGTAAACAACTGGACCCCAGCCCTTTGACGACTTTTAGGTTTACGCACCCCTTTGGCCACGGCTTGAAGCTTCCCTAACTCACGAGAAAAAAGAGTGAGCACCCGATCCGATTCCCCAAATTCCCGGCTACGAATCACTAACGCGTCCGCATGGTAAACGGCCACGCCCTCACCTCTCTATTCTGCGTTATCTATTATCTCTCTATACATAAACTAAAGCACAGAACTGGTACCCAGCCGTTCCGCCCCAGCCTCCACAAGCTCAAGCGCCAACTCCTTCGTTCTTATTCCGCCTGATGCCTTGACCTTTACATTTTCTCCGACCCATTCTTTAAGATTGCGGACATCCTGGACGGTCGCTCCACCCCCGGCAAAACCGGTCGAAGTCTTAATATAGTCCGCTCCCGAGCGTCTGACCAACTCAGCTACGGTTTTCTTCTCATCTTCTGTCAGTAAACTGGTTTCAATAATAACTTTGATGAGCAATCCGCACTTATGAGCCGCTTCGACCACCTGCATAATATCTCGCTCAACAGCGACCCAATTTCCTGATTTCGCCCACCCTATATTTATAACCATATCCACTTCTTTGCCGCCATGAGCTTTGACCATGTAGACTTCTTGAACCTTAATTTCTGTAAACGTGGCTCCTAATGGGAAACCTACAACGGCAGCAACCCCGATACCAGTGCCGTATAAAAGTTTTGCAGCTGTCTGCACATAGATCGGGTTGACACAAACAGTCGCAAACTTATGCTGTTGAGCCTCATGACAAAGTGCCACAATGTCCTTTTCCGTAGCTTGGGGTTTTAATAGCGTGTGATCCGTCATTCCGGCAAGATTCATCTTACTCATTCCCTTTCTTTGCCATACCCGTAGTTTCGTAAACTATCCATTCGGTTGCGCCAGTCTTTTTTCACTTTGACCCAAAGTTCCAAAAACACAGGACTGCCCAGTAAAGTCTCAATATCCATCCGGGCCAGACTACCGATTTCCTTAAGCTGTTTACCTCCCGCCCCAATAATGATCCCCTTCTGAGATTCACGCTCAACCACAATCAAGGCCCGTACTTTAACCAAGGTCTTTTTTTCTTCCACCTCTTCAATTACTACGGCAATCGAATGTGGAATCTCATCCCGCGTCAGCTGGAGTACTTTTTCGCGTACCAACTCTGCCATAATGAAACGTTCCGGCTGATCGGTCACTTCGTCTTCCGGATAATAGAGTGGACCCCTGGCGAGTTGGGCAAAAATCACGTTTAACAGTTCCTCCGTATTTTCCCCGGTCTTTGCGGAAACCGGAACAATCGCTTTAAAGTCCACAAGAGCGGAAAACTGCTGAATTTTACCTAACAACTGCTCTTTCGTCGCCAAAAGATCAACTTTGTTCAAGACCAAAACGCACGGAATCTGAGTCTGCTTGAGCATCTCAATAATATACTCTTCGCCGGGACCATATTCGGCGGAAAGATCCACCATATACAGAATTACATCCACTTCACGCATAGATTCCTTGGCTTTACCGACCATATATTCCCCTAACTTATGTTTGGGTTTATGAATTCCGGGTGTATCCAAAAAGATAATTTGTCCCCGTTCTTCCGTCAGGATACACTGGATGCGATTACGGGTGGTCTGAGGCTTATCGGACATGATAAGTACCTTCTGACCCAATAAATGATTAAGCAAAGTCGATTTCCCGGCATTCGGCCTTCCTATGACAGATACAAAGCCTGAACGGAATTCATCTGATTTTGTTGAAACCAACAGTGAAACACTTCCCTATCTTAATACTTTTTCTATTTTAATTACCATAACCTTTAGTCAAGGTGTCTATTCGGTGCGTATTCAGTGTGTATTCAAGTAGGGACGGTTCTCTTATATTTCAGAGAAAATCCGGCCCAAAGGCCTCCGGCAGCAGCCTATTCAAACTTGTTTCACGAGTTTTCCCCTGGCCATTTATTAAAATCACCGGGCAGTCCACTGCAAACTCCCGGATCACTTGACGACATGCCCCGCATGGAGAGGGAAAGGCCTCGGTAGGTACGGCGATGGCAATTCCTTTCAGTTCCCGTTCTCCTTGAGCCACGGCTTGAAAAATCGCATTCCGCTCTGCGCAAACCGTTAAACCGTAACTGGAATTTTCCACGTTGCATCCACTGTAAATCACTCCTGTTGAAAAGAGCGCTGCGGACCCCACGGGGTAATGGGAATACGGAACGTAAGCTTTTAGGTACGCTGCTTGCGCCTGACTAATAAGTTGATTCCGGACTTCTGTTTCAAGTATTTCAGTCTTTGGGTATTGATTCTGATTCAAGTCCAAAACTCCCTCGTGAACTTCATCTATAATAAGCAACCAAACTTCAAACTCCAAAACAGAGGTTTCCCTTCAGCAGTCTCGAAAAATAAAAATGAGGTTTGTCTTACTTTAGCTGTATGAGTTCAATGAGTAAAAATACTTGATCATCATACTCTCTCTAACCTCACCAGCGTCATCACCTCTTCTTCTTTGCTGCGCATCTCTTGTTTATCCTGCTCTTCTTCATGATCATAGCCTAATAAATGGAGCGTCCCATGAACAGCGAGGTAGACAATTTCCCTTTCGAAGGAATGACCGTATTCTTTGGCTTGTTCCCTTGCCCGTTCAGCGGAGATCACAATATCCCCGAGCATATCGTCTTCAAACTCTAAATCCGGTTCCTCCTCCACTTCCTCCTGTAAGGCAAAAGAAAGAACATCCGTTGGGCGATCCACCCCTCGATATTCAAGATTCAATTTATGGATGCGCTGGTCATCAACGATCATTAAGCTTACTTCTGCCTCTTCCGGCCCGTCAGACAAACGAATCGTCTCTTTAATGGCCTGACTTAACATTGCTGCCAATGGCTCACGTCGCTCAAGCAAGATAGACTCTTCCTCCCATGAAATGTCCAGAATCACGACTAGCGGGCAGACCCTATCCCTTTGCCTGAGATCTGGGCCAAACCCTTTCCTCCCTTCGAACTAGGCTATAAACAAGTCAAAAAATCCGCATGTCACTTATAAAGTTTACGGTCTGAAAACTTAAGAATTGTCGATAACTGGGGGTTGGGGATCATCGTGAGAAATCTGTCCGACTACCCCCTCTGAGACTTGCTGTTTTTTCTTCTCCGAACCGGCACTATTCTCTTGGCCGGTTTCTCCCAAAGACTTCTTCGAGACGACGCCATTGGCATTTTCCCGTATGGTCGGCAGCTCCGGATATTCGACACGGGAGTGGAAAATTCCGCTCAAAACACGGACAAAGGCCATCGCGATGCGGTCTAAGTCTTGGAATGTCAAATCACATTGATCTAACTGTCCATCGTTTAGCTTGTCCTTAACAATTTTTCGAACAAACCCTTCGACTCGTCCCGGTGTAGGCTGTTTCATGGAACGCACTGCTGCTTCCACATTATCGGCCAAGGCAACAAGAGCCGCCTCTTTAGTCTGAGGCTTTGGCCCTTCATAATGGAAGGCTTCCTCGGGAACTTCGTCATTTTCTTCGAGAGCCTTATGATAAAAGAAGCTGACCAAACCGTCCCCATGATGTTGGGCTATAATATCTTGAATCTGCTGCGGAAGGTTATTATCTTTGGCCAATTCCAACCCGTCCTTAACATGAGAGGTTATAATCAGCGAGCTCAGAGTGGGGGCAATCTTAGCATGGGGATTATCTTGGGTAAATTGATTCTCGATAAAAAAGTACGGGCGTTTTAACTTTCCAATGTCGTGATACATTGCGCCAACTCTTACCAGGGTAGCATCCGCATTCACAGCCTCTGCGGCGGCTTCAGCCAGATTGCCTACTAAAATACTGTGGTGGTATGTCCCCGGCGCCTCCATCAATAAGCGCTTCAACAACGGACGATTGGGATTGGATAATTCCAAGAGCCGAACCGAGGAAGTAATCCGGAATCCCGACTCAAACCAGTGTAAAGCACCGACCGTTAAAAACGACGATGCTACCCCGTTAACAATTCCTAAAATCAAACCGACCAGCCAAACCATCAGACGCATTCCTGTAGCTAAGGCCATCGCGCTGACCACCAAGACATTCATTGCGGATACAAATAATCCGGCCCGCGCCAAATCAGACCTTTGGCTTAAATGAGACACGCTGTATACTCCAATGATCCCGCCAAAAAGAGCCACTAAACCTGTTTGTAGGCCGGACGCGGTTGTAAGCGTAGGATCCACTAAAACAGTCACAAAAAAAGCTAAGACCACTGAAACCAGTAAAGCGACATCTACATCAACTAAAATGGCCACCGTCATGGTTGCCCAAGCCACCGGAATGAGTACACCTGACAGGGAATTATAATCAGGTCCCCCCAAATTTAAGGATATCACTCCGCGTCCCATCGCCAAAACCAAAAGCATCGTCAGCCCGATTAGAACATTGCGGTTAGTTAGGCGCAGAATATCTCGCTTATATTGATACAAATACGTCAAAATGATTCCTATTCCAATCAAGACCAATAAGGCAATTCCGAACACCACTTTCCAGGTATTCAGGCTGTTAATCAACCCATACGCATCCAGAACCTGGTAAATTCTTTCGTCCACAATCTCTCCCGGACCCACAATCTTTTGATTTGTCTTGTAGGGGAGGATCTCCGGTTTCACCAGAGCCTTTGCCGCCGCACGCGATTTCTCCGTGCTTTGCTCATCCACAATCAAGGTTGGATGAGTCACTTCTTGTTCCACAAAAGCCTTGAAAAATGCTTGGGCATCATCCTGCAACGCCGCCTGACTGATATCTGAGATAATCCGTTCGCGAAGTGACACCACCTCCGCGTCAGTCCGAGCCCCTGTATTAAGATTGCGGGCGCTGTTGTTGATAATGTCTCCGCCGATCTGCTGAGCTGAACTTAAGACGTCCGGAGATGTCTTCAGCAACGAAGCTAATACCCCGTCCGCTAGGACATTAAACGGCAGCGTTTTTTTCAATTTGCTGATCCGTCCACTCTCATCTCCGGCAGACGTTGCTGCAGCACGTAAGGCCGTGAACGCTTTCCCAAGATCCTTAGTCAGCTGGGCCAAAAAATCGTCATCCGGCTCATACACCGGTTGAACAGCCTTCGCTGCAGCGTCCTGGTCCTGAACATATTTTGCAACATCTTCAATTTCCTTATTCGATTGTGCTGTGATGAGCTGAGGACTAGGTTCTCCGATTTCCAAATGGAGTTTGGAGGCAAATAAGCTGGAGGATAAAAGAACCGTAAACAACAGAAAATACATCACCCCAACAAAAGCACGCAGCCAGTTGGTGTGATGTTTAAGCGAATCCATGCGGATGGATAATCCCGCCCAAATCTTTCTTACCTTCAATCCCATCATCCTTACTTCCAGGTGCCTTAACTCAGTCACTCATTCATAAGCCAAAAACCCGTTGGGGTCCATTAAGGATTGGCATATACCGCCAGATCCTCGTATGTTTCCACCTCTACTCTAACCCGTTCAGCACCGGAATTATTCGGAAGAACCTTCACGACTTCTTCCACAATCGGAACCCCTGGCGTAATCTTCTTCTGAACTTCCAGCCGTGCTGTTTCCTCAGCCAACTTGCGTGCTTCGGCAACAGACCGTTCCACGTGCACTTTATGAACTTCTTTATAGTTCACTCTTATACCTTCGACGGGAAAACGCCAATTCCTCCAAGGTTCCAGGTATTGACTCAGCACTTCTTTTTCAGTTTGTTCAAAGGGAGAATCCGGTGTTGTTACCATTATGACGCGAGAGCCAAATTTTATACCCCAGCCCGTGGCAACTCTTCCGGTTCCCTCAACTTTATCTTCGGCTAAGGGGACTTGTTCTTCCGCACTATACCACACCCGTGCCCGCACAAACCCTCTGGCCGCAGAAGTCTGAGAAAGCGGTTGGGAACTGTCCGGCTTGTTCTCTACAGAATTTGGAACACTTGGCACGCTTGGAAATCCCGGGTTTTGGACCTGTGAAATTAAGACTTGCCCCGCCCTGACGATTTCGCCCTCATGTACCTGAGGAGTTCCTTGAATAACCATAATTTCCTTGACAAGTCCGGCATGGCTGGCAACAAGATTGCCGGCTTCCTTAGGGATCGACGGACGAATTTTTTCGGATATTCTAATTTTCACTTCGGTCCCACTGCGTTCCACGCCGATCCAGGCCGCGTCGGGCAATTGTTCTTGAAGGGCTTTAGCAATCCGGTTTAAATCCAAATTTTTTGAAAAAGTCCAAGTTTTAAGCCCCAATTTCTCTGCCCGTTCCAAAACTTCGGCAGCCAAAACAGTTTTATTACCCGAGACGGAAATAGACAGCACAAGCTGGGATAAAATGGTTAAGGTCACGGCAATCAAGGCGATCCCTGTCAAAAGACCCTTTCGACGCCACCAACGTCTTGCAATAAATGGCCAACCGTATTTGGCCATAATTTTCACCCTCGTATGGGTTTGGCGAGCAGCTTTACGCAAACGCCTAAAATCCGCAAGCTTAATCTGCGCCCGCATCCCTCGCTCTGACCTTTGAGTACGATACAGAATCACATTGTCTTTGAGCACTTGATTCAAGAAGAGCGGCAACTGATCTCCCCTGGCGAGAAAGAAAATCCGACCTTGCCAAAACATTCGCAACCAATCAAACATTACTTTATCTCCCTTCCCAGAAATGATAAGGAAAGGAGCTCCCCTTCAATTCGCAATTCTGTGGCTAATAAGACCTTGAGTTCTAACTCCTTACCCTCGAAGCAAACATCCCCTGCAGTTGTTTCCAGACGAATTTCTTCCTTCGAAAAGGTAATAATGCTGATATAATTCTCAACCAAAATTTGCTGCCGCCCGGTTATCGTAATTTTCGGACCTTCTCCCACCACATCCGGCGGAAAATCCAAAACGTCTCCAACGCTCCTTTTAAACTTTTCGAACATAAAGACCCTCCCTTCTGTATGATATTTATGAAGGGAAGGTCAAGAATAGTCCAAGCCTCTCAGCTAATTATTTTTTACATTCCTCAAGTGTAAGATGTAAGAATTCATTTCATCATTAATGGTGTTGCACAGCGGCCTAAGCGTCGAATACAACTAAAAAGACCCAGTTACCTTCCGCAACTGGATCTTTTCTGGTTCTTGAATTCGTCATCCAATGCCCAATATTCATAGCATGAACTACAAATATTGATTATGCCCCAAGCATTTCCCGTACAACTTGATTGACAAGTTTGCCATCTGCACGGCCTTTCGTCTTAGGAGACAACACACCCATGACTTTTCCGAGATCTTTAGGCCCTTGAGCCCCTATTGTGGCAACCGTCTCTTGAACGAGCTGGCGAATTTCCCCTTCGGAAAGCTGCTGAGGAAGGTAATCCATTAGAACGACCATTTCCTCTTCCAGAGCTTTAACCATTTCAGGGCGATCCGCTTTTTTAAACTCTTCTAGCGCATCCCGACGTTGTTTCATTTCACGTGCTAATACTTCGATGACTTGCTCATCGCTAAATTCAATCTTCTTGTCGATCTCAGCATTTTTTATGGCAGCCCTAGCCAGACGGATGACGGAAAGTCTTACCTTCCCCTCCTCTTTGGCCTTCATGGCAACCTTCATATCCTCAACGAGGCGATCTTTCAGGGTCAATTCGAGACACTCCTTACTTGAACTTGCGTTTACGTGCAGCTTCAGACTTTTTCTTTTTCTTCACACTTGGTTTCTCATATGCCTCGTGCTTGCGAGCCTCTGCACTAACCCCTGCCTTTTGACAAGTACGCTTGAACCGGCGGAGTGCGGCATCAAGGGATTCGTTTTTACCAACTTTGACTTCACTCATTGTCTTATCCCTCCCTCCACTGGATCATCACAATTATACCTTTTTATTATACTGGATGAAGTTGGTTGCGTCAAGTGTAAGGGCAATTCCTCAATTCTCCCCTGTGAATTTTTCCGGACAAATCCGCCATTAAATTACCCTTAGGCCGAAATTATCCGAAATCAGCCGATTTTAGCGTTCAGAGCCTGCCCCCCGAGCAAATGAAAATGAAGGTGCCCGACGACTTGCCCCCCGTCTGTTCCAGTATTCGTGACCACCCTGTAACCGGACTCCGCCACTCCAAACTCACCTGCCAGGCGACGGGTCACGCCAAGAAGACGACCGATTAGAGCTTCCTGGTCAGACGCGACATCATTAAGGCTGCGCATATGGTTCTTAGGTATGACGAGCAAATGTACAGGAGCCAAGGGCTGATTATCTTTAAAAGCGATTATCTCGTCGTCTTCATAAGCGATTTCGCCAGGGATTTCCCTCTGGGCAATCTTACAAAAGATACAATCTGCAACATACATTTTTTGTTTCCTCCCTTATCTTATTATGCAAAGCATTAAATTGTTCTCCTTCACTCTATACCCCATTGATATAACCTGCTTCCAAAACAACCGTTTCAAACTGCCGAGGAACCCAGGGTCTCCCATCCTCACGAGGAGGTATTTGAACCTGAACATAATGTGGCGTATGCCCTATGGCACAGCCTTCTTTATCAACCCATTCGATCAACACTTCGATAGGTTTTCCGACAAAACATTTGACAAATGCTTCCCGACTAACGCGGGCAACCATTAGTAACTCCTGGACTCGTTGTTCTTTTACTTTCTTCGAAACTTGATCGGGATAGTCAGCCGCTGGGGTTCCTTTCCGTTTCGAATAAGGAAATACATGAATTGCCGAAAAACTACAGGATTTCACAAATTCTAACGTAGCAGCATGGTCTTCCTCTGTTTCCCCCGGAAAACCAACAATTACATCCGTTGTAACGGCAAGATCAGGAATCTGTCGGTGTAGTCTTTCCAGCAAATCTCGATATTTGTTCAAATCATAGGGACGTCGCATACGGGCTAATAACTTGTCGCTTCCGCTCTGTAAAGGCATATGTAAATGGGGACAGACCTTATCTGACGAAACGATACTCTCAATCAACTCAGCTGTATATTCCATCGGTTCAATCGAACTCAAACGCAGACGATGCAGCCCGGATATTTTGACCAACTCCCGGATCAGACGAGCTAAGTTCCATTCTTCCCCTAAATCCTGACCATAATACCCCGTATGAATTCCCGTCAGGACAATTTCCGGATAACCCGACTCAACCAAGCGCTGAGCCTCAGCGAGGGCCTTTTCAGGAAGACGACTGCGCAAGGGGCCCCGTGCATAAGGAATAATACAGTAAGTGCAAAACTGATTACACCCTTCCTGAATCTTCAGAAATGCTCTTGTCCTGTTCTCTTCTCTGAGTTGGGGAAGTTCTTCGAATTCTTGTGCCTCCCAAATCCCACGCACAGCACTCAGAGGTTGTCGCTCTTCTTTGACGCGTTCAATCCAATCTAAGATTTTCAGGCGGTCCTGTGTCCCGAGCACCAAATCTACGCCTTCAATCTTTAGGATTTCCCCCGGCTCCGTTTGCGCGTAACAGCCCATAACCACGACAATGCTCCCCGGGTGCGCCTTAATCATGCGGCGAATAACCTGGCGGGATTTACTGTCTCCTGTATTCGTCACAGTACAGGTATTCACAACAACAACATCCGCTTCTTCCGATGTCTCAACCACCCGGTACTTCGCCTCCCGAAAAAGTTGAGCCATCGCTTCACTTTCGGTTTGGTTCACTTTACAGCCCAGGGTGACGAAACAAACTCGATGTTCGTGGTTTGCAGCTCGCGGTTCATCTATGACCTGGTGCGTTTCGACCTGCTCCAACTTTAAAGGCATAACTAATCCACCCTTTTTCCAAACAACTAACGGGATCAATCCTTAATAAGCGTTTCGATTTTTAGAATAACTTCCTGCATTATTTCCACTGGTATTTTACAGACAAATTGTGCTGATCGGCTTAGCCAATCCAGACTTTTAATTTGATCCGCCAAAATAACCCCTTCTACAGGAAGCCCTGCCGGTAATTTTACTTCGAATGGATAACCCTTAACTTTACTTGTTACCGGACAAAATAAAGCCAAGCCTGTTTTTTGATTATATTCTATTGGAGATAATACTAAAGCAGGTCGTTTTCCGGCTTGCTCATGCCCGGCCTGCGGATTAAATTGAAGCCGGACAACATCTCCCCGGTCTGGAAAATAATTGTTTACCACTCTTCATTACCGGTCCGTTCTCCAGTGTGAATTTCTCTATGCAGATTTTCCGAAGTTACCTGATCTAAAAGTTCTTTTAAAGAATAAGTTCTGGGTTTGACTACCATTGATCCGTCAACAATCTTAATATCGACCGGGGTCCCATTTTTAATACCGATTTCCTTAGCCACGTATTGGGGAATATGAAGACCTAAACCATTTCCCCATTTCTTAATTGTGGCAACCATTAGGAATCCCCCCTTTCGTATATACATAGTATATACGAAAGGGACGTTTCTTAGCAATTAATTATCGGCAATCCTATAATAATAATTTGCTACTCTAATAATAACTCTTCTCCTCACCCGATTGCTATTTTGCTACTTCCCTTTGAATTTAAGTCATGAACCGCCCCGACTTTCATGCAGACGGGACGCAGTATGATACGAGCGCGACGTCTTTACGTAAGCAGAATCAGCAAACTTCCGTTCAAGCGACCGACCCCAAATACGGGGCAGCGCACAAGGATGTGCGCTGCCGCCAATGCGCCAAAGATGGCGCTTTTGGCACGATAGTCTCCAGTGGAGAGTATCGCCGAAGCCGCGATCCCGAAAGGAATACTTTCCGGCGTAGGATGAACCCCGCTCCCCAGAGACAGGAGCTTGAATGGTTAGTTTGCTCTGCGTCGTAAGACCGAGCGCTGTGTCATACAAGTCCTCTACCCTAAATCCCCATATCGAGCCAGAACCATCGTCAGCGCGGCTAGCGCAGCTGTCTCCGTCCGGAGAATTCGCGGCCCCAAGGAGACACTTTGAGCCCGTAGTTTTTCCTGAGCCAAGCTGACTTCAGCCTGTTCGAACCCCCCCTCAGGACCAATAAGTAAAGCAATTGGGCATTCAGAGTCCAGCTGATCAAGAACGGAGACCAAACGCTGAGTTTTTTCTTCTTCATAGGGTATAAGCCATTGAGTATTTGGCGGCAACCGGTTGTCCAAATCCTTCCAATCGCAAACCTCTAAGATTCTGGGTTCTTGTACCCTATGGGACTGTTTTGCCGCTTCTGAAGCAATTTTTTGCCAACGAAGAACTCGTTCCTGGGCTTTACTTCCCTCAAGATGCATTACCGAACGTTTAGCTCGCAAGGGAATGAGTCCTTCCATACCCAGTTCTGTCCCTTTCTGGATCACCCATTCCATTTTTTCCCCTTTGGAAAGCCCCGCCACAATATAAACCGAGGTATGAGCCTCCACATCAGGATGATCCGTGCTGAGAATCTGACAAGTTACGCTTTTGTCCTCAATCTTCCGGATGACACCGGTATACTCCATTCCGGTATTATCGAAGCCGACAACCAAATCTCCGGGTGAAAGCCGCAGCACTTTAATGAGGTGATCGCGTTCCGAATCACGCAGCCAAAAGACTTCATTGCCAAGTTCAGTAATCCTAAACCGATTCATGGGGCGCCCACCTCGCTCGAAATAAAATCCAGCCGGAATCTTCAACTCGTTCTATTATCTCTAACCCAGCTTCCTTCATACCCAGTTCCACTTCTTCGGCCCGATGTTCAATAATCCCAGAGGCCAGAAATTCACCCTTTAGGTGCAGTAAACGCTTTAAATCCGGAAGGAGCATTAAAATAACATCCGCAATAATATTGGCAATCACCAGATCCGCCTGCCCCGTGAGCACAGTCCCTAAATCCCCACGCCAAACCTGAACCCTGTCATTGACGCGATTTAGGTCGACATTCTCCTGAGCCACCCTAGTCGCGACAGGATCAAGATCCACCGCTTCCACTTTAGCACCAAGTTTAGCGGCCGCAATCGCCAGAATCCCCGACCCGGTTCCTAAGTCGAAGACGGTCTGCCCGGGTTTAATAATATCTTCCAAGGTTTTTAAGCACAACGTCGTTGTGGGATGGGTTCCCGTGCCGAAGGCCATGCCCGGATCGAGCTCCAGTACAATGTCTCCGGCCAGAAGGTCTACCTGCTCCCAGGTCGGCTTAATCAGAAAGTGTTTGCCAATCCGGATCGGCTTAAAATAGGCTTTCCATGAGGTCGCCCAATCTTCTTCCTTCAACGAGATGCCTTTGACTTGAACAACCCAATGCTGAGAGCGTTGTAACAGTTCACGAATTCCAAGCTCAAGTTTTTCAAGCTTGTCTGTCAGTTCTTCATTTTCCGGGAAATAACCCTTTACCACGGATGTTCCGGTAAGTTCCACTTCTCCGAAATCATGGTAATCCCACTTGCCTGATTCCACATAGCTCCGTAAAAGTTCCGGATCCTCCACACTGACCCCGGGGCAGCCTAACTGATAAAAAAGATCGGCAACAGTTTCCTCACCTTCTGCTGAAACTGTTACCGCCACTTCGCGCCAATCCATTGATTATGCTCCTTTTTACCCCATCGCATCGCGAAGGTTTTCTTTGAACTTCTCAAACAATGATTTCTTGCCCATTTGTTGATGTTCAGGGGTCACTTCACCAAATTCTCGCAAGAGTTTCTTTTGTTTTTCGTTCAACTTTGTCGGCGTCGTCAAAACAGCGCGAACATGCTGGTCCCCACGCCCATTCCCTCGGCGATGAGGTACGCCATGCCCCTTGAGTCGAAAAACGGTGGATGTTTGGGTTCCTTCAGGGATTTTCATCTTAACCACCCCATCTAGAGTGGGAACGTCGATCTCTGCTCCTAAGGCTGCCTGGATAAAGGTAATTGGCACTTCGCAATAAACGTCATTTCCGTCACGTTCAAAGAACTTATGCTGTTTAACCTGCAACACAATATAAAGGTCACCAGGAGGGCCTCCTTTGGCTCCGGATTCACCATCTCCACTGAGTCTCAGGTTTAAACCATCCTCTGAGCCTTGTGGTACGCTAATCTTAATCGTTCGAACCTTGCGAACTTTCCCTTGCCCATTACACGTCGTACAGGGAGTGCTGATAGTACGCCCTTCACCATGACAGGTCGGACAGGTCCGAGCGGTTTGAATTTGACCGAAAGGGGTGCGTTGGACCACCTTGACTTGCCCGCTGCCTTGACACTGAGAACAGGTTGTCGGATGCGTCCCGGGGGCCGCTCCGGAACCCTGACAGTCCACACAGGTTTCGTCACGCGGAATCTGGATTTCCTTTTCGACGCCAAACACCGCTTCTTCAAAGGTCAAAGCCATGGCATAACGCAGATCCGCGCCTCGTTGAGGACCACCGCGCCGTTGCCCGCCGCCACCGCCAAAAAACATATCAAAAATGTCACCGAAGCCTCCGGCATCTCCGAATCCGCCGCCTTGACTGGGATCTGTGCCGGCATGACCGAATTGGTCGTAACGCGCTCTTTTCTCCGGATCGCTCAAAACATCGTAGGCATCTGCGACTTCTTTAAACTTTTCTTCCGCAGTCTTATCCCCCGGGTTTACATCGGGATGGTATTGACGTGCTAACTTCCGATACGCTTTCTTTATTTCATTTTCGCCCGCTGACCGCTCGACACCCAGCACCTCGTAATTATCGCGTTTCATGTTTTCCTCCATCACTCCTACTTGTCCAACCACTCTAACATTTTTTAAATTCCTCTAGTATTATATGATCCTTCGACTTTGAGTTCAAGGAAATGTTCATTATAAAGGAATTTTATGTATCTGTCAAACCACCTAAAAAGCGGGCACAAAGGCTTTTACGCCTTTGCACCCTCTAAACTTATCTCTAAAATACCTACACCAGCAACCTCTATTTATCCTTTTCTACCTCGGTAAATTCAGCATCGACAACATCGTCATCCTTTTTGACTTCTTCAGCTCCGGGTTGAGCCCCGGCATTCTGCTCTTGAGCTGCTTTTTCTTTATACATCTTTTCGATGTAGGGGTGCATTACTTTATTTAAGGCCTCAACCTTAGCATTGATCCCCTCAAGGTTATCCGAGGCAGCAGCTGTTTTCAGCTCTTCCAAGGCTTTTTTGATGCTGTCAACTTCAGCAGCATCACCCTTGCCTTCAAATTCTTTCAAGGTTTTCTCGGTTTGATAAGCCAGCGAATCCGCTTGGTTCTTGGCATCGATCAACTCTCGGAGTTTCTTGTCTTCCTCCGCGTGAACTTCGGCATCTTGTTTCATTTTTTCGATGTCCTCTTTAGAAAGACCCGTGGAAGAAGTAATGGTCACTTTTTGTTCATTCCCGGTAGCCATGTCTTTGGCGGAGACATGGACAATCCCGTTGGCATCAATATCAAACTTAACTTCGATTTGCGGAATGCCGCGCGGTGCGGGTGGAATGCCTGTGAGTTGGAAACGTCCAAGGGTCTTATTATAACTCGCCATTTCACGTTCCCCTTGCAGCACATGAATATCGGTCGAGGTTTGATTGTCGGCAGCCGTTGAGAAGATCTGGGACTTGGTGGTCGGAATCGTCGAATTCCGGTCAATAATCCGCGTAAATACTCCGCCGAGGGTTTCAATCCCTAAGGAAAGCGGGGTAACATCCAGCAAGATCATGTCTTTAACTTCTCCACTGAGAACGCCGCCTTGAATGGCCGCGCCCATCGCTACCACTTCATCCGGATTAACCCCTTTATGTGGTTCCTTGCCACTTAATTTCTTAATAGCTTCGACAACGGAGGGGATACGAGTCGATCCACCGACTAAAATGATCTGATCAATTTTACTCCAAGAAAGTTTAGCGTCCTCAATCGCTTGCCGTGTGGGGCCAATGGTCGATTCCACCAGATCGGAGATAATGTCTTCAAATTTGGCACGAGAAATATTCATGTCTAAATGTTGCGGACCTTGTTCTGTCATAGTGATAAAGGGCAGATTGACATTGGAATTAGTGACACCGGACAGCTCGATTTTGGCCTTTTCCGCAGCTTCTTTTAAGCGTTGAAGGGCAACCCGGTCTTTAGAGAGATCCGCGCCATTACTCTTCTTGTATTCCGCCACCATATAGTCAATCAAACGTTGGTCAAAATCGTCGCCGCCCAAATGGTTATTCCCACTCGTAGCTTTAACTTCGACCATGCCCTGACTTAATTCGAGGACTGAGACATCAAAAGTTCCGCCCCCTAAGTCAAAGACCAGTACAGTTTGATCATTTTGTTTGTCAAGACCATAGGCCAGGGCTGCGGCTGTCGGTTCATTAATAATCCGCAGTACTTCAAGTCCGGAAATTGCTCCGGCATCTTTAGTCGCTTGACGCTGAGCGTCCGTAAAATAAGCCGGCACGGTAATAACCGCTTGGGTAACCGGTTGCCCAAGATAAGCTTCCGCATCCGTTTTAAGTTTTTGGAGAACCATTGCGGAAATTTCTTGAGGGCTATACGTCTTATCGTCAATTTTAACTTTGAAATCGCTGCCCATGTGCCGTTTAATAGAGCTGACCGTTTTATCCGGATTAGAAACCGATTGACGCTTGGCAACCTGCCCGACTAACCGTTCTCCTGTTTTTGAAAAGCCTACCACAGACGGAGTTGTTCGGTTCCCTTCCGCGTTAGGGATGACAACCGCTTCCCCGCCTTCCATAACCGCTACGCAAGAATTTGTTGTACCTAAGTCAATACCGATAATTTTTCCCATGTTAATCTTCCTCCTTAAATTAACTAGTTAGATACTTTAACCATACAAGGACGCAAAACTTTTTCTTTGAGATAATAACCTTTTTGCAATTCTTCCACGACAGTATTTTCAGGGTGCTCCTCAGACTCCACCCTAAGCACCGCTTCATGAAGGTTGGGATCGAAAGGCTGGCCGACGGCATCCATAGCCTTTAGACCCTCCTTGCTGAGCGCAGCTTGCAATTGACGGAAGATCATATCCACTCCCTGCGAAAAGGCTGCAATGTCGGGATTAACTTTGGCCGCACAGGCTGCCCGTTCAAAATTGTCCAATACCGGAAGCAGATCCGCCACAATCCGTTCGGAAGCATATTTAATAAGTTCGGTTTTTTCCTTTTGTGACCGTTTTCGATAATTATCGAAATCAGCCTGCAGACGCAGCAAATGATCGTAATGCTCTTCGGCTTGAGCTTTGGCCTTGGCAAGCTCCGCTTCCAGCGTCAAAATTCTTTCAGGGGGACTCAAATTCTTGTTATCCGAGCCTTCTTCCAGGATGGACTTTTCAGGATCACCTTCTGTGTCCTCCCTATGATCCTCATCCATCCTCGGCTTTTGGTCTTTGAGAGCGTCGTCTCTCCATCGTGCCATCCATAATCACCTCTCGTACTTAAATTAAACTATCTATATTTAAAATGAGCCATAATGACTCAGTCACCGCGTTAGTACCCTCGAGGTTTGCCCCTGGTAAGAACTTCAGCTAAACTGCGCGTCATGAAATCTACAATCGCAATCACTTTAGCATAGTCCATCCGAGTCGGCCCAAGTACTCCCACCGCCCCAATCGTCAGTCCATTCACTTTATAAGTTGCCGAAATTACACTGCAATCTCGAAATTCTTTTAATATATTTTCCCCACCGATAGTCACGTTTAACCCTTCTTGATATGGGTGCAACAGTTTTTTCAAGGGCTCATTTTCCTCAAACATTTTGAACAGAGTTTTGACTTTATCCAGATCCCTAAATTCCGGCTGATTCAGCATATTTAGGGTACCGCCAAGATGAATGCGCTCTTCCTCCTCATTATCATCCAGGATCGCTCTTAACATATCCATCGTATTATCAATCAAATGCCTCTGCCTGGACAGTTCGCTATAGATTTCATGCAGCAAGCTGCGTTTGACTTGGCCTAAAGAATATCCTCGCATTTTTTGGTTAAAGACCCCCGCCACATGTTGAAGCTCTTCGGCTGTGAGCTCTTCTCCTATATCTAAAATATGGTTTTCAACCACACCATTTTCTTTTACAATCACCATAATGACCTGGCCCGGTTGATACGGCAGAAAATGCATTTTTCCAAAGGTACTTTTCCCTTTTTGGGGCCCTAGTACAAGACTCGTCAAATTTGTCAGTTCAGAAAGCAATTTGCTGGTATGCGAAATTACTTCTTGAATTTCATGAATTCTCTTGGTGCTTTCCCGCTCAATCGTCTCCTTGTCCTCTTCACAAAGCTCTTGCGGATCCATTAGACAATCTACAAAATAGCGATACCCAGCATCTGAAGGAATTCGGCCCGAGGAAGTATAGGGCTGTTCAATGAACCCCAAATCTTCCAAATCAGACATCTCATTGCGTATTGTCGCAGGGGATACACCGAGATCAAATTTACGGGCAATCGTTCGTGAACCAATTGGTTCAGCAGTAGCGATATAGTCCATAACAATCGCCCGAAGTATCTTACGTTTGCGCTCATCCATCTGCATACCTGCTTCCCCCGCCTTCTCTTAAGACTGCTCCTCTCCGCCTGATCGTTTAAATCCTGCGTGCTCCCTTAATTGTTAGCACTCTCCTTTGATGAGTGCTAACATCTTATGTCTCCACATTACCACTCAATTTTCGCTTTGTCAAGAATCATTTTAGTTCAAACAAACTCTTGTAAAATCGAATTAGCGACAAAAGAATATTTCGGGTTCAAACGTAAATAGTCACCCTGAAACATAAAAACCTGCTGCTGTTTATAGCGTTCCAACACATCTCTATAAATATCCCTAAGCTCAACGCCGAAATCATTTCTAAACGATGTCAGGTTAACCCCCTCCTCGAGGCGCAACCCCAAAATCACGCGTTCCGCCCTGAGCTCGTGCAGTGTCAATACTTCTTGTCCCGCCGCATCAACGAGATCTTGACCGTTTTGCAGGCGGCTTTGATAAACCCGCACTTCTTCAATGTTTTTCCAACGCTTTCGCTCCAAACAGGACACCCCGCCCGGACCGAACCCTAAATAATCCGCCCCCCGCCAATAACCCAAATTATGTTGACATTCATAGCCCGGACGCGCAAAATTAGACGTTTCGTATTGGAAGTATCCTTCCTTTGCTAGGCGTTCTACGGCTAATTCCCGCATCTCTGCTTGCATGTCATCATTCGGAAGGTGATTAAACTGTAGGGCAGCCGCCGACCCCCGTCGCGATTTGCTCTCTGCCGCTCCGCTTGCGGTCTTAGCCGTTCGATCTGTCTTGCCTATCCCAGGCCCTGTTTGTTCCATATACAGCTTATAGAGCGGTGTACCCTCTTCCAGCATCAATCCATAGAGAGACAGATGCTCCGGTGCATACGACAGGGCCTCCTCTAAAGATGATTGCCAAGAGCTCAAATCTTGAGCGGGAAGTCCAAACATCAAATCCAGATTTAGGTTATTAAACCCTTCCTTTCTCAAATGCCCAATGGCTTCACGAGCTTGCTCGGCTGAGTGCCTGCGTCCCACAGCGTTTAATAACTTGTCATCAAAAGCCTGGACCCCAAGAGAGAAACGGTTGATTCCATAGCGTCGTAAGATCTTCAACTTTGTCGGTGTAATGGTTCCCGGATTTCCTTCAACGGTTCGCTCGGCCTCCGGATTCAAGGAAAAATGCTGCTGAATAGTTGCCATTAGTCGTTCCAGTTCCCGGTCCTTTAACACCGTCGGTGTGCCCCCCCCGATAAAAAGTGAAGACACCCCTTGCGGAGCATCTTTTCGCCGCTTAGCCATTTCGAGTTCCAGGCCCTCTAAATACACTGGAATAAGCTCTGCGGCAGAATTAAGGAGCGGGTGAGAATAAAACGCACAGTAATCGCACTTTTGAACACAAAATGGGACGTGCACATATAGGGAAGGCATCGTTGGCCTCCTAATCTTCAATTTGCAATACTGCCATGAAAGCATCCTGAGGTATTTCCACGTTGCCCACCTGCTTCATCCGCTTTTTCCCGGCCTTTTGTTTTTCCAGCAGTTTGCGTTTCCGAGAGATATCTCCTCCATAGCATTTGGACAAAACATCTTTCCTCATAGCCCGCACAGTCTCCCGGGCAATTACCCGGTTGCCGATCACCGACTGAATCGGAATTTCAAACATTTGCCTCGGTATAATCCCTTGAAGTTTCTCGACAAGCTTTTTTCCCCGCTGATAAGACTTGGCTTTATGGACGATGAAGGATAAGGCATCCACCATTTCTCCATTCAGGAGGACATCGATTTTGACTAAATCCGTTTCTTTATAGCCGGACAGTTCATAGTCCAGAGAGGCGTACCCTTTAGTCCGGGATTTCAATTGATCAAAGTAATCGAAGACGATTTCACTGAGCGGAAGTTCATAGATCAACTTCACTCTGCTCTTGGACACATAGTCCATGTTGGAATACGTGCCGCGCTTTTCTTGATTGAGTTCCATAATCGCCCCGACATACTCCGACGGAACTAAAATTGTCGCCTTAACGATCGGCTCTTCTATACTGACAATTTTCTCAATAGGGGGAAGATTGGAAGGATTATCAATGCTGATAACTTCCCCTTGCAAGGTGTGGACTTTATAGATCACGCTCGGTGCCGTGGTAATTAGGTTTAGGTCATATTCCCGTTCCAAGCGTTCCTGAATAATCTCCATGTGGAGCAAGCCGAGAAATCCGCAGCGATAACCGAAACCCAGAGCGACCGAGGTTTCCGGTTCAAAGACTAAACTGGCATCATTAAGATGGAGTTTTTCCAAAGAATCGCGCAGACGGTTATAATCGCTGGCTTCGACCGGATAGAGTCCGCAAAACACCATGGGAGTTGATTTTCTGTACCCGGGAAGCGGTTCTACGGCGGAGTTTTCCGCATCGGTAATCGTATCGCCGACCTGGGTATCCGTGACGTTCTTAATGCTGGCCGCGATAAACCCGACTTGACCGGCTTTAAGCTCCTCGACAATGCGCATAGCCGGGGCAAATACACCAACTTCCGTCACTTCGAAGACTTTCCCGGTCGCCATCATTTTCATCTTCGTCCCCTTGGCAATCCGCCCCTCGACAATCCGGACATAGGAAATGGCCCCCTTATAAGCGTCAAATTTAGAGTCAAAAATCAAGGCTTTAAGGGGAGCCTGGTCCTCTCCTTGCGGAGCAGGGACAACTTTTACGATTCTTTCCAGGATCTCCTCGATCCCAATTCCGGTCTTGGCCGAAGCCAGAATGGCTTCACTGGCATCCAATCCGATGACGTCTTCAATTTCCTGTTGAACACGCTCCGGCTCTGCACTGGGCAGGTCAATTTTATTGATCACGGGAATAATCTCGAGATTATTTTCCAGGGCCAAATAAACATTGGCCAAGGTTTGCGCCTCAATTCCCTGGACTGCATCGACAACGAGCAGCGCCCCTTCGCAGGCCGCCAAACTGCGGGATACCTCGTACGTGAAGTCCACATGACCCGGCGTATCAATGAGATTCAATTCGTAAACCTCACCGTCTTGGGCCTTATAGCTTAACTGCACGGCCTGCAGTTTAATGGTAATCCCGCGTTCACGCTCCAAATCCATAGAATCAAGGACTTGTTCTTCCATTTCCCGTTTACTTAAGGCCCCGGTATATTCGATCAGGCGATCGGCCAAAGTGGATTTGCCATGATCAATATGCGCGATAATAGAAAAATTCCGGATACGTTGTGAAGCCTGTGCCAAGGTCTTCCCCCTCATTTCTAAATTCAAAAAGTACATTTTCTGCAAACACAAGAAATGTTGCATTCTAAAATGTAAGTATATCAGATTGGAAGGGAATTCCGCAAGAAATCAGCAACGACCAACCTTAACGGAGCCCCTGAATTTGATTTTTTTACTGCTGCTGTTGGTTAATTCCTAAATACTCTTTGAGTGCATTTTGAAGGATATGCGAAAAATTAACGTGCTTTTGTTCCGCAGCATCGTTCAACCATTTCGGAATAGTAAGCGTCTTTTTAATTGCTTTATTGGTCATTTGGTCTCGGAAAACAGGCATCCATACTTCAACCAATACCGAGTATTGATTTTGCTCAAGTTTCAACTCGTTCAACTTAGTGGCAGACGGTATAACCTCACCGTCTTGCTCCATTCCGTAAATGTGGAGTGATAAAGCGTCTTTGACCAGCTCAAAAGCCTCTTCTTGGTTTGCCCCACAGGTTAGGCACCCAGGCAAATCAGGAAGCTCCACAGAAATTCCATCAGCTTCTATTGTGAAAATAGCGGGGAATAGGTATTTGTCCTGCATATATTTCGTCCTCCTTATCGATGGGTTCTTAGGGTTATTTTAATCCTGCTTGTTTAAAGATGCTCTGTATTGTCCTTACTGGTAAGTCCTTTTTGGGATGTGGGACTGTTACCTTCCCTTTCTTAGTCGAGTGTCTGAGTTGACTGTGTGAACCGGTCTGCTCGCTTATCATCCAACCATCTTCTTTAAGTATTTTGAGAATTTCGTTCGAAGAAAAACTTCTCATCCTTTTTCCTCACCCCTGAACACACTATAACACGTACATATACACGTGTAAATAAATGCTCTCATAAAAGACATTGGGGACGGTTTTCTTGTCTGACTAAACGAGTCAGACAAGAGAACCGTCCCCAATGTCTTACCCAATGTCTTACACCAGAAGCTTGCTCACCATCGCTTAAGGTTGCATCGCATAACAATACCTTTTGGTTCACCTCATTTAACTTCCTTCCTATTATTATATGCAAACCCCTCACATCGGCCAACATTGTTGACAGCGTTGCATTTGGGAAAGAGTTCCACCATGATTGCTATAACTACTTATTGACTGATCTTTAGTCGGAGCTTTACTATGAGCGAGTTTTCCCCGGGGAATCAAGGGCCTGATATTGTGAAGGTGGGCACCCTTTTTAATTCTAGGCCCAAACTATATAATAGCTATTTTCCAGTCCCAGAATTCCTCCCAAGGTCATTGCCTACATCCCTTACGCAGCTTAGTCCATTCGGTTGCTGATTATTAAAATTACAAAAATCAAGCTGTTTTCGCCTTAAAAATATAGGCGTGACGCTCACAGATCCTGCCGCATGCCTGACAACCGATGCATTGGCTTTTATTGGCAATCTGGGCTATGAACCTTTCGATTCCTTTGTCATCCGTAAAGCTTTCCAGACTCAGACAATGTTGTCCACATAATTTCACACATTGCCCACACCCAAGGCATTGACTGGCATCGATCGCTTCAACATATAAAGGGGTCCAAGTAAATCCTCCAAAGGTTTTGGAAACCAATACTTCACTCACTGTTTTATCCTCCTTGTAAGATAAATCGATATATCGTTAACGATTGGCCACAATACTGCCTGCTTTAATAAATTACTTGCTGATCAAAATAAAGAAGAAGAGTGATTAAAGCGGAAGCCCAACTACTTCGTAACATCTACGAGTATCTTTCCTTTACCACTCTTCTATACAATAGAATAAACCTGAAAGGTTTCCTGTTTAACCCTTGTGTCCTTTCCAGCAAGAATTCTGACTTAAGCAAAGTGAAAAAATGAGCTAAGAAGCTTAATCCATAAGACCATATCTGACGACCATCAACTCCAATTGTTCCATACTTAATGGGTTCGGGATGACAAAATTCTTGTTTTCAATAATTTTGCGGGCCAGCTCTCCGTATTCCTTGGCCTGCTCACAGGCTGCATCGTATTCAATGACTGTCTTTTTATTAAATTCAGCTTTTTGAACGATGTTGTCTCTGGGAACGAAATGAATCAACTGAGTTCCGATGGCTGCTGTGAATTCTTCCATAAGTTCTAACTCATTATCCACTTTGCGGCTGTTGCAGATGATGCCGCCTAACCGTACGCCGCTTTGATTAGCGTATTTCACAAGACCCCTGCAGATATTGTTGGCAGCATAAATGGCCATCATCTCTCCGGAGGCCACAATATACACTTCTTCGGCTTTTCCTTCACGGATTGGCATGGCAAAACCACCACAGACCACGTCGCCTAAAACATCGAAAAACACATAATCCAGTTCCGGGGTATAAGCTCCCAATTCTTCCATGAGATTGATGGCTGTTATGACTCCTCTTCCGGCACACCCGACACCCGGTTCCGGTCCGCCGGACTCCACGCCTCGAATTCCTTTAAAGCCGGATTTAACAACCTTCTCAATCGTGACCGCATCTTCCCCCTCTTCTCTCAGCGTATCCATCAGCGTATTCTGGGGTTTCCCTCCGAGAATCAATCGAGTTGAATCCGCCTTCGGATCACATCCATGAATGAAGACTTTTTTATCATAAAATTCCGCCATGGCAGCCGCCGTGTTCTGTTGAGTTGTTGATTTTCCGATGCCACCTTTACCGTAAAAAGCTATCTTTCTCATATCGAAAACTCCTTTCAACGCCCGTTAATTTTCTAGTTGATTTAATCGGTGGGATTCATTCGCTGCAACGTCATTGATATTGAACCTACTCTTGATCGTCGCCATGACCTCCTTATCTGAGTAAAGCGCCATCGCATCACCTCCCTTAACCAATTTTAGAAAAGAACAAAAAGAGCCCTTAATTCGTATCATTAAGGGCTCTCTTAAACACACTTTTCCGCTCCAAATCAGCACTCGATTTGGTGCCCGGTTATAAAATTATGCCTTCTCAAGGATTTCCGGATTACTTTAGTACCCGCTCACGCTAAACACTTCGCACTAAATCTCACTAATAACTTAACACCCAGCCAACACCTGCAACTATTGCGATTTTCTACGGCTGGTCTCTACGAACGACTTTCTCTCTTTACTTAGCGCCAACTCGCGCAACCTTCCATCCAGGAAAAATAAAAAAGACGCCAGATGTCCCAAAGACATCTTGACGGCTCCATTGCCGAATATTTGATAATAAATGCTACTTATATGATACTCATCTCTGAATCGTTTGTCACTATTTAAAAATAGCCATATTGACCAGATATCATTAAGTATAATTAGTTTAAGCTATATTACTTCCCTTTATACCTCTTTACTTAGCTTCATTAAGTGGCGCTCATCTACTAATTACACAATATTTCCAAATAGCTCATTGCATAATTTTTAGCATATCGGGAGAACATTGATTGCAACTTGCGCAATCTGAACACTTGCTTTCTGCAGACTTACAATAAGGCTCAAGCTTAAAGTAGTTTTTGCTGATTTTATATTCATCCTGTCCATTAAAACAGACCAAATCATCTTTAAATTCAATTCTTAAAGGTTTAAAGAATATTTCTTCCTCAACCATATCTCGTATATACTGCGGAGAATATAGGCCGACAAGGTTATCATGATTCAGGACAGTTACTTTTGTACTTAAAGTGACCATTGATTTTAGCGTTCCGTCTTCAGTAAAACTCAATGAATTATTGTCTCCGCTTATTCCATTGGCAGTATTATCAAAAGAATTTATAAGACCAATAGGAGTTAACAGGTCAATTGGGGTAGCCGGTTCAAAGGATTTGATACCTCCTCCGGGATGAAAGGATATACCGATCCTGACTTTTTGTTCTCCAATGGGCGTATTTATGGCAATGGTTTCTTTAGGCCATAAAGTCAAACTCTGAATCGACTCATTTTCATAAAACCAGATTCCAATAATCTTTGTTTTAAGACTCCCGAAAGGAAGATTAATGACCAATTCTTGAGCAAGATTATATTCCTCACTTTCTTCCCAAAATCCGGAAATCTGCCCATTCAGCGGAAACAGCCTTTTTATACTTCCGCTTTCGTAAAAAGTAATTAATTCGGCCGGAAGCTTTCCCAAGGGAGTTTCTACCTCCGTTTGCTCATTAAGCGCAATTCTGCTTATCTTCCCGCTCTGAAAAAACGAAACAGAATAAATGTGTTTGCGTCGGATTCCAACATGTTCGTATTGAGGGGTAAGTAATCCCAACGGAGTAGGAAGATTCACCCGTTTATTTAAAACACAGTCCTTTAATTGCCGGTCAGGGTACGTGCTAAACACTGCAATTTCCTTTAATTCGGCATATTGAGTTAAATATTGGGACATAATCTCACACCCCTTTCGAGTAAAATCGCTTACGTTTCATAATTACTTATAGCTTACTTAATGGAAATAATCACTTTATAATCATTTTCCCGAAACTTGCTTGAGGTTGAGTTTAGTCCCAGTTTCTCGAATTCAACATCAAACCATTTGGGTATATGGTCGCAAATAACCTCCAGCACCTTAAAATCTTTCTTCATTAAAAAAGGCAGCAGTATTTTCTTAGATGTAAGATTCGGATCTGCGCTCATTGCAACTTGAAGATTTATGTAATATACCCCCTCAAGATTCGTTTTTTCAGGATAACATTCTGTAACTTGTTTACTTTTCTCAATTGACTTTCTGGTTTCTTCAGCTTCCGAAGCCAGAATCGAGTCCAGGAATTGTTCAGGTTTTCCCTCCACCTCATAAATAGTGAATCGATTCGCTTCGAGAACATTATACAGTTGCCCGGCTACTTCACGAGCAACAAAAATCCGGCAATCGCCAATTCTTTGAATCATGCTGGAGATTAAGTTGCGCAATTCCAAAATCGACGAACTTTCCAACAGTGAAAAGGCAAATTCTTCGCTTATCTCCCAAGAGTCATTCGTTGAATTTTTAGTATATACCCTAATACTACCTGCTTCTTCTAAAGCTGCAGTAAGCCCTTCTGAATTTAGAAATATGGCCATAGCCTTCATATCAATTCCTCCTTCTAGAATCAATGCCTGTCTATAATCTACAAAGCTCTCTTATGTACCCGCTTACTGATTGACTTATTGTGGCCTGCAAGACTGATAGGATTTACCACCGGAACTCCGTTACGATCAATGGAAACCTCAGCATCTACCATATAGACGGATTGGATCATTTCCGGTGTTAATACCTGTTCAGGCGTTCCGGAAGCATATATTTCCCCTTGGTCAATTACTACTATACGGTCAGCATATCTTGCGGCAAGGTTCAAATCATGCATTGCGATAACTGTTATAATTTGTTTCCTATAAGTTTCCTCGCTGATCAGGTTCAGAATTTCAAACTGGTGATGAATATCCAGATTATTTAGGGGTTCATCAAGAAGCATTACTTTGGGTTCTTTTACTAGCGCCTGAGCCATCGATACCATTTGCATCTGGCCTCCGCTAAGTTGATTAACTTGTCTTTCAGCAAGGTGCTCTATTTCCAACCCTTTTAAGACGCCGAAAACCTTGTTCAGTTCTGCATCGCCCACCTTAAGCGACAATGAATTTAGCATTCCTAAAAGTACCGCTTCAAAGACCGTCATGCTGGCACTCTGAGAAATTGTTTGGGGAAAATAGCTAACGATTTTTGTGTAAAACTCCTTATAGGACGAACAAACTTTATCTTCATTAAACATAATGATCCCTTTATGATTTAATACTCCGGCAATACATTTAATTAGCGTAGATTTGCCGGCTCCATTGGGACCAATGATGGCCGTAATCATGGGCTCAAATTTCAAATTAATTCTTTTTAATATTTCTGGCGAATTATAGCCAAAGCTCAAATCTTTAACCGTCAGTTTCACGAGTATCCCTTCCCTCTATTTAGCACACGACATTTCCGGTTTCCGTACCCGCTCGACAAAAGAAAGCAACCCTATCCAATTGACATTGACCTTACACAAGTCCAAAACTTATAAGGGGCGGGTATATGACTGCCTTTTAAGCTGGTTCTTATCTATATTCTCAGCTATAAATATCATGCCTCGCCCCCAAAGTTTATCACCGATTCCTACCAAGTATTTAAAATCCATTCCCGGTCCTTTTTGTACTCCATGTCGGCAAACAAGGTATTGGCAATGGTCTCGCCCAGATACAGAGCGCCATTGTACCCTACCACCGGATGCCTGTATAAG